>Ga0209640_10005473_pt1 | contig 11083 bp, 8 predicted proteins | sample RifCSP10_1_FD_184018 | JGI IMG/M metagenome (GOLD analysis project Ga0209640, IMG submission 184018) | Soil microbial communities from Rifle, Colorado - Rifle CSP2_sed 10_1 (SPAdes) (version 2) | ecosystem: Environmental > Terrestrial > Deep subsurface > Rock core/Sediment | place: Rifle...
CGCAAGCTCGCGCGACGCACGCTCCGCGACTTTGCGCTTCTCGTTCGTGGTATTGACGAACGCCAAGTATTTCTGGCGGTTGTCGTAGAACCGAAACGGGCGATCGTAAGTCACCGCTCGCTTCTCTGCGGCGGAACCGGTGGCTGCCGGGGTCTTCTTCTTGCTGATTTTCTTATAGGAAGACGCTTTGGCGCTCATCTTGATGCCCTTATCTCCCGTCGACGCGACACGCGATTCACCGTTCGCCACTTCTTCGGCTGCGTGCGATTCGATGAAGGTTCTGATTCGCTCCGCCGTCTCCAGCGTGACGTCTTTGCCATCGCGCAACCGCGCGCAGAGCTTGCCGTCGTTGACGACCTGCCGGCCGAAGGTCGATTCGGCAATCTTCGACCGACGGCAAAATTTCTCGATTTCCCCGAGTAGAGATTCGGCCGTGCTGCTCATCGATGCTGGGGCTTTCCGGTTCCCGCGGATCCGTTCTTCTTGGTCGCGCGGCAAGATACGCCGCTCCCGCTAGAAAAGCAAGATTTTCCTGCCCACCTTCGACCTCCGTGTCAGCAGTGGGCAAAATCCCACCCAGGACCGCCGAGTCGTCTAGCAGAGCGAGAACGCGAGATCGTCCTCTGAGGGCTGTGACTCGCGCCAACGACTAGAACACGGCCGTTGCTCTTGGGCAATGACGGGGAACTGCCCAACGCGAGGCAGCCCCATTCCGGGGCCGCCCTCCGTGTCACCTGGTAAAACGGCTGAAGAGAGCCTTACTAGAACACGAAGCCCAGACTGAGCCCCACTTCGCGGGCTTGTCCCACGACCGTGAAGTCGTAGCCCCAGACAGTACGTGTGTCGAAGCCGCCATTGACGTAAAACTCGTCGGTCAAATTGCGGCCCCAGAACTCGAGACTCCAGTTCCGCTCCGCAGGTTCATAGCGTAGGCGCGCGTTGAGAATTCCGTAGGCCGGCTCGAAGATCGTGTTGCCGTTGGCGTCTTTCGGAATGCGCTGATTGGCCGGGTCGCGCACGTACTCGTCCTTCCAGCCGTAGTTGCCGGCGAACAGAAGGTGCCCGCCGTCCGCGAGCGGCAGATCATACTGAGCGCCGAGTGAGACACTCGTTTCGGGGGCGTAGGCAAACGGTGTTCCGGGCTGAATGCCGTTGATACCCGTTGGATCGGCATCGCCGATGTCCAGGTAGTTCGCATCGAGCAAGCCTATGCCAGTGTTGATGAGCCAGCGGTCGGCGGGCGCCCAAATGAGCTCGAACTCCCAACCTTCCGCTTCGGCGAGACCCTCGCTCGTGTTGACCGGAAATGGCAGCTTCTGACCCGGGTTGTTGGGGTCGTCCGGCAAAATCGGCACGCGCAGCCCATCCCATTTGGAAGCGAAGTAAGTGGCGTTGAAGCGCAGCCGCCCGTCCATCCAGTCAGAGCGCAACCCGAACTCGCGCGTCGTGATGATCTCGGGATCGAGGATGATCGGATCGGGGAAATTCGGGCTGATCGTTACGCCGCCGGACGTGAAGCCTTCACCCCAGCTCGCGTAGGCCATCACGTCGTCGTTGATTTGGTAGGTCGCGGCAAACTTGTTCGTCGTGACGTTACCGAGGTCGGGGTCCGGCGTCACGACGAGCACGGTTCCTGCGAACTGGTCGCCGCTGGGCGGGAGTTGGTCCGTCATCGGCCGGAATCCCTCGGTCGCCGTGTACGTGCGCGCCTCGCCATCGTCGGACGTGACGCGGACGCCGAAGGTCAGGCCGAGATCTTCGGTCACGTTGTACGTGACTTCACCGAAAAACGCGGAGTCCTCGTCGTCGTTGGCGGTCAAGGTGTCAGCGGAGATATTGAGCGGATTGAACGTCGCCAAAGCAATGTTGCCGACGGTCGTTCCGTAGGCGCGCACGTAATCGCGCGCAGCGACATCGAGCGCCGGCAGCGCCGGACCCTCGTTCGGAATGAAGAACTCCCACATGGCCCAGCGGTAGTAGCGCGTCAACGCCTCCTGGCGCAGGTAGTAGAGCCCGGCGAGCCAGTCGACCTTGCCGTTGAAGTTGTCGCCCGTGAAATGGATCTCCTCGGTGAAGTTGTCTTGGCGCGTGTAGAAGTCGTCGGTCGTGACCGTGAACTCCGAGCCGTCGAAGTCCGTCACTTGGCGCTGGTCCATTTCCCAGCCGGATGTGATCGACTCGATCGCGAAGTGCTCGGTGACGTCCCAATTCAATGTCATCGTCGCGTACTGAAGGTCGCGGGTCGTGCCGGCACCGGCCGTATCCGAGCGCGTCTGCCACTGATCAAGCTGCCCGCCCGGGAAACCCGGCTCGTGCGTCTGCGGCGTGAAGCGATTGAAGGCTAGGGTCTTCGGAGGGTTCGGGAACGCCGGGTCGATCGCCCGCGCCGTCGCCAAAAAATCCGGGTTGCCCGCTAGAACGTTGTAAGCGAGATAGCGGGGATGCGTCGTATTCGTGAATTGCACGATGCGCGGATCGCTCGTGCGCTTGTTCTCGTCGGTCAGCGTGAAACGCATTGAGAAGCTGTCCGTCGGCTCCCAAAGAATGTCGCCGCGAAAAATCGTGTCGTCCTGACCGCCGAAAGCGCGTGGAACAGTAACGCTGTCGAGGAAGCCGTCATTGTAGTAGCGCGCCCCCGTCCACTTCGTCTTGAGCGTATCGGAAAGCGGCAAGTCCACGGCCAGCGTGGCGTCGCGTCGACTGAACTCGCCGGCGGTAAGGCTTGCGCGCGCCCCGAATTCGTCAGCCGGCCGGCGCGTCGTAATGTTCACGGCGCCGCCGTTCGTATTGCGGCCGAACAGCGTGCCTTGTGGACCCCGCAGCACCTCGATGCGCTCGAGCTCGATGAAATCGTTCTCCAAAAATCCGCCATTGCCTTGCCACACGCCGTCGACATAGATGCCGACGCCTGGCAGGCCGCGAATATAAAAGCTGCCGCCGCCGGGGCCGCCACCGCCGGCAGGGTTCAGAACGACGTTGGGCACCATGATGCCGAGGTCCCGCCCCTGCTCAATTCCAGCGAGCTCCAACGCCTCGGCCGTAAACGCCTGAATCGAGATCGGCGTGTCTTGGAGATTCGTCTCGCGCCGCGTGGCGGTGACGAGGATTTCTTCGATCTGCTGCGCGAGTGTCGCAAACGGGATACTCGCCAACAGCGGAATGCCCAATAACGCGGCCGTACTCGACAGCCGACAACTCTTTAAGCGCATGGTTCTCCCCCCTCGCCCTTTAGTGTTGCAAAAACAAACTGGCTCACGCGAGTATCGCTCAAGTTGTGCCAAATGCAAACCCCGCTCGCAGACGGAAGCCAGGAGAATAGGGGATTTCCGGCACCCGACCGCGCGGCTGTTGCTTTCACGCAACGCTCGGCCGCGAGCCGCGAGCACGAGCGACGATCAGTCAATGATGGCCTGTCGCACGGCGTTCTCGAAGGCGCGGCGCAGCTCGCCGCCAGACCCGCCCTGGATCATGAAAATGGACACCATCTCTTCATCGGGCTCGATCCAGAAGCTCACGCCGGTGCCGCCGGCCCACCCGTAAGCGCCCTCGGACACGGCGAGATCCGCTGCGACCGGGTCCTCGACGACCTGGACGCTCAAACCGAATCCCATGCCGCGCGCCGGACGCCCGAATTGGCCGTTGACCCTATCGCCCGTGTGATTCGCGGTCATGAGGTCGATCGTGCGCGGGCTCAAGTACCGCCGGCCGTCGAGCTCGCCGCCGTCGAGCAGCATCTGCGCGAACTGCAGATAATCTTCGGCCGTGCTCGCAAGACCGCCGGCGCCGGAGAAATAGACGCGATTGAGCTCTTGCTGCTCATTGGCCACGAGGCCCTCCGGTCTGCGTGCGTAAATCGTGGCGACGCGCTGTGCACGCCGGTCCGCAAAATAGAAGGCCGTATCCCGCATGCCGAGCGGCCCGAACAGACGCGCCTCGAGAAACTCATCGAAGGTCCGGCCGGAGATGACTTCGATGATCCGGCTCAACACCTCGAAGCCCGCAAGACCGCTATAGCGCCACAACGTGCCGGGCTCAAAATCGAGCGGGACACCCGCGAGCTTCGGGATGTAGGTCGCGAGCGTATCCGTGGGAGCCCGCGGCGCGAGCTCGGCCGCGGCGCGTGCACTTAAGCCCCCGCTCACGAGGCCCGAGCCGTGCGTCAAAAGATCGCGAATCGTGATCTCCCGTGTCGCGGCGACGAGGTCGTACGCCCCTTCGGGGCCGCCCGGTCGCGGCACCGCGACCTGCTTGAGCTCACTGAATTCCGGAATGAATCGCGACACGGGATCGGCGAGACGGATCTCGCCCTCCTCGACCAACATCATGATCGCCACGGCCGTGATCGGCTTCGACATCGACGCGAGGCGAAAAATGTTGTCGGTACGCATCGGCGCGCGCGACTCGATGTCCATGAATCCCTGCGCTTCGAAATGCGCGATTCTGCCGCGTCGCGCCACGAGCGTGACGGCGCCCGCAACGTTGCCGGCCTCGATGTGCTCGCGGACCACCTCGGTGATCCGCTGCAACCGCTCCGAGGAGAGCCCGACGTCTTCCGGTTCACCCTCCGGGACGACCCCCGCGAACGCTGCCAACGGCAACGCGAGCGCGGCCATCGCCAAACCGTACTTTTCCGTCACGTTCATGGTGCTTCCCTAAGTCGGCCGATACGCCGTGCGCGCGACCTCGCCGTACGGGACCGGTCCCACCGTAGCGCGAATTTCGCGCTGCGAATGGCGCTCGACGGTCGGCTTGCGCGAGCCACCGCCTTCTTCGCCCCAAACGAGCGTGACTTCGGTGCCGGGCTCGCTGTGCGCGACATCGACGATCGCGAGCGACAACATCGAGCGCTCATTATGGCTGTAGCCCGTATACGTCGAGACGCCTATGGTGTTGCGTCCTTTCAGCACTCTGTCATACGGCAGCGTCGAGTAGTTCGCGAGCGGCAAATCGATGTACTTCGCGGCATCTCCCTTGACGAACAGATCGCCGAAGGCTCGCGTGACGTCCTCGCTGTTCCAGGCCAACGTGACCTTCTTGCGCCGCACGGTGTCGCCCATCTTTGCAAGCGCTTCGCGCCCGATGAAGTCGTGATCGAACCGCACGAACGGTCCATAGCCCAAATCGTACGGCGTCAAGTAATAGTCGCCGATGTCGTTCGAATAGAAGCTGCCGCCGAGCGAAGCCGTGCCCTCGTAGCCTTGCGCCGGCAACCACTCACGGTAAGCGCGCATGCGCTCGCCGGAATAGACGGCCGGGACCGGCGACGGAATCCACCCGGATTCGAGCGTGCTGGTCGGGTAAGTCCTCGTGCCCACTTGCTTGAGCCCGAACGCCTGCCCCGCCTCCACGATCGCAGCCTTGACGTCCTCGCCGTGCTCCCACGGACCGAACATCTCCCATCCCGGTTGTCCGACCATGCCGTGCCGCAACGCGCGAACCTTGCGGCCCGCAATCGTGAACACGTCCATGTTGAAAAACTTGATGTCGGGCGCCGGCTTGCCCGAGGCCCTTTCCATGACCTTGAGCGCGTGGGGGCCTTGAACCTGGTAGCGGTAAACCTTGCGCCTACCCTGGTTGGCCACGGACCGTTCGTCCCTTTCGGCTCGCACGTCATGGCCGCCGGTCTCGCAGTGATACTGCACCCAGTTGATCGCGGGCGGACGTCCGACGAGGCTGAAGCGGTTCTCGTCGAGATGGAACAAGATCGCGTCGCCGATCACGTAGCCGTCGTGATTGCAGGCGATGAGCTGCTTGGCTTGGTCGACGTGAAAGGTCTTGAAGCTGTTGACGGCCAAATGAGACAGCAGGTCGAGCGCCCCGGCGCCTTCGAGATAAAGATCCGTCATGTGGTGGGACTGATCGAATAGGGCGCAGGTCTCGCGCCACGCGTGTTGCTCATCGCGCCAGTTCGTGAACTCGGCGCGCACGACAGGAAACGCGTAGGGTCCGATCTGCGAATTCCGCAACATATCGACGGGGTTGCCGGCGGCCCGCAATCGATCTTCTAAGCTCTGCTTGCTCATGGCTCCCCATCAGCGGATCGCGACGATCCGCCGCCCCCGCTCCCCCGATCTGCCCGCTTTATGCCTGCGCGGATCGCCACCCTTCCGCGTAACTCTCGCGCACGACTTTGGAGTACGGCACGGGGCTCACGATGGCTCGGATCTCGATTTGCTTGTGGCGCTCGACGGTGGTTTTCTTTGAGCCGCCGCCTTCCTCGCCCCAGACGAGCGTGACCTCGCTGCCGATCTCGACGGAGGGATCCACGATCCCCAGTGACAGCACCGACCGCTCGTTGTAGCTGTAGCCGCTGAACATGGAGAGGCCGACCATTTTCCCGCGGGAGAGCACCTTGTCGTACGACGACGAGGTGTAATTCGACAACGGCAGATCGATGTACTTGTAGTGATCGCCCGGCGACAGCATGGATCTCCACACCTTCGCGACGTCATCGGCGTTCCACGCGAACGTCACCTTGCGCCGATGCGGCTCGTCGGCTTTCTTCTCGAGAGCGTTCCTGCCGATGAAGTCGTGGTCGAACTTCACGAACGGTCCATAGCCTATCTCGTAAGGCGTCACGTAATAGTCTTCGATGTTGTTCGAGTAGAAGCTGCCCCCGAGCGACCCCGAAGCTTCGTAGCCCGACGCGGGCAGCCATTTCCGATACGCCTTCATCTTCTCGCCCGTATAGACGGCAGGCAGCGGCGACGGAATCCAACCCGATTCGAGCGTGTTGGTCGCGTACGCCCGCGAGCCCACTTGCACGAGGCCGAGCTTCTTGCCCGTCTCGACGATCGTTTCCCGGACTTTCTCGCGCTGCGCGTAGGGACCCCAGATCTCCAACCCGGGGGCGCCCGCCATGCCGTGGCGCAACGTGCGAACCTTGCGTCCCGCGACGTTCATGTAGTCCATATGGAAGAATTTGAGCTCTTTGACGCGGCCGCCATGGACCTTCTCGATGACCTTCCACGCATTCGGGCCCTGTATCTGAAAGCGGTAAGACCTGCGCACGACGGCCTTCCCTTTGGGGTTACTAGGCGAGCGGTCGTCCTTTTCGATTTTCACCTTGTAGCCGCCCGTCGCGCCGTGGAATTCAATCCAATTGGCCGACGGCGCGCGGCCGACGAACACGAACTTGTTCCTGGCGAGGTAAAAGAGAATTCCATCGCCGATCACGTGGCCGTCGTAGCTGCACGGGATGAACTGCTTGGCCCTGTTGACGGTGAAATTGTCGAAGGTATTGACGGCCAAGCGCGAGAGGAGCGCGAGGGCATCGGGACCTTCGATATGGAGATCCACCATATGGTGGGACTGGTCGAAAAGGACCGCGGTCTCGCGCCAGGCACGTTGCTCGTCGCGCCAGTTCGAGAATTCGGCGGGGACGACGGGATAGACGTAGGCCCCGATCTCCGAATTGCGCAGCATTTGCGCCGTGTTCCCGGCGCTCCGTAACAAATCTTCCAAGCTCTTATGACTCATCGCTACCAAAAACCTCCAAGACGGGGTTAATAATCCGTTCCGACGCAAGCCGATGTGAATGATGGCCGCCGTTGCCGACTGCGGGCGCTTTTCGTGCGGCGGCCAAGTATAGCCCGAATTGCCGGGCCCGGGGAATTCGCCTACTCTTAAGCTCACGAACATGGACGACATGGCTCGCCGGCGTTATGTACTACAAGGCCGGCGCCTCGTCGCCGTACCACCTCCACAAGAACGGCGAGCACTTCTATAAGAAAGAGCTCCAGCTCTGATTTCGCCCGCTCACCGTGCTCATCGCTGGTTGCTTGACGGCCGCACCGGGTAAATGTGATGGTGATAAAATTCCGCGCACGTCTCGGGAGAGCAGGATGACCAGCACGAAATCGACTAGGCTGCGAGTTGCCCTTGCCGTCGCGGTCCTCGTGCCCGCATACGCGTCGATGGCGCAGATGGATTTCACGGGCGAGTGGCCCGTAGTGCGCGCGCAGGACAACATCGACAACCCGCACCTAGGCGAGTATGTCGGCATTCCGCTGAGCCGGGAGGCCATCCGCCGCGCCGAGATCTGGGATGCCTCGATTCAGTCCCTGCCCGAATGGCAGTGCCGGCCGCACTCGGGGGCATACATCAAGCGCGGCCCTTCGAGTCTCAAGATTTGGAACGAAGTCGATCCGGCATCGCGCGCGATCGTCGCCATCCAGACCGAGTGGCTGCGCTCCGTGAACACGCCGATCTACATGGACGGCCGTCCCCATCCACCCGAGTACGCCGCCCATACTTGGGGCGGGTTCTCGACGGGTGTGTTCGAGGGAGACCGTCTCAAGGTGACGACCTCGCACCTCAAGGAGGATTACTACCGTCGTAACGGCGTGCCGCAAAGCGACCGAGCCACATTGACCGAGTACCTCATGCGCCGGCGCTTCCGCGACGAGGATTACCTGACGTGGCTCATCATCGCCTACGACCCCGTATACCTGACCGAGCCGCTCGCGCGCAGCACCGAGTACCGCTTGGACGTCGAGCAGCAGATCCCGCCTTATCCGTGCACGGTCGTGACGGAAGTCGTGAGGCCCGAAGGCTATGTGCCGCATTTTCTGCCGGGCGCCAATGATCAGATCTACAGCTTCTCCGATACCTATGGCCTGCCGCGCACCTTGTATTTCGACGGCGCCGAAACCATGTATCCGGAATACCACCTCAAGCTCGCGAGAGAGCTCGAAGCGGGTCCGAGCGAGTGAGCCTAAAGATGCCGAAGAGATCGCAGCGCGTAATTCTCGCCGCCACGGCGGCGGTCGCCGTCGGCGCGCTGTCCGAAGGTGCCGTCGCGCAGCGGGGCGCGGAGGAAGAGATCGGCACGGAGCCCAATTGGTGGCCGGTGCGCGAGAACATTTGGATGCTCGTCGGTGCGGGCACGAATATCACGGCTTCCGTCGGCCCGGACGGCGTCCTCCTCGTCAATGCAGGGGAGGCACGCGCCGGCGAGCGCGTTTACGCGGCGCTCGAGGAGCTCCAAGCGCAACTCAGCTCTTTCGGCGTTCTCGATGTCCTGACACCGGAAAGGGGCGGTGCCGAAACACGGTCGCGATTTCCCGTCAACTCGCACGCGCCGCCGAAGCCGATTCGCTACATCGTCAACACGAGCGCGCAGCCGCACAATGTCGGCGCCAACGAGCTCTTGGTCGGCATGGGCGTCACGTACACGGGCGGCAACGTGGCCGGCACGATATCGGACTCCGCCCTGGGCGCCGCCGTACTGGCGCATGAGAACGTGCTCGTCAGAATGGTATCGGATGGAGCGCCGTTCGACGCATTGCCGACCGAAACGTATTTTCTCGACGAGTACAAGCTCAGCACGTTTTTCAACGATGAGGGCATCCGCATCGTGCACATCCCGAACGCCACGACCGACGGCGACAGCATCGTGTACTTTCGCGGCTCGGACGTCATCGCGGCGGGCGATCTGTTCAATATGGACACGTTTCCGCTCATCGACGTCGACAAAGGCGGCAGCATCAACGGCGTCTTGCGCGGCTTGAATTACATCTTGAACCTCGCGATTCCCGAATTCCGCACCGAGGGCGGTACGATGGTCATCCCGGGCCACGGCCGCCTCGCCGACTCGGCCGACGTCGGCTACTACCGGGACATGCTCACGATCATCAGGGATCAAGTCCAAAACCTCATCGATCGAGGCATGACCGTCGACCAGGTCGTCGATATGCGCCCCACTTTCGGTTACGAAGGGCGTTTCGGCTCCGACGACGGCGCGTGGACCACGGAGATGTTCATCGAGGCCGTATACCGGAGCCTCGTAGAGGAACAGAATTGAAGAAGGACGCTGCATTGAGGAGAAAGATTATGAAGGTTAGAGCCATGTCGCTGGTTGCCGTGGGTGCGCTCATGAGCGCTTTCGGCGCGTCAGCCCACCACTCGTTCTCGGCGACCTACGACGAGAACAAGGACATCGAGATCGAAGGCACGCTCGTGCAGTTCATGTTCCGCAATCCGCATGCGTGGGTACACGTTATGGCGCCGGATGAGAACGGCGAGATGCAGCGCTGGGGTGTCGAGTGGGGCGGCGCGGGGCAGCTCGCGGGCCAGGGTGTCACGCGCGAATCGCTGAAAGCGGGCGACCATGTCATCATCCGCGGCAATCCGGGACGCAATGCCGTCGATCACCGCTTGCGCATGCGCAGCCTCCTGCGACCGTCCGACGGCTTCGGTTGGGGCCTCGAAGGGGAGTCGTTCGATTAACCCGCGATTCGGCGCGACTTCGATCGGGCTGCTACTCGCAGTCTCGGCGGGCGTGCCGGCGCAGCCCGGCGCGAACGCTCCGACCCCGACGTCCGCGCGTGCCGCCGCGCCGATCGACATCACGGGACACTGGGTCTCGCTGATCACGGATGATTGGGTGTACCGCATGATCACGCCGGCCAAAGGTGACTACTCTTACGTACCGCTCAACGCCGAAGGCCGGCGCGTGGCCGATACATGGGATCCGGTCCGCGACGAAGCGGCCGGCGAGCAGTGCAAAGGCTATGCCGCGCCGGCAATCATGCGCCTGCCGAGCCGCGTCGAGATCAGTTGGCAAGACGACGCTACACTCAAGCTCGACATCGATACGGGCATGCAAACACGCCTGTTTCATTTCGGCGAGCCCGAGCCGCAAGGCCCGAGAACCTGGCAAGGGTGGTCGTACGCCGAGTGGGAGCTCTCCGGCAACGTCGGCCGGCAGCTGGTCTTCGGCCGCACGCGCACGTCGCTCGAGGCGATTCCGCGCACCGGCAGCCTGCGCGTCGATACGAGCAATCTCCGTCCCGGCTACCTGCGCAAGAACGGTGTGCCGTTCAGCGCAGATGCGTTCATGACCGAGTACTACAATCTCGTCGTCGAGGACGACGGCAATCAATACCTCGTGATCCAAACGTTCGTCGAGGATCCGCGCTACTTGAACGGACACTTCGTGCGCACGATGCAGTTCAAGCGGGAGCCCGACGGCTCGAAGCGCGCGCCCATGGAGTGCTCGGCGACGTAGGAACGAGGTTTGGTTCTTCTTGTAGGAGCGAGCTTTGCTCGCGATCTTAAGACGAAGAATCGCGAGCAAAGC
>Ga0209640_10005474_pt1 | contig 11082 bp, 16 predicted proteins | sample RifCSP10_1_FD_184018 | JGI IMG/M metagenome (GOLD analysis project Ga0209640, IMG submission 184018) | Soil microbial communities from Rifle, Colorado - Rifle CSP2_sed 10_1 (SPAdes) (version 2) | ecosystem: Environmental > Terrestrial > Deep subsurface > Rock core/Sediment | place: Rifle...
CAAGCACCGGGATCTTTAGAGCCCACAGCATCAGGAGCCCCCACGGGAGCGGCCGGATCCGGGCGAGGACCGAAGGGTCGCTGGGCAGGAAGCCCGTCGTGTTCATAATGACGAGCCGCGCAAAGCGATCGGCCATCTCGGTCGCCACGCGCAGTCCCAGTATTCCACCCCAGTCTTGCAGGACGGCGGTTATGCCACTCAAGTCGAGCGCTTCGACGAACGACGCGATCGTGCTGCGGTGCATCTCGAACGTGTAGGCTTCTCGCTCGGCGAACTTGTCCGAGCGACCGAACCCGATGAAGTCCATCGCGATCACTCGATGCCGCGCGGCAAGAATCGGGATCATCTTGCGGTACAGGTAAGACCAGGTCGGCTCGCCGTGAAGGCACAGGATCACTTCACCGTCGCCCTCGTCCATGTAGTGAACCCGCGCGCCGTTGATCTCGATGTAGCGGGGCGCGAACGGAAAGTCAGCCAGATTGGCGAATCTCTCATCAGGAGTTCGTAAGATCGTCATGCGAACCTGCTCATCACACTCTACAATCCGCCGGTTACTTCAAGCACCTGTCCCGACACGTAATTCGACAGCGGCGATGCGAAGTAGAATATGGCGCCCGCGGCCTCCTCGGGCGTGCCCCCTCTGCCCATCGGTATCAGCGGAACCGTGCGCTCGAGGCGCTCGGCAGGGATTCCGATGGCGACTTCCTTATCGCCGCGGCGAATCGTCTCGCCCTTCTCTTTGGCTTGCGTGAGCCGCGTGTCGATGCGCCCGAAGGCTACGGCGTTCACCTGGATGTTGAACTGGCCCCACTCTTTTGCCAGCGTCTTCGTCAATCCGAGCACGCCCGCCTTGCCCGACGAGTAATTGGCCTGGCCCGCGTTGCCGCGCGTGCCCGAGGTCGAGCTGATGTTGATGATCTTGCGCGCGCGCGCCTCGCCCAGTTCCGCCTTTTCCCGTTTGGCCGTTTCGCGCAGGAACGTCGAAGCGGCGCGGATGATCCGGAACGGCGCGGTCAGGTGAATCGCCAGAATCGCTTCCCACTGCTCGTCGGTCATCTTATGAATCACCGCGTCCCACGTGTAGCCCGCGTTGTTGACGATGATGTCGAGTCCGCCCAGTTTTTCGATCGCCGAGCTGACGATCAAATCGGGAAACGCGCGATCGGTCGCATCACCCGGCACGCTTATCGCTTCGCCGCCCGCCGCCCGAATCGCTGCGGCGACTTCGCCGGCAGGGCCGGCGTCGATGTCGCTCACGACAACGCGAGCCCCATGTCTTGCGAACAACTCGGCCGCCGCGCGTCCGATGCCGCGGCCCGAGCCGGTGATGATTGCGATCTTATCTTCGAGTAGCTTTTCCACTTTCATCCTCCGAATAAGCAACCACGGATGAACACAGATAAACACGGATGACGACGAGCCGGATATGACCCTCAACCCAAACGCGCAACAGGCGACGCTAGTAGAGTCGCCCCGTCGTGTTTGTTTTATCTGCGTTCATCTGTATCCATCCGTGGCTCCTACTTTCTGAATATCGACTTCGGTATCATCGCGTGCACGCCCTTATTCCCATCCACAAGCTGAGTGATTCGCAAATCGACGGCGGTGCTGGTGAGCATATAAGCCTCGTCGCGGCTCAGATGTTTCTCCGAAACCAGATAGTCGACCGCCTCGCGAATGGCCATCTTGGTCGCCTCACTCAAATCTTCGTGGACACCCATCGCGATCACGTGAGTCGGCGTCTCAGCTCGCGGCCACTTCAACCGGATATCCTTGCGGACGACAAACTGAAGCGTCCCGGCGAGCGAGGTTTCGAGCGCGGTGATGCACACTTCGCCGTCTCCCTGAGCCGCGTGCCCGTCGCCTACTTGAAACAGCGCGCCCGCCACGTGAACCGGAATGAACAGGGTCGTCCCGGCGACGAGTTCTTTATTGTCGAGATTGCCCGCGTGCATCCACGGCGGCGCGCTCGAGATTCGGCCCGAGGCTTCGGGGGGCGCGACGCCCATGCTCCCAAAGAACGGCCGCAGCGGAATCTCGATCCCGTCCGTGAAGCGCCCAACCATTCTCTTTTCGTCGAGTGGGATGATCTTCATCCGCGAATAAGGGAAGTCCTCGGGGAGGAAGCCGGCGCCCGGCCGAAACGCGGTGTACGCATATGGAATCGCGAGCTTGATCGACTTGATGCGGACTTCGAGCACGTCGCCCGGCGCGGCGCCTTCGATGTAAATAGGTCCGGTCAGAATATGCCCGCCCGGCCCTTTGTTGGTCACTTCCTTGGTGATGTCTCGGAGCGCCTGCTCGACCTGATCTGCGGGAACGCCTGCGCCTTCGAGCCTCGACGGACTTGACGTGATCAGCGTCCCTACTTCAACCGTGTCGCCCGACTTGATCCGCAAGACCGGCGGCGTGCTGGCGTCGTAGTAACCCCACGCGACGGTTTTCGGCGTCGGCTTCAAGGAGAAAGACGCAGGTGAGGCCGCCTTGTCCTTGCCGGCTCCGTAGGCGATTCGCGGCGCGGGTGCTGGAGGCGGTTTCGGTTGTTGACCCCGGACCTCGCCGGGCGCAATCGCCAAGACGCAGAGGGCTAACAGCAACAGATGCTTCATGTTCTTCTTCCTCCTACGCGGTCACGATGAAACGGGCGTGATCGACTCCGGTGTTTGCGCGCCGGCGGATCACTTTGGACTCTTGCTGCCTTCCTCCAACTCGCGCAGCGACCGGTGAAGAATCTTGCCGACGGCGGTCTTGGGCAGCGCCGGCAGAAACTGAATCTCGCCCGGCACCTTGTACTTCGCGAGCCCCGTGCGGCAGTGCTCGATCAGCTCTTCAGCGGTCGCATGCATCCCCGGCTTGAGCGAAACGAATGCCTTCACCCGCTCGCCGCGATACTCGTCCGCGACGCCGATCACGCCGGCCTCCATCACCGCCGGGTGAGCGTACAGCACTTCCTCGACTTCGCTCGGGTAGACGTTGAAGCCCGACACCAGAATCATATCTTTCTTTCGCTGGACGATGTAGAAGTAGCCGTCCTCGTCCATGCGCGCGATGTCCCCCGTATAGAACCACGGGCCGCCGCCATTCGGATCTGGCCTGAGCGCGCGAGCGGTCTCTTCGGGCTGGTTCCAGTAGCCGAGCATCACCTGAGGCCCGCGAACGCACAACTCGCCGGTCTCGCCAACCGGCACTTCGCGCTCGCCGGTTTCGAGATCGACGATCTTGCACTCGGTGTCGGGGAACGGAACGCCGCAGCTCTCCGGCTTTCGCAATCCCAACTGCGTCGACGAGTGCGTCGTCGGCGACGTCTCACTCAATCCATACCCCTGACGCACAGTCGAGCCGGTGAGAGCCTCGAATCGCTCGGTCACGTCCAACGGCATCGGGGCCGAGCCGCTGTTGAAGTACTTGACCGAAGAGAGATCGGTCGTGGGCGTCTTCGGGTGATTGAGCATCGCGACGTAAAGAGTCGGGACGCCGGGAAACGCCGTCGGGCGAAAGCGCTCGATCGAATCGAGCAGCAACTCGATGTCGAACTTCGGGACCAGGATCAACGTGTTGCCCTGAAGCGCACCCAGCAGCATTCCCACCGTCAGCCCGTAGACGTGAAACATCGGGATTATCAGCAATACACGTTCGCCTTGGCCCGTGCTGAAGTGGCTGCGCCACAACACGCTTTGGATCGCGTTGGCGAAGAGGTTGAAGTGCGATAGCATCGCGCCTTTCGGCGTGCCGGTCGTGCCGCCCGTGTACTGAAGCGCGGCAACGTCTCGCTCGGGATCGAGCTCGACGTGGAGGTGTCGGGGCGTCGTGCCGTCTATCAGCGTCGAAAAGTGGTGGACGCGGACCCGAGAACTGACGGAAGCGGCGGCTCGCTCGATGTCTTCGAGCTTCGGCATTCCGCTGCCGCGCTCGGCGACGTACTTTGACGCGACCGGCGCGGGCATGAAGTCCTGAAGACCGGTGACGATCAGATTCTCTATCCGAGTTTGCGCCAGCACTCCGGCGACCGACGGCGCGATGAGGTCCAACACTATCAGCGCGCGGATGCCGGAGTCTTTCGCGAGCCGATCGAACTCGCGCGGCGTATAGGTCGGGTTGATTCCGACGACGGTCGCGCCGGTGCGGACGATCCCGAAGAACGAAACGGGAAACTGCGGGCAGTTGGGCAACATTATTCCAACGCGATCGCCCTTGCCGATGCCCAGCTCGGCGAGCGCCGAGGCCAGTCGCAGCGATTTGTTGCGAAGCTCGCGAAAGCTCACCTCGGCCCCAAAAAAGATGGTCGCCGGGCGATCCGGGTAGTTCGCCGCGCCAATGTCGAGCGCGCGGAAGACTGGTTGTCTCGGGTAGGTCGCGGTTGCCGGGATCCAGAAGTCATAATGCTTGAGCCACGGTTTGGCTGCGTATGGTGAAGACGTGGCCAGTGGCTTCGATGATTCCATCGCGTCTCCGAGACTGAGCAGCAAAGATGATCGGTGAACTGTTCCGGCACCGGCTAACGAAAAGTGCAGCGGCGAGTCTACCCACAACCACCATAGGGCGCAAGGCAGCAACGAACTCACCGAACTCACCCCCGTTCCCGTGTTGCGCGATTTGAAGCGACGGAGTATGATCACTGAAATTTTCGGGCTTACAGAATGGTCGTTTGGTAGCTTGATTCTGAGGAGTGGTGCAATGCGCGTGAATAAGACTCTCTCTCGCGGCTGGGCTGCGGGCGCGATTCTCGCGGTCAGTCTCGCCGTTTTAGCCTCCGGGCAATCGCCTCAATCCGGCGCTTCGAGCCGAATCCGAATCAAGAACTTCGGCTGCCTCAACGAGAATTACTATCGCGGCGCGCAACCGAAAGGACAGGACTACGCCGACCTTGCGGCGCTCGGGATCAAAACCGTCATCGACCTCCAACGCGATGGTCGCAAGGATGAGCAGCAGATGGTCGAGTCGCACGGCATGAAGTTCTATCGCATCGGGCTGACCACTTCATCGGCGCCGGACAAGGAGCAGGTTGCGCTTTTCTTGAAGCTGGTCGACGATCCCGCGAATCAGCCGGTCTTCATTCACTGTCACGGCGGACGACACCGGACGGGGATCATGACCGCGGTCTACAGATTCACCCACGACAGTTGGACCGCCGACCGCGCGTTGACAGAAATGAAACAGTACGACTTCGGCAACGGCCATTCGACTCTGAAGGAATACGTCTTCGACTACTACTCCAACATGGACCGCGGAGATCAGGCGGCGAGGGCGGCTACAAGCAGTCACTGAGGAGCCGGTCAATCCGATCGGGCATCTTGCCTGACCTGTTTTTCCCGGACCACCCGGTAGTAACGAATTCATTCGTTCCGATTGGTGAGAGAATGCCCGCGTAGTAACGAATTCATTCGTTCTGATTGCCGAGAGACTGCCCGCTCGTCAACGTGGAACGAATGAATTCGATTACTACGGAGGACCATTCCGAGAGGCTCGTGGCGGCGACGTTGCCGACATCCTTATGACACTCCTGCTCAGAGAAGAACACGTAACCGAGCTGTTGGACATGCCGACTGCGATCGCCGCAGTCGAGGAAGTCCTGCGGGATCAGGCTGAAGGGCAAGCTACGAACAAGCCGCGCTACAGGGTTGCAACGCCCGTTTCGCAACTGCACGTGATGGCGGCGGGCGACCGGCGATTGGGCGTCTTCGGGATCAAGGTCTACACCGCGTCGCGCAAGGGCACCCGCTTTCTGGTTCTGCTCTACGACTCCGAGAGCGGAGACATGCTCGCGATGATAGAGGCCGACCGGCTTGGCCAGATGCGAACGGGCGCGGCATCGGGCGTGGCTACGAAGTACATGGCTCGCGAGGACGCTGACAAGGTCGGCATCTTCGGCGCGGGATGGCAGGCGGAAAGCCAGTTGATGGCGGTCTGCGCGGTGAGGCCGGTCAGGTCGGTGAAGGTCTTCAGCCGCAAGCCGGATCGCCGTGAGGCATTCGCGAGAAAGATGACCGCGCTGCTTCGCGTCGAAGTCACCCCCGCCGAGACTCCGGAAGAAACCGTGCGAGGCCAGTCAATTATCATTACGGCGACAACATCGCGCGAGCCGGTCTTGAACGGCGAGTGGATCGAGCCGGGCGCTCACGTGAACGCCGCGGGGTCGAACTTCCTGATGAAAGCCGAGACCGACGTCGAGACTATTCGGCGCGCTTCGGTGATCGCGGTCGATTCGATAGATCAATCGCGCGTCGAGTCAGGCGACTTGTTGCCGGCGATCGAGCGCGGGGTGATCAGCTGGGAATCGGTGACTGAGTTAGGCCGTATCGTCGCGGGTCAGGTCGCGGGCCGGAAGAACCTCGATGACATCACGATCTTCAAGTCGAATGGCATCGCGCTTGAGGACATCTCGACGGCGCTGCGCGTTTACAACCTCGCGCGCGAACGAGGGGTTGGTGAGACGATAGACCTGTGGCCCAAGGAATGACGCCCATCGCAACGCGGGATCGGGGAGACGATGGAGTTGTGGCCGGGCGAATAACGAACTCAGGACACCAGTAGTCAGTCACGGTGATTGTGATCGAGCCCGCGCAAGATCGGCTAGTGAATCGCGTAGGGATCACCTGTATCACGTGTCTATAGTCACCGGCTTCTTGTACAATACAAAGTCACGGAGGCAGAGATGAGCATGAACCTCGAGGAACTAGAAACCGAGGCGCTACGCCTAGACCCGCAATCGCGCGCAAAACTAGCCGAACGGCTGTTGCACAGTCTGGACGATCTCTCGGATGAGGAGAACGAACGGCTGTGGGCCGAGGAGGCCCTGCGCCGCGAGGAGGAGATCGAGGCTGGCTTAGTCACGACGCGGCCAGCAGAGGAAGTGTACCGCGACGCACGGTCCAGGCTCAGATGAACCGCCTACTGTCGTTCCATCCGGTGGCCGAGTACGAGCTATGCGAAGCGGCAGATTACTATGACCTTGAACGCCCAGGGCCAGGGAGAATCTTCCTTGATCAGGTAGAAAGTGCCACGAGCCAGATACTGCAATTTCCAGAAGCTGCGCTGGTTAATCGAGTCGGTCGCCGAGAGTTTCAGAGTGGGCGTTCGGATTTCCAAGAGCGAGGGCGTGACTAGCTTTGGCTCTGTGAGGAGATGTCATGCCGGAAATCAGCCGCTTTCTTGGCATCATCATCACGATGTATTTTAACGAGCACAACCCGCCGCATTTTCATGCACGCTACGGAGAACACAGGGCGGAGATCGCTATTCAAACCCTATCGATCATCGGCGGGAGGTTACCTCCCCGAGTGCTGGGGCTGGTTATGGAATGGGCCGCTTTCGCATCGCGACGAACTAATGGAAGACTGGGAATTGGCCCGTCAGCAAACCGAGCTTAGACGGATTGCCCCACTGGAGTAAACCAATGTTCCTTATCGACGTAGTAGATGTTAGGCCACTGGATGGTCATCAGCTTGAGCTAACGTTCAAGGACGGGCTGAAGGCCGTCGTGGATTTAGATCGGGTCATTCGATCTTTCGAGGGAGTCTTCGCTCCGCTCAAAGATCCGGAGTATTTTCGACTGGTTCGTGTTGACACGGAGATTGGCACGATTGTCTGGCCCAACGGCGCTGACTTGTGCCCGGATGTGCTTTATTCCTATGCGTCCGGCAAGCCGATTATCGTGAACGGCGAGCGCGTCCTCAACTGAATGAATCTGGGGACCTTTCGAGTGGGTTCGCCTCGCAAACCGGGCGACGGCTTGCGAGTCGGCACAGTGCGCTTTCTGCCGCGCGGAGTGAAGAAAGAAGACTACGCGCGACTGGACTACTTCGACGTCTGGTTTCCGTTGCTGGCTCCAAGCTCGGAGCTGCTCAAGTGGCTGAAGAGCCGTGAGTGGCCAAGCGAGCAAGTGCGCTGGTCGAAGTTCAGAGAGCGCTACGTTGCCGAGATGAACAAGACCGACGCGCGTCAGGCTATCAAGCTTCTGGCAGAGCTAGCCAGAGCTACTTCGGTGAGCATAGGGTGTTACTGTGAGGATGAGTCAGCCTGCCATCGCTCGACACTGCGGGCGTTGATAGAACGAGCCGCCATCTTGCCTTGAGGAAGCTGGCCGCATGTCCTCAGCGGTGTATAATGAGCGAGCTATGACAACCCTAGAGAATACTCAAGCCGTGCCCCTGACAGTCTGGGAAGACGGTTCGATTCGTGTCGCCGGCTCGCGGGTAACGCTCGACTCGATTGTATATGAATTCAAGCTCGGCGCCACCGCGGAGCAGATCCTTCACAGCTTTCCGTCAGTTTCGTTGCGCGATATCTACGGCGCGATTTTCTATTACCTCAACAACACCGAGGTTGTCGAAGAGTACCTTGGTCACCGCGAACGGGGGGCGGAAGAGACGCGGTTGTTCATTGAGAGCCGCTTGGACACGAGGTCCCTTCGCGAACGGATCCTGGCCAGGCGTGACCAGATGGTTGGCAGATAACGCGCGAGTCCGGCTACGCTTCGTGGCCTTCTGTTTGACGAAAACTTCAATCATAGAATCGTACATGGGTTGCAATTGCGCCTGCCGGGTCTCGATTTCGTGATTGCTCAGGAAATAGAACTGAAGGGCGCCAAAGACCCGGAGTTGTTGGAGTGGGCCGCGACGCAGAACCGGGTCGTCGTCACGCATGACGTCGACACATTGTTGAAGTTCGCATACGAACGCATAGTTGGCGGCCAACTGATGCCGGGCGTGATAGCCGTCCCACAGATCCTCCCGATAGGGCAAGCGATAGACGATCTGGCAACCGCCATCGAGTGCTCGGAGGCAAGCGATTTGGAGAACTCAGTCTTGCACCTGCCTTTGTAACTGAAAGACGCGGGGACTGACTCGGGGCCGGCCTTGGATAAGATATGAAATACGAACTGTTCACCCGAGTCGCGCTGAATACCGATCTGCCGCGATACGGACTCCGCAGCGGGGACGTGGCAACGGTCATCGAGCACCATCCCGGACGGCCAGGCCAAGAGCCCGGCTACAGCCTTGAAGTGTCTAACGCGGTCGGGGAAACGGTCGCCGTGGTCACCGTCCGCGAGTCTCAGATCGTGCCGCTCAATGCCAACGAACCTTTGCATGTCCGCCTGCTGGCGGAAACGTCCCGCTGATCGCTACCCGACGCGAATAGAACAGATGGACCGCGCCCGTCGGGGATCTGTTTAGGATGCCGAGCTCCACGATAAATCTGGGAACGTTTCGAGTGGGCTCGCCTCGCAAGCGGGGCGAGGGCTTGCGAGTCGGCACAGTGCGCTTTCTGCCGCGCGGAGTGAAGAAAGAAGACTACGCGCGACTGGACTACTTCGACGTCTGGTTTCCGCTGCTGGCCCCAAGCTCGGAGTTGCTCCGATGGATGAAGAGCCGCGAGTGGCCAACCGAGCAAGTCAGGTGGTCGAAGTTCAGAGAGCGCTACACTGCCGAGATGAACAAGACCGCCGCCCGCCAGGCGATCAAGCTTCTGGCAGAGTTAGCCAGAGCGACGCCGTTGAGCATAGGGTGCTACTGCGAGACCGAGTCAGCCTGTCATCGCTCGATACTGCGTGAGTTGATTGAAAACGCGGCAGGCGAGTAGGAGGGCTAGCCGTGCCGATGAAGTCGCGGTTCAAGCGATGATATATCTGGGCCATCTGGACCATAACGAAGCAACTCGATCATTTCACGTCGGCCGGAGAGACGGCAGTGATTCCTGGATAGCGCTTGAAGTCGGCTACGTTGAATGTAAGCAGATGCGTGATGCCATACACATTCATCGAAGCGACAAGCTTGGCATCGTGAACCTCAACGCCCATCACCGAGTGAGTTACAACAAGCCGCCGCCATTCCTGGAAGGTCGCTAGACTGTCCGGGAGCAAACGAAAGTAGCGTTCAATCAGACGCGCTTTTCGTTCTGTTTGAGTCAATGAAAGGCTGAGCCCGCCGCGCGCCGAAGCCGGACGAGTACCGACGTTCCAGAACTCGCTCAGGACCTGTGGAGTGAAACAAAGAACTTCATTTCGCGAGCGGAGCCTTCGCAGAGCATCAAGAGCCATTTGGCGCTGCGGATCGTTGCGGTGGGCCAGCCGGAGAAACAGATTCGTATCGAAAAGATAGGCCATCAGTCGTGGTCGAAGTAGATGTCGGCGCGCGAATAGCTCCCGGAGTAAGCTGGCAGATGCTCCGTTCCTTCGGCAAACGCTTGCATGTCCGCTTCAAACTCAGCGTCGTTCGCGGGAGCGGGCGCTGATAATTCATCAACTGATCGGGTTGCGCTGGCTTGCACAAGGCTCTCGACAAAGGACTTCACATCCAGGCCATACGCCTTAGCCCTTTGTTCCAAAATGTGTCTCACGTCTTCGGGAACTGAAATCGTTAATTCCATTCGCGACTCTCTATCCGTTTCTCGATCCAGATTCCAAGTCCACGTCTGTATCTATGAGTAGCGCATTGCTGTCGCGCCAGGATCTCCTTACTCATACAACGCGCCTCTTAGATTGGCAGCAGTATAGCACTCCGGTGACTAGCTGATAAGAGAGTACGATCAGACGCGTGCGCGTCACGATTTTGCGCGAGAAGGGAGGGACTGCTTGACCGTCGCAAAAAGTGCGTCACCCCAGAGTATCTCATTAACACCTCACTTCAGTGAGGTGCCCTCGACCGAGCGGATCCCCCAACCGTTTCAACGGTTTCCTCTCTCGCAGTCGTCTTTCAAACTCGAAGTCTTCGGATTCCATGAGCGCAAACCGTTAAAACGGTTCAGGGGATCCGCCGAGCCAAGAGCACCTCACTGAAGTGAGGTGTTAATGAGAACCGATGTTCCCGCGAGCCTTGACGTCCCAGTTTTGATCACATCCCCAAACCGTGACGCGCACCCCGATCAGACGGCTCGGCCACGCAACCAAGTAGATGTTCGTAGTACCGGCTTCAGATGAAATCATGGCCTTGGCGTCGGCATAGTGCGCTTTCTGCCGCGCGGAGTGAAGAAAGAAGACTACGCGCGACTGGACTACTTCGACGTCTGGTTTCCGCTGCTGGCCCCAAGCGCTGAGTTGCTCACTTGGCTGAAGAGCCGCGAGTGGCCGAGCGAGCAAGTCAGATG
>Ga0209640_10005475_pt1 | contig 11081 bp, 12 predicted proteins | sample RifCSP10_1_FD_184018 | JGI IMG/M metagenome (GOLD analysis project Ga0209640, IMG submission 184018) | Soil microbial communities from Rifle, Colorado - Rifle CSP2_sed 10_1 (SPAdes) (version 2) | ecosystem: Environmental > Terrestrial > Deep subsurface > Rock core/Sediment | place: Rifle...
GGTTGTCTAGCGAATCCGGTCGAAGAGATCGGCCAGGTCGAGGTCTTTGGCGGTCAACCCGCCTTCGGAGTGGGTGGACAGGGTCAGGGTCACCTTGTTCCAACGGATGTCGATGTCGGGATGATGGTCCGCCTTCTCTGCCGCCAGGGCCACCCGGGTAACGAACCCCATCGACTCGTTGAAGTCAGCCAGCTCATAAGTCCGGGTGATGGCATCACCCTCCCTGCCCCATTCCCGGTGTGCCTCGAGGAAGACTTCGACCTCGCCGGCGGATAGAACGGTCATACGCGAATGGTAGGCCAAGCCCGGGAACGCGGGTTCGACCTTCTACCCTGATGTCCAATGGCGATCCGGCACGATCAGGGAATTGTCCTCAGGTCCTACCCCTTTGGGGATGCCGACCGGGTGGTGGTGTTGCTCAGCCCCAACCATGGGAAGATCCGAACTGTTGCCAAGGGAATACGCAAGACGAAGAGCCGCTTCGGTGGGCGTCTCGAGCCGTTCACCCACGTCGATCTGGTGCTCTACGAGGGGCGGAATCTGGACACCATCACCCAGGTGGCGGTGATCGAGCCGTTCCCACGACTTCGGGCCAGCCTCGATGCTGTGGTCGCGGCCGGCACCATGGTCGAAGCGGCCGACGCCGTGGCCCAGGAGGCCGAGTCGTCAATGCGTCTGTTCCTGTTGCTTCACCGGGGATTGCGCGCCCTCGAAGCAGGTCAGATCGGTGCCGACCTGATCACCAGCTATCTGCTGAAGCTGGCCGACGTGGTTGGGGTTGCGCCATCCCTTCTCGTGTGCGCCTCATGTGGGCGAGTCGACGACCTCCACCGTTTCTCGTTCGGCGGTGGGGGAGCCGTCTGTGATCGCTGTCGCACCGAGGGCGCGGTTCGGCTTCGGGACGGGGTGACCGGGTACCTCGCTGCTCTGGCCGGCTCCGAGTTCGGTCAGATGCCCGCAACCAACGTCGATCTGGCCGGCGAGGCGATGGGCATTGCCCGCCGCTTCGTGGAGTATCACCTCGACCGAAAGCTGTCGTCGCTCGCGGTGATGGAGTGACTCTCGACTTGTCGCAGGTCGATAACGGTCGGATCCCGAGACACATCGGTCTGATCCTGGACGGCAACGGACGCTGGGCAAACGCCCGCGGCTTGCCCAGGACCGCTGGTCACGCAGCCGGGGAGGCTGCCCTGTTCGACACGGTCGAAGGCGCCCTCGAAATCGGGATCGAGTGGCTCACTGCGTTCACCTTCTCGACCGAGAACTGGTCCCGTGCCGCCGACGAGGTCGAGTTCCTGATGTGGTTCAACGAAGACCTGCTCACCCGCCGGCGGGACGACCTGGATGCCCAAGGGGTGCGGATGCTATTCGCCGGGGCCATGGACGACCCGAGAATTCCCGATCGCAATCGCGTGCACATGGCAGAAGCCGCCGCGATGACAGCTTCAAACACCAAGTTGAACCTGGTCTTTGCTTTCAACTACGGGAGCCGGCGCGAGATCGTCGAGGCGGCGAGATCACTGGCCGGTATGGCTCTGGCCGGCGATATCGACCCCGAGGACATCGATGAGGCTTCGTTGGCCGGTTGCCTCTACATCCCCGAGATGCCCGACGTCGACCTCATAATCCGCTCCTCCGGGGAGCATCGACTGTCGAACTTCCTCCTCTGGCAGTCCGCGTATGCCGAGTTCCACTTTCCCGGCATCCTGTGGCCTGACTTCGACCGCCATGGCCTGCTCGACGCAGTCATCGACTACCAGGGCCGCGATCGCCGATTTGGAGGCGCTCAGGACGCTCCCCAGATTGACTAAGCGGCTGGAGCGGGCCACCGTTCCCACCTCGAAATGACAGAACCCACACTCGACACCATCTCTAACCTCGCCAAGAAGCGGGGTTTCGTGTTCCAGGCCTCCGAGATATACGGGGGAATCAGGTCCGCATACGACTACGGACCGCTCGGGGTCGAGTTGCTCCGCAACGTCAAGAATGAATGGTGGCGGGAGATGGTCCAGACCAGGGACGACGTGGTGGGGATCGACTCGGCGATCCTCCAGGCTCGGCAGGTATGGCAGGCGTCCGGCCACGAAGAGGTGTTCACCGACCCCCTCGTCGAGTGTCGGAATTGCAACTCACGGCACCGCCTCGACAAGCTCGAAGACCCCGACACCTGCCCAACATGCGGCAAGTCGGGCACCCTCACCGAGCCACGCAACTTCAACCTCATGTTCCGAACTCACATGGGACCGGTGGACTCCGAGGACAACCTCATATACCTGCGGCCGGAGACGGCCCAAGGCATCTTCACCAACTTCGAGAACATCCGCCGCACCAATCGGCTCAAGCTCCCCTTCGGCATCGCCCAGGTCGGCAAGTCGTTTCGCAACGAGATCACTCCCGGCCAGTTCGTGTTCCGAACCCGCGAGTTCGAGCAGATGGAGATGGAGTACTTCGTCCGACCCGAGGAGGCCGGGGAATGGTTCCAGTACTGGCAAGATCGAAGGCTCAACTGGTATCTCGACCTGGGGATGACGGCTGCCAACCTTCGGGTACGTCCCCACGAGGAGGACGAGTTGAGCCACTACTCGGCGGGGACCGTCGACATCGAGTACCGGTTCCCGTGGGATTGGGACGAGCTGGAGGGAGTGGCCAACCGCACCGATTTCGATCTCAAACAGCACTCGGAGCACTCCGGCCAGGACTTGCGCTACTTCGACCCGGATAGCAACGAGCGGTTCTTCCCCTACGTGATCGAGCCTGCGGCCGGAGCCACCAGGACCACGTTCGCCTTCCTGATCGATGCCTATCACGAGGAGTCGGTCAATGAGGAGCAAAGGGTGGTGCTCCGGCTCCACCACCGACTCGCCCCCTACAAAGTTGCGGTGCTCCCACTCTCCAAGAAGCCCGAGCTGATCGAGCCGGCGCAGAGAATCGCGGCCGAGCTGCGCGGGCAATGGATGATCGAGCTCGATGTGACCCAATCGATCGGGAGGCGTTACCGACGTCAGGACGAGATCGGGACTCCCTACGCGGTGACCGTCGACTTCGACTCCCTCGAAGACCATGCGGTGACGGTGCGTGATCGAGATTCGATGGCCCAGGACAGAGTCTCGATGGATCGACTTATGGCATACCTCGCTGAGAAGCTGACCTGAACCGCCTTAACGCAGCGTTGACAATCAGTCGCCAGACTTCGTGAACATACGATGAGACGCGTTTTTGGCTGGATCCTGGTTGTGCTGGTGGTGGGCGGTGGCGCAGGTCTCGCCTATCTCTATTTCGCAGGTGGCTCGGGTGAGCCGTCTACCGAGCTGACCACCCCGTCGATCTCGGATGGTGGGACCGCCGGTGCCGGCGTGTCGTCCACCGAGGCCAGCTCAGAAGCCGACGTGACAGAGGCGTTTGCCATCGACGCCGGGCAATCCTCCGCTTCGTTCGAGATCGACGAGGTCTTGCGGGGCTCTCCGCAACGTGTGGTGGGGACCACATCCGAGGTCGCGGGGCAGGTCTCGCTCGACCCGACGGACCCTTCCAACATCCGCTTCTCCCAGATCATCGTCAATGCCAGGACATTCGAGACCGGCTCCGGGAACCGCGACCGGGCGATCCGAGGGCCCGTGATCCTCAACTCGGCATCCGATGAGTTCGAGCTCATCACCTTCGACGTCACCTCGGTCGACGGTTTGGATGGGGCGTTGAGCATCGGCGAGCCAACCGGGTTCACCGTCACCGGAGACCTCGTCATCAGGGGCACCACCAATCCTGCGACCTTTGACGTCACCGCAACACTGGTCGATCAGGGCACGATCGAAGGGTCGGCGTCGACCACCGTCCTCCGTTCCGACTACGGGATCGGCATCCCCAACGCGCCGGGCGTGACGGACGTGTCCGACGAAGCGCTGATCAGGCTCGATTTCGTAGCCACATCGTGAGTTCAGCCCGCCGGTCGTCCTTATGATCGGTCGCCCATGGCAGAACGCGGAGACATCGATCGGGTCCGAGAGGCGACAGACCTCGTCGAGCTGATCTCAGAGGTCACCAAGGTGAAACGCTCGGGCCGCAGTTTCATGGCGGTCTGCCCATTCCACGAGGAGAAAACCCCTTCGATGTCGGTGGATCGGGTCAGGGGGCTCTACCACTGCTTTGGCTGCGGCAAAGGCGGCGATGTCTTCACCTTTGTCCAGGACACACAGAACGTTGACTTCGGCGATGCGATTGAGATGCTGGCGAAGCGGGCGGGAATCACCCTGGTGCGGGACCCTGCCGATGCCAAGAGACGGGGCCGGCGCGGGGCCGCGGTCGAGACGATACGACGGGCGATCGACGTCTATCACGAGCGACTCAAGAAGGCACCCCAGGCCGGTCCCGCCCGCGCCTACCTGAGGAATCGGGGTTACGACCTCGCCATCATCGACGAGTGGAGGCTTGGCTTCGCCGGCACCGATTGGGACACGCTGACCAAGGAGTTGAAGGCCGCCGGGGTGGAGGACCGGGTGCTCGTCGACGCCGGGCTGTGTCGCCGGGGTCGTCACGGGCTCTTCGACGTGTTCCGGGGGCGGCTGATGTTCCCCATCCACGACCTGCGTGGCGACCCGGTGGGTTTCGGTGGCCGCAGGATCGAGGAGGTCGACAGGAACGCGACCAACAACCCAGACGCCAAATATGTGAACTCGGCCGATTCGATCGTGTATCACAAGGCGCAGGTCCTGTTCGGCCTGGACCGGGCACGGGCCGAGATCTCGGAGGAGAGCCCCGCCGTGATTGTCGAGGGTTACACCGACGTCATCGCCATGCATCTCGCCGGGATCAAGACGGCGGTGGCAACGTGTGGCACCGCCCTCGGCGATGGGCATTTCGAGCTCCTGCGCAGGTTTGGCGAGAGAGTGGTACTTGCCTTCGACTCGGATGAGGCGGGTGCGAAGGCGGCGCTGCGCGGCGATGAGCTCGAGTCGCCGTTTCGCCTCGACCTTGATCTCCGAGTGGCGCTGATGCCCGATGGCCTCGACCCGGCGGACCTGGTGCAAAAGGGGAGAGGCGACGAGCTGGTAGCCGCGGTCAGGAGTGCCCGCCCCCTCCTGGAACGCCGCATAGAGCATGAGGTGTCGCGTTATGACCTGACTGGTCCCGAAGGGCGAGCCCGTGCACTACATGCCGCTGCGTTCCAGGTGAGGCGGATCAACGACGAGATCGCTCGTCGGGAGTTCGGCCGTTACGTCGCCCGGCTGGTGGGTGTCGACCTGGAAACCGTCGAGGCCGCTGTCGAGGGGGGCCGTGGCCGAGCTCGTTCCGAGAGTCGGTCATCCAACCAGCCGTTCGACCGGATGGAGGCCGAGCTGCTCCGGGTCCTTCTCGCTAACCCGTCGGAGGTGACCGGTGTGGCCCCCGACGACTTCACCGACGATCGTCTCCGAGCGGCCTTTCTGGCCGTAGCCGATGGGCTCGAGTCGGTTCCACCCGGCGGCCCGGTGGACATCTCGAAAGTCATCGACGGTGAGTCACAGTCAGTCCTCCGGTCACTGGCGATGGACGATCGACCCCTCCCCTCGGGCCCGGACATGTTGGCGCGGGTCAAGGAGCGACGCCTCGACCGAGAGATCGATGAGCTGCAGCGGGTGCTGGCCAAGATGGAGGAAGGCAGCGATGACCATTCCGACAACTTGCGGCGCTTGATAGCTTTACAGCAGGAGAAGCGTTCCCCGACGGAGCCGTGAACGAAGAAATCAAGACAGTGGTGGCCGCTCTGGTCAAGCGCGGCAAGCATCGTGGGTTTCTCACGATGGCCGAGGTCCAGCAAGAGCTGGAAGATGCCGAGGCGTCGGGCGAGGCTTTCGAGAAGGTGGCTGACGCGCTCCGTTCTCAGGGGATGAGACTCACCGAGGAGGGTCCCGGGGTCACCGAGGAGTTCATCGAGGTCAGCCAGATCTCCGTCTCGGACCCGGTTCGCCTATATCTCAACGAGATCGGCCGGTACCCGTTGCTCACCAGCCAGCAGGAGGTCGAGCTGGCCATGCACATGGAGGCCGGGAGGCGGGCTCAGGCCAGACTGGAGGAGCCCGGCCTCGCCGAAGAGGACCGCTCTTTCCTCGGGCATGAGATCGACATGGGCGACGCCGCTCACAAGCAGTTGGTTCAGTCCAACCTTCGCCTCGTGGTCGCCATAGCCCGTCGCTACGTGGGCCGGGGTATGGCGCTCCTCGACCTGATTCAGGAGGGCAATGTGGGTCTGATGCGAGCCGTGGAGAGGTTCGACTACCGGCGGGGCTTCAAATTCTCCACATATGCCACCTGGTGGATCCGCCAGGCGATATCGAGAGCCATCGCCGACCAGGGAAGAACCATCCGTATGCCGATCCATGTCCTGGACGCAGTAAACAAGCTGACTCGGGCCCAGCGGGAGATGACCCAAACCATGGGCCGTGCCCCCTCTCTCGACGAATTGGCTGTCGAGCTCGACCTGGATTCTTCGAGAGTTGCCGAGTTGCAGCGGATCGCCCTGGACACCGTCTCGTTGGAGACACCGGTCGGTGAGGATGAAGACGGGACCTTGGGTGACCTAGTCGAGGATCTCGATTCGGATCGTCCTGCCGACGTCGCCACCTTCTCGTCGCTTCAGGACCAGTTGGCGATGGCGCTGGAAGGGCTCAATGAGCGCGAGCGGGAGGTGCTCATCATGCGCTTTGGCCTAGCCGACGGCAGGATGCGCACCCTGGAGGAGGTTGGGTCACATTTCAAAGTGACCAGAGAGCGAATTCGCCAACTGGAGACCAAGGCACTGGCCAAGCTTCGGCATCCCGACAAGTCACACAAACTCGAAGGGTTCCTCGAGAACTCGTGACCTCTTGCCATCCGGGTTCGCTCTCGCCACAATCCGAGCATGAGGTTCAGGATGGGAATGCTGGTGGGCGGCGCCATTGGGTATGTGCTCGGGGCCCGCGCCGGACGCGAGCGATACGAGCAGATCAAGCGCTGGGCGGGCGAGGCCCGTAAACACCCGGCAGTGGCCCAATTGGCAGACCAGGGTCTCGGAGTCGTGGACGCCGGGCGCTATTTGGCCGCGGCAGGTTTGTCGGCGGGGGCGAAGGGCTTGAAGACCCTCGACGGGCAGCGCGACACCGACTCCGCCTCCCAGGTCAGTTCCGATTGGTCACCCACTGCTGCAGACGTCCATCTGGGGTGAATGCGCGCCCTGCGATCACAGTCACCACCATCACGACGGCCATGCCCACCGAGCCGAGCAACAGGTACATGATCACCAGCTGAACCAGCACGGCGTCGAAGGCATCGATACCGGCCAGCAGCATTCCGGTCATGGCTCCGGGCAGGGCGATGAGCCCGACCACCTTGGTTCGCTCGATCTGTGGGATCAGGGCGCGACGGGCGGCGGCAGAGGTCAGGTAGCGGGATGCCTGTCGATGTTCGAAGCCGAGCGCCAGCAGGCCCTCCAGTCGCTCGGGATGCTCCACGAACTCGGACGTGACCGTGTCGGCGGCGAGCACCGCGGCCGGCATGGTGTTGCCCAAGGTGATGCCGGCGAGGACGACCAGGGTCACCGGCTCGAGAGGGAACACATCGAGCCCGAAGAGAAGACCGAGTGTGACGGCGAGGGTGGCTCCGAGACCGGCGAGCCCGTAGCCGAATACGCGCGGGATGCCCTTCACCCGGCGCCGCACGACGACGGCGGAGATGGTCGTCATCCCGATGACCCAGAGCCAAGCCCAGGCCAGAGCCAGGCTCGAGTTGAAGATCAAATCGAAGGCGAGACCAACCGCCAAGAGCTGAACCGCGGCGCGCAGAGCCGCCCAGAGGATCGAGCCTTCGACGGCGAGTTGCTTCCACCGTGAGATGCCAACGTTCAAGGCGACAAGGGCGAGTGATCCGAGTACTTCCAGCCAGCCGATTTCGGTGGACAATTGACCGACCTCCGAAGGTGATCGCGAATGGTGGCACAGAGCGAGCCTGGGATCCGGGTACAAGCCTCGTGTTGGTATCCTCTGATCGCCAGTCGGCACCCTTCCGCGGTAGCTCAATTGGTAGAGCAGTGGACTGTTAATCCATTGGTTGTAGGTTCGAGTCCTACCCGCGGAGCCAGCTTCTGACCTCGGCGATCGTCGAGAAGCCCTGATACCAGCTGGGGAATCGGGTGACTCGCATCCTCTCGTCGTTTCGCGAGATTTCGCGCGTTTTGGGATCTCCGCTCTATCTCTCGTGGCCCAAACGTGGCCCATGAGGTCTTCTCGGCAACCACAGCCCCGACCCCGGATCTCACTGGGAGTGGTGGACCGACGATGTCCTGGCGCACAATATGTGCCGATTACTGGCACTCGGCTAGATGTGCGGTACCCGCCAAGATTGATCGTTATGTGTGGCGTGACCCGAGCCTCGAGATCTAGGGTCGGGGTATGCGACTCGGGCTCATCAATCAGCTCCACGGCCGTCCGGGTGGCGCCACACCCGCACCTTCTTGGAAATCGATCAGCGAGCGTGCAGCCGCGGCGGAAGCAGCTGGGTTCGACATGTTCGTGTTTGAAGATGCTCTGCTCTACCGGGGTGAGGCGGCCACGGATGGAGTGTGGGAATCGGTAGTCATCGCCGCCGCGGTGGCGGCGACGACGAGTCGTATCAATCTGGGGCAGTCAGTCGTCAATTCCCCATACCGCGCTCCAGCGATGACGGCGAAGATAGCCGAGACGATCGATGAGATATCTGGAGGGCGGTTTGTCCTCGGCATCGGAGCGGGGAACACCCCAGACTCCGACTACGAGGCCTTCGGGATCCCGACCGACAAGCGGTTCTCGCGGTTCGCTGAGGCAATCCAGATCATCCACGGCCTTCTCAAGAACGGAGAGGTCGATTTCGAAGGCGAGTTCTACTCGGTCAAGCGGGCCGAATTGGTGTTGCGCGGTCCTCGGCAGAACGGTCCACCGATCAACATCGCTGCAGGCGGCCCGAAGATGCTGCAGCTGGCCGCGAGATACGGCGACGCATGGAACTGGTGGGGCTGGGACGAGACACTCGAACAGATCAGGGTTCGGCTGCGACCCATCATCAACCTCTTGGAACAGGCTTGTGAGGCGGAGGAACGAGATCCCTCCACGCTCGTCCGGACCTTCGATTTGTACACCGTTGTGCCCGAAGCGTTCCGTAACCGGATCGGCAACGCCGAAGGATTCCAATTCGAACAGCCTGTGACGGGCACGTCCGCAGAGATTGCCGAGCACATCCTCTCTTTGGGCGAGCTCGGCCTTGAAGAAGTCCGGTGCGACGTATGGCCCACGGAGACTGCAGCGGTAGAAGCCATGGCACCTGTCGTCGAGATCGTCCACACTGGTTGAACCGACCCCCGACCCTGTCAGCGCAGGATGTGCCGATACCGACGGTGTCAGATATGGGCGGTATCGCTCGGGATCAGTTGGTCTGTCGCGGAGTTTTGGGAACGGCTCTCAAGGTCGCCGTCCAGTCTGTTCTTCGTCCTCGTGGACACGCCGATCCCGAAATCACCACAACCCGGCCCACTGAGTCTTGATTGTCGTCAGTTCATCGCTGCGACGCGTTGTTCAGCCGTTTGGTCCGAATGGACTGCAGGCCGGTTGAATCCTTTCGCGATGAGCCAGACCGCGAACACCATCTCTTGCAGCGCTATCGGCATGGCCAGGAGCATGAAGGGGGAGCCCAGACCGGTGTCCACCCCGAAGATGCCGAGCAACCCATAGGAGAACACCAAGACAGCTCCGACGATCCCCCAGAGAGACAACCATCGAGGGACGAGGCGCGACCGATACAGCACGTAGTTGAGAGTCAAGCTCCCCAGACCGAAGAAGATCAGCGTCCCGATCAAGACCGACCAGTCATGCAATGCCAGCAGAGCGGCGCCCAGGAGGGGAAGGTCCGAAGCACCGGTTGTGCCGACTGCATCGGTCTGGCTCACGGTCACCATGATCAGAAGACCGACAACGCCCGCGACGTAGAACACGTTCTCGAAACCTCTGACTCCGAGGTACCCGGCGGCCAGACCTTCGGAATGTCTCCTGAGTATCGGAAACAGCAGGAACGCGGTGGCAAAGGCAGAAGAGGCGGCGATCAGAAAAAGCAGCACCGCCAATATGACTTGACTCTCACTAGCAGCAACGTTGATTATGTAGTCCGGTCCGTCCAGCGCCGAGCCGAGAGCGACCGACCCGAGTATGGATGCAGCGGTCGCAACTACGAATAGTGCTCCTACGACTATCCCTGTCTTTCTATCCGAATCCATTCTTCTCTCCTTTTCTCACCCCGCCACCATGGAGTCCTCAGTTGCGGCGTACCGCCACCTCGGGATGCTGGGGCAGATTTCGTCTTCTCACGGTGCGACCGATGCGTCATCGGCCTCAGACCGTGGTTCCAAGACCACGACGGCGGTCTCCGTGGGTCGAAGGGCTGCAAACGCGTCCAGGTTCTCGTCGATCTCTTCCCACCGGTCCCAGAGACGTCCCCGCTCCTCGCCTTCAGCCGCCCGCCCGGTGACGAGACGGGGACCGTCGACGAGTTCCACCTCGACGTCGGGGTGGGCCTGCAGGTTGAGCCACCACGCCGGCTCGCCCTCACCCCAACCGTTCATCGCCAACGTGACAAGATTCGGGCCGTCCTCGAAGTAACCGACGACCACGCTGCGCTCTCGGCCGGTGCGACGTCCGATGGTTGTGAGACGCATTGCTCCCCATCCGTTCCGCTTCGGTCGCCACAGTCCGACCCGACTACCGCTCAATCGGAGCAGGGCCCGATGGCCGTACCACGCCGAGCGGATGAACCAGCGAGGAGGTAGAGATGGCCGCTTCTTGGTTTCCACTTGCATAAGCAAGCCTTTCCCCTCTCAGATACTCGGCCGCGCCGCGGCCAGGTAGAGGCATAAGTCACCTTGCGAAGCCGGAGGGTTCTTGGCCGGGCCGCTTTCATGTGGGGCAGCTGTCACTCCCTGTTCGCGGCCGCCAACTAAGTCATGACGCCCTTTTCCTCCATGGGGACACTGGAATTATCGCGGAGGGGGAGGGATTCGAACCCTCGAGGAGGCGTCAGCCCCCTACGGCATTTCGAGTGCCGCGCACTAGACC
>Ga0209640_10005476_pt1 | contig 11080 bp, 11 predicted proteins | sample RifCSP10_1_FD_184018 | JGI IMG/M metagenome (GOLD analysis project Ga0209640, IMG submission 184018) | Soil microbial communities from Rifle, Colorado - Rifle CSP2_sed 10_1 (SPAdes) (version 2) | ecosystem: Environmental > Terrestrial > Deep subsurface > Rock core/Sediment | place: Rifle...
CTCAACGTCGTGGCTGCGATCGGCCTGGCCCGGGAGATCGGACCCGGGCACGTCGTGGCCACGGTCGCCGTGGACACCGGTCTCAAGTATCTGGCGGGTGACCTCTTCGCGATTTGAGCCCGGGTCTTCAGACCCGTTCCAGGATCACCACGGGTATCTCTCGTTCCGTGCTCGCCTGGTACTTGTCGTAATCGGGCCAGGTCGAGGCCATGAGCCGCCACAGCCGCGGTTTCTCATCGGCGCCGGCGGCGCGGGCTCGCGCGGTGAACTTGTCCGCCTCCACCTGCACCCAGACCTCGGGATTCTGGATCAGGTTGAGGTACCAGGCCGGATGTCTCTTGGCACCGCCGTGCGAGGCCACCAACAGGTAGCGGTTCCCCTCGACACCGTAGATCAGGGCGGTGCGTCGCAGCTTCCCGGTCTTTCGGCCCCGGGTGGTGAGCAGCAGCGTGGGAACGCCCTTGTGCCATTCGTGACCCTTCCGGCCGTCGGTTGTCACGTATTGGCGGATGTGGCGGAAAACCCAACCCTTGGGACTGTCGAAGACCTCTTCCTGAGATGTCATGAAAACTCCAATCTGGGATGCTCAATCGAGAGCCGAAAGACCTTCTTCGAGCAAGCGTTTGAAGCCGTGCTCGTCCAGGATCGGGATCCCCAGCTCCTCGGCCTTCTTCGACTTCGAAGCACCTGGAGAGTCGCCCACGATCAATGCCGTCGTTTTGCGCGACACCGATCCTGCGGCTTTTCCGCCCCGTAGCTCGATGGCGGCCTGGGCCTCCTCACGGCTGAACCCCGGCACCGTCCCTGAGACCACGAATGTCGCACCGGCCAGCAGGTCCGAGGAAACGCTGCGGTCGACCGCGTCCACGAGACGGACTCCGGCCGCACCCAGCTTGACCACCAGCGCCTGATTGTCAGGATCTGCAGACCATGTCGCTATCCCTTGGGCGATGACAGGGCCGATCCCCTCGACCTGTGAGATGTCGTCCTCGGTTGCGGCCATCAGGGCGGGGAGCCCGCCGAAATGACGCACCAGGACCCGGGCCACGGTCCCACCGACATGACGGATCCCGAGTGCGGTCAGGAGCCGTGCCACCGGTCGGTCCTTGGCGGTCTCGATCGCACGTTTCAAGTTGTTGACCGAGATCGCACCCCAACCTTCACGACCGAGCAGCTGGTCGGGGTCGAAGATGAAGATGTCGGCCGGGTCGGAGATCATCCCCTCGCTGAGCAGGAGATCGATCGTCTTGTATCCCATGTGCTCGATGTCCATCCCACCCCGGGATGCGAAATGGAACAACCACTCCCGTACTCGTGAGGGGCAGCTGTACCCACCGGTGCACCTGGCCACGGCCTCGCCCGGGATTCGCACAATCGGGTTGCCACAGAACGGGCACTTCGAGGGCATCTTCCACACCTTCTCCTTGCCGGTGCGGACGGCGAGCACCGGCCCCACCACCTCAGGGATCACGTCACCCGCCCGACGGACGATCACCTGGTCACCGATGCGGACATCCTTGAGGGCGACCTGATCCTCGTTGTGCAGGGTGGCCAGGCCGACTGTGGCGCCACCGACAAACACCGGCTCGAGGACTGCAAAGGGGGTGGCGGCGCCGGTCCGGCCGATATTGATCCAGATGTCCTTGAGGGTGGTGACCTGCTCTTCTGCCGGGAACTTGTAGGCGATCGCCCATCTCGGCGCACGTGAGGTGAATCCGAGAGCCTCCTGCTCGGTGAGCGAGTTGACCTTGATCACCACCCCATCGGTCTGATAGCCGGTGTCGTGACGTCCCTTCTCGGCTTGTACCACGTAATCGAGCACCGCTTCGATGCTCCTCAACTCCTGGCTCGCCGGGTTGGTTCGGAACCCGACTTCCTGGAGATACCGGATCGTGTGGGCATGCGACGCGAACACCGGCCCACCATCGACGAGCCCGAGCTGATACACCCAGATGGAGAGGTTGCGGGCAGCGGTCATCGCCGGATCCTTCTGCCGGACGGATCCTGCGGCTGCGTTACGCGGGTTGGCGAAGAGTCGGTCCCCCGCTTCGGCTTGACGCCTGTTGAGCTCCTCGAAGGCAGCCTCCGGCATGTACACCTCGCCTCGAACCTCGAGGATGGATGGCGGGCTCTGGTCGAGAAGTCTGAGTGGAACCGACTTGATGGTGCGCAGGTTGGCGGTGATGTCCTCGCCGGTGACCCCGTCACCCCTGGTGGCGCCGGTGACCAGGACACCGTCTCGATAGGTCAGCACCACTGCCAATCCGTCGATCTTGAGCTCGGCGACATAGCCCTGCGGTGGCCGGCCCAACTGACGCTCCAGGCGCTGCTCCCAGGTCTCCAGGTCCTCCCGAGAGGCGGCATTGTCCAACGAGAACATGGGTCGGAGATGACGGACTGGTGCGAACAGGTCACCAACCGGCGCCCCAACCCGCTGCGTCGGGCTGTCCGGTGTGATCAGCTCGGGGTTCTCCTCCTCGAGGCGTTTCAGCTCCGCGATTAGGGCGTCGAACTGGGCGTCCGAGATGGTCGGATCGTCCAGAACGTGATAGCGATAGAGATGTTCGTTGACCTGGGAGCGGAGCTCTTCGATTCGAGTTTGGCCGGCCGACATCGATGCTGACGTTACCGACGACCCGTCACAGGAGAGTCCGCGCGATCAAGGCCCCACCCAAGACCCGATCACGGTCGTAGAAGGCCACGGTCTGGCCGGGGGCAATCGCCTCCTGGAGGTCTGAGAAGAGCAGGCGATCACCCTCGATGACGGCGGGCACCGGGTCGCCATGCGCTCGGTATTGCGCCATCACCTCACCAGATCCGCCCTCGCCGGAGGTCCAGACGACCTGGGCCAGCTCGACTCCGGCAACCCCAAGCTCATCGCGCCGGCCGAGGACCACCGTGGACGTGGCAGGTTCGATCCTCACCACGAACCTCGCCTCGCCCACCGCGACCCCAAGACCCCGGCGCTGTCCGACCGTGAACCCGGCGATCCCGTCGTGAGATCCCAGTTCGTGCCCTCGTGTGTCGACCATAGGTCCGGGCACAAAGGCGTCAGGCGCCGACCCGGCGAGGAATGACCGATAGTCACGACGGCCGACGAAGCAGATGTCCATAGACTCCGGCTTGTGGGCCGTTCGCAGACCCATTGCAGAGGCCATCGATCGAACCTCGGGCTTGGTCAGCTCGCCGACCGGGAACCGGGCTCGGGTTAACTCGCGCTGGGTGAGCATCGACAGGACGTAGGACTGATCCTTGGCTCGATCTGCCCCACGATGCAGGCTCCAGTGCTTGCCGTCGTAGCGGCTCCTGGCGTGATGCCCCGTCACCAGGACGTCGCTCTCGAAGTCGTCGAGACGCCGGAGGAGACGGTCGAATTTGACTGTCCTATTGCACTCGATACACGGGTTGGGAGTGCGCCCGGAGACGTAGTCGCTGACGAACCGCTCAACCACCCCGTCCCGGAATTCGCTGGTGTAATCCAAGACGTAATAGGGGATATCGAGCTGGCCCGCCACCCGGCGGGCGTCTTCGGCGTCGGACACCGTGCAACAGCCTGCGGTTGGAGCCTCGCCATTCGGCCCGGACCACATCTTGAGCGTCACCCCGACTACCTCGTGACCGGCGTCTCTCATCACAGCGGCCGCCACCGAGGAGTCGACTCCACCCGACATTGCCACCAACGCCCTCATCGGAGCTTCTCCACCAGGTCGGTCACGATCTCGGCTGCCTCCTCGGCCTCCACCATGGTGCTGGGCCAGCCGAAGCTGAAACGGACGCTCTCCCGGGCCTGCCCCGGGGTCAGGCCCATCGCCTCCAGAACATGGGAAACCTCCGACGCACCGGACTGGCACGCCGATCCCGCCGACGCCGCCACCCCGGCCAGGTCCATCCGGACCAGCAACGTCTCGTTGAGGACACCAGGAAACCTGACATTCAGATGGTGCGGAGAGCGCCCGTGCTCCGGAGTGTTGACCACCATCCCCTCGACGCCAGCGATCAACCTCTTTTCGAAGTCTCCCCGGATCTGGCCGACGCGGTGACCGAAATCCTCACGATCCTGCAATGCCAAGTCCATGGCCATGGCCATCCCCACCGCCCGGCCAACGTCATGGGTCCCGGAGCGCCGACCCAGTTCCTGGCCTCCACCGTGCTGCACCGGCTCGAGAGCGGTCCCCTCGCGCACATAGAGGACGCCAACACCTTTGGGGCCCCCGAACTTGTGGGCGGCCAACGACATCAGATCCACTCCAAGCGCCGCGACGTCGATCGGCTCGGAGGCGAACGCCTGGACCGCGTCGGTGTGCACCAGTACCTCGGGATCACGGGCTTTCACGGCTTCAACGATCCGCGCCAAATCCTGAACAAACCCGGTCTCGTTGTTGAGGAGCATCACCGACACGATCGCGGTTCCATCGTCGATGACCGAGACCAAGTCCTCCACATCGACACGTCCCTCGGGATCGACACCGACCACAGTGACCGGCATGCCGATTCGCCTCAGGAAATCCCCTGTTTCGAGAACTGCTTCGTGCTCGGTGGCCACGGTCACCAGCCCTCGTCGTGCGCTCTCGTTGAACACTGCTCCCTTGATGGCGAGATTGTCCGACTCGGTGCCACCGGAGGTGAGGACGATCTCCAGGGTACCGGCGCCGATGGCGGCGGCAATCGACTCCCTGGCCTCCTCGAGGGCGTTCTTGGCACGGCGTGAGACGAGATGGATCCCCGAGGAGTTGCCGAACTCGACATCGGTGTAGGGCGCCATGGCGTCCCAAACCCCGGGGCGCATCGGGGTGGTGGCGGCGTGGTCGAGATAGATCACGATCGCGATTCTCGCAGGATCTCGGGCCTGGGCCATTCTGTCCACTGGCTCGGGGAGAAGGGGCAAAAAGGCCCTTGTCAGAGTGGAGCCGGCGCGTTTTTCTTGGGGTCATGGCACACGCAAAGACCACCACCCCCGGAATCGAGAAACTGGACCTACGCCAGCGATACAAGGACCTCTATTCCCCATCCGCCCGGTCGGTGCAGCTGGTTGATGTCCCCGAGTTCTTGATCCTCGCCGTCGACGGGAGGGTGGAAACGGGGGTCAACCCGGGAGAGTCGGCTGGCTTCGCCGATGCGTTCCGCGCCATATACGGAGTGGCCTACGGCCTCAAGTTCATGTCGAAGCTGAACACGGTCGCACCGATCGACTACAAGATCATGGCCCTCGAGGGCCTCTGGTCGTCGGAGTCCGGAGAATTCTCGTTCGGCAAGCCGGAGCCCTGGCTCTATACCATGCTCATGGTTCAGCCCGACCACATAACCCAACCGATGTTCGATGAGGCAGTGGCCCAGGCCGGAAGGAAACACCCCAATCCGGTGCTCGAGCAACTCCGCCTCGAACGATGGCGAGAAGGGCCAAGCATCCAAATCATGCACATCGGGCCCTACTCCGAGGAGCCACGGACCATCGAGTTGATGAACGCCTATGCGATGGAGAACGGCCTGAAGCTCCATGGTCGACATCACGAGATCTACCTGGGCGACCCGAGGATGGCGAAGCCCGAAAACCTGAAGACGATTCTTCGGCACCCGGTCTGCCAGGTTTGAACCGGCTCACACTCACCGCCCACTACGACTCTTCACCAGAGCAGGTGTGGGCCCAGCTCGCGGATCTGGCTTCCCACGCTGAGTGGATGACCGACGCCGGTGGGATTCTCTTCGTGGGTGATCAGACGTCGGGGTTAGGGACGAGAATGCGGGTGCCGACGAGGATCGGCCCCTTGAGGACCGATGATCTGATGACGGTCGTCGAGTGGGAGGAGGGCCGGCTGCTCGGCGTGAGACATTCGGGCGCGGTCTCCGGTGTTGGCCGATTCGAGATTCGCCCGACCGCTGGAGGCACAGACTTGAACTGGAGCGAGACGCTCCGGTTTCCGTGGTGGCTCGCCGGGTCGGTCGGAGCTTTGCTGGCGCGCCCGGTCTTGAAGCGGGTGTGGCGAGGGAATCTCCGGCGGCTCGGGGAGCGGCTGGCGGTCAGCGACCCTTGAACTCGGGCGGCCGCTTCTCGATGAAGGCGGCCACGCCCTCTCGAGCGTCCTCAGACCCGAATGCGGCTTGAAACGCATCACGCTCGACGAGGAGCCCTTCGTCCACCGGCAGGCCGAACCCACGCTTCAGGGCCTTTTTGGCGGCGGCAATGGCACGGGTGGCCTTGGTGGCCCATTCGGCGGCATCGGCCAGCGCCAACTCGACGACCTCCCCGGGCGGAGCCACTTTGTCGGCGAGGCCGATGACCAGTGCCTCCTCGGCCCCCACCTGTCGACCGCTCAAGATCATCTGATTGGCGCGTTGATAGCCGACGAGCCGGGGCAACCGCTGGGTCCCCCCCGCCCCGGGGATGATCCCGAGCAGAATCTCGGGCTGCCCGACCAAGGCGCCATCGGCCAGGTAACGAAAGTCGGCGCCCATGGCCAACTCCAGGCCCCCACCCAGGGCGTAGCCGTGGACGGCGGCGATGGTCGGCTTCTCCAGATTCTCGAGAGCGCCGATCGCCTCCTGCAGAGTCCAGGCAGTCCTCTCCTGAACCCCGGCATCGAAGGCGGCCTGCAACCCCTTGATGTCGGCCCCGGCAGCGAAGTGGGGCTGTCCGGTCACTACCACCGCCCGGATCTCGGGGTCGGCACAGGCCGCGAACGCCTCTTTCAACTCGACAGCCACCTGTTCGGAGAGGGCATTGACCGGGGGCCGGTCGAGACGCACCAGGGCTACCGCGCCGTCGACGCTCATCTGCACGTGTTCCATGAGCCGAGGCTAGACGATTCGCTCAACCCGTCTCCCAAGCATCCTCCAGGTCGTCGAGAAAGGCGGCCACGGCGAGCGCGTTGTGACGACGCCACAGCTCCACATGGTTCGGCGCCCCTCGGCGCGGACTCTCCAGGGCCGCGAGGGTGGGGTGAAGCGCAGCCTTCTGGGCGGTGATCAGCGGCAAAGGTGAACGGCCGGCACGTTGCAGAAGTGTGAGCTTGAGCAACAACTCGATTCTCATCTCACGCACATGCTGCACCGGTTGGCGCAACCACCGGTTGAGCCGCCTGCGGCCGGTTGGGGTGATGCGGTGGATGATCCGCTGTGGCCCGGCACCCGGTTCGGCGTGGATCGCCTCGGCGAGATGGGCAAGGCTCAGGCGGTCCAGGGCGCGGTAGATCAGCGGCCTTCTCACCGTGATCACCCGCCCCACCTCGCCGTTGGGGGCGAACAGCCTGGCGATCGCAAAACCATGGGTCGGGCCTTCGCCAAGGATTCCGAGAACGGCGTATTCGGTGACGGAGAGCTGGTTCGGGGGCATGCTTCGGATCGGACCGGGGTATTGTCGCAGGTCCACTAGTTACATTGAGACTATCGAGGATGACGATGCCATTGCTGTGCCGGGTAACGATCATGACGCTGTTGGCCCTCGTCGGGGCGGGGTGTGCCGGGTCTGGAGACGAGAGCGTCAACGGAGAGGTCCTGGTGTCCGCGGCCGCCTCACTGACGGAGGCCTTCAATGTCATCGAGGATGCATTCGAAGATGCCAACCCGGGGATCGATGTGTCGCTCAACCTGGCATCCAGCTCCAACCTCCGCGAGCAGATCCTCGAGGGCGCACCCGTGGATGTGTTCGCCTCGGCCAACACATCGAACATGAATCGAGTGTCGGAGGCTGGCGCCGTCGCGGGGGAGGCCCGGATCTTCGCCGAAAATACGCTGCAGATCGCGGTGCCGGCAGGCAATCCGGCGGGCGTGACCGGTCTTGTCGACTTCGCCAACCAAGAGCTCCTGATCGGCCTCTGTGCCGAGGACGTCCCTTGTGGTGACTTCGGTCGCCAGGCACTCGACAACGCCGGGGTCACCCCTTCGATCGACAGCAACGAGCCCGACGTCCGGGCCCTTCTCACCAAGATCGAGGCAGGTGAGCTCGACGCCGGCATCGTCTACGTGACTGATGTCATCTCGACTGAAGGCGGGGTCGAGGGTGTTGAGATCCCCGAGAACCAGAACGTCGTCGCTGAGTACTCGATCGCGATCCTGGTCGACGCCCCCAACGCCGAAGCCGCCGCCGCGTTCGTGAGTTTCGTGATGTCCGATGCAGGTCAGGGGATAATGGGCGAATACGGGTTCATCGCTCCTTGAGTGAGACCACTGCGCGGAAACGCGCTCACCGGCCGCCTGCGTTGCTGATCGCCCTCGGGCTCATCGGCCTCTCAGTCTTTGTGATTCCCCTGGTCGGGTTGCTGGCCAGGGTCCCGTGGGGGAACCTGCCTGAGCTGGCCTCGAGCCCGGTTGTGATTGACGCCCTCCGGCTGTCCGTCGTCACATCATTGACCGCCACCGCCATCTCGGCGGTCCTGGGCGTGCCCTTGGCCTGGGTGCTGGCACGCACCAATTTCCCGGGCCGATCCATCTTGCGCGCCCTGATCACCCTGCCTCTGGTCCTGCCCCCCGTCGTCGGTGGGGCGGCACTCCTTTTCGCCCTGGGCCGCCGCGGGCTGATAGGAGAGCCGTTGCACGCGGCCACCGGGCTGGTGCTCCCCTTTTCCACCTGGGGAGTGGTGATCGCCACCACCTTTGTTGCCATGCCGTTCCTGGTGATCACCGTGGAAGGTGCCCTGCGCAACCTGGATCCCCGCTTCGAGGGGGCCGCCTCCACCCTCGGTGCCGACAGATGGACCGTGATGCGACGGATCACCCTCCCCCTGATCGCGCCCTCGCTGTTGGCAGGTCTCGTCCTCACCTGGGCCAGGGCATTCGGTGAGTTCGGCGCGACCATCACCTTTGCCGGCAACCTGCAAGGCCGCACTCAGACCCTGCCCCTGGCGGTGTTCGTCGCCCTTGAAAGCAACCGGGACGTCGCGGTGGCGATCAGCCTGATCATGGTGGCGGTGTCCCTCGCCGTCCTGATCGCCCTCCGGGACCGCTGGTGGAGGGCGCTGTGACCCACCAGCCAAGCGACCAAGGTCTCGACGCCAGCTTCACCATTCGCCGCAGCTCGGAGTTCACCCTGGACCTCTCGATCGCCATCCCCCGCGGACGCACCGTTGCCTTGCTCGGGCCGAATGGGGCTGGAAAGTCGACCGCCGTGGCCGCCCTCGCGGGGCTCATTCCCGTGAACGGCGGGCAGATCGTGCTCGACGGAAGGGCCCTGGACGACTCCGAAAAGGGCCGGTTCGTGCCCCCCGAAGAACGACGGGTCGGCGTGGTGTTCCAGGATTACGTCCTCTTTCCCCACCTGACAGTTGCGGAGAACGTCGCCTTCGGCCCGCGAAGTCGTGGGATGGGACGGGAACCAGCACTGGCACGGGCCGCTCTCTGGATGAAGAAACTGGCCCTCGACGATCTGGCAGGAAGAAAGCCCGGTCAACTATCAGGAGGTCAGGCGCAAAGGGTGGCCCTGGCACGGGCTTTGGCGATCGAGCCTGATCTTCTTCTCCTCGACGAGCCACTCTCTGCCCTCGACGTCGCCACCAGGGCCCGGCTGCGACGGGTCCTTGCCGACCACCTCACACAGTTTCCCGGCCCCCGGCTACTCATCACCCACGACCCGAGTGAGGCATTCCTCCTGGCCGATGTCATCCACGTCATCGAGGAAGGAAGGGTCACCCAGGTCGGATCGGCCGACGACATCCGGCTCCGGCCCCGCACCCCATACAGCGCGGACCTGGCCGGATCCAACCTGCTGTCCGGAATGGCTCGTGACGGGATGGTGCAGATCGGCGCCAGCCGGCTCCAAATCGCGGACCACGGGCTCGAAGGCCCGGTGCTGGTCACCATCCACCCCCGCACCATCTCGCTGCACCGAGGACGGCCCGAGGGAAGCGCCCGCAATACGTGGGAGACCTCGGTCACGCTCGTCGAGCTCCTCGGGGACCGGGCTCGTCTCCAAGTGGAGGATCCCCTCGCCCTGACCGTCGAGGTGACTCGAGAGGCGGTCCGAGATCTCGAGCTGACGAATGGGGCCCCGGTTTGGGTCTCGATAAAGGCCACCGAGATCGGTGTCGAGTCGGACTACCCCGCCACCGACCCCATCAGCTGAGATCTTCCAGGACATGCCCTCTCGCGCCGGGCAGATCACGCATCCGGGGATGACGTCTCTCGGGGACCGGCTGGACACGCATCCTGGCATCGACAACGACCACGCCCTCACCCGGAGGCAACACCTTGACCGGGTTGAGATCCATCTCGACCAGCTCGGGCACGACACTGATGAGACCTGAGACCGTCAGCAGTGCTCGCTCCAATTCGGCCACATCGCCCTCGGCGGCGTTGCGATAGCCCTGGAGCAGCCGAAAGCCCTTGGTCTCCCTGATCATTTCGGATCCATCGACATCGGTGAGGGGATGAATCCGGAACGCCACGTCTTGAAGAAGCTCGACGTAGACACCACCGAGACCGAACCCGACGAGGGGGCCGAAGTTCGGGTCCTGGGTCATCCCGATCAACACCTCGTGGCCGCCGGCGACGAACTCCTGGACCAGGACCCCGTCCGCGTCGAACACCACTTTGGTGACGGAGTCGTAGGCAGCACTCACCTCTTCGCCCTGGACCCCGAGCACGACTCCCCCGACATCCGACTTGTGGAGGGCCGACTCGGAGATCACCTTGACCACCACTGGCCCACCTATCGCCGCTGCGGCATCGACGGCCTCCTGTGACGAGTGGGCGACCGACGACCGCGGCACCCGCAAGCCCGCGGCAGTGAGAACCGCGTCGACCTGTTCGGGCTCCAACCAGGCCCCAGTGGCAGGGACCCTCTCCAGCGCGCCGTCGATGATCGCCCTGATCGCATTCTCCTCCTCGCTGTCCAGTCGCGCCTCCGTTCCGGGGTCGCGTTGACGCCACACCCCATGAGCCACCGCTCGAGCGAGGGCGTGAGCCGCAGCCTCGGGAAACATGTAGGTGGGGATGGCGCGCCGACCCTCGGCGCCAGCCAGATAGCGAGCCGTATCCCCACTGTGCATGAAGACCGAGAGCAGAGCCACTTCCCCCTTGTACCGCTCCTGACACCGGCTGAGGGCAGCGGCCACCCCCTGCGCGCCCTCCGAAGACGTCGGGACATAGATCA
>Ga0209640_10005478_pt1 | contig 11078 bp, 11 predicted proteins | sample RifCSP10_1_FD_184018 | JGI IMG/M metagenome (GOLD analysis project Ga0209640, IMG submission 184018) | Soil microbial communities from Rifle, Colorado - Rifle CSP2_sed 10_1 (SPAdes) (version 2) | ecosystem: Environmental > Terrestrial > Deep subsurface > Rock core/Sediment | place: Rifle...
TGCGGAGTTTCGCGGTAGCGCTGCTTGATCGGGGCCTGGAGAGCTCGGAGTTCGTCGCGGTTCATGAGGTCAGTAGATCGCCACGGGATTGCCCGGGGATCCAGTCGCCCCTTTGATTTTCAGCGGCGACCAGACAAACAGGAACTCGTAGGCCTTGTCCGCGGCCAGCTGCGTCAGGTCCAGGTTCTCGAGATTCCATATGCCCCGCTTGGTTTGCAGCTTGATGTGGCACTCGAATGGCTGCTCACCCTCGCCGCCGAAACCCGGTCCGACCGCATCGGTGCCCCAGGTATCCGAGCCGGTAAGGGCGATCTTCCGTGAGGCGAGGTACTCGCATGCCGAGATGCCGAACCCCGGTTCGCCGGCATTGAACTGGTCAACGCGTTTCTTTTTTTCCGCCGGCGAGAAGCTGTCCCACTTCTTCGGATCCCAGATGTTGCCGTGCCCCGTATGCAGGAATGCGCAGTCTCCCTCCCCAATCGGGGCGATTCCCTGCCGGCGCACCATCTCCTGCACATCCTTGTCCGTGATGACGCCGGGATCGGATGCGCTGTTCGCCTTGGGAATCGGAAGCTGGCCGCCGCGGAGCGCCACTGCGTCCAGCAGCACGCCGCGGCATACGTAGCCGACTTGGGCCACATGCTCGACGCCAAGTGGGCCGACTCCATAGGCGTCGATGCCCGGGTCGGTGAGATAGCGACCGTTGTAAAAGAACATGCCTTTCGAGGTGATGACGCCGATGTGCCCAGGGCCGTCGAACTGTGTGCCGATCTGGCCGATTTCGGTCGCGACGTATTCGTCGTTGTAGACCAGTTCCTGTTTGCCAAATGGGCCGCCGGTCGGCAGGCCCGGGATCACCAGGCGCCAGGCTCGCGATCCGAACCCCGGCGCGTCCTGCTGATAGACCTTGCCAAGGGTGGCGACCCTTCCTTTCTTCACGAGCTGCATCGCCTTCAACACCGATGCGTCGGTCCTGCGGTTTACAGCGCCAACCTTGTCGTCGGGCCCCCATTCGCCCGGTGCCCACTTGTCGCGCAGCGGTTCGTCGTTCACTGCAAATGCTCCCAGGCTAAAGCCTCCGACGCATGCGATGGCGCACGCAATCGACGCCTTTTGCGCGACACGCTTCACGTTCATGGATCCTCCCGATGGTTCGAAGCGCGAGGCAGATCTGCCCCACGGCCATAGGATAGCGCGGTCGCACTACTTGCACTATCCCGGACGGCGGGGACGCACATCGAGCGCAGCACACCCGAGCGCCTGGCAGCCCTCCTTGTCTGCCGACTCGGACAAGGGGTAACATCCTGCGCCCCGCAAAAGCGGGGCCTCAAGGAGGAAATCCATGAATCGCACGCTCGGCGCTTTCCTGCTGTCGGCATTGTGCGCACTGACCGCAACCACCACGCTCGCCCAGCAACCCGTCCGGATCGGCATCGTCACGTTCCTCTCGGGCCCGGCAGCGGGCGCGTTCGGCGTGCCTGCGCGCAACGGCTTCGAGCTGGTCACGGAGCTGCTCAACGCAGGCAACGTGCCGGCGCCGTACAACACGAAAGGACTCGGCGGGCGGCCGATCGAGCTCGTCGTCATCGACGAGGCCGGCGGGCCGCAGAAACAGGTGGCGGAACTGCGCAATCTCGCCCAGCGCGTCGACTATGTGATCGGCTACATCTCGAGCGGGGACTGCCTCGCTGTCGCCCCGGTCGCCGAGGAGCTGAAAAAACTGACGGTGCTCTTTGACTGCGGCACCCCGCGCATCTTCGAGGACGCTTCCTACAAGTACGTGTTCCGCACCGGCCCCAGCGGCACGATGGACAACGTCGCTGCGGCGCTCTATGTCGCCGAGCGGCACCCGAAGGTCAAGTCCATCGCCGGCATCAACCAGAACTACGCCTGGGGCCAGGACTCGTGGACCGACTTCGAGCTGGCGATCAAGGCGCTGAAGCCGGGGATCGAGGTGAAGACCTCGCAGATGACGAAGCTGATGGCCGGGCAATTCGGCGCCGAGATCTCGACGCTGCTTTCCTCCGGCGCCGACTTGATTCATTCGAGCTTCTGGGGCGGGGACCTCGAAGGCCTGGTGCTGCAGGGTGCGCCGCGCGGCCTCTTCCAGAAGCACGTGATCGTGCTTTCGGCGGGCGAGCCTGCGATCAATCGACTCGGCACGCGGATTCCCGACGGCACGATCATCGGCGCGCGCGGCCCGTTCGGGCCCTTCGCGCCGGACAATGAATTCAACCGCTGGTTCCGCAGCGCGTTCCAGGACCGCTACGGCCTGCCGCCGATCTATGCGGCCTACAAGGCGACCAACGCGCTGCTCGGACTGAAGGCGGCGTACGAGAAGGCGCAGAAGGCGGGAGCCGCGACTCCGAACCAGGAACAGATCATCGCGGCGTTCGAGCACCTGACGTTCGAAGGCGTCGGCGGAACCGTCCGCATGACGCTCGGCAAGGGCCATCAGGCGGTGATGGAAAACGCGATCGGCACCGCGAAGAACATGGGCGGCGAGCTGAAAATGGTCGACATCAAGCGCTATCCGGCGGAGCAGGTGAATCCGCCCGAAGGCGTGAAGAGCGACGCCTGGATCAAGTCGGGCTTCAAGAAATAGTCGCCGGCTCAGGGGCCCGGCTCCCCGGCCGGGCCGGGCGCCGCCCACTGCCGTGAGCAACCTCGCTGGCGTCGTCTTCGACGGCGTCGTCTATTCGTCGTGGCTGTTCCTGATGGCCGCGGGCCTCACGCTGATCTACGGCGTGATGCGGATCCTGAATATCGCGCACGGAAGTCTGTATGCGCTCGGCGCGTACACAGCGGCCACGCTTGCGGGCGCCTGGCTCGCCGCGGGGCAGGCTGCGGTCGGCACCTACGCGATGCTCGCGGTCGCGGCGCTGCTGGTCGGTCTCGTGATGGGGCCGCTGCTCGAGCGCGGCCTGCTCAAATGGATGTACGGCAAGGACGAGATCGTCCTGCTCCTCATCACTTACGCCGCGTTCCTCGTGCTCGAGGACGTGATCAAGCTCCTCTGGGGCGTGGAATCGAAGATGATCGCGGAGCCGTATGCGCTGCCCGGGAACTTTCAGATCGGCACGCTCGCGTACCCGGTCTACAACCTGATTCTCATCGCGGTCGCAATCTTTACCGGGCTTGCGCTCGCGTGGGCGCTCTACCGCACACAACGGGGCAAACTGCTGCTCGCGGTGATCCACGACCGCGAGATCAGCGCGGCGATGGGCATCAACGTCGACCGGGTGTACCTCGTCACCTTTACGGTCGGCTCGATGCTGGCAGCGCTCGGCGGTGCGCTGACCGCACCGGCCATCGCCGTATCGCCGGGCATCGGCGTCGAAGTGATCGTGCTCTCGTTCGCCGTAGTCGTCGTCGGCGGGCTCGGCAGCCTTGGCGGTGCGGCGCTCGGGGCGCTGATGGTCGGAATCGTGCGCTCGTTCGCAGTGCGCTACTGGCCCGAGGCCGAGCTTTTCACGATCTATTTCGTGATGGCGATCGTGCTCATCGTGCGCCCCAAGGGTCTTTTCAGCGCGCCCGAGGCGCGCAAGATATGACCGCCGATCGCACGGAGGTCGGCCTGGCAATCGTGTCGCTCGTCCTGCTTGCGGCAGCGGCGTTCGCCCCGCAGTGGCTCGTGTTCCTGCTCGCCCTTGCGCTCGCCAAGGGGGTCGTCGTGCTCGGCCTCGTGCTGCTGATGCGTACCGGCCTCGTGTCCTTCGGACAGGGGCTCTACTTCGGACTGGGCGCCTATGCGGCTGCGCTGCTCGCGCACTGGGGGCAGATCGGCGACGCGGCGCTGATGATCGTCGCCGGCACGCTCGGCGCGGCTGCGCTCGCGGCGATTCTCGGGTTGCTGCTCGCTCGCTATCGCGAGATCTTCTTCGCGATGCTGTCGCTTGCGTTCTCGATGATCCTGTACGGCCTGCTCGTCAAGAGCTCGGCGCTCGGCAGCACCGATGGTTTCAACCTGCACGCGAAGAGCTTCGCCGGGCTCGCGCTCTCGGGCGGCGTCGAGCGGCGCGTGTTCTTCGCGACCTCGGTGGTGCTTGCGTTCCTGGTCGCATGGCTCGTGCACCGGTTCTTCTCTTCGCACTGGGGAAGGCTTTCGGCGGCGATCCGCGACAATGAGCTGCGCGTCGAGTACCTCGGCGCGTCCGTCTATCGAGTCGTCTATATCAACTACGTCGCCGCCGGCGCCCTCGCCGGAATGGGCGGCGCATTCGCGGCGCTGGCGGTCGGACACGTCGACCCGGAGACCGCGTACTGGACCACCTCCGGCGAATTCGTCTTCGTCGCGATCCTCGGCGGCACCGGCAACGTGCTCGCGCCGTTCCTTTCGGCGGCGATTTTCGAGGCGCTGCGCACGGTGGCGAACCAGTACGCGCCCAACGTCTGGCAGATGTCGCTCGGCCTGGCAATGCTCGCGATCATCATGTTCCTGCCGGGGGGCCTGTGGACGCTGGTCCGGCGCAGAGGGCGACCGGCATGAGCGCAGTGCTTGCCGCAGACGGATTGCAGAAGAACTTCGGCGCCGTGACGGCCGCCGCCGGCGTGAACCTCGCGTTCGAGCGCGAAAGCATCGTCAGCCTGATCGGTGCGAACGGCGCCGGCAAGACGACGTTTCTCAACATGGTGACCGGATACCTCAAGCCCGACCGCGGCAGCATCCGCTTCGAGGGCCGCGAGCTGACCGGACTCTCGCCGCGCGAGATCACGGCGCTCGGCATCTGCCGCTCGTTCCAGATCCCGCAGCTCTTCCAATCGTTGAGCGTGCGCGAAAACCTGCTGGTCGCCGAAGGGATCGCGCACGCCGAGCGGATCGAGGAGGCGACCGACGCGGTGCTCGGGCGCTTCGGGCTCGGCGCGTACGCCGCGCAAGCCGCGGGACTGCTTCCCGAGGGCGTGCGCAAGCTTCTCGACGTCGCGATGGCGCTCGTCGCGAAGCCGAAGGTGCTGCTGCTCGATGAGCCGACGAGTGGCGTCGCGGCCGACGAGAAGTTCGGCATCATGGATCTCGTCATGGGCGCAGTGCGGGGGGAGGGCATCACGGTGCTCTTCGTCGAGCACGACATGGACATCGTCTCGCGCTACGCGAGCCGCGTGGTCGCGTTCTACGACGGCCGCGTGATTGCGGACGGAGAACCTCGAGCGGTGCTCGGCGCCGACGAGGTGCGCCGATACGTCATCGGGGAAAACACGCATGCTGCGCATTAGCGGCATCTCGGTCTCGATCGGTCCGGTGGGGATCCTGCGCGGTGTCCGCATGCAGGTCGGCGCCGGCCAGTTCGCAGGGCTGATCGGGCGCAATGGCGCGGGAAAGACCACGCTGATGCGCACCATCATGGGAATCCTTCCGTATCACGATGGCGGCATCGAGTTCGAAAAAACGACGCTCCGCGACGCACCGACGCACGCGCGAGTGAGGCTCGGCTTCGGGTACATGCCGGAAGACCGCAGGCTGATTCCCGGGTTGTCGGTCGAGGAAAACGTGCTGCTCCCCGCATGGGCGGCGGGATTTTCCGACACCGCAGCGCGCTTGGCGCGCGTCTATGAGGCGATTCCGGAAGTGCGGGAATTCCGGGCGCGCCGGGCGCTGCAGCTCTCCGGCGGACAGCAGAAGCTCGTCGCGCTCGCGCGCGCGATGATGGCCGGCACGCGGCTGCTGCTGCTCGATGAGCCATTCGAGGGAGTCGCGCCGGTGCTTGCACGGCGGCTCGCCGACGTGATCGGCAGCTTGCGCAAGACCGGCGTCACCGCGATCCTGTCCGAATCCAGCCTGACTCACGCGCACCATCTGCTCGATTGCGTGTTCGTGATCGACCGCGGCGCCGTCACGACGGGCTGAGCCTTTTCGCTTACACCAGCCCTTCGAAAGGCTGCACGGTGACCGGATCGCCCGCGGCGATCGCGCCGCGCTCGTGCTCCAGCACGAGAAAGCAATTGGCTTCGGACATCGAGCGCAGCACGCCGGAGCCCTGCTGGCCGGTGGTGCGCACTTTCCATTCCCCGGCGTCCTGGAACAGGATGCCGCGCTGATATTCCGTGCGTCCGGCAATCTTGCGCAGCGGGTTCGCCGCTTTTGCCCGAAGGCGGGTCGGTGCCAGATCTCCGGTGCGTCCGGAAAGATGGAGCAATGCTTCGCGCACGAACTGATAAAAAGTCACCATCACCGCAACCGGATTCCCCGGGAGGCCGAACAGAAATGCGCCGCCGATGCGGCCGAACGCCATCGGCCGGCCCGGACGCATTGCGATCTTCCAGAACAGCACTTCCCCCAGCTCCGCCATCAGGCGGCGCACGAAATCGGCTTCGCCCACCGAGACTCCACCGGAAGTGACGATCGCATCGGCGCTCGAGGCGGCGTTGCGAAGCGCGTCGCGAAGCGCGGCGGGATCGTCGCGCACTACGCCCAGGTCGAGCAGCTCGACGCCGAGGCGCGCGAGCATTCCATGCAGCGTGTAGCGGTTCGAGTCGTAGACCTCCCCCTTGCCGAGCGGCGTGCCGACCGAGCGCAATTCATCGCCGGTCGAAAAGAACGCGACGCGCGGGCGCCGCCGGACGCTCACATCTGCGATGCCGAGCGAGGCGATCAGGCCCAGTTCGGACGGGCGCACCAGCGCGCCGGCCCTTAGCACGGGCACGCCCGCCTTGAGGTCTTCGCCAGCGTAGCGCACGTTCTGCTTCGGCTTCTGCCCGCCCGGCACCGTAATGCGCTTTCCTTCGGCACGAACGACTTCCTGGATGACGACCGTGTCGGCGCCGTCGGGGATCACAGCGCCGGTCATCACGCGGACGCATTGGCCGGCGCCGACCGGCGAAGCGAAAGCGCGCCCGGCGAGCGCGGTGCCGATTTCCTCGAACACCGTTTCACCGTCGGCCTTGAGGTCGATGCTCCTTACGGCATATCCGTCCATTGCCGAGTTGTCGTGCCCCGGCACATCGATGGAGGGCACGATCTGCTCGGCGAGGACGCGGCCGAGCGAAGCGCGCAGCGGTACGCGCTCTGCGTCCTGCACCGGCGAAAGGCAGGCGCGGATTGCCGCGCGCGCCTTCTCGACGTGCAGCGCGTCTGGGTCGTACCCGTCGATGCAGCTCACGATGCGCGACAGCTCGCTCATGCTCCGCGCAGCTCCTCGAGCGTGTTGATGTTGCGGAACGCCTCCTCCTCGTCGTCGAACGCCACCTCGACGACGCTCAGGGTCGCATACCACGCGTCGATCTTGCGACCGCCGCCGGCGAGGAACGCTTCGAGATGCGGCAGCACCGTGCGCCGCACGAGCGAAAACACGGGGTGCGGCTGCACACCGGTTTTCGCGACGGCAAGCTCGTGAGCGCCCAGCGCTCCCTGCAAGCGCCGCACGAGATCAGGCGGCAGGAACGGCGAATCGCAGGGAGCCGTCACGACGAGATCATGGCTGGCGGCTTTCATGCCCGCATGCAGGCCTGCGAGCGGACCGGCGAAGCCGCGCAATTCGTCCGCGACCACGCGATGACCGAACCTCGCGTATTCGGCAGGATTCTGGTTCGCGTTGATGACCAGCTCGCCCACTTGCGGCGCAAGGCGCTCGATCGCCCACTGCACCATCGGCTTGCCGCGGAACGGCTGCAGCCCCTTGTCGACGCCGCCCATGCGCCGCCCCAACCCGCCCGCGAGCACGATTCCGGTCACGTTGTGCATGCGGCAAATTGTAAAACGGCGTTTGTCCCATCCTTTGGCGCATGCGAGACTTTGGCCGGTGAAGAATCCCTGGCTCGTCCGCTTCCTGAACATCGGACATCTGCTCGACCATCTGGTCATGCTGGTCTTTCCGACCGCCGTGGTCGCGCTTGCCCGAGAGTGGGGCAGGCCGTACGCCGAGTTGCTGCCGCTAGCGCTGGGTGGATTCATTGCGTTCGGCGCGTTTGCGATCCCGGCAGGGTGGCTGGCCGACCACTGGAGCCGCTACCGCACCATGGTGCTGTTTTTCTTCGGCATCGGCCTCTGCATGATCCTCACCGGTTTCTCGCGCGAGCCCTGGCAGATCGCGCTTGGGTTGACCGTCACCGGCGCATTCGCTGCGATCTATCACCCGGTCGGAATCGCAATGCTGGTCGCCTCGCGCGAGAAGATGGGGCACGTGCTCGGCTGGAACGGCCTGTGGGGCAATCTCGGACTCGCCGCGGCGGCCCTGGCGACCGGCGCAACCGTCGATCTGGCGGGCTGGCGCGCGGCGTTCTTCGTTCCGGGCATCGCCTGCATCGTCGTCGGCTTCGGGTTCCTCGCGCTGGTCAGGGATCCGGGGCGGGTGAAGAAAACGTCCCGCTCGATCGGGCTGCACATCGACGCCCGCATGATGGCGCGCATTTTTGCGGTCCTCCTCATCGCCACCGCCTGCGGCGGGATCATCTTCAATTCCACCACGGTCTCGATGCCCAAGGTGTTCGACGAACGGCTGCAGGCCCTGACGCAGACGAATTTCGGCATCGGCGCGCTCGTCGCCGTCGTGTACACGATCGCCGCGTTCGCGCAGGTGCTGATGGGAGCGCTGATCGACCGCGTCGAGTTGCGGCGCCTGATGATCGGCATCGCGCTCGCGCAGATCCCGCTGCTCTTTCTCGCTGCGCATCTGCAAGGCTGGCAGATGCTTGCCGCGGCGGTCGCGATGATGCTCGCGGTGTTCGGCCAGATCCCGCTCAACGATGCGATCGTCGGCCGCTACTGCGCCGATGAGTATCGCGCACGCGTGCTCGCGGTCCGCTATGTCGTCTCGCTCGGCGTGGCGTCGGTCGCGGTGCCGCTGATCGCGGTGCTGCATCGCACCCAGGGTGGCTTCGGCAATGTGTTCATGGTCCTGAGCGCGCTTGCCGCCGGCATGCTGCTCGCGTCGCTGTTCTTTCCTTCACGCGACGAGTTGATCGCGCAACGCGAGCAGCTCGCAGGCGAGGCCGCCTCGGGCTGAGCGTCAGCGTTCCTGCCCGGTGCCGGGCGGCTGTTCCTCTCGCATCCGAAGCGGGAACAGCACTTCACGCTCGAGCCAGAGCAGCATCGCGTGCGCCTCCGGGTGGCTGGAGGACGCGAGCAGGCGCCGCAGACCGGCCTCCGAGAGGCAGTACTCGTCGTTCGCGAACGATTGCTTTGCGAACTCCGCGGACCGGTACCCGCGAAACGTCGCGGGAATCGGTCCGGCCTGCAGCAGGTGCGCGATCTCCTTGGCCGCCATCCACGGATTGCGCCGCTCGTCGAAGAACACGCGAATCGTCGTGCCGTGGAACCCGTACCAGTCGTGGCGCCCCGCGTGCTCGACGCCCTGAACCTTTTTACGCGCCGCATGCAGACCGGCGAAGAGCAAGCCGGGCGCGTCGAAAGTGTAGACGAGCACGATCACCGCACCTGCGACCGCGAAGAGCGCGAATGCGCCCAGGTTCACGATCGCGACATACACGACGAGCACGCACGCGGCGAGCACACCGGCGCGCAGCAACCGCTTGCGATTGCGTTCCGCCTCATCGAATTCAGCCAGGCGATTCCTCCTGCAGCCGCTCCCAGGCGCGGGCGGTGCGCTGCGTGCGCGCGCTGCCGGCGACCTTGAGCAGTTCGCGATCCCGGCGCCAGCGCCCGGCCGCTGGATCGCTCGCCGAGGACCAGTGCTCGTCGGCGCGCGCGATCAGCGAACCCGCCTGCGCGAGCGCACCTGCGAGCGCAACGTGCGTCGCTGGCGCGGAGGAGTCTTCCGCTGCGAGTGCCCGCATCGCATGCAGCAGCGCGAGCGTGCCTTCGATCCACTCCGAAGGCCAGCCGAGGCGCCGTGCTTCGCGCACGAGATACGCAAGCACCGCCGCATTCACGTGCAGGTCCTCGACCGTGCGGAAGCGCTTCACATAGTCGGTGTAGCCGTCGCCGGGGAGTAGCGCGTCCTCGCTGACCTGCACATCCTTGAAGCGCAGCTGCGCATGCGGCACTTCGGGCACGAAGCGGGTCGACGGCATCAGCGTCACCGTCATTCCGGGTGCTCCCGAAGCGACGCGTGCCACCCGGATGACGGCACGCTCGCCCAACGCGTCGCCATCGCGCACGGCGACGAAGAACACCGCGCCATCCGGCCCCAGCGTCGTCCAGCGCTTTGCACCGTTCAGCCGCCAGCCTTCGCCTTCGCGGCGCAGCTCGCTGCGGATCGCCTTCGGACTGTTGCCATCGGCCTCAGTGACACAGAGCGCGCAGATGCGGTCTTGCGGCACGTCGGGAAAAAGTGCGTGCAGCGCCGCCTGGTATCCGGAGGCGAACGCCCAAGCGGTCCGGTCGGCGGCGAAACCGCTTGCGATCGCGAGGTCCATCGGATTGCGCCAAAGCGAGGCATGCGCCCGATGCCGCGGCCACCACGCCGCGACATCCGTGCATTCCGCAACGGCCACCGGCGCCTTGAGCAGGGTGCCGATCGCGTCGTCGCGCATCAGCGCTTCAGGCGAGCGCCGTCGCCTGCGGCAGCGTTCTGTGGAGCCGTTGCTGGCCGGTGAAAGCGAGGTAATGCCGGCCGCTTGCGCGGCCGAGCATCGTAAGGCCCACGCGCTTCGCCACCTCGTAGCCCATCTGCGTCAGCCCCGAGCGCGAAATCAGGAACGGGATGCGCATCTGCGCGCACTTGATCACCATCTCCGACGTCAGCCGGCCGGTCGTGTAGAAGATCTTGTCCGAGCCGTCGATCGCGTCGAGCCACATGAAGCCGGCGATCGCATCGACGGCGTTATGGCGTCCGACGTCCTCGATGAACATCAGGATTTCGGCCGACGCAGGGCCCGTTGCATTCGCCAGTGCACAACCGTGCACCGCGCCCGCCTGCTTGTAGATCGTCTCGTGCTTGCGAACTTTCTCGATCAGGTCGAAGAGCTGCGCGTCCGTGAGCGCCACGTCATCGCGCAGCTGGACCTTCTCGATCTCCTCCATCAGGTCGCCGAACATCGTGCCCTGTCCGCACCCGGTGGTGACCGTGCGCTTGCCGAGCTTGCGGCCGATTCCCTTGGTGCGCGTGCGCGTCGTGACCGCGACCGAATCGGTCTCCCAATCGACCTGCACGGCTGCAATTCTCTCGATCGAATCAACGAGG
>Ga0209640_10005480_pt1 | contig 11073 bp, 13 predicted proteins | sample RifCSP10_1_FD_184018 | JGI IMG/M metagenome (GOLD analysis project Ga0209640, IMG submission 184018) | Soil microbial communities from Rifle, Colorado - Rifle CSP2_sed 10_1 (SPAdes) (version 2) | ecosystem: Environmental > Terrestrial > Deep subsurface > Rock core/Sediment | place: Rifle...
AGACCACGAGACGCTGGGCCATGCGCTCGCCTATTCGAACGTCGTGTTCGCGGGTGCGATCCTGGTCTGGGTCGCGAACACGTTCTCCGCGATTCTGCGCGGCACGGGAAATACGCTGATTCCGGCGCTCGTCATGGTCATCACTGCGACCCTGCATCTGCCGCTCTCCGGATCGCTCGTCCTCGGCTGGGGATCGGTGCCATCGATCGGCATTGCGGGCGCCGCCATTGCCTACGTGATGACGTTCGGGCTCGCATCCCTCGGCCTGGGGTGGATCGTGCTGCGGCCGCGAAGCGCATTGCGGCCCCACGCCGCCGACCTGCGCCTCGAGTGGCGCGTGTTCCGCGAAATCCTCAAGGTAGGCGCGATCTCGGTGGTTTCAGCGCTGCAGACGGTGCTCGCAGCGGTGATTCTCACCGGGTTCGTAGGCCGGTTCGGTGCTCCCGCGCTCGCCGGCTATGGCGTCGGAGTGCGGCTCGAGCTGCTGCAGATTCCGCTCGTTTTCGCGGTCGGGCAGGCGCTGGTCGCGCTCGTGGGCACGCATATCGGCGCTGGCCGCGCGGCGCGGGCGAAGAAAATCGCCTGGACGGGCACCGGGCTCGCGTGCAGCCTGAGTCTCGCAATCGGCGTCGTCGTCACGATCTTTCCGTACGCCTGGGTGGGCCTGTTCAGCGCCGATCCGGCGGTGCTGCAGGCCGGGGGAAGCTACTTGCGGACCGTAGGACTGACGTACCCCTTCCTCGCGCTCGGCATCGCGCTTTACTTCGCGTCGCAAGGGGCCGGAAAAGTGTTGCTGCCGGTGCTCGCCGGCACGGTTCGGCTGGTCCTCATCGTCGGCGGCGGATTCGCGCTGCTCGCTTCCGGCGCCGGGCTCGATGCGATTTTTGCGCTGATCGCGCTCGGCATGTTCGTGCTCGGCACGCTCGCGGCGCTCGCGGTCGGTCGCACCGACTGGGCCGCCCGCTAACTCAGTTCGCGGGCAGCGGTTCCGTCAAGAACTCTGCGAGCGCGTCGAGGACCCCATCCGGTGCTTCTGCCATCAGCGAGTGGCCGGACGCGGGCAGTGTGACGCTGCGCGCACCGGGGACAGCCTGAACGAGCGCAGCGGCTGCCTTGGGCGGCGTCATCTGATCGCGCGCGCCCAGAAGGAAGAGCGCAGGGGAGCGGACCTTGCGGGCGCTCTCGATTCCGGCGGCGTAATCGTTGCAGGCCTTCAACCCCGCGTAGAGCACCCCGGGCGCAAGGCGCGCGAGCCTCGCAAGCGTATCGCCGTACATCCACATCCCCGGGTTGGGATTGCCGCCGAACGGAGTTCTGGGCGCATGGCCCCAGATCGTTTCCATGTCGAACGCGCTTTGCTCGTTGCGGCGCGCTGCTTCGAGGAATCCTTCGCTCACCTTCATCGGGTACGCGGTGCCGATCAGCGCAATGCGCTCGACGCGCTCCGGGTGCCGGGCTGCGCATTCGAGCGCGGTAAGCGAACCCATCGAATGCCCGACGAGACTTGCCGCGCCTCGGATGGCGGCGGCATCGAGCAGCCGCAGCACCCATTCCGCCAGCGTTTCGATCGTGGCGAGCGGCGGGCCTTCGGAGCGTCCGTGCCCCGGAAAATCGACGGCAAGCACATTGCGCCCGTGATAGCCGAAATAGCGGCTCTGCAGGCCGAACCAGGAATGATCGAGTCCTGCGCCATGCAGGAAAACGACGGTCGGCTTTTCCGGGTCGACCGGATGCGAAGCGGTATAGGCGAACGCCTTCTTTGCGTCGACTCGGAAGTCCATTGCTATTTTCCTGCGCGCCGGGCAGCGCCCAACGCGCGCTCGAGGTCGTCGATCAGGTCCTGCGGATCCTCGAGCCCGATCGACAGGCGCACCGTTCCTGCGGTGATGCCGGCCTTCCGCAGGTCCTCGTCCGACATTCGATAGTGCGTCGTGGTCGCCGGATGGATCACGAGCGATTTCGCATCGCCGACGTTCGCCAGGTGCGAAAAGACGCGCAGCGTCTCGATGAACGTGCGGCCCGCCTCGCGGCCGCCCTTCAGGTGGAAGGAAAACACCGCGCCGGCACCGCGCGGCAGCAGGCGCCTGCACAGCTCGTGGTCCGGATGGCCGGGAAGTTCCGGATACAGCACCGTCTGCACCATCGCGTGCGCGGCGAGGAACTGCACGACCCTGCGCGTGTTTTCGACGTGGCGCGGCATGCGCAGGTGCAGCGTTTCGACGCCCTGCAGGATCTGAAACGCGGTCATCGGCGCCATGCACGCACCGAAGTCCCTCAGCCCTTCCCTGCGCGCGCGCAGGAGAAACGCGCGCGTTCCGGACTCTTCCTCGAAATCCATGCCGTGAAAGCCCGCATACGGTTCGGAGAGTTGCGGAAATTTTCCGCTTGCGCCCCAGTCGAAGCGCCCGGAATCGACGAGCACGCCGCCGATCGTCGTGCCGTGCCCGCCGAGAAACTTCGTTGCCGAGTGGTACAGCAGGTCGGCGCCGAGTTCGAACGGCTTCATCAGGTACGGTGTCGTGAACGTCGAATCGACGAGCAGCGGCACGCCCGCTTCGTGCGCCAGCGCCGCGACCGCCGGGATGTCGAGCACGTCGAGGCCCGGGTTGCCGAGCGTCTCGCCGAAGAAGAGCCGCGTGTCCGGGCGCGCCGAGTGCTTCCACGCCGCGAGATCGCCTGGCCGCACGAACGTGGTCTCGATGCCAAAGCGCTTCAGCGTATAAGCAAGCAGGTTGTGCGAGCCGCCGTAGAGCGAACCGGAAGCGACGATATGGCTTCCGGCATCCAAAAGCGTCGCGACCGCCAGATGCAGCGCCGCCTGGCCAGAGGCAGTGGCGATCGCGCCGACGCCGCCTTCAAGCGCCGCGATCCGCTCTTCGAGCACGGCCACCGTCGGATTGGAGATTCGCGAGTACACGTGCCCCGCGCGCTCCATGTTGAACAGCGACGCGGCGTGCGCGCTATCGCGGAAGACGTAGGAGGTGGTCTGGTAAATCGGCACTGCCCGGCTTCCGGTCGCCGCGTCGGGCGAGTGGCCGGCGTGCAGCGCGAGCGTGTCGAAGCCAGGGTACTTCGGGCCTGATTTCAATGCAGGTGCTTGCGTGCCGGTCGTGTATAGGTCTCGAACGCGCGCTCGGGCTTCTGCGGCTGCGAGGCCTTTTCTTTCCAGTCTCGATCGAACAGGTCGTTCACGACCGAAATCGCCTCGGCGACGCGCTCCTTCGCGAACTGGCGCGACAGCAAGCCCGAGATGTCCTCGATCATGCAGCGCCGCTGCGCCTCGTGAATCGCCTGCGCGGTCGGCCCCACGAACAGCAGCCGCGTCTCCTGCTCGCCGTTGTCGTGATAGAGCGTCATGTCGACCTCGACCGCTTCGTAGCAGAGCGGGCCGAGATTTTCGAGCGCGCTTTCGAGCGCACCGTGGAAGCTGCGACCGATCTCGCCGGTCCAGCACAGGAACAGCATCAGTTCCTTGTCGTCGAAGCGCAGCCCCGGCTCCTCGGGTTCGATGCTCTTCGCGTCGGCGAGCGACTCGGCGTCGAGATAGTCGAGCCACGGCGCGAGCGCCTGCTCGATCTGCTTCCTTGACACGCCTTCGAGGATCGGAATGTCGGCGTGGACGTGTACTTCCATCCGCATGGCGGCTTTCCGGGGGGAGAGTGCGTGCAGTTTATCACGCACAGCGACGCCTCCGACCGCCGTCCGCTGTGCACCGGCTGGCGGGCATTCGCGTTAAGGGAGAAGGACTTGCCGCGTTCGGCGGAATTAGTGCCTGCTGGCGGCGAGGATTCGTTCATCGCCACCGCGAACGCACTGTGATTCACTGGCATCGACACGGGCGATGGGCCCGAAGGGGTGCGAAATGAACGTGCTCTACAACAGCGAAAACTACTACGTCGTGGAATTTCCCGGACAACGCGGCGTCGAGCTGGTCGACAAGCACCGCGGCCGGGGAGCGTTTCTCGAAGGCGCGGTCGAAGTGAAGTTTCGTGCCTCGATGGCGGACCTCGTTTCGCACGACGACAACGTCGATTCGGTCGACGAGTTCCTGGGACACTACGACGCGCTGCTGACCAACCGGGTGCTCCTGCACTGAGCGCGTTTAGAATGGCGTCCTTCCGCGCGAAGGACGCCATGGCAAGACCGGATTACTCCGGTGCTGGTTTCGTCAACCTGATCGCATCGCTCGCCGGCGGCTGCGGCGCCGAGCCGCGCCATCCAGAGCTTCGCCTGCTTCCTGCCCGCGAGCCGGCGGCGGCCCGCAACGTCGTGCTCGCGCTCATCGATGGGCTCGGCGATCACTATCTTCGCAAGCAAGGTGGCTCTGGCACGCTCGCGCGTCATCAGCGCGGCACGATCAGCTCCGTGTTCCCGTCGACGACCGCGAGCGCGATCACGACGTCATTCACCGGCGCCACCCCGCTCGAGCATGGACTGACCGGCTGGTTCACCTATTTCGGCGCGGCCGGCTGCGTTGTCGCACCCATGCCGTTTCGCTCGCGCGGCGACAACGTCTCGCTCGCCGCGCGGGGGATCTCCGGCGCGCAGATCTACAGCGAGACTTCGATCTTCGACACCCTCGCGGTGCGGGGAATCGTGGTGACGCACCGCTCGATCGTCGACTCGATCTATAACCTGCATTACTGCGGGCGAGCCGAGCGCCACGCGTATTCGGATCTGCAGGGCTTCGTCGCGCAAACCGAGGCCGCGGTGAAATCAGGACCCGAGCGCAAGTTCCTCTATGCGTACTGGCCCGAGTTCGACACGCTCGCGCACCGCCATGGCGTGGCGAGCAACGAGGTGCGCGCCGAGTTCGAGCGGATCGATGCGGCATTCGCCGACCTGCTCGAGCGGCTTTCGGGCACCGACACGCTGCTGGTCGTCACTGCGGATCATGGATTCCTCGACAGCACCGGCCCGGCGTGCCTTGCCTTCGAGTCGGCTCCGGGACTCGCCGCGATGCTGAAGCTTCCCCTTTGCGGGGAGCGCCGAGCGGCGTTCTGCCATGTGCAGGAAGGGCGCGTAACCGAGTTTGCGGCGCGCGCGCGCGACTGGCTCGGCGAGCGCGCCGACGTGCGCTCGAGCCTCGAGCTCGCCGAGGAGGGCTGGTTCGGCCCCGGTCGTGCCCACCCGCGACTCGCGGAGCGGATCGGTGACCTGACGCTGCTGATGAAAGACAACTACACGGTGAAGGACTGGACGCCCGGCGAACCGCGTCACCTTCACATTGGCAACCACGGCGGCGCGAGCGAGGATGAGCTGCTCATCCCGCTCGTCGTTGCCCACGTATAGGAGCGAGCATGCGCGCGAACGCGAATGGAATCGGCGTCCACTACGAATTGCACGGTCCGGAGGGCGCACCCTGGCTCGTTCTCAGCCACTCGCTTGCCTGCAGCGTGCGGATGTGGGACGAGCAAATCGCGGCATTCAGCGACCGCTACCGGATCCTAGCCTGCGACACGCGCGGCCATGGCGCGAGCGACGCACCGTCCGGGGCGTACACGCTCGAGCTCCTCGCCGACGATCTCCAAGGGCTGCTCGAGCAGGTCGGCGTCGCCCGCCCGCATTTCTGCGGTCTCTCGATGGGCGGGATGATCGGCCAGACGTTCGCGCTGAAGTATCCGGGAATCCTCGCGAGCCTGACGCTTGCCGACACGACGAGCCGCATCCCCGCCGAGGCGGGCCCAGTGTGGCAGGAGCGGATCCGGGTGGCTGAAACGCAGGGCATGCTGCCGCTCGTCGAGCCCACGCTCGACCGCTGGTTCACCGAGCCGCACCGCAAGGCGCATCCCGAGACGATGCAGCGCATCGGCAAGCTGATCGCGTCGACGCCTGTGGCCGGCTACGTCGGTTGCTGCCACGCCATTCCGAAGATCAATCTCACCGCGCGTCTGAAAGAGATCCGCTGCCCGATCCTCATCGTCGTCGGCGAAGACGACCCGGGCACGCCCGTGGCGATGTCGCGCGAGATGCACGAGCGCGCGCCCGGCTCGAAGCTCGTCGTGATCCCGAAGGCCGCGCATCTTTCGAACATCGAGCAGAGCGGGAGTTTCAACCGCGCGCTCGGCGAGTTCCTGCAAGCGCATTAGAAACGCCGCGTGAGCGGGCTCCCCGCCCGGCTGATGCTGGTGGTGTTCTGCCCGTTCGCCGCGGGGTATTTTCTTTCGTTTTTCTTTCGCAACGTCACCGCGGTCATCTCGAAGGACCTGGCGCGGGAGTTTTCGCTGTCGCCGGCGGACCTCGGCCTGCTGACTTCGACGTATCTGCTTGCATTCGCCGCGTTTCAGCTGCCGCTCGGCGTGCTGCTCGACCGCTTCGGCCCGCGCCGGGTGCTCGCGTGCCTTTATTCGATCGCAGGCGCCGGCGCGCTGGTGTTCGGGCTGGCCCAGGATTTCGTGGCGCTTTCCGTCGGCCGCGCGCTGATCGGCCTGGGCGTTTCGGGCGGGCTGATGGGCGCGATCAAAGCGTTCACGCTCTGGTTTCCGCTTTCACGGCTCGCAACGCTGAACGGGCTGTATCTCGCAGTCGGCGGGCTGGGCGGGCTTTCCGCGACGGCACCGGTCGAGGCGCTGCTTGGCCCGCTCGGCTGGCGCGCGCTATTTTTTGGCGTCGCCGCACTTTCGGTGATCGCTGCCGCGATCATCTTCTTGGTGATTCCGGAGAAGCCGCTTCCCGGCAGCGGCGACTCGCTCGGCGCGCAGATCCGCCGGTTCGGCGAAGTGTTCTCGTCGTTGAGCTTCTGGCGCATCGCCCTGCCGCTCGTCATCTGCCACGCGACCTATCAGGCGATGCAAGGCTTGTGGCTCGCTCCGTGGCTGTATGACGTCGGGGGCTTCGAGCGCGGCGCCGTCGCGAACTACCTGCTCGCAAGTGCGGTCGCCTATGCGGTCGGATCGGTGTTCTTCGGCGTGACGAGCGACCGGCTGGCGCAGCTCGGCGTATCGCGCATGACGGTGTACAAGGCCGGGCAGTCAGTATCGCTAGCGATGTTCTTGCTGCTCGCGCTCGGCGTCACCGAAAACCTCGTCATCATTCTCGGCCTGTACGGTTTCACGGCGATCTCGGCAGCGCTCGCGTATGCGTTGCTCACCCCGCTCTTTCCGCCCGAGATGACCGGCCGCGTCAACACCGCGTCGAACGTGCTGATGTTTTCCTTCTCGTTCCTGTTCCAGTGGGGAATCGGTGCCGCGCTGCGCGGCTTTCCGGTCGTGGACGGACGCTTCGCGCCGCAGGGGTATGGCGTCGCGTTTCTTGCGCTTGCTGCGGCGCAGGCGCTGGTCATCGCCTGGCTGCTGCCGATGCGAGATCCGTTTCGCCGCGCGGCTTGACGCCCGAACGCCTTCAGTCGACCTTCGATTCGTCGCGGTACATCACCTTGTGGCGCGTCTCGCGCACCCATTCGTCGATCTGCTCGAGCGTCTTGTGCTGGGCCGGATCGAAACGCTCCCAACTGACGATCTCCTCGAGCCTCTTCTTCCAGCGCTTGTACGGCGGCTTCGCCGGCGGGCCGAAGCAGAAAATGTCGATGATCGCGAGGTCATCGGGCACGCCGAGTAGCGGCCGCATCGCCGATTGCGCGTTCTCCTGTCCGATCGCCGTCACCCACCAGACGTTGTAGCCGAGCGCGGCCGCCGCGAGGTGCGCCGACATCGTCGATGCGGCGACGCTCTGCAACAGGATCCGCTCGGCATTCTGGTGATACAGCCGGTCCAGCTCGGAGCCGTCCATCAGCACCGGAAACGCACGCGTGAAGCGGAAGTCTGCGACGACGACGATCATGCCCGGCGCGCTCTCGAGGCCGCGGTAGTTCGGCGTCGGGAACTTCATCTTCAGCTTCGCGCGACGGCGCTGCTCTTCGACGAAGTAATCGGCGATCCTGCGCTTCGTCTCCGCTTCGGTCACGACGATGTAATGCCAGGGCTGGGAGTTCGCGCCCGACGGCGCATGCCGCGCGGCCTCGAGGATCCGCTCGTAGTGCTGGCGCGGCACCACGTACGCCGGGTCGAACTGGCGCGTGGTCATGCGGCTGCGGACCACCTCCATCAGTGCGTCGTAGCGGGTCAGGTCCATGGGCTGTTTCCTCGCGCCTTAGTTTTGTTGCGGTGCGCCGGGACGAGTTGCGTGCTGCGGCAGGCCGTCGGTGATCTCGTGCCACGGCGCCTTCGAGCCGACGAAGATGTGACTGGAAGGCCGCACGCCGGGGTCGCCGTCGATGACGCCGAGCGCAACATCGACGAGGTCCGGCTTCGATTCGCGCAGCCATTGCAGCGTCGAGCCGCAGCGCGAACAGAACGTGCGCACGACGCCCGGCGACGAGCGATATCGGGTGATGCGATCGGCTCCGGAAATGACGTGAAAGTCGGACGCGTTCGCAGCGGCATACGTGCCGAACGCGGCGCCGTGCGCCTTGCGGCACATCGCGCAATGGCAGTGCGAAGATCCCGTAAGCGCGCCGCTGATCTCGAACCGCACTTCGGCGCACAGGCAACTTCCGCGGATCATCGCGGCAACTCCGGATGTTGCGGCAACGTGTCGGTGATCTCGAACCAGGGCGCTTTGAACGCAACGAACACATGACGAGCGGGCTTCACGCCGGGATCGTCGTCGAGCGCACCGAGCGGCAGCCCGTACACGCTCGGATCGAAGTCGAAACGGCTTAGAAGCTTCGTGCCGCACGCGCGGCAGAAACCGCGATGCGTTCCCGGCGATGTTTCGTACCAAGTCACGAGTTCTTCGCCCTGCACCCAGTGAAAGTCCGTCGCGCGCACACCGGCGCGGCTGCGGAACGCCGCGCCGTGCGCCTTGCGGCACATCGAGCAATGGCAGTTCAGCGCGCCCGAAAGGGCTCCGTCGATCTGATAGCGAACCCCGCCGCACAGGCAGCTCCCCGAAAGCACTTACTTCAGCTCCACTTCGACGAACACGAATTCATGCGGATTCGGATTCACGACGTTGTGCTCGACGCCCTGCGGGCGCGCATAGGACTGCCCGAACGCAAGTTCGGTGACGATCTCGCCGTTCGCGGTCTCCTGCATCAGCTTCCCGGTGGTGAGCACGACGACGACGTAATCGTGGGCGTGCCGATGCCATCCGGTCTCGGCACCCGGAGCGAAGCGCCACTCGGTGACGATCGCCCGCCCGGTTTCCTGCAGCAGCTTCGAAGTGGCCTTGGCGCGCGGCGTGCTCATGGATCGCGGCAAGAATAGCACCGGACCGCAAGGCATAATGCGACCCCTGCCCCGGCTGCAAGCCCGCACACAGCGCCATGCCCTCAGTTCTTTGGTCGAAAGTCGCCCTCGTCACTGGCGCATCGCGCGGGATCGGCAAGGCGATCGCGATTGCACTCGCGGATGCCGGAGCCCATGTCGCCGTCAACTATCGCGAGCGCAGCCAGGAAGCGGACGCAACCTTGCGCGAGATCCATCGGCTGGGTGGCAAGGCCGCAGCGTTCCAGGCCGATGTGTCGCTCTCCGTCGCGGTGACCGATCTTGTCCGCTGCGTCGAGCGCGCGCTCGGTCCGATCGACATCCTCGTCAATAACGCCGGCATTGCGCTGCGCCGCAATCTCGAGGATCTCACCGAGGAAGACTTCGATCGCACGATCGCGACCAACCTGAAATCGGCCTTCCTGTGCACGCAAGCGGTCGTTCGGGGCATGCGCGCGCGCGGGTGGGGCCGGGTCATCAACATTTCCTCCGGGGCGGCGCGCGGAGCGGGCGTTGTCGGCGTCCACTACAACGCTTCGAAGGCGGGGATGGAAGGACTGACGCGCGGCTACGCGGCCCGGCTCGCCAAGGACGGCATCACGGTGAATGCTGTCGCCCCCTCGCTGATCGCGACCGAGATGATTGCGCCGCACCGCACGGAGAACGCCGGCCGCATACCGGTCGGCCGGCTTGGCACGAGCGAAGAGGTGGCCGCCGTGGTCGTGTCGATTGCCACGAACGCCTACATGACCGGTCAGACGGTGCAGGTCAATGGCGGCCTGCATTTCAACTAGCACGATTCGAGAGGAGAACGCGCAATGTTCGAGACCACTACTGCGGGCAGCCTGCCGAAACCTTCCTGGCTCGCGGAGACCGGGAAACTATGGCCTGCATGGCGTGCCCAAGGCGAAGAGCTCGCCCGGGCGAAGCGCGACGCGACGCTGCTTTGGCTGAAGGAGCAGGAAGACGCGGGTATCGACATCGTCAGTGACGGCGAGCAGTCGCGCCAGCACTTCGTGCACGGATTCCTCGAGTTCATCGAAGGGATCGATTTCGAGCACCAGGTGAAGGTGGGAATCCGCAACAACCGTTACGAGGCGATGGTGCCAGTCGTCGTCGGGCCGTTGCGGCTGAAAGGCCGCGTGCATGCCGCCGAGGCCAGGCTCGCCCGGGCGCATACGAAGAAGAAGCTGAAGATCACCCTGCCCGGCCCGATGACGATCGTCGATACGATCGCCGACCGGCACTATGGCGACAAGGTGAAGCTCGCCATGGCGTTCGCCGAGCTCCTCAACCAGGAAGCCCGCGCGCTGCAGAAGGACGGCGTCGACGTGATCCAGTTCGATGAGCCCGCGTTCAACGTCTACATGGAAGACGTCAAGGCGTGGGGCATCGCGGCGCTGCACCGGGCCATCCGCGGGCTGCGATGCAAGACCTGCGTGCACATCTGCTACGGCTACGGCATCCAGGCGAACCTCGACTGGAAGAAGACGCTCGGCAACGAATGGCGCCAGTACGAGGAGATCTTTCCGGCGCTCGCGAAAAGCCGCATCGACCAGGTGTCGCTCGAGTGCATCCATTCGCGGGTGCCGATCCGCCTGCTCGGGTTGCTGAAAGGCAAAGAGGTGCTCGTCGGCGTGATCGACGTTGCGTCGAATGAGGTGGAAACGCCGGCGGAAGTCGCCGCAACCATCGGCAAGGCGCTCGAGTACGTGCCGAAGTCGAAGCTCTTTCCCTGCACCAACTGCGGCATGGCGCCGATGGATCGCGAAGTGGCGCTGGCGAAGCTGAAAGCCCTCGCCGCCGGCACCGCGCTTGCGCGCAAGCGCTACCGCCGCTAGGAGCCTATTTTCGCGAGCTTCTGCAG
>Ga0209640_10005481_pt1 | contig 11073 bp, 8 predicted proteins | sample RifCSP10_1_FD_184018 | JGI IMG/M metagenome (GOLD analysis project Ga0209640, IMG submission 184018) | Soil microbial communities from Rifle, Colorado - Rifle CSP2_sed 10_1 (SPAdes) (version 2) | ecosystem: Environmental > Terrestrial > Deep subsurface > Rock core/Sediment | place: Rifle...
CGTGGTTAAGTTCGACTTTCGCGACCCCAAGCGGCGTTACTGGATGGTCCTCGAGCCCTCCGAGGTCTCAGTCTGCCTCCAGCATCCCGGCTTCGACGTCGACCTCGAGGTCAGCGTCGACACCACCACGCTCTACCGCGTCTACTTGGGACGAGCCCAGCTGGGTGGTGCGATTCGAGCCGGCCAGCTGACGATGAGCGGCCCGCGGACACTGCAACGCGGATTCGGCCACTGGTTCACCTGGAGCGCATTCGCCCCAGCCAGCCGCTCGGCTCAGGAGCGCCGCACAGCCGCCTCTCGCCTTGTCAGCCCTGATCGCGTACGAATCGCCGAAGCTCGACGCGGAAGCGGGCGGTCAGCTCGCTGAGTGGACGAAAGCGCAACCGGCGCGTCGAATCTCTGGTGACGTTCGGCCGTGTGACCGGCGGTCGCGAACGGCCACGCTGCCCTCATGACCTCCTCTCTGGAGTTTTTTGGGGTCGCGGCAACTGGTCGCAACCTACGGCAACGGATTTCGCTTGCTTTAGCGGTTGTCGCGGGCAAGCCATTTGCCGCTGATTGCCACTGGTTGCCCCTGCTGGGCTCCATAAACGCTCCATGCCTGCGCAGCGAATCCCAGCGTCGCAACCGCGGATCTGCGCGACACATCGGGTGCTTTGTTCGGCACGGTGGGCGCCACCGCTTCGCGAGCAGCGAAAGGCCATGACGTGGAGCGGGTCTGCGCGTATCGTGACGCGATGGCCGTGGCCGATCGAGAGGAGCGAGCCCGCGGCTCGTTCGAGCGTCGGGCGTGGGGTGATGCGTTCGCCGAGCTGTCGGCGGCTCATCGCGACGGGCAGTTGGAGGTCGAAGATCTCGAGCGCCTGGCGGTTTCGGCGTACATGGTTGGGCGAGATGACGCTTGCGAAGACGCCTGGATAGGCGCGCACCACGCATGGTTGCGCCGCGGCGAAGCGGAGCGCGCCGCACGCTGTGCGTTCTGGCAGGCACTCGGGCTCTTCTTCCGCGGCGACCTGGCTCCGGCGATGGGTTGGGTCGCGCGCGGCGGCCGGCTGTTGGAGGACCCGCGCGCGGACTGCGTCGAGCAGGCCTGGCTGCTGATGCTGAAGGCTTTGCCGCTGCTGTTCGACGGAAATGAGGACGCCGCGTCCCCGAGCTTCCTCGAGGCGGGGGAGATCGCGGCGCGCTTCGCCGATCCCGACGCGACGATGTTCGCGCGGCTCGGACGCGGGTATTCGCTGATCCTGCAGGGACGGGTCGCCGAGGGCATGGCGCTGCTGGACGAGGTCATGGTCTCGGTCACCGCGGACGAGGTGGCGCCGATGCTCGCGGGGATCGCTTACTGCCAGGTGATCGCCCTGTGTCAGGCGGTGTTCGACCTCCGTCGCGCGAGGGAGTGGACGGAGGCGCTCACTCGTTGGTGCGATTTGCAGCCCGACATCGTTCCGTTCCGAGGCAACTGTCTCGTCCATCGCTGCGAGATCTTCCAGCTGCAGGGCGCGTGGACGGACGCCCTGGAATCCGCTCGCCGAGCGTGCGAGTGGCTCGCCGGCCCACCGACATGGGATGCGCTCGGATCGGCCTACTATCAGCTGGCCGAGATCCAGCGCCTGCGCGGCGAACTCGAGGAGGCAGAAGAGTCCTATCGCCGAGCCAGCCTGGCGGGACGAGACCCCGAGCCGGGGATGTCCTTGCTCCGCATGGCGCAGGGGCGAATCGATCTCGCTGTTTCGGCGATCCGCCGCGCGCTCGACGAAGCGCAGGATCCGATCGCTCGGTCACGCCTGCTACCCGCCTGCGTCGAGGTCTTGCTCGAGGCCGATGACATCGGGAGCGCGCGGGCGGCGGCCGATGAGCTTGCCGGGATCGCCGCGCAGCTCGACGCTGCGTATCTGAACGCTCTCGCCGCTGAAGCGTCCGGTGCCGTCCTGCTAGGGGAAGGGGATCCCCGGGCGGCGCTGACCACACTACGTATGGCGCATCGCTCTTGGCGCGATCTCGACGCGCCGCATCAAGCGGCGCGTGCCCGGCTGTTGATTGCGGTCGCCTGCCGCGAGCTCGGCGACGGTGCGAGCGCCGAGCTCGAGTTCGAGGCGGCACGCAGCGCGCTCGAGGAGCTGGGCGCCGGCCCCGATCTCGAGCGCCTCGCTCGCCTGGCGGGGTCGCCGAGGCCGGGAGGGCTGAGCCGGCGCGAGAGCGAGGTGCTCAAGCTCGTGGCCGCGGGCAAGACCAACCGCGCGATCGCGGCCGAGCTCTTCATCAGCGAGAAGACGGTTGCGCGACACGTCAGCAACATCTTCACGAAGTTGGGGCTCTCGTCTCGGGCCGAGGCCACCGCTTACGCCTACAAGCACGGCCTCGCGCGGTAGCACCCGCTACAGAGAACTACCCACCTCACGTCGTCGGAATTGGGTGTTTCGCCCGAAGTCGGAGTGCCGTTCGCCCCCTACGGTCGGGTGCGAAATCCGCGAGGCAAGGAGGAGACGATGACCACGAGTCAGGGCGAAGCAACCACGACGGACGAGCACGTCGCGCCGGCGGAGGCATGGGACGCGATCGCGGAGGGCTACGACCGGTATGTGGCTCCCCAGGAGGTCGATCTCGCGAACGAGGCGCTCCGCCTCGTCGGGCTCGAGCCGGGCGAGCGGTTCCTCGACGTCGCGGCCGGGACGGGCGGCCTCAGCCTGCCGGCCGCACGCCTGGGGCCACGGGTGCTCGCCACCGATTGGTCGCCGGCGATGATCGAGCAGTTCGAGGCACGCGCCCGCGACGAGGGCCTGTCCAACGCGGAGGGGCGCGTGATGGACTGCCACGCCCTCGATCTCCCGGACGACAGCTTCGACGTCACGGGGTCGCAATTCGGGGTCATGCTCGTGCCCGACCAGCCGTGCGCGCTCCGTGAGATGGTTCGAGTAACACGGCCCGGCGGGCGCGTGCTCGTGATCGCCTACGGCCCGCCCGCCGAGCTCGAGTTCCTCCAGGTCTTCATCAGTGCCCTGAAGGCGGTTGCTCCCGAGTTCCCGGGCCTCCCCGACGATCCGCCGCCGTTCGAGTTCCAAGTGTCCGACCCCGACGTCTTGCGCCGGCGGCTGACCGACGCAAGACTAAAGGACGTCCGCGTCGAGCGCACGGCCGAGCGGCCAGCGTTCACCTCGGGCCAGGAGATGTGGGACTGGGTGCTGTACGGCAACCCGATCCCGGGCATGCTGGTCGCAGACCTCACCGAGAGCAAGCGAGCGCGATTGCGCCAGGTCCTCGACGGCATGCTGCGCGAGCGCGCCGGCGCGAACGGGCGAGCCGTCCTCACGAACGCGGTCAACATCGGCATCGGGACGAAGTGAAGCCCACGAAAGTCGAACGATTGAGCAACTCGGTACAGCTCGCGCACGCGGTCTGCGGTGGCCGATCTCGGTCGCCTCCGCTGCGGGCCCGTATAAAGGTTGACGCGCTGCGAACGAAGGAGAGCGCGTGCCGCACGCGACCCAGAGCGCGTCCGCCGCCTCGACCGCCGCCAGATCATGCTCGAGGGGTTCGGTGGAAAGCCACTCGACTTCGACCTCGACGCCGAGGAGGCGCGCCGAGTGCGGAAGAGATTCATTGGTCGCCAGATGCGGTGTGAACGTCGGATCGAAGTCGCCGCCGACGACGATTCTCAATGTGTGTGCCATGCGTCAAGAGTCGCCCCTTGCGGACTCGATCGCCAATGCCGGTTTGCATCCGATTCATGAGTCAGCGCTCATGGCGAAGCGGTGCGTGGCGTTTGGCCCCCGCATTTCAAACAAGCTCGTGCACCGCAATCCCTGTATTAGAGCCAAGCCCTCTGACGGACTCGAACCGTCGACCCCCTCCTTACCATGCCGTCTCGCCGGCAACTGGTCGCAACCGGTGGCAACGGTTTTGGCTTGAATCCGCCGTTCTCGGAGCCTCCGCGTTTGCCACCGGCTGCCACTGGTTGCGACCGCTCTGCTCCATAAGTGCTCCACGATCACATGTTCGGCTGGGCACCGCGCCCGAGCCATCGTCGTCGCCTATGGCGACCCGGTCCTGCCGGCCTGCTCCGGCCGGACCCGCAGAGGGCTGTCGCCGGCGTAGCGGGCCTCGCCTTCAGCTTCTTCGTCCTCATGCTCTGGGCCTCAAGACCGGAGCGTGGCTCGTCGCCGAGGGCAGGCTCGAACCGGCAGGGTGATTCGCGCGGCCCGCAAGCGCTCCGCGCCGCGCCTGTGCAGTGGCATCGAGGGTCCATCTTCTTGACACGATAACGTGACATCAAGTATCTTAAACGTGGCATGAGCGCAACGCGTCCGTACGAGAGCCCGCTTCGCGCCGAGCAGATGGAGCAGACCCGTCTGCGCATCCTCGAGGCGACGACGGAGGTCTTGGCGGATCCGTCGTGCGACGAGGTGACGATCCCGCTCGTCGCGAAGCGCGCGCGAGTCTCGCTGCGGACGGTCTACCGTCATTTCGCGACGCGGGAGGCGCTCTTCGACGTGTGGGCGGAGTGGGTGGACGAGCGGCTGCAGATCCATCTGCACTCCTACCCCGAGAGCGCGGAGCAGTTGGCGCCGTTCGCGCGGGATCTGTACCGCTCCTACGACGAGAGCGCGTCGCTGGTGCGGGCGATGCTCACGTCCAGGGCCGCTCGTGCCGTGCGCGAGCGGACGCGGCGCCGGCGGCAGCGCGGGTTCAACCGGGCGATGCGTGAGCTGACGGCGGGGCTGGAGCCGAAGGCGCGCGCGCGGGCGCTGGCCGTCGTCTACCTGCTCGCAAGTGCGCCGGCGTGGCAGGCGATGCGGGAGCAGTCGGGGCTGGATGGCGTCGAGGCGGGCAAGGCGGCCGCGTGGGCGCTGCGTGTTCTGACAGACGAGCTGCGCCGGAACCCGGCGAGCCTGAAGGAGGTCGAGGAATGACGATCACGACGACGGGCGTCGCCGAGCAGGCGTTTACCCCGCCCGGCCCGGGGGTGTGGATGCTCGACGCGACGCACTGGACGCGGCCGCTGACGCGCTTCCAGGCCGAGCTCTTTCCGGAGCCGTTTCGGCGTGGCTTCGGCGAGAGCCTGCGCCGGTACGGGTCGCTGCTCGACTATCTGGATGTCGGGTTCGCGAACGGGTTTGCGTACTACCGGCCGCGGCCGGTCGGGGCGCCGGAGGAGGCGGACGCGCATCCGCCGCGGGAGGTCTGGGAGAAACTCGCCGGCGGCCACCCCGAGATCCTGGAACGGTTGGCGACGAGCGCGCGCGTCTTCGAGCGGAAGTTGTGGCGGGAGGATCTCGAGCGCTGGGACCGCGAGGTGAAGCCGGCCGCGACACATGCGCATCTCGAGCTGCTGGCGGTCGACCCGCACGGGCTCGACACCGACGGGCTGCTCGCCTATCTCGAGCGCTGCCGCGAGAACCAGATCCATTGCGCGTACGTCCACCACCTCTTCAACGTGCCGGCCCTTGTTCCGATCGGCGACTTCCTCGTGCAGGCGCGCGAGTGGACCGGACGCCCCTCGAACGAGCTGCTCGGCCTGCTTCGAGGGGCGAGCCCGGATCCGCTCGGCGCCGCCAACGAGCTGGAGCGGCTAGCCGTTGCACTTCGGCGGGATCGCGTCGCGCGCGAGCTGCTCGCGACTCCGGCCGAGCCGACGGAGGTCGTCGCGGCCCTTCGTTCGCTGCCGGGCGAGGCTGGCGCGCTCGCGGCCGCCTACGCCGACCGTGTCGGCTACCGGCCGGTCAACGGCGAGGACGTCGGCGAGCCCTCCGTGCACGAGCTGCCCGAGCTGGTCGTGGCGGCGATCCGCTCCGCCGTCGACGCGGCCACGTCGGGCACGGAGGCCGACGAGCTCGAGAACCGGACCGGCGAGCTGCGCGCCGAGGTGCCGGCCGCGCAGCGGCCCGCGTTCGACGAGGTGCTCGCGGAGGCGCGTGCAGTGTCGCGTCTGCGCGACGAGCGCGGCAGCTACGCCGACCTGTGGGCCATCGGGATCATGCGCCGCGCGATCCTCGCCGCGGGCGCGCGGCTGGCGGCGTCCGGGCGGATCGGCGAGCCTGCGCATCTCGCCGAGGCCGGCTACGACGAGATCCGCACGCTCCTCGCGTCCGGCGACGGTCCGGCGGCGGAGGAGCTGGCGGCGCGGGCACGGTACCGGCTGCAGGCACGCTACGCCGATGCGCCACCGTTCCTCGGCGGCGAGCCTGCGCCGCCGCTGCCGCCCGAGTGGCTGCCGCCCGCGGCGGCGAGGCTCGAGTCGGCGATCGGCGCGGTCGTCGCCGAGATGCTGTTCGCACCCGCACCGCAGACGGAGGAGCGCAAGGTGCGCGGCGTCGGCGTCAGCCCGGGCATCTATGAGGGGACGGCACGCGTCATCCACAGCACCGACGAGTTCGGCCGCATCGAGCGCGGCGACGTCCTTGTCACCAACTCGACCACGACCGCGTTCAACATCGTGCTGCCGCTGCTCGGCGCGGTCGTCACCGACCGCGGCGGCCTACTCTCGCACGCGGCGATCGTCGCCCGCGAGTACGACATCCCCGCCGTCGTCGGCTGCAGCGACGCCACCGCCGTCCTCGCCGACGGCGACCGGGTCCGCGTCGACGGCCGCACAGGCGAGGCTGAGGTGATCGCGTGACGTTCGCGCCGCTGGAGCACGCCCTCGACGAGAACCGGTTCGGCGGCAAGGCAGCGCAGCTGGCGAAGGCTCTCCGCGCCGGGCTGCCTGTGCCGCGCGGTGCAGCTGTGTCGGTCACGCTCGTCGACGCGGTCGCGCGCGGCGACCCGGCAGCGGCCAGGGAGGTCGAGCGTCCGGCCTCGTCGCTGCGGACGCCGCTCGCGGTGCGCTCCTCAGCCGTCGACGAGGACTCCGACGTCGCGAGCTTCGCCGGGCAGCACTTAACCTGCCTCAACGTCTGCTCGGCGGCCGAGGCGGTCGCAGCAGTTACCGAGATCCATCGCTCCGCTCGCGAGGGAGCCGCGCTCGCTTACCGTGCGCGCGTGGGCATCAACGGCCCGCCGCGTGTGGCCGTCGTCATCCAGGAGCTTGTTGACGCAGACTGCGCCGGTGTCCTTTTCACTCGCAACCCGCTCGACGGAGCCGACGAGTTCGTCGTCGAAGCAGCGTGGGGGCTCGGCGAGACAGTCGTCGCCGGGCTCGTCACACCGGATCGGTTCCGCATTGGCCGCGGTGGCGAGGTGGTGGAGCGCGGCGCCGGACTGAAAGACGTCGCGGTCGTGCGCGCGCCGAACGGAGGCACGCGACAGCTAACGATCGAGGAGGAACGTGCCCGAGCGCTCTGCCTGACGGACAGGCAGCTCGCGGAGCTCGCGCGGCTCGGCGAGCACTGCGAGCGCGTCTTCGGTGGCGCGCGCGACCTCGAGTGGGCCTACGCCGGCGGAACGCTGCATCTGCTCCAGTGCCGCGCGATCACGCGCACCTCCGCGCTTCATTCCTGATCGCCGGTGGCGCGCATCCTCTGGATCGCGTGCGCGCAGCCGGGCTCGCTGTTTCCGGCGGTGCCGATCGCGCTCGAGCTGAGCCGGCGCGGCCACGAGCTGACGGCGCTCTGCGAGCCGCGCTCGCAGACGATGTTCGAGTCGCTCGGCTTCGCGTTCCGGCCCGCAGGCGAGCTGGCCCGCCACCGATGCACCTTCGACTCCGGCGCCTACAGCAGCGTCCGCGATGCGAGAGCGGCATTGCATTCCGGCTGCGCTCGCGCACTCTACGGCGACGTACGGCGCGAGCTGACCGCGGCGCGCTACGACGCGGCGATGGTCGACCCGCTCGAACCCGGAGGCGAGTTCGCCTGCGAAGCATGCGGGCTCCCGTCCTTTTCCTACGTCCACTGGCGAATGAACGAGATCGGCCTTGACACGTGGTTCTCGTTCCACGTCTGGGACCGAACGAGGCCGGGAGCCGAGGCGTTCGTCGAGTGGTGGAACGAGCAGCGGGCGCTCCTCGGGCTCGGCCCTGAGCCGAGACCGCTGCAGGAGCACCTCTGGTATCGACACTCCGGCGACCTGACACTGATCCTCGGCCTGCCCGAGCTCGCCGAGCCGAAGGGCGCGCTGCCACGATGCGCACTCCGAGTGGGGCCGACGGTCTGGGAGCCGCCGCTCGAGGAGCCACTGCCGGAATGGGTCGAGCGACTCGGCCGCGAACGGCCAGCAGTGCTCGCATCGGTTTCGACGGTCGGGGCCGTAGACACGCAGCTCGTCGCGACGGTCGGCGAAGCCGTGCACGGCGAAGACCTCGAGGTCGTCCTGACCGTCGCAGCCGACGGCGCGCTCCCACCGCTGCCGGCGAACGTCCGCGTCGCCCGGTTCGTACCGCACGGTGCGCTACTGCCGCGCGTAGCGGCCGTCTTCTCGCACGCAGGCAACGGCACGGTCACGCGCGCCGCCTGTGCGGGCGTTCCGCTCCTGCTCCTGCCGGACGGCAGGGATCAGTTCGACGTCGCGCACGGAGCCGCCGCCGCGGGCGTCGCGCTCGTGCTCGACCGCAAGGACGCGGAGGCGATGCGAGTCCGCTCGGCGCTCCGGACGCTGCTCGAAGATGCGCGCTACCGGATGCGCGCCCGTGAACTGGCGCTGCGAGCGGCGCGCTACAACGCCGCGACGACCGCGGCCAACGCGATCGAGACCCTCCTCTCCATCCTGCCGAACGACCGGCCGACGGCGCGGTCTTCAGTCGTCGTATCTCGACCGCCGGCTTCTGTCGGCCGCGGAGCATCTCCTGCTTCCGGGGCGGAGGATGTCGTTGGGAGGGGGTCGACTCGTGAAAGGAGTTGACCTCAGCGATGGTGCAGCAAGGACAGACAATCGAACTCACGCGTCGCGGTGCGGACGGGAAGTCTCTCTGGGCATACCGCTATCGAACTGGCGGCCGCGACTCGAAGCGGGTGCAACGGGGCGGGTTCGCCTCGGAACAGGACGCCCGTGACGCGCTCGAGCGCGAACTCGAGCGGGAACGGCGCGAGCGACGGATCACACGACGACTCACACTCGCCGAACTCGTCGACACGTACCTCGCACAGCACGACGTGCAGCCGGTGACGATCGAGAAGCTCCGCTACCTGCTCAGCAAGGCAATCACGCTGTTCGGCGATCGCAAGATCGGCGAGCTGACGTCGCAGGAGATTGCCGAGTGGCGCATGAGCGTCTCACCTGGCTACCGCTTCGAAGCAACCCAGGCACTGCGGCAGGTTCTTCACCGCGCGGTGGCGTGGGGGATGATCGACATCAACCCGGCCAAGGTCGGCGTCGACAATCCGGTCCGGCGACGGAAGGAGCAGCATCCGTTCGAGTTCCGGGCGGAACTGGAAGCGCTCGCCGCTGCGATCGGGCCGAGGTACGGGCCCATGATCCTGTTCGCGGCCGCGACCGGGCTGCGGCCGGCGGAGTGGATCGCTCTCGAGAAACGCGACATCGACCGGAAGGAGGGTGTCGTCTATGTCCGCCGCTCGTTTACGCCCGGTGAGCTGAAGTTCCCGAAGACGGAAGCGAGCATGCGAGCGGTGCCGCTGCAGGCATGGGCGCTGGATGCGCTCGACCGAGTCAAGACCAACGGCTCGCCGCTCTTGTTCCCTGGCGAGCGGGGCGGCTACCTCGACATCCATCACTTCCGACCGTTCCAATGGCGCCCGGCCCAGAAGGCGGCAGGCATCGATCCGCTCCGGCGGGTCTACGATCTCCGGCACACCTTCGCGACGTTCGCTCTTCGCGCCGGCATCTCCACCTTCGACCTCTCTCGTTACATGGGCGCCAGCCTGACGATGATCGACCGCCACTACGGCCACCTCGCCCGCGACGGACGCGAGCACGCGATCAAGCTCCTCGACGCATTGAACGCACCCGAATGCGAGCGGTGGACGCTGGTGGACGCTCGGTGGACGCCGAGAACGTCGGCCGGCGTCACACCTGAAAACGAAAGCGATGTCTAAGCAGGGAGAAAGCTGAAGCCCTCTGACGGACTCGAACCGTCGACCCCCTCCTTACCATGGAAGTTTGGGGGCGGCACGCGCGTACACGCGTGATCACCCGCTACGTAGTTTTTCCTGCAAATCGAGCCGAATGAGCTCTCGAGGATGCGTCGCGAGGCGTCGCGCGTGTCGCTTGTGATGTGTCCGTTTTGTGTCCGTGCGCTGTCGCTCGGATAGACAACGCTACCGCGAATCCGTCCGCGCTTCGTGCTTCGAGTGCGCGAACCCTGGAGCCCAGCCCTACCGTGCGCCGCTTGAGACGTAACTGCGTCGCCCGCGCCGAGCCACATATCAACGCCCGTTAAGATGACCGCGTGAGCGACGACCGTTGCGAGCTTCTCTGCCTCGACCTCCCGCGTGCTGAGGCGCTGCGCCGCGGTCGCGTCTTGGCCGCCACGGCCGAGGTGGCCGCCGGCCGCGCACGGGCGCTCGCCGATCCCACCCGTCTTGCCATCGCTGTCGCCCTGCGCGACGGGGGCGAGCTCTGCGTCTGCGACCTCGCCTGGATCAGCGAGCGCTCGCAGAATCTCGTTTCGCATCATCTGCGCGCTCTCCGCCAGGCGGGCCTCGCCCGTTAGCGGCGCGAGGGGAAGATGGTCATGTACGAGCTGACAGCCGACGGAACGGTTCTCGTCGACGCCGTCCTCGCCGCCGAGGTCGTCGCGTGAGCACCCCCGAGCTCGCCTCGCTGCCCGTCATCCAGACGGGACAGGTCACGCGCAGCCGCGAATGGCACGCCGCAGCTCGGAGGGCGCGCCTGCTCTCTTGGCTCTCGCTCGCCTGGATGGGGGCGGAGGGCGTGATCGCGCTCACCGCTGGAATCCTCGCCGGCTCGATCGCACTCGTCTCCTTCGGCCTCGACTCGTTCATCGAAGGCTTTGCCTCGCTCGTGATCGTCTGGCGCTTCACCGGCTCGCGGCTCCACTCGGAGAATGCTGAGATGCGGGCGCAGAAGCTCGTCGCCATCCAGTTCTTCCTGCTCGCTCCCTACGTCACCGTGGAGGCGATCCACAAGCTCTGGACCGGCGAGCAGCCGGAGACGAGCTGGCTCGGGATCGCCCTCGTCGCGACGAGCCTGGTTGGGATGCCCTTCCTCGGTATCGCCAAGCGACGC
>Ga0209640_10005482_pt1 | contig 11072 bp, 13 predicted proteins | sample RifCSP10_1_FD_184018 | JGI IMG/M metagenome (GOLD analysis project Ga0209640, IMG submission 184018) | Soil microbial communities from Rifle, Colorado - Rifle CSP2_sed 10_1 (SPAdes) (version 2) | ecosystem: Environmental > Terrestrial > Deep subsurface > Rock core/Sediment | place: Rifle...
TCGTGCAATATCTGCAATGGAGCGCAGCATGATCGTGGTGGATAAGGGCAGTTCGACCGGGAGACCAAGCAATCCGAAGGCACCGCCCCCTGCGCCGGTCGCCGCTACCGCAAGCTTATGGAGGAACTCCCAAGAGTTCGGCTGTGGCTTGTCGTCAAGCGTCAGCAGCGCGGCCTGGAGTGCCGTCTCTAGCGACTTCCTTGTCGCCTCGTTGACGACCTGTGCCCATTTCTCCGGAAGTAGCTTGAGCGCCTTCTCAATCGGCATGCCGATCAATCCCGTGATCTTCGCGGCAAGGCCAGGATTCTCAAGGAGCGCTTTCGCGTACCGCAGAGCCTCTTGATCTTCGTACGATAGCTTCACGCGACCCTCCTTCACCCGGCGGTTCTCCAACTATTAGGCGAGCCGTTACAGAGATCGTGGTTCAAGCGGCCTATTCATGACAGCTCCCTTAATCAAATAGGCCCCATTCTGCTAGGAATGTCGCCCGCTTACGAAAACTTGTCAAGCAGTCGGAACGCCCCTGTCGATTTTTGGTCTTGCCAACGACTATCTTATGTCAGGACATTGTGAGCGAGACAAGCAAGACGTGCGCGACAAGCGCGACTCGCGAAGATAAAATTTCCGACCCGTCCCGCTTTTCTCGCAAGTCCCGCGAATCTCGCGCGAATAACAAGATACGCTTCACGAACGACGAAATTACAGGAGGCATCCATATGAAATACATGTTGCTGATTTACGGTGACGAGAACGGGTTGAGTGAAACCGAGCGAAAGGACTGTTACGCGGAGTCGACACAGCTCGCGCGTGACCTTCACGTGAACGGGCAATATATGGCTGCCAACCCGTTGCATCCCACAACCATGGCGACCAGCGTTCGGGTGCGGGAGGGAAAGCGGCTTGTGACCGACGGTCCGTTCGCGGAGACGCGCGAACAACTGGGCGGCTATTTCCTCATCGACGCCAAGAACCTCGACGAGGCGATCGGCATTGCCGCCAAGATTCCCATGGCCCGCAAGGGCACTGTCGAGGTGAGGCCGGTGATTGAAATCCCGGGCCTGCCGACGTAGCAGGATGTTGAAAACGGCCGCCAGCTTCGTTCTCGGTCGCGTCTCTCGCTGCGGCGTAGCACAAGGCTACGCCTCACTCGCCCCGCTCCCTGCGGCCTTGCTGGACAGCCATTTTGAACATCCTGCGATGCTCGCGTCTACTACGAACGCAGCACTGGCCGAGCTGTTCAAGAGAGATGGCGACGCGCCGGGTCGGGTGTCGATAATGGGCTTGTCGAGCGACTAATAAATGCCTGTGGAGGTTGTCTCATGAAATATCTATTGCTGGTTCATCATGATGAAGAGGCCTTCGGCAAGATGAGCGAGACCAAGCGGAAGGAGATGCTCGCGGAATCCGTCCAGCTCACACACCAGCTCCACGCCAATGAGCAATATGTGCACGCGTCGCCTCTGCATCCGGCTGCGACGGCAGTCGTTGTTCGGGTGCGCGACGGAAAACCGCTTGTGACCGATGGCCCCTTTATCGAAACGCGCGAGCAGATTGCTGGTTACTTCCTGGTCAACGCGCGGGATCTCAACGAAGCGATCCGTATCGCCACCCGAGTCCCAGGGGCACGGATCGGATCTGTTGAAGTACGGCCGTTGATCGAGATTACCGGACTGCCCAAAACTGTATAGTGCTAAGTGCTGCGGACTGAATGCTGAGTTAAAACCAAAAGAGGTCAAGATGAGAAACGTTCAGACACTTATTGTAATTGCGAGTCTCTTGTTCACGTTTAGCGCGAACGCGGAAAATACTACTGCTCCCAAGGTGATGAACAAGATCGAGCCCCTCCCGCGAGATTTGGAAATTCAACTGGCGCTCAGCGCACTGCCGCCGCACCTCAGAGACAGTGCAAACGTATATGTTTTAAACCCTGACAAGGGCTTTGAAGTTGCCCGCAAGGGTACAAATGAATTCCATGCCTTTGTTGCTCGAACCGGCGATGATACGTTCAGGGGATCCTGGCCCTTCACGGAATATCGAGGTGATATTCTCTACCCGGTGTCCTTTGATAAAGCGGGTGTTAAGGCACAAATGCGGATCTTCTTTGATACCGCAGAGATGCAAGCTAAGGGCACTCCTCCCGGCGAACTAAAGAAAATTATCCAAAACCGTTACAAAACAAAATATTATAAATCGCCGGAACGGGCCGGAATCTCGTACATGCTGTCCCCAGTGCTTAGGGGTTACATTAATCCGGAAGAAAACGACAGCGTAGCGACGCTAAACATTCCCCACGTCATGCATTACGCCCCTAATGTATCCAATGAAGACATAGGAGGGAAACCCGGCAGCATGTATCCTTTTCTTATACTGCCCGGCCCGCATGGATACAACATCCAGTTTCTCGGCCTGACGGAAAGAGCAGCAATTAATAAAGAGTACGAAGAAATGCTTGCGAGACTTTGCAAGATCAAAGAAGCGTGGTGTTTGCCAAAACCGAAAGGTCAATAAGCCTTTATCTGCCAGCTCAAATAAGCCTCTATGGTGCGGCACGCGGGACCGTGGCGCGTAAATGTGAAAGGAGTCGGAGATGAGCAGCATACGGTTACTTGTTGGTACAAAGAAGGGCGCGTTCATTCTCACGTCGGACGGCGCGCGCAAACAGTGGGATGTCAGCGGTCCACATTTTGCCGGATGGGAAATGTACCATCTCAAAGGCTCGCCTGTTGAACCGAACCGCATCTACGCCTCGCAAACCAGCAGCTGGTTTGGGCAAATTATCCAGCGCTCGGATGACGGCGGCAAGACGTGGCATCAACCCGGCACACCTCCGGGCGAACCGACCACCACTCCGGATGGCATGCCGAAGGGAGAAAGCAATAAGTTCGTCTACGATACCTCTCAGGAGACCGGGAAACCGCTCACGACGCACCAACATTATGACGGCACACAACGTCCTTGGGAATTCAAGCGGGTCTGGCATCTCGAACCGTCGCTGACCGACCCGAACACCGTGTATGCCGGGATCGAAGACGCGGCCTTGTTCCGATCGAGCGACGGCGGGCAGACCTGGCAGGAATTGTCCGGACTCCGCGATGTGAAAGGAAGTCTGTGGCAGCCGGGCGCCGGCGGGATGTGTCTGCACACGATCGTGCAGGATCCGACCAATCCACGGCGCATCTATATTGCCATCTCGGCTGCGGGGACGTTCCGAACCGATGATGGCGGCATGACCTGGCGGGCGATCAACCGTGGATTGAAATCCAAATATGAGCTTCCGGACCCGGATGCGGAAGTCGGCCACTGTGTGCATCGCATCGCCATGCACCCGACGCGCCCTCACGTGCTCTTCATGCAAAAGCACTGGGACGTGATGCGGAGCGACGACGCGGGCGAGTCGTGGCACGAAATCAGCGGGAACCTGCCGACGGACTTCGGGTTTCCGATCGACGTGCACGCCCACGAGCCCGAGACGGTGTACGTCGTGCCGATCAAAAACGACTCCGAGCATTTTCCTCCAGACGGAAAGTTGCGCGTATACCGCAGCCGGACGGGCGGGAACGAGTGGGAAGCGCTCACGAACGGCCTGCCACAGCGCGATTGCTATGTGAACGTGCTTCGCGACGCGATGACAGTCGACTCGCTTGACCCCTGTGGCATCTATTTCGGGACATCCGGCGGACAAGTGTATGGTTCGGCGAATGCCGGCGACAGCTGGACACCGATCGTCCGAGATCTTCCACCTGTATTATCTGTAGAGGTCCAGACACTGTTATGACGGCTGCTGAAAATGGCATCCATTCCACCCGCCCATCCCTGGCGCGCCAAGACGCACCTCTTCCCGAGCTTCGTTCTCAGTCGCGACCATCGCTGCGACGTACCCCACTGGGAGAAGAGCCGTCTCGGCAGGCTCGGGGTTGGGCGGGTGAGATATCTACGCCTCACTTAGCTCGCTCCCTGCGGCCTCGCTGGACGGCCATTTTGAGCAGCCTTACGCTCAAAGCGATTTTCAACAAATCAGGAAACTGAAATAAAATGATTCGAGTTGTACTCCCGGCACATTTGCGGACATTGGCGCGGGTCGATGGCGAGGTGAGGTTGGACGTCAAGGGGGAGGTCACGCAACATTCAGTGCTCGACGCCCTCGAAGCCCGCTATCCGATGTTGCAGGGGACGATCCGCGATTACGGCACACTCAAGCGCCGAGCATTCGTGAGATTCTTCGCCTGTGAGCAGGATCTATCCCATGAATCACCGGATGCCCTGCTACCCGAAGCGGTTGCGACGGGGGCCGAACCTTTTCTTATCGTGGGAGCCATGGCAGGTGGGTAGTCGTGGCGGCTCGGCATCTCGGGCACGAAGTAGCGCTGCTCATACAATCGTTCGACATGTCGATTTGGCGGCCCTTGTTCGACAAATAAGTAGAGCCTGGGTTCAGAAGTTCGAGACCGGCTAGAACCCCAGCTCTGAAACTGAAACCAGAAAGGAGACTCGACAATGCGATTCATGATTCTAGTCAAAGCCGACAAAAACTCGGAAACGGGCGTGCTTCCAGACGAGAAGCTCCTGACCGAAATGGGGAAGTTCAACGAGGAACTGGTAAAAGCCGGCGTGATGCTCGCGGGCGAAGGACTCCAGCCAAGCTCGAAAGGCGCGCGCGTCAAGTTCTCTGGAAGGAAGCGGAGCGTGATTGATGGGCCCTTCGTGGAGACGAAAGAGCTGATCGCCGGCTTCTGGCTGTGGCAGGTGAAATCGAAAGAAGAGGCGATCGAATGGGTCAAACGCTGCCCCAATCCCATGAAGGGAGAATCCGAGATCGAGATCCGCCAGGTGTTCGAGGCGGAGGACTTCGGCGCCGAGTTCACGCCAGAGCTCAGAGAGCAAGAGGAGCGCCTGCGCGCGCAGATGGGCAAGAAGAAGTAGGTACAGCGGCGGATAAAATGGGGGACATTCTACTGCGGCACGCATTCCGACGCTCCCGGCGGGAGGTGCGATCGAGGTGCGCCCCTTTGAATCGACTCACGAGAACGAATTCTCGGCAAGTGGATGAGTAGTGGTTGCGGAGCCTGTCTTGATCTTGGCATGATCATACGAACATCGTTGTGTTGACGTTATCATCAATTGATCACAATCACATAAAGGAGGTCTTCATGCGTTTCATACCCGTTACATCGATAGGGCTCTGTCTTGTTCTGGCCGCCTCGGTCGTGATGGCCAAGGACAAGAAGCCCGAGAAGCAGATGGATCCCCAGGCGATGATGGAGATGTACCAGAAACTGGCGACTCCCGGCGAGCCGCACAAGCAGCTAACCAGCCTGGCCGGCAGCTGGACCACCAAGACCAAGGAATGGATGGAACCAGGCAAGCCCCCCACAGAAGCAGACGGCTCCGTTGAAATGAGGATGTTGCTGGATGGACGCTTCCTCCAACAGGACTTCACTGGCGAGATGATGGGCCAGCCTTACACCGGAGTAGGGATCACCGGATACGACAACCTTCGCAAGAAGTATGTCTCGATCTGGCTTGATACCATGGGCACCGGCCCGTTCATGATGGAAGGCACGGCGAGCGGGGACGGCAAGACCATCACGCTCAAAGGACAGCACGCTGAACCAGGCGGAGGGCACATGACGCATCGCGCGGTGTGGAAGATCGTCGACAGCAACACTCAGACGTTTGACATGTGGGGAGCTCACGGCGGGGGCAAGGAAATGAAAGAGATGGAGATCGTCTATACCCGGAAGCCATAAAGAGAAATGAATGCTGTGCGTGGAGAAGTCTTCGACTCCTTCGCACACAGCGATCGACTGCTTGGTCGGACATCCGAAACGCAGTTATCTCTATGTTTCCACACTGGGCCTCCAACCTAGCTTCACTCGCACGCTCCACGGCTAAATGCGAATCTTTTCCTTGCCTCATCACGACCTTGACTCTCCTCTGGCCGCTGTGATTAGGTCTCTCGCCGATCTTCCCCGAGAGGCTGTCCATCATGACGACACTTCGCTCCCATCAGATCCAACCACTGGTACTCGCCTCCGTCTTCGCTACACTCCTCTGCATTGCCGGCACCGGCTGTCAGAAAGAGAGCCAGGCAATCGTCTCGATCGCGCTTCATCCGACGAACGCGAACATTCTCTATGTCGCCACAAACGATGCCGTCTATAAGTCACGCGACGAGGGCCAGCTGTGGGAACGGTTCCCAAGTTTCAGCGCAAGACGCGTGACGACTCTCGCGATCGACCCTCAGTTCCCGGCAACGATCTATGCCGGCACCATGGCCGACGCCGTCTACAAGAGTCCGGATGGCGGGCAACATTGGCTCCCCCACAACGTCGGTCTTAAAGAACACGTCTCCTTTATCAATCAATTCGTCTTTCATCCGACACATAGCGAACAGATCTACGCCGCCACGACCGTCGGCGCCTTTTACACCAAAGACGGTGGGCGTGAATGGGAAGAACGCATGGCCGGAATGAAGGAAGTCCACATCGTGGTCTCCATCGCCATTCATCCTCGCGATCCTCGGGTTCTCTACGCGGGAACTACGGGAGGGATCTATCGGTCCGATAGCGCCGGGATGGCATGGAAGAAAATCAACAACGGGCTGATTCCCGAACAGGAGCTGATGGGAGGGATGGCGTTGGGGGTCAATGCCATTGCCTTCGATGTGGTCAACCCGGACATCGTCTATGCCGGAACAACGAAAGGCCTCTTCCGCACCGCGACGCGTGGAGAACAATGGGAGCGAATCGGGCAATCGCTCCCCGATCTGTTCGTGAGTGGTATCCTCCTCGACCCGACCCAGCCTGAGACTCTCTATATTGGAGGGCCGGGGGGCGTCTGGAAAAGCCACGACAGCGGACAAACCTGGACCGCAAGCAACCGCGGACTGGCCTCGCTTAATATTCGCGCCCTCGCGATGAGTCCGCGCGATTCACACATCCTCTATGCCGGCACGAACGGGAGCGGCCTCTACCGCTCGACCGACTCCAGCGCAACCTGGACACCCCTGCCGCTCAAGGCCGCACCTCCAGCAGCAGGCTGAGGTTGAGGTCAAGGCTGAGCGAATACTCTCCCGTGTTCCGGCTCAACCTTAGCCTCAACCTTAACCTTTTAGTATCCAGTCTTCGCCCCTGCGCTGCCGTGTTGGTATCGGCTGCTGTAGACCAGCATCTGGTCCGACAAGGCCTTCCACTCCTCGACCGTCATGAGGTCCTTCATCTTGAAGCGGAGCGGAGAATCTTCGCCGCTGACTGCATCCGCTGATTGTTCGCGTCATCCAGAATCTTGGTGAACTCCTCAGGAGTCGCCGCGTAGTTCGCATTCAACTCATACATCCGGCGGTGCCCCGCACGAGCTTGCTCGCGGCCTGCCTTCAATTCCGCGACAATGTCGTTCACAACCGATTTGACCTGCTCCGCCTTCCCGTGATCCTTGACGGTGCGATCGATTAATGCTGCCATGTCCTGCTGCCCCTTCTGCCAGTAGGCATCCCCTGTCCCTTCACCGGCCATCCCATGATGATGGTGAGACGAACAACCAGCCAAGGCGAGCACGGCAACGAGCCCGAGAATATATCGCTGGATACGTTTCATAATACCCTCCCCTGAAATATGGATGAAATGCACACACAACTCTTAGCATGCTGCGGAAAAAGTCCGCCAGCCTGGGTTGTTCATTTGGTCTGTTCGGTCTGTCTGGTCTGTCTCGTCTATTTGGTTGAACCAGACAAACCAGATAGACCAGATCAACCAGATAGACTGGGCTTGCCCTAGTCTGTTGTCACAACGACGGTATATCCCGTATCATCCGTCCCGGCCACCATGTCTAAACCGACGGACCCTGCAACCGATCATACCCTGGCGCTTCGAGAGGAGTTCCGTCATCACCTCGAAACGTTCTACGCCCAGCTTAAGCTGGCGCCGCCCTATGAGAGCGTCGAGAAGGCCCTTCGTTCCCTCACGACCTCGGTCCACGCGTTGCCGCCGTTAGCGCGCGCGCGTCTGGCCACCGACGCTACCGCGCGGTGGGAGCACTTTCGTCAGGCCTTTGAATCATCCGGACTCAGCAAGAAACATCGCGGCATCATTGCGAGTCTCGCCCGCAACCGCTCCAGCTTAAATCTCCCCGCCGAATACGATCAGTTCCTGAGTCTGTATCTCTCCTAACCCGCATTATTCATGAGTGCCATCGCGAAATCGCTTCGAAGCCAGGCGAGGGGCGAGGGGCGAGGGGCACGAGGCGAGAGGGAAGACATTCCTTCTGGTCACCCCCTAGCCTCTAGCCCCGTGCCTCTCGCCTGAACATCAGGACGGCAATCTAGCTCCTTCGAGAACTTCCCGGAGTTCTTGATATACCGTCGTAAGCCGGGCGTTCTCAAGCCGATACGCAAACACAACCGTAATGGCTCCGGACACTAAAAAAACAAGTCCCAACCCTACAATCCCAAACGCCAACACCACTCCACCGAGTGCCGCCATTTCTCCCTCGACAAACAAGGCGATTAGGGCCCCCACCGTACCCACGACCACCACGGCAAACCAGAGGCCGGTGAGAAGAGCCGAGGACCAGGGAGTGAGCTTTCGGCAGAGCACCGCGAGTGCATCGCCTTCCTGAGACAGGGAGATCAACCCTTTTAACGGCCACAATGTTCGGAAGCCTATGGCGGACAGCCGGTATTTCTGGCGAATCGCAATCTGGTTCAGATCCTGGTAAAACCGGGCGGTTCCATGCGGCAAAGTCAAGATACCGCCGGCATCAAATCGGCTGGCCAGCTGCTTCATGGTCGTATGCGTGAATCGATCGTGCGTGCGGGCAATTCCGCATCCGTATCGACTCGCATCCGGCGTAAGGCGCACGAAGTAGAGCCAGTCTCCGAGAATGAGGCCAAGACACAATGCACCGGCGAAGAAGCCAGCAAAGATCATGTTTGTACCTATCCCATAGGGGCCGCGCGTGAAGCAAGTGATGGGATCGAGATAATCTGTTGACTCATCGATGCGAGTTGGCTAAAGTAGCCCCGAGTGTTATTCAGGCGGGTCCCTCGCTCCATTCAGGTGCTCCGCCGCACAATTTTTTTCCCACTTTGCAGTTGCGGCAATCGGCTTATCCCTCGCAGGTCGAGGAGCGCAAGTCGCCTTTAATAATGTGGAGTCGGAGGTGATATGGATTTAGCGAAGATCGAGCGTGTTTATACGTCTTACGCCAAGATCTACGATCGGGTTTTCGGAAAAGTGTTTCACGAAGGGCGGCAGTCGATAATCCGAAATTTGAACGTCCAGCCTAATGAAAAAATCCTCGAAGTGGGAATCGGGACTGGGTTGGCCCTGCCAATGTACCCTCGCCATTGCCAGATCGTCGGTATCGATTTTTCAGAAGGCATGCTGAACAAAGCGAAGGAGCGAGCGGCGGAACACCGGATGGACCACGTGCAATTGCACCGCATGGATGCCGGCGCGATGGAATTCACAGACGATAGCTTCGACACAGTCGTCGCGGCCTACGTCGTCACCGCTGTCCCCGACTACCGCCTGGTGGTCAACGAAATGATCCGCGTCTGCCGACCCGGTGGACGGATCATCATGCTGAATCACTTCAGCAACGACAATAAGCTCGTCGCCGCCATGGAAAAAGTGATTTCCCCTTTCACAAAGCATTTAGGGTGGAGGACAGACCTGGCACTCCAGACCGTGCTGGAAGGGACGCCGCTACATGTCGCCCGGAGGCAGAATGTGAATCCGTTGCGGCTCTGGGCCTTGGTGGAATGTGTGAACGAGAAGAACATGAACGGCAAGACTCATATCAATGGCGTGAAAAATGGGAACGGCGCCGCGGCCTACGCACATATCAACGGCACACATTTAACGGAACACGCCCCCGGCCAGGCGCTGGTCTAGCAGGCTGCTCGAAAAGGCCGTCCTCTTCATGTGTGGTTTACCTGATTTCTCTAGTTAGTCTAGTCCAACCAAATACACGAGATAAACCAAACAGATCAGCGCACCCAGCCGGTTCTCATGTTTCACGGGTGTCGAGAACGCCGCATTGGAAAGGGCAAAGGCGCGTCCTTGGGCGAAAAGGCTGTCCTGGCAGCCCCAGGGGTCGGGCCAGCATCCTGCTAGTCCTCCTGCTTCCGCCACGCCCCCTTGCACTACCCATCAGCCCCGCGTAGCTGTCCGAATGACTTCCAATTCTGCCATTCCCCGTCGGGAATGATCGTATTGCCCACCAGGCACTGGCCGGAGAACCGTTGCACGATCAGATCCGCCAGGAGCGAAAGCACCTGACCGGTGCGGCGATCCTGTAGCCCACGGACCCGCAACACCACTCCAAATCCAGGCCCATCGAGCGGCCCGTACAGCATACAGTGAACCCCTGTGGCATCCCCTGCTCCCTGCATCGACGCCGGGAGCAGATCCCCTTCCCACTGAATGGCAGAGTGACTCCCAGGGGACAAGACAGTGGCCCGCCAGGTACAGGGAACACCTGCTACATCCAGTTCCGCCAAGAGCCATGTTACCGATGGCCAGTCCGGCATCCCACTTTGAAACGTCCATTGAGCCACCTGCTCCAGCGACAAGGGTTCGAGGCTCGGCGCTGCCACTTCCTCCAACTGCGCTTCCTCGCACACCACATAGAGTTCGCCCTGCGGATCGAACCAGAAGCGGAGTTTCCCGTCGGTCAACTCCGCTTGGATAACTCCCAGCGTCGAGCAATCAGCCCCTTCCTGTTCAAACATCGAGAAGTCCGTCACGCCGGTCATCGTAAGTTTCGCCACACGAGCCATCTGGCGAATACGATAGCGGATCACGACCGTGACCGTGGTCCCCGCCAGCACCTCTCGGCCCGACGCTTCATCCAACAGCCGACGCTTCGACACTTGCACATCGGTCACATAGCCACTGCGAAACCCGCCGGTATGACCCAGCAGCCAGCGCACGTCTTCGATGTTCACAACCTGATATTTCATAGCATGAATACTCGCGGGCTCCGAACGATCATGACGAACTTCGAAAAAACCAATTCAACTCAGCGGAACTTCGATAGCCTGGTGTGTGACACAACAGAAGAATACCAGA
>Ga0209640_10005483_pt1 | contig 11071 bp, 11 predicted proteins | sample RifCSP10_1_FD_184018 | JGI IMG/M metagenome (GOLD analysis project Ga0209640, IMG submission 184018) | Soil microbial communities from Rifle, Colorado - Rifle CSP2_sed 10_1 (SPAdes) (version 2) | ecosystem: Environmental > Terrestrial > Deep subsurface > Rock core/Sediment | place: Rifle...
CCTTTCATCAGGAAGTCGTGGTCCGCCTCGAGCGCCCGGAGCGACTCCTCGAGCGACCCGGGGGTGGTCGGGACGCCGGCGAGCTCCTCCGGGGAGAGGGCGTAGATGTCCTTGTCCAGCGGCTCCCCCGGGTGGATCTTGTTCTGGACGCCGTCCAGCCCGGCCATGAGCATCGCGGCGAAGGCGATGTACCCGTTGCAGGACGGGTCGGGCGTCCGGAACTCGAGGCGCTTCGTCTTCGGGGATGCCGAGTACATCGGGATCCGGACGGCGGCGGACCGGTTCCGGCTCGAGTACGCCAGGTTCACCGGCGCCTCGAACCCGGGGACGAGCCGCTTGTACGAGTTCATCGTCGGGTTGGAAAAGGCGCAGATGGCGGACGCGTGCTTCAGGATTCCGCCGATGTAGTGAAGGGCCATCCGGGACAGCCCCCCGTACTCCTCCCCGGCGAAGAGCGGTTTCCCCCCCTTCCACAGGGACTGGTGCGTGTGCATCCCGCTCCCGTTGTCCGCGAAGAGAGGCTTGGGCATGAAGGTGACGGTCTTGCCGAATTTCCTCGCCACGTTCTTGCAGATGTGCTTGTACCACTGCAGCGCGTCGGCGCACTTCACCAGCGTGTCGAACCGGAGATCGATCTCCGCCTGGCCGGCCGTGGCGACCTCGTGGTGCTGGGCCTCGATCTTGAGCCCGACGGACTCCATCACCCGCACCATCTCGTCGCGCACGTCATGGAGGGAGTCGGTGGGGGGGACGGGGAAGTACCCCTCCTTGTGGCGCGGCTTGTAGCCCAGGTTGGGCTTCTCCTCCCGCCCGGTGTTCCATACCCCTTCCTCGGAGTCGATGTAGTAGTACCCGAAGTTGGATCCCGTGGCGTACCGGATGTCGTCGAAGATGAAGAACTCGGCTTCCGGGCCGAAGAACGCGGCGTCGGCGATCCCGGTGGATTTCAGGTGCGCCTCGGCTTTCCGCGCGATATTGCGCGGGTCGCGCGAGTAGGCCTCCTTCGTGATCGGATCGACGATGTTGCAGATGAGGGACAGCGTCGGCCGCGCGATGAACGGATCGGGAATGGCGGTGGCGGCGTCGGGGATGACGAGCATGTCGGAGGCGTGGATCGGCTGCCACCCGCGGATGCTCGATCCGTCGAATCCGAACCCTTCCTCGAAGTTGTCCTCCTGCAGTTCGTAGATGGGAACGGCGAAGTGCTGCCAGGTCCCCACGAAATCCATGAACTTCAGGTCCACCATCTCGATCTTCTTGCTCTTGGCGAATTCCAGCGCTTCTTTCGGGGTCATGTCTTCCTCCTTGGTATGGGTACGCGGTTTGCCGTCCGATCAGATCGCATCCTTTCCGCGCTCGCCCGTCCGGATCCTCACCACTTCCTCCACGTTCGTCACGAAGATCTTCCCGTCTCCGATCCGGCCCGTCCTCGCGGACTTCTCCACCGTCTCCACGACCTGCGGAACCAGGTCGTCGGGCACGATCACCTCGAGCTTGATCTTGGGGAGGAAGTCGACCACGTACTCCGCCCCCCGGTAGAGCTCGGTGTGCCCCTTCTGGCGCCCGAATCCCTTCACTTCGGAAACGGTGATCCCCTGGATGCCGATGTCGTTTAAAGCCTCCTTGACCTCATCGAGCTTGAACGGCTTGATAATGGCCTCGATCTTCTTCATGGTTCACCTCCCCGGCGATGGACAGGAGCAATAGGCGTACCAATGCCCCGAACGATGCGCGGTCCATGCCCCCGCAGAGGAAAATCCTTATCCGTTTCGGTCGGTTTCTCCCATTCCCCCGAAAGAGCGATGGCGCGAACTCGCGTCCGGTGATAGAATTTCCGCCTAATCGATGCGCAGCGGATGCCCACCGATTGGGCATACGTCCCCTCGGGGGTTGCCCATGAACGGCGGCCTTCTCGATGAATACCGGAAGGAAGTGGAGAGGATCTTCGGGGCGGACCTCGTCTCCCTCCTCCTTTACGGAAGTCACGCCTCGGACGACCCCGCTCCCGGGAAAGAGATTTCGCTGCTGGTCGTCGTCCGCACTCTCCGGGAAGAGGCGCTCGAGAATTTCCGCCGGATCGCCCACCGGTACGCCCGGCAGGGAATCCCGACGCCGCCCCTCGTCACGGAGACTTTCTTCCGCGGTTCGACCGACGTTTTTCCCCTGGAATATCTCGGACTGGCCGAAAGGCGAAAGGTGCTCTCCGGCACCGACGTCGTCGCGGACCTCGCGATCTCCGCGGAGAACCTCAGACACCAGATCGAGTTCGAACTGAAGGGGAAACGGCTCTCCCTGGGGCGGATGTACCTGGCCACGTCCCGGAAGCGGGAGATCTCCCGGCTGATCCTTTCCACGGTGGGGCCCATCGTGGCCGTGTCGCGGGGACTGCTGCTCGCCTTGGACCCCCGGGCACCGCACCGGAAGGAGGAGATCCTCGACGGAATCGAGAAACGGTTCGAGGTCCGCCTTCCTTTCTTGCGGGAGGCGGTCGCCGCGAGAAAAGCCGGAGAACTCGCGCCCGCCCGCGCGGAGGAGATCTTCTTCGAGTACCTGCAGGAGGTCGGGAGGCTGGCCTCGCTGCCCGACAGCCTCCCCCCGGCGAACACCCCGTAGATGGCCTCCAGGGCCCCGATCCTCCGCGATGGGACCGCCGTCCTGCACCTGGCCCTGATCCTCCTTCTGCTCCCGGCGGGGCTTCCCGCCGCTTCCGAACCCCCGATACCGGCATACCGGGGATACGTCACCGACACGGCGGGGGTCCTGGGGAACTGGGCCGGCCAGACCGAGGAACTGTGCCGCGACATCGAGCGGAAGACGACCGCAGAGGTCGCGATCCTGACCGTTCGGAGCACCGCACCCCTCCCCGCGCAGGCATATGCGCAGAACGTATTCGACCGCTGGAAGATCGGGAAGAAGGGGAAGGACAACGGCGTCCTCGTCCTCGTCGCCGTGGACGACCGGAAGATGTGGATCGCGACAGGGTACGGCGTAGAGGCCGTGCTGCCCGACGGAAAAGCGGGAGAGATCCGCGACCGAATCATCCTTCCCCTCTTCCGGGAAAAAAAGTACGGGGAAGGAGTGTATCGTGGCGTGGAGGGGATCGGAACCGTTCTCGGCGGAGGGGGGGGCACGCCTCCGGGACCGCCTTCGGTATCAGACGATGGATCGGTCGTCATCGCGCTCCTCATCTTGTTTCTGCTTCTCGTTTTTTCTTTGGTGCTCAGGAATACCAAAAATGGATCGAGTGGGTGGGGCGGGCCCGGAGGACTTGCGGGTTCCGGCTGGGGATTCGGCGGGGGAGGGTTCGGAGGCGGCGGATTCGGGGGCTTCGGAGGAGGCTTTTCGGGAGGAGGAGGCGCCGGCGGCGGCTGGTAGAAACCGGGGAGGGAGACGATGAAGAAGATCGTGTTCGTCGTAGCGGTCGCAGCGGTAGCGGCGGCCCTTCTGCTCGCGACAGGGGTCAGCATGTACAACTCCATCGTGCGGAAGGATATCGCGGTGAACGAGAAATGGAGCCAGGTGCAGAACGTCCTCCAGCGGAGGGCCGACCTCATCCCGAACCTCGTCCGGACGGTGAAGGGATATGCGGCCCACGAGAGGGAGATCTTCGAATATGTGGCGGCGGCAAGGGCCAGGCTCGCCGGGGCGCAGACCCCGGCGGAGACGATGGCGGCCAACGCGGAGGTCTCCTCCGCACTCTCCCGCCTCCTCCTGGTGGTGGAAAACTACCCGCAGCTCAAGGCCGACCAGACCTTCGCCCGCCTGATGGACGAACTCGCCGGCGCCGAGAACCGGATCGCGGTCGAGCGGATGCGCTACAACGAGGCGGTCCGGACGTACAACACCGCGATCCGGGTTTTCCCCGGCAGCGTGGTCGCCGGGTTCGCCGGATACCGGGACAGGCCCTTCTTCGAGGCGGAAGCGGGGGCGAAAGAGGTCCCCAAGGTGGACTTCGGGAAATAGGGGGACCGGAAAGGAAGCCCATGGGCTCTCATCTCATCGTGGACGGGTACAACCTCGCCCGGTCGGGGGCCGTTTTCCTCTCGGAGGACCCCGCCGGCCCGGAGGGTCGCGCGGAGCTGTGCGCTCTTCTTTCGGGATACGCGAGGGGGAAGGGATTCCGCCTGACGGTCGTGTTCGACGCCCGGGGGGCGGGGACCCCGGGTCGGACCCGTCACGCCTTCCCGGGAGGGATCGCGCTCTTCTCCTCGCGCTCCGAAACGGCCGACGACGTGATCCGGGACCTCTCCCGGGGGGCGGCATCCGGCACGGTCGTCGTAACGTCCGACCGGGGTCTGGGAGGCACCTTACCGTCGCGCAATGTGACCGTGGTTTCCTGTGAGGAGTTCTCCGACCGGCTCGCCGCTGTTCAACGGGAAGGAAGGAAGGGGGCCGTCGACGAGGAGGAAGACGAAGAAACAAGGAAAGGGAAGAAGGGGGAAGGCCACCGGAAGAAGAAACGGGAGCGCGACCGCGGGAGGGTCCTGAAAAAGCTTTAGGTCTTACGAGTCGTCCCCCGCGGGGTCGCCCTTCGGGGCGCCGATCTTCGTTTCCTGCCCCGCCAGCAGCCGCCGGATGTTCTCCCGGTGGGTGAAGAGAACGAGGAACATCACCCCGAGGGAGAGCGTCACGTAGTGGCGGGACGTGGCAAAGAGCGCCATCATCAGCGGAAGCGCCACGGCCGCGGTCAGGGATCCGAGGGAGACGTAGCGGGTGAAGTAGACCACGAGGGAGAAGAGAACGACGAGGATGAACGCGGTGACCGGGGAGAGGAACAGGACGATCCCCAGCGCGGTGGCCGCTCCCTTTCCTCCCCGGAACGTAAGGTAGACCGGGAACACGTGGCCCAGGAACGAGGCGCCCCCCACGAGGGCGAGCCACAGGTCCGTCTGCTCCCCGACGAAGATGTTCGCGAGGGCCATGGCGAAGATCCCTTTTCCCGCGTCCAGGAGAAGGGTCAGGATTCCCGCCGCCTTCCCGGCGGCGCGCGCCACGTTCGTCGCCCCGATGTTTCCCGAACCGACCGACCGGAGATCGATGCTCCGGTCGAACAGTCGGGCCACGAGGACCCCGAAGGGAACCGATCCCAGGAAATAGGCGAACAGGACGAACGAGACGCCCCGGACCCAGGAGGCATCCATCAACGCCCCTGGAACTCCCCCTTGCCGAGGGGGACCATGCGGAAATTGCCGAGAATCATCCCCTTCTCCTCGGGGCTTACGTCTCCTCCAGCTCCTCCCCGGTCGTTCTGGCCACTCCGGATTCGAACGCCGCCCGCTGCACGGCTTCGGCAACCGCCCGGTGCATCTCCATGTCCAGGATGGACGGGACCAGTTCCCCCTCGGTGGCGAACGATCCGATGACCTTGGCCGCCGCGATCTTCATCCGGTTGTTGATCTTGCGGGCCCTCGCGTCGAGCGCTCCCCGGAACACGCCGGGGAAGGCAAGGGCGTTGTTCACCCCCCGTCCGTCGGCCGCGAACGCCGCGCCCCCCGCGCGCGCGTCCTCGGTGGATATCTCCGGGCTGGGGTTGGTCAGGGCCAGGATCACCTGCCCCTTCTTGACCATTTCCTTCTTGATGAGGCCCGCCACGCCGGTCGTGCAGATGACGATGTCGGACTGGCTCATGACCTCCGGAAGCGATAACGGAATCCCCCCGACCTTCGCGAAGATATCGATCGCCGTCTGGTTGATGTCGGTCCCCAGCAGCTTCCGGACCCCGTACGCCTTGAGAAGCTTCGTGATCCCCATCCCCGCCGCGCCGAGGCCCACCAGCCCGACGATGTCGTTCTTGACCAGCATCCCGACGTATTTGCTCGCGTTGAGAAGGGACGCCAGGACGACGACCGCCGTGCCGTGCTGGTCGTCGTGCATCACCGGAATGTCGAGCATCGCGGAAAGCCGGTCCTCGACCTCGAAGCACTCGGGCGCCTTGATGTCCTCGAGCTTGATGGCGCCGAACGTGGGGGCGATGGCCGCGACGGTCCGGATGATCTCCTCCGGGTCCTTCGACTGGATGAGGATCGGAACGCCGTTCACTCCGACGAGCACGTCGAACAGGGCCGCCTTCCCTTCCATGACGGGCATCCCCGCCACCGCCCCGATGTCCCCGAGTCCGAGGATGGCCGTCCCGTTGGTGACGATCGCGACCGTATTGTAGATCGCCGTGTAATCGTAGGCCTTCTGGGGGTTTTCGCGGATGACCTTGCACACCTTCGCGACGCCGGGGGTGTAGATCTTCCGGATCGTCGATATGCCTTCGATCTCCATGGTCGCCTTGACGCGGATCTTCCCGCCGCGGTGCAACTCGAGGACGGGGTCGATGATGTCGGAGATGATGGCGCCTTCGACCTTTCCGACCTCCTCGAGAACCGCCTCGAGGTGGGCCTCGTCGTCCACGAACACGGTGATGTCGCGGGTGTTGTACTCGAGGCCGAAGCTGACGAGCTTGATGTCGCCCATGCTCCCGCCCGCTTTCCCGATGGCCGTGGCGACCTTGCCCATGTACCCCGGCTTGTCGAGGATCATCACGCAGATCTTCTTTTCTTCCTTGTCGATTCCCTTTTCGATTTGCATGGGCACATCTTATATGCGTGGATTCGATTTTGTCAAACGGTCAGGAAAAAGGGTAAAATGGCGCGCATGATCCTGGACTGCCCCGCCTGTTCGTCGCAGAATTTCGTGTCGGAGGAGCGGCGGATGGTGCGGGATATCCCCCCGCGCTGCTGGAAGTGCGGGGAGATCCTTCCTCTTTCCGGTGAAACCGATTCCGCGTCCGGGGAATCGAAGAAGCGCGCAAGAAAAGAAACCAACCGAGGGAGCGGGGGAAATGCATAGGATTCGCGTGGCTGTGGCCGGCGTCGGGAACTGTGCAAGCGCGCTGCTGCAGGGGATCGAGTATTACCGGAACGCGGGAGAGTCCCCCGGAACCGACATCGCCGGCCTGATCAACCTGGATATCGGCGGTTACCGGCCCGGGGACATCGAGGTCGCCGCCGCCTTCGATGTCGATCGAAGAAAGGTGGGCCTCCCCGTGGGAAAGGCGATCTTCTCCCCGCCGAACTGCACCCCGAAATTCGTCGACGAAATCCCCGACGGCGGGCCCATCGTGCGGATGGGGCCGGTTCTGGACGGCGTCGCCGCCCACATGCAGGAGTACCCCGAGGACCGGACCTTCGTCCCTTCGAAGGAGGCTCCGTGCGATGTGGAGGCGGTCCTTCGGGATTCGGGCGCGGAAATCCTGGTCAACTACCTTCCCGTCGGATCGGACGAGGCCACGAAGTTCTACGCGGAGATCTGCCTTTCCGCGGGCGTAAGCATGGTGAACTGCATCCCGGTGTTCATCGCCTCCGACCCGGAGTGGGCCGCCAGGTTCCGGAGCCGCGGGATTCCGATCATCGGGGACGATATCAAGTCGCAGCTCGGCGCCACGATCGTCCACCGGGCCCTCGCCCGCCTCTTCTCGGAACGGGGAATCCAGGTCCGCAGATCCTACCAGCTGAACACGGGCGGGAACACCGATTTCCTGAACATGCTGAGCCGGAACCGGCTCAAGTCCAAGAAGATCTCGAAGACCGAGGCGGTGACCTCGGTGCTCACCCACCGGATCGCGGAGGACCAGATCCACATCGGCCCTTCGGACTACGTCCCCTGGCAGAAGGACAACAAGCTGTGTTTTCTGCGGATCGAGGGGGAAGGGTTCGGGGGTCTTCCGATCGAGGTGGAACTCCGGCTCTCGGTGACCGACTCCCCGAACAGCGCCGGCGTCGGTGTCGACGCCATCCGGTTCTGCCGGCTCGGCCGGGAGATGGGGCTCGCGGGACCGCTCACGGCCCCCTCCGCCTACTACATGAAGCACCCGGCGGTGCAGATGACGGACGACGACGCGAGGCGGGAGCTGGAGGAGTTCATCGCCGATTATCGCGCGTGGCGGAGGACGAAAGAAGTCGCGCCCACGACTCCGTGCACCTCTCCCACGTGAACCGCGCCGCGACCTTCTTCCCCTCCCTCGCCATCCGCGCCCTTGCACCGCCGTCCCTCCGGATCCGCTCCATCGCCTCGGCGAGCCCCGCAGGGCTTCCCGGCGCATATGCCGCCCCTCCCCCCTCGCGGAGGACCGTTTCCCCCCAGTAGCCGTCGCGGGGAACGATCACGGGCACCCCGGCGGCCATCGCCTCCAGGGGGACGAGGCCGAAGGATTCGTACTCCGAGGGGCCAAGCACCGCGTCCGCCGCGGAAAACAAGGCGGGCATCCTCGCGTGGGGAACCGGGCCGGCGAAGATCACCCCCCCGGGAGCATCGCCCTCGCGGGGTCTCTGCCCGGCGACGAGCAGAACCGCCTCCCCGCCCCCCTTCTCTCGCTGGGCGAGAAACGCCTCGATCGCGGCGGGGATCTTCTTCCCCGGGTCGGAGCGTGCGGCGAGCAGGAAGAGAAATGCGCCGGGAGGGATGCCGTACGCCCTCCTCCCCTCTTCCTTCGGAGGCGGCCGGCGAAACGAGTCTTCCACCCCCGGCATGATCACCACCCCTTTGCCGGCCACCTCGGGAAGGGAGACCTTCGTCGCCTCGAAATCGTGGTCCGACAGGAACACCACCCGGCAAGCCTGCCGGGCGAGCCGTCCCTCGGCGGCCCTCCTCGCGACCGAGAGCGCGTCGGGCCGGTATCCCGGGGGCTTCGGCTTGCGGGCCTCCACGGTGTGGAACGCGAACACCAGGCCCGGCGAGCGCTCCCCCGTTCCCGCGTCTTTGGCCGCCACACCCGACATCCAGTAGTGCGCCGACAGCGCGTCGGGGGGCGTCCGCCGGGGCCGGAGAATCTCCCGGGCATTTTCGATGAACCGGGGGAGCGCCCGGAATGCCGCCTCCCGGGTGGCCGGCTCCGGAAAGCCGCACGGGATGTGGACCACGCGGACCCCCTCATAAGGCCGGGTGATCTCCACCGCGTCCCCCCTCCCCCTCGTCAGGACGTCCGTTTCGATCCCGTGCCGGGCGAGGCCGGGAAGGAGACCGCGCAGAAAGACGTTCATCCCGCCCGCCAGGCCGGTGCCGGGCTCTTCCAGGGGACAGGTATGATAGGAGAAGAGGACGTGTCTCACGAAACGCGGACGATCCCCCTGTAGACGGACCGGTTCCTCCCGCCGAGGTCGTACTTGTACCGTTCCCTCCCGCGGAGGAAATCGTATTCCCGGAATCCGTTCCGGATCCCGTCCTCGATGCAGCGGGCCAGGAGCACCATCCCGGGACTTGCCTCCCGGTGATCCGGGTCGTACCCGGAATTGTAGAGGAGGAGGGCGCCGTTCCACCCGATCTGGAACGCGGACGCCAGATCTCCGCTTTTCCCGGAGAGGAACGCGAGACGCAGACGATCGGCGGACAGGAACCCTTCGGCCATCTCGCGGAAGAACCCCTCCATCCGGTCGTCCATGAACACCGCTTTGTCCGAGGAGCTCTTCCGGTGAAGGGAGAGAAACGACGGAAAGTCCCGTTCGAACTCCTCCCTCGTCCGGGTCACGCGGAAGGACAACCCCGGCGTCGTCTCCTCCGCTTTCCGGATCTTCCTTCGCAGTTCGTGCCGATCCTTCTTCCCCAGGGCCAGAAGGTATTCTTCGAAGGAGGAGGGAAGAGGGATAAACGGGGATTGGTCCATCTCCTCCCGGAGAAAGGAGAAGCCGAGATCTGCGCACACCCGGGGGAGGCAAGAGATCGAGGGGGATTCCTCGACAAGATTCGGCAGGAAGAGGGGGCCGGCCGAAAAAAGATCCCGCGAAGAGAGGAGGAATTCGGACCAGAACTCCGTCTCCCGGCCGGACACCACGAGGGCGTCCAGCGAGTCGGAGACCTGCTCTCCCCCGAGAAATTCCCATCCCTTCCCGCTTTCGCACAGGCAGAGAAACAGGAATCCGGAGGGTTCGCCGTTCCGGTCCCACCGGTATGCGCGTTTCCGGTGGCCGGCGGCGAACGTTTTCGCCCAGGGGACGAGGAAGTGGCGGGAGAGGAAGGGAGTGGGACGGAAGGAGCGGCCGAGGACGAAATCCCACTCCTGCGCGGAAACATCCTCCATCCGGTCCGTCCAGGAAAAGCCCATCCGTCACGCATCCCGACGTCGAACGATCACTTTCGCTCCTTCCCCGCTCCGGCGGTCGGTTCTCCTCCCGGAAGGCCGGCAGGTGCGGGAGGCAGCAGGATCACGCCGGCCGCCGCCAGCCTGCGGACCACCTCCTGGGCCACCGCGTTGGCCGCGCCGTTGAGCGCGTCCTGGACCCCCTCGGGCGTGACGAAAAGGGGTTCCGTCGTCCAGTTCTCGGAGCCGACGACGCTGTTCCACCCCGGCGGGGCGTTCCCTCCCGACGCGTACACCGTCACGGATACGGACGCCGCCGACTCGACCTTCATTTTCAGGGAACCGGTTTTTCTCGCATCGACGCGGAACCGGTCGACGCTTCCCCACACCGTCGCGACCGCGTCCCCGGGAACCGCCGCCGCGGAGGATACGCGCACGGCGCGCACTCCCGACCCGTTCAGGACATCGGCCACGAGGTCCGACATCCCCTTCCCGGGATCCCTCTTCCATACGATCGGGCGGGCATGGTCGAAATCGCGCCCGATCTCGTAGGAGGGGGCGCCCGCGAAGGTGAAATCGAGCACGGCAACCGCCGGAGGCCCCTCGGTTCCCCGCGCGGGTCCCTTTTGCCCGTGGCGCGCGAGATCCCCCGGCAGGGTGAGGACCTTTCCGGTCACGCAGCCGGATACCCCGGCGATCGCGGCAAGCAGAAGAACGACTCGAACGAAACGAAGCGTTTTTCCCATATCTCCCCCATTCCCGGGTTTTTTCCTGCGGATCCTATCTTTCCCCCCATTAATCTACTACGTTTGCGTTTCCCGGGGGGAGTGTCCGCTCCGAAACGTCCCGTTCTCCTTGAAAAGACCGCAGGCGTTGCCGTATGGTGAATTGTCCCGGCCCGTGCCGGGAACGGGCGACACAGCGAGGAGAAGCCATGCCGATATCCCCCGGGGTCCGCGATGCGATCCGGCAGGGATCCTGGATCCGGAAGATGTTCGAGGAGGGCGCCCT
>Ga0209640_10005484_pt1 | contig 11070 bp, 14 predicted proteins | sample RifCSP10_1_FD_184018 | JGI IMG/M metagenome (GOLD analysis project Ga0209640, IMG submission 184018) | Soil microbial communities from Rifle, Colorado - Rifle CSP2_sed 10_1 (SPAdes) (version 2) | ecosystem: Environmental > Terrestrial > Deep subsurface > Rock core/Sediment | place: Rifle...
GTCCACGATGCAGGTTTAACCGTTGAAGACTTTCGTAAGCTGCTTTGATAGTCAAACAGCCAACAACACTGCCCAACTTTGCGTGCACCGGAGCCGCCTTTCGCGTTGCGTATGTGTCCGCGTTCAACTGCGGCGGCCCGGTGACGCTTCCGTTAGAGTGCCGCGGTGTGACTTCGATTTACACAGAGTCGCTCTGCTGATGCGAAGGAATGGCTAAGCACATTCAATCCAATGCGGCCGATTTTGGCAAGCTCTCTGAGTTTGTTAAGCCCTACGAGGCAGTCGGTCGGACTGAGAGTGCGGCACTCTTGATTTGGTTTCTGGAAACCATTTTCCGTTTGGATGAAACCGACGCGCAGGATGCAGTCTGTGATCGCAAGCATGACGTGGGGATTGATGCCATCGCCGTCCGTGACGACGAGAATGAAGTGGTCCTATTTCAAGCGAAGCGTAAGCAGAAGCTGCCCGCGACCCTCGGTGATGTAGACCTTAAAACATTTGTAGGTTCTCTCCAGCAGTTCCAAACGGCGGCAATGGTAAACAAAAGTCATCTCGTCGACTACCAATGACGAGCTCCGAAAGCTCCTCACACAGCACAAGGTTGCTGAAAAGATCGGGAGCGGTTATTCAATCCGTCCTATTTTCGTTTGTAATGTTGCGGCGAATCAGGACGCGGAAGACTACCTCGCACACGCGGATGCAGCAGGCTTCGACATCGATCTTTGGGATCTCGCCAGGCTCGGACCTGTTCTCCGACAACTCTCCAAAGAGTGGTTTGTCGATGCACCGATGAAACTGAAGCTGAACGGGAGCAAACTCTTTTATGAGGGCCCGAAGAATGCTCCCGGGTTGGTGTACGCTGCCATCCCCGCCAAGGAACTGGTTCGTCTTCCAGGGATAGCCGACACAAGGATCTTCGCCCAAAACGTGAGGCTCAGTTTGGGGAAGACCAGGGTCAATCAGGAGATCCTTGAGTCCGTGAAAGACAAATCTGAGCACTCAAAGTTTCTTAGGTTCCACAACGGACTAACCATAGTCACCAAGACCCTAAGCATCCGAGGTTTAAAACTATCGCTCAACCATTACTCCGTCTGCAACGGATGTCAGTCGCTGTTGGCCTTCTACAATAATCGCAAACAACTGACTGATGACTTGGAAGTTTTAGTGCGGCTGGTTCAGGTTGGTAAGGACCCGCGGCTGCCAGAGACGATTGCATACCGTACCAATAACCAAAACGCCATTTCTCTTCGAGACCTGAGCGCCAACGACTCTGGACAGGTTCGCCTCAAGTCTGAATTCGACGAGCTATACGGTGCCGACACAACGTACTTGATTAAACAAGGTGAAGCTGCCGCAGGCAGCGGGCTAAACAATGAATACGCGGGGAGGTTGCTGCTTTCGCTCTATGCGCGAGAACCCTGGACTGCCCACCAGAAGTATCGGGTTTTCGGCGACCGTGAAAGTGCAATTTTTGGTTACGGGCGAAACGCCTCTCAGGTCCGACTTGGACAACTGATGATGGCCGAAGTGGATGGAAAGCTTGCTTTAGTCAAGTTGGAGCGGGTGCGAAAGTATACTTTGACTAAATTCATCGTTCTATACCTCGTGGGCGAAGTTCTTCGCGAGGAGCCTGACGGAGTCATCCTTCTTGAGGACCCAGGGCCGTTCCTAACAGAAAACCAGGGCGTTAACCCGAAACAGGCGCCGGTGATGCAGGAGCTGAGAGATCAGACCGAGTATGTGATTACAGAACTGAACTATTTTATCGACGAACACGGGGTCGAGGTCTTCGACTATAAGACTGAATTCAAGTCACCGAAAGCCGTTGGGTCCGTTCGAAACGAGGTCCTCAAGGCATATACAAAGGACCGGAAGATGGGGAGGGTCAAGCGGTTTGAATTGCCGAAGTAGGGCAGCGGCGCGAAAATACCGACTGATGGCAGGTAGCCATCAACGGCGGCACTCTAACTCAGGCGATGCAGGCGAGCGCAAAAGCCGCGCCGCCTGATCGCCAGCGTTGGCCCGCTGAGACGGAAGCTGAGGTAATCATATGCGCATGTGGGTGTATGATCCGCACTCTGGCGGGGTGAAGATCCCCCTGGCTGTGCGGCAGCGTACCGAGCGACGCATCCGTGCGTATGCGGACGCCCACTATGCCGGCAAGTTTCTCCGGCTGGAGATCCGCTTCCGTGGGGCGTTGTGCTACATCGATGCCTACACGAACTCAGCAGAACCGTCGCTGGACCTGCTCCAGACTATGGGCGAGACGCGAGACCAGTTCCTGGAGCGGCGGCGAAACGTGCCGCTACACCTGTGCCGTTTGCGTTACTTCGGCAACGAGGAGCGGTGGAGTATGGCTTTCTACACCTACAGTCACGAGACGTATGAGCCGTGCGTGTTTGACACCAGCGAGGACCACGGCACGCCCGAAGAAGCCTTCGAGACAGCGGCAGTGTATCTCCGCGATGAGTGAAGTCACTCAAGGTCCAAAGGGAGTGGAAGTTGGTCAGGTACTCCCAGTGCATGGCCAAGTCGACTGGAGCCGCTGGCTTCGCGTCGCTAAGTTTCATAGCGTAGTTCATAGCGCAAGGTCCGTTCGGAGTGAGCCTGCTTTCCTGCAAACAAGTATCGGACTGTTCGGCCTCCGGAGGAGTCGCCCTCAGTCGTTAAGGTCCGTCTCCGAGAGCTATGGTAGCATCGTAACTGATTCGTGACCCGAGCATCGTTGCTTCGAAGTGCTTTCGAACCGCGAGGACCTGTGGTTTGGCGTTGGGATGACATTAAGCGATTCGGTTGCGAAGAGTCGGCGGTTGAGTATGGACGCTTAGTTCGACGCGGGCCAACTCCCGGGTGGACCGAAGCGCGCGACTGAGTATTGACCGAACTTTGAGTGTTACGCGCGCGCTCGGTCACCCCAACGTTAGACGGTCCAGAAGCAAGCAAAACGCATGCAGGCATACCAGTTTTCCATCCTCGGGTTGAGCTTCGACATCGTCGGAGCATTCTTGGTGGCGGTTGAAGCTATCAAACTGGAAAACCTGCGCAGCCTCCGCGACCAGGTCCTCAAGCCGGTGCACCGGTACACTCTTAGCCCAAGAATCAACTGGGTGGACGAGGCCGGACGGCGCGTGGGCCGACCACAACCTTCCGTGCCGGCGGACCGCTATCCGGGTATGTTCATGGGTCTGCACTACGTGGCAGGGTTGGTCGTCGTAATCGCAGCAAATGAGTGGGCCGGAGGTTACGTTTACCGCCTTCTGATGCGTGGAGGGCTATGGGCGCTGGACCGACCGTGGTACGTCACAGTTCTGCTCGCGCTAGGTTTTGTGTGGCTCGGCGTTATCGCAGGGCTCTGGATGCTTGGCGAATTGGTCCACGTCGCGGCGACGCGGGCTGTGCAAGCGTGTATCAGGGTCCTGGACTTTGTTGATGCTCGGACTCCTGACGGGACGGTGGGCGTAATCGGCTTTGTGCTGTTGTTAATTGGCTTTCTGCTCCAGATGTACGGTTCGTACCTCGGCGGGCACCGGGTGGCCGTCTAACAAACGAATGGAGCCGGCGCGCCAATCGTCTCGTGGCATTATGTCGCCGAGGCGCGCGGCTCATTCGTAGCGTTCGGCCTGTCCGACAGCAAGCGGCGGCCTGTGTGGTACAATCACTGAGCAAATCATATTAGGAACATTGAGGGATCAATGGCAAAGAGGCTGAAGGACATCAAAGAGATCAAGATCGAGCGGCCGCTACGTGCTAAGCTGTCTGCGGAAGAATCTCTGAGGCGAACCCAGGAATTCGATAAGCGGAAGGAGAGGTTCATTGCCTCTATCAGAAAAGGCAAGGGTTGAAATCTATCTCCCGGACCTTCCTAAGCCCGCTTACCAGGATCTGCTGGCGGCTCTCGACCGAGAATTCACTTATACCTTCGGCGGCTGCACTATCATACGCGGACTGGATGGGAGCTATCTCTCTCAAGCAGGCCAAATGCTGCAGGACCGCATCGCTCTCATCTACACGGACACTCCTTACGGGTTCAGAGAGAATGTCGAGATCATTTCCAAGTATGGTGACAAACTCAGAGACGCTGCCTACCGCGCACTGCAAGAAGAAGCGATCCTCGTCGTCGTGTTCTCAGTGTATCACTCTGTTTGAAGACTGCGACCCTGTGTTGACGAGGAGGGCCGAACTCTCGATGCAGCATTCTTGCTGGGCGGCGGATCGCCTGAAGCCCCATCACTCGCATCAGCCGCTCTACTCGCTGTGATTCACCTGATGGCCTTGTTTGCGGAGCCAGTCGGTGATCTTTGGCGAGCCGAAAAACGGCCGTCGGGTGTATTGCTCGTCGATCAATCGCATCAGCAGCAGATTCTGCTCGCTGATCCCGGTGGCATCGCTGAACTGAAGATCGACTTTGGCCCCGGGTACCGCGTCTACTACACGGAGCAAGGAGGAGAACTCATCATCTTGCTCGCTGGTGGCGACAAATCCACGCAGCAGCAGGACATCAAGACCGCCATTACCCTTGCTCGAAACTTGTGAGAGTACTGTCATGCGCAAGACCACATCCAAATCCAAGGTGAAGACGAAGACTGTCCCGTACGACGTAGGTGAACAGCTGCGTACACCCGACGAGATGGCCGCGTACCTTGATGCATGGCTAGCCGAGGCCCCCGACGATGCGGCAGGCATTGCTCGGGCGCTTGGCGATATTGCTCGTGCGAAGGGCATGTCTCAGGTGGCGCGCGACACCGGTTTAAGCCGCGAGAGTCTGTACAAAGCGCTGAGTGAGAATGGCAACCCAAGCTTTGCCACCGTTCTTAAGATCGCCAAGGCGCTTGGCCTTCGTCTGCACGCGCAGGCTGTCTAGTGCTCAACTACCAACAGGTCTTCCTCTACACGTTGCCGTTCGCGGGCATAAGAGACTGCTGATCGATTTGCCATTCCAGGATAAAGCAGCGGCCGATGATCGTTGACTTTTTGTCTGGTGAATTAACGCCGGTTGATGAGTCGCATTTACGCTTTGAGATCTTATTCAGCTCTGGGACTTCAGTTGCTATCGAGTTCAAACGCTTCTCGTGCGAGCGAGAACAAGTACAGGATAGCACGGGGCCAGTCGACGCCTAATCTTAGCCGTCGTGGAAGTGGACGGTTATGAGAATCATGAACACGGACTATTCAAGGGCATTGGTTAATCGAGCCGTTAGCCCGACGATCAGGAGCAACAACTCGCAGCCATGAGATACAAGTCGAAGCAATCGCTGATGGACGACATCCGAACGGAGCATGATTCCCTGTGCGCGCTGCTTCGAAAGATACCGACGGCGCGCTGGCACGAGCACGGCGTGTGGGGTGATGGCTGGACGTTGTCTGACCTCGTTGCGCACCTCGCAGAGTGGCAGCAGATGTTTCTAGGTTGGTACGAGGTAGGGCTGGGAGGGACCGCGCCCGAGATGCCAGCCCCCGGCTACAAGTGGAGCCAGACGCCGAAGCTCAATCGGGCGATTTGGGAGAAACACCGTTCGCGGTCTCAGGCGGCGACGAAGGCCGCTTTCGATTCTGGATACTGTCGAATCCTCCACATCGTGGAAGCCCTCTCACCCGAGCAGCTTCTGACGCCCGGGACCTTCCCTTGGACGGGCAAGCACCCGCTGACGACTTACCTCGGACCGAACACCGCGAGCCACTATCGGTTCGCGATCAAGGCGATCAATCGCTGGCTGAAGGGCGTACCAGAGGCTGGCTCGCCCGCTCGGCGGCCCAAGCGCTTGCAGCCGACGAAGGCGCGCGCAGAGATGGCGAAGATGAAGGCCACTCGACCGCGCCCTTCGCGGCGGAAGCGCAGTCGTTAGCCGGACTCGGACGGGAGAGCTTGACTGCGCATACTTGCGGACAATATAACTAACACTCACTCAGCTAAGAACCTATGGCCAGCAGACGAGATTCGAGTTTCTTGAAGGGGCTTTCCCTGCCGTCTGAAATCGCGACCGGGGACGCCGCCAGCCACGCCGAGGTCCCGGCCGCGTTCGATGAGGCATCTCGGAACGGCGTCAACGGAGACGAAGTCAGCGCTACGGAGGCAATCGAGTGCTTCTTCGATCTCGCGTTGAAGGAACTCTCGGCGTTGCGTTCGGCGATGGAAGTTGATGCCATTGCGGATGCTGCCAATCTGATCCTCGAGCGGGAAGCCGCGGGCGGACGCGTCCACGTCACCGGCATCGGGAAGTCCGAGCACGTCGCGAGGTACACGGCGTCGCTGCTGTCGAGCACCGGAACACCCGCGTACTTTCTCCACGCAACCGAGTGCGTTCACGGTTCGGCAGGCCAGGTTCGCGAGGTCGATGTCGCGATTGCGATTTCAAACAGCGGAACGACGCCTGAACTGATGAACGCAGTCCACGCGCTTCGGGATCTCGGCGTCAAGGTCATTGGCGTATCGGGGGATCGCCGCTCGCCGCTCGCGGGAGTTGCCGACGTCCTGTTGTACGTCGGCGTGAACAATGAAGGCGGCGTATTGAATCTCGTGCCCCGTTCGAGCATCCTCGCCAAGATACTGGTGTTGGGAGCTCTTTCGGTTGCCCTCGAGTCACACAAGGGGCTCACCCGCCAACAGTATGCGCGGTGGCATCCCGGCGGAGTGCTCGGGAAGCTCGCGCGCGGCGAATAGCTTACCTGCCCGACTCGCCGAAACACTCGACGCTTCAACCAGGCTTTGGGGGCTTCACGAATGACGTTAACCGCGCAATAGTGGTTCCAAAACCTCTTCTGATTTGATAGTATCTGCGTGTCGGTCGCACCGACGACCTTTCGTGGGCGCGCAAATCAACATCGAGGCGTGACTGTCGAGCAGACATCGGTCCAACGCGCGCTTGATCAATCCGCGGCGCCATAGATCCCCAGCCGGCGCCAGGTTTCTCCAGAGTTGGACTTCTAAAGACTTGCGTCCAAGCCGTCGCAGCAAAGCCTGAGTTGCGGGACTAACGCCGGCCACACGCGCCATCGGCGCAATGGCAGCGCATTCGGTAACTATGGTGTGGCAATCCAAGAGGAGAGTCGTCGCCGCCGGTTTTGGGCTGGCCGTAGTAATCCTTCTGTTCGCCGCCGCCGGTTCGTATCTGAGCGCGAAGAGGCTGGTCGAAAGCCACGGCTGGATCACCCACACGCACCAGGTTCTGACGGAACTTGAGTCCACGCTATCAACTCTGAAGGACGCCGAGACGGGCACGCGCGGTAATGTCATCACCGCCGACGAGAGCTTCTTGGAGTCTTATACGGAGGCTCTCCATCTCATTGAACAACGGGTTCGGATAGTGCGCTCCTTGACCGCCGACAACGCGACACAGCGTGCTCGGCTCGACCGGTTGGAGCGATTGATCTCGCGGCGGCTGGCGATTCTCGATGAGGTAATCGGTATTCGACGCAGCCAGGGACGCGATGCGGCCAGCCTTTCCCCCCTTCTGCGTGAAGGGAAGCACCTAATGGATGTAATACGCGAAGTCATCGGCGAGATGGAAGGTGAAGAGAACCATCTGCTCGCAATTCGCGTTCAGCAGTCACAGGTCACCACCAGGACCACGGCGGCAGTCCTCGTCACGCTAGTCATCATCAGTATCACCCTGCTCTCCACGGCGTTTCTTCTCTACCACCGCGAGATCGCCGCTCGCCTTCTGGCCGAACAGTCCGCCCGCGATGCTCAGCTCTGCGCGGAATCTGGCGCAGAGCGGCTCAACCTGGCGATCGATGGCGCCAACGTCGGCACATGGCATTGGAACGTCGTGAGCGGTGAGCTGGAGTGGTCCGACAGGTGCCGAGCGGTCTTTGGTATCCCGGCCGGCGAGGTGATGAGTTACGAGCGGTTCATCGAAGCGTTGCATCCCGAGGACCGCGAACGGACGAACGCGGCAGGCAGGAGCTGCCTCGCCGACAAGAAGGATTACGACATCGAGTATCGGAGTGTATGGCCTGATGGGACGACGCACTGGATTGCGGCGAGGGGGCGCGGCTACTACGACGCCGGCGGAAACGCCGTTCGCCTGGAAGGAGTGGTGCTCGACATCGACGATCGCAAGTACGCTGAAGACGAGATTCGCCGGCTTAATGAGGAACTGAACCGTCGCGTCGCCGAGCTTACCGCGCTCAACTCCGAGCTTGAGGCTTTTAACTATTCGGTCTCGCACGACCTGCGGGCGCCGTTGCGAGCGATTGACGGATTCGGGCAGGCGTTGATCGAGGAGTCGGCCGACCGCCTGGACGAGCGGGGAAAGCGGTACCTTGAGCGTGTGAGGGCCGCGGCCCAGAGGATGGGGGAGTTGATCGATGGCCTTCTCACTTTATCTCGCGTCACGAGGGCCGAGTTTCGGACCGAGGAGGTCGATCTGAGCGCAATGGCCCACACAGTCATCGCCGATCTGAGACACGCGGATGGCCGTCGTGACGTGGAGATTGTGATTCGGAATGGGCTTGTTGCGCGGGGCGACGGGCGATTATTAAGGGCGGTCCTCCAAAACCTGCTGGACAACGCGTGGAAGTTCACCTCGAAGCGCCCGCGCGCCCGAATCGAATTCGGAGCACTGGGTAAGGAAGACGGCAAGACCGTCTACTTCGTGCGTGACGACGGGGCCGGCTTCGATATGAAGTACGCCGACAAGCTCTTTGGTGTGTTCCAACGCCTGCATTCCATGACGGAGTTTGTGGGAACAGGCATCGGGCTCGCGACCGTCCGTCGGGTCATCCACCGGCATGGCGGCAGAGCGTGGCCGGAAGGCGAGGTCGATAAGGGCGCGACTATTTATTTCACCCTCTGACCCGCGCGGAGCGATTAGTCATCATTAGGGAGGAAGTTATCGTGAACAAAGCAATCCTGCTCGTGGAAGACAACCCGGACGATGAGGAACTGACGATCCGGGCGCTGCAAAAGAACAACATTCAGAACGAGGTCATGATCGCGCGCGATGGCGCCGAAGCGCTCGAGATGCTCTTTGGATCGGATTCAGTAAAGCGGGTGACCCCGGTGCTGATCCTGCTCGACCTGAAGCTGCCGAAGGTGGATGGGCTTGAGGTCTTGCGACGTCTGCGCGCGGACGACCGCACGCGGCTGATTCCGGTAGTGATCCTGACTTCGTCAACCGATGAGCAGGACCTGATCCGAAGCTACGCGAACGGCTGTAACAGCTACATCCGAAAGCCGGTCGATTTTGTCCAGTTCACAGAAGCGGCGCGGCAGTTGGGACTCTACTGGTTGGTGTTGAACGAACCGCCGCCGCACGATTGGAGTGGGTAGGGAACGCAATAGTCGCGGACGGTCCGGACGAGACTCCGGTCACTTGTTCGCCACGATGTCGAACGAGAGTCTGAGTTCGTTCTTGACCTTCACTGTCCCTCCTGCCACCGATACCGGCTTGATGTTGTAGTCGGTCTGGCGCAGCGGAAACTCGCCCCGCGCACGAAGAGTGTTGCCACTTAGCCCGACGTTCGCGTAAATGAGACCGCTGCGAGTGACACCATGGAGCGTCAGATCGCCCCATATCTTGGCCTGGTACTGGCCGTCCCCGGTCCTCGTTGCAATGACGCTGGTGCTCTTGAAGACGATCTCGGGGTAGGTCGAAGTTTCGAGCACCTCGCCTCTCATCGTTGCTTCAATCTCTTTCTTGTCCTTCTCGCTCACCTTGTCGGTCACCGTGAGCGACTCTGACCTTATCGTGAGCTGCAATGACGCCGGCTCGATCGTGTCTGGTGTCACGAGCGCCTCGCCCGCGAGGTCCTTGATCGCGATGTTGTGATCGTGGCCGAAGACCGAAAGAAACCCGCCCACATAAGCCTTCACCATGAACTTGCTTTGGCTAGCGTCTATCCTGTAGCGCACGGCCGAAGCGACCGACAGCGACCCGCTCGTCCCGCCGCTTTCATCAGCGAGGTTCGACGACGGCGTGGGCGCCAGTGCCGGCTCGACGCCGCTTGACGCTGCGGAAGGTCGCAACTCAAGCCGCGCGTTCGTCTGCCCGACGGTCGCGCCAATCACAACTGCTGCGAGAAGCAGCGCTGAGATTACGAAAGTGCGAGATCGCATTACGTTACTCCTTAATCGTCTTCGAGGCGGCCTTAAAGTGATGCGCGGACCACCCCTACCGGATGCCAGACGCGGGTTTTTCGGCGCTCACGAGGATCACTTCTGCCGGGAAGCTCATCCGGCCACCTTGAAAGTACTCGCGAGCGGCCGATTCGACGTCCTGTTTTGCTGAACGGATTTGGTCCCCGGACATCAAGACCAGCTTCTGTCGAAGCGTGTCGCTCAATTCCGTGCGAAGACTCCAGAACTCTTCAAGCCTCATCGGTCCTGCGATGCGGAACTTGAGAATCGAATCCCTGACGGCGACAGCTCCGGCGTGCCCAAGCAGCCGGGCCAGTCGTCCCGGTTCGGCAAATCGAAAGGCGCCCGGCGCGTCAGGCTCTTCCACAACCGGCGGGACGTAGCTCGCGATGACATTCGTGATTACGCTGAAAAACGGATTGGCTTCGGGTTTGGACCAGACGGCGAAGACCATCCGGCGCTCGCTGCGAGTCACTCGCAAGATGCCGCGTAGTGCGGCGAGCACGTCGGGGAAGAACATCGCGCCGAACCTGCAGACGACCGCATCGAACACGTCGTCAGGGAAGGGGAGCGACTCGGCGGGGCACACCGCGAAAGAAACGTTGGCGAGGCCGCGTCGCGACGCTTCGCGCGCGGCGGCCGACAGCATCGGGGAGACCGGATCGGTCGCGGTGAGCTTCACTCCGGGGCCGAATCTGGCGGCGACTGTAAGCGTCGGTTCGCCGGAGCCGGCCGCGACGTCGAGTACCGAGTGGCCGGGTGCTATGCGCGCTTCTTCAATGAGGGCTTCAGTCACCGGCCCGAACATCACCTCAATCGCCGCCCGGTGTTTGTCCCAGTAACGCGCCGATTCACTCCACGCGCGAATCACATCTGCGGAGTTATCTGAACTCATTGCCCGGAATGCTTGATCGCGAGAGAGTCTGGTATGGAGGCGTGGCCGGTAGAGTGCAGCGCCTCGACCACCAGTGATCGGACGAACCCCTCATCCT
>Ga0209640_10005485_pt1 | contig 11070 bp, 9 predicted proteins | sample RifCSP10_1_FD_184018 | JGI IMG/M metagenome (GOLD analysis project Ga0209640, IMG submission 184018) | Soil microbial communities from Rifle, Colorado - Rifle CSP2_sed 10_1 (SPAdes) (version 2) | ecosystem: Environmental > Terrestrial > Deep subsurface > Rock core/Sediment | place: Rifle...
TCATGTTTGAACCCTGCATAAATGGGTTTATGTCACATACATCTTTTTCGCGAGAACAACTGCAGGTATAATAAAAAGCAGGGTGCCCGTCCCGTAGATTAGCCCTGCTGCACCACTCACAAATACAGAATCGAGTATTATTATCGAGACAACCATGTTTCTGACCGCCTTCTGCAGGAGTTCTGCAGACGATTCTGCAGCTAGGTAGCGTCTAAAAGTGAAAATCATGACGGCAGCGAATAGTGACAGGTTAATCATGAATGTAGGCTGAAATTGAAGAATAAAGCCGAGTACTCCCACCGATGCAAGGATTGCAATAACAATTAAAAACGCTGTAAGATGATCCTGTCTACCCCCACCTATTAATTCCCTTTTGCTGAGCGTCATTATCGCGATTACATAAGCAAACATTGATGCTGCAGCAACAAAAACAACCAATGAATCTGACAATTTCATTTCATCGCTGTTTTGGAGAAGGATGATACTCAGAATTGGGCTAGCACCAAGAATCACGTTTAGAAACCTTGCTGAGCCCATGGAAAGCGATCCGGCAATAATATTCCGCTTCAGACGGAAATTATAGACCACAATTATTCCTGATAGTGTTATGGATATCACAAAGCTTGCAAGATTAACCATTACGAGAAGAATTATGTTGGCAGTTGCCAGAGCAGCTAGTGCAACAACCAACGCGTTTCTTTTTTTGATTGCGCCGGAAGCAAGAGGCCTTGATGGGCGCTCTTTCTTGTCGGCTTGTATGTCAAAGTAGTCATTAAGGACCATGCCGGCCATATAGAGGAGGACTGAGGAGATCATAAGAGATAGTAGATGTGTACTGTTCGCATCCTGTGGTGTGATCGCAGAGAAATATCCCGCAAGAACATTAGTTGGAGCAGTAAACATGCTTGGCAGTCTAATTAATGTCAGATACTGCCTCAGCAAAATGATCACTTGCTCAATCTGATAATCTTGTCTAGATAGTTATATGCTTCCTTTGCAGCCTGTATTGGGTCTTCCTGATATGGATAAAGCTCGACTGTTACGAAGCCATCATATCCTATATTGTCCATGGCATCAAATACTCGGCAGAAGTCAATAGAGCCCCTGCCGGGTATCAAGTGATTGTGCACCCTGTCACTGGCAATATCGGCCAAATGGAAATGACCTATACTCTCTGACAATTCATAAACAAGCTCGGCCGGATCTTCATTTACACAGAAAAAGTGCCCGATATCAAAATTAAGTCTGATATGATTAGATGATAAAGTTTTCATGAATTTCTTGAATTGATGGGAATTTTCAATAAGCAAATCTGGTTCTGGCTCAACGAGCACAAGCACATCTTCTTCTTCCGCTATCCTTGCCACTCTTGCTAGGCCGTCAGAGAACGTTTTCTCAAGCTCGTATCGATTGGCATTGACAGGAACCGGTCCCCCGGGCTCTGTCGACACGTTCTTCGCGCCAATTTTCTTGGCAAGCCGAATACAATTGACTGTATGCTGTATGCGCTTTTCTTTTAAAGCCTCTTGATCTTCTATCCAAGAGGGATGATAAACGTCGCCGATAGCGTACAGAGTGAATGCATTAAGATTTGATATCTGAAGCCCGCACGATGTGATCGTTTCCTTAACAGATTTTACCTGTGTGTCATCAAAAGTTGGGGGATAGGCATGTGGCATATCGCAGAGAATCTCAACACCGCTATAGCCAATCTTCCCTACTTCTCGGATTGAATCTTCAAGTGAATATCGCTTGAATGCGTTAGTGCTAAATGCCAGCTTCATTTGTTAGGGCTTCCATGTAAAACGCGGCGATTGCTTGAAGAATTCATAGGCATTGTAAAAGGTCACTTGTTCAACCTCTTTTGTACTGAATCCGGTTTTCCTCATTTCTCTTGCCACCAACGGGACACTAAGAGGATCTGATGGCCCCCAGTCTGCTGCGCTGTGCACCATTATTCGTTCAGTACCGTATTTCTTGATGATATTCATTGCTCGCTCAGGGGATAATTTTGATACTGGGTATACAGACAGTCCTGCCCACATTCCAAGTTCCAGCGTCTTTTCAATTGTCTCTTCTACGTTGTGATCGACGAGTATCTTGTGGCGTTTATAGTGCTTGCTTTGTTCGTTATTCAATATGCTCTCCATTCTTCTCATGCCTTCGGGTTTGTTATTATGGGGCAGATGCACAGTCATCAGCATGTCCTTTTCATCCGCAATTTCCATCTGTTTTACCATGACTTCTTCTTCCAAGTCATTTATTAGGTTGAAGCCGATCTCGCCGATAGCGACGACTCTCTCCCTGCCAAGATGCCTCTTCATAGCTTCTATTGCATCCAAAGCAAGCGGTCTTTCAATTGCTTCCTTTGGATTAACTGATATGCAGACAAAGTGTTCAATCCCATAGTCCCTAGCTCTCTTTGTCTCAAACGTTAACATGTGCTCCCAATAATCATCGAAAGTTCCAATTGACGTTCGGGGGCTTCCAAGCCAGAACGACGGCTGAACAATAACCTCAATACCTGCTTTCGACATTGCCTCATAGTCATCCGTGGTGCGTGAGTACATATGGATATGCGGTTCGAACAACCTAGTCATCTTGCTGTATATTTACGATGTAACCCTTTTTATAGTTGCAGAACAGATCTTTGGTAGTCGCATCTACGGACTTTGGTTGGAACTAGTTGATGGGAAATAATAACAACAACATGCTTGCAGCAATATTTCGTGGTCCAAGCAATATTTCGGTTGAAGAAGTGCCAGTAATTGCCAGTAACAATACTCTACTCAAGGTAAATGTGTGTGCTGTATGTGCATATGACGCGCGTGTATTTAGAAACGGTCATCGAAAGGTCAGCCCGCCTATCATCCTCGGACATGAGCTTTCTGGACAAGTTCAAAGCGATGTCATGAAGTATGGCATGACAATAAAGGCAGGAACAAGGGTAGCCCTATGCCCGCTGGTTCCATGTCTTGTCTGTCCATATTGTCAGAACGGTCAGCATAATCTTTGCATGAGCCTAAAGGAAATAGGTTCTTCAGTCGATGGTGGCTTTGCGCAATTCGTCGCTATACCCGATCAAATCATCAAGATTGGCGGCATAGTTCCGGTGCCTGATGGGCTAAGCGACGAAGAAGCTGCACTCTTGGAGCCTCTTGCGTGCTGCCTCAATAGCTTGTCAATTCTGGCTCCCAAGAGGTCAAAACCTGTTGTAATAATAGGCGATGGACCAATGGGACTCATTCACCTCCAATTATTCAAGAAGCTGGAAGGGGCGAGGGTAGCGATCGTCGGCAGGGTTCCGTCGAGAATTGATAAGGCTCGTGCTATGGGTGCAGACGTGGTCTTTTGCTATGAAGAATCCAACATTGAGACAATTGTCCAGAAGATATCTGATTTTGCAGGCCCTACTGGCGCGGGCATTGCAATAATTGCCACGAGTAATCCCGCCGCCCTAGAATTTGTGACTCGAATTGTTGGCAAGGATTCGAAGATCAATGTCTTTGCAGGTATGCCAAGCGGCCAAATGTTTCAATTGGATGCAAACTGGCTGCACTATAACCAGATCTCGGTTACTGGATCATTTAGCTCTACACCAAAGATGTTGCAGGAGGCCGCAAGGATTGCCACGGAGAAGATAGTTGATCTCTCGCAAATTGTGTCACATCGATACTCTTTGGAAGAGATACAAAAGGCAATGATAACAACAGAAGGGTATCATGGTCTGAGAGCTGTAATAAACAAATTCATTTGATTATTCCTGTATTTGAATTACTTGGTATTATCTGACTGCAACCTTTTCCAAAAAGTAGTCTAACAGGACAATTGTCATACCTATCTCTTCATCTGATATTGTCTTCAAGGAATTGTCATAGCCGGTTATGATATTTCGCCAACCTTCAACCGTTGCAGCTTTGTTGCGTAGATTCCCTTGATTGTACTGAGCAAGGTAACTGCAGAAATCATTTGCGAACTTGAGGTCATGATTCTCTCTTTCTACAACCCTCCCTGCACATAGCTTACTAATCAGGCCGCTTGCTGCCATTATGCTCAGTTTCGCAGCATTATACTAAAATGGGAATAGTCCGTTTCTGTGCCTCAAACTGATATTATGTTTCATTTAATCGAAGATAAAAGTCACAATAAGTCTCGTGTTGCTTCTATCAAAGTGATAACAAACAAAAATAACTATGAAACAGATATCTGGCTCCGACGGCTATTGGCAACCAAGATTGGTAACACCGGCAATGCCTCCAAGATACAAATATTTCTGAAGTCATCTCAAATAAGGGTGTGGCTGACGTCCATGAGGGGTGCAGCTTGCCAGAGCCTGAATGAAGTATCCATCATATCATCAGCTGCACAGGATTTACATAAAAGCAGCGATATTTGCATCGAATTCTTTGTCCTAGCCTTTGTGACTCTGCAGACAGAAAGTTCGCTGCAATCAGGAAGCTGGCATTTCAACATGTAAGACTAGGATAATGATTACTTTTGCCTCTGTTTGTGAGAAATGTTATACTAGTTGCTAAAATGATATTATGCGGCTGTGTTCAATGATGATATCAGAATACTAAGATCAGCTTATACATCCCATCCATTGCAAGGACTAGATCTATAGAATGGCCATACAGTTTGAGCGTGGGGCGTGGCTGTTTTACTTTTTCTATCTATCCCCATATTATGAAGTGGGCCGTAAGGGATTTGAACCCTCGACCTTTCGATTATCAGTCGAACGCTCCACCAAGCTGAGCTAACGGCCCGTTCATTTCAGACTTGCCAGCGTTATTTAATCGTGTGGTGGGCGGAATATCGATAAACTTAGCAGCCGTTGCAAGCCTTCGTTGAAGTTACTTGTTGGACCAAATCTAGGCAAGATGGTCATTAAACAATCCATATCAATATAAGGCTGGCAACCAGTAGCAGGATATACTTGGTAAGGGTAGCAAAAAGGCTTGTTCGTTTCAACGTAATGCAGGAGGATGAAAGTTCAAGCACGGCACGTGTTCGTTATTCCTGCGAGAAATGCGGCCAGATTTTCGGTGCATGGAAACACTTGAGGCTACACAAGGTTGAGAAGCATTCGTATTGATGCGGATTTATGATAATCCACTACAACACACTTAAATTATCATCGTCTTGGCTAGTTAACTGGTGCGTGGCCTTGTGGGCCGGTAGTTTAGTCCGGTAGAATACCTGCCTTGCATGCCGAGTAAAACACCGGCAGGGGATACGTAGGTGGTCGTGGGTTCGAATCCCACCCGGTCCACCATAATATTATCAACGCAGCTATGGATCAAGATAGATGAAGCGCCATCAAAGATGAGGAGTTACTTTAAATGCTTAGTGGTATCGACTGTCAGGAATTCTCTTTTTATTGATGTTCATCCTCGGTCTTACTCTTAGACGCTGATTACAGCAAGGACAGCGCACTATGTTTTTCTTCAGTTCTACCGGGTCAAAATAGACCTCGCAATGGCTGCAATATACCAGACCAGATGTGTAGCTGCTCACCCGATGTCGAAGGCCAAGTTTCTTAGAGTTCTCGACATACCATCCTTTTCTATCCACTCCTATTATTCTGAAGCCTTACTGACACACAACTGGCAAGGTTAGGCTTCCAAAATTCGAATAAAAGGTATTCCCTCATATCGAAGAGGGTTTTCAGCTGTTATTACCGAATACGTAGTATTTGATTACGAGAACAAGACTTGATTATCGATTTAGTGAGTATTATTTGTGCTGGAGAATTGTCCTAATTAAGCATCGACACTTACAATGATGTTATTAGCCAAGGGTGGTCTAATCTAATTCGAGCGAGTGAACTGCAAATACGCCCGTTTTACAGGCATTGATGATGAAAGAGTGTCGTAATTTACCTAAGAATAACTGGCGGAGTATTCGGAGAGCAGGTAAGCTGTACCTATTCAATTCATTAACGGAACTTTCTGAAGAATTGCAAGGAGGTAGATAGCCTACACATTCAGCAGATCTATGTTGGTTAAGGATTGCAAAATCAGACTTGATTAACGTCTGGAACAAAGGTGATCTAGTTCTGTTGCTAAGGGCGTTAGGTTCAAATATGGTGTTTAATGGATGCACTTCATCATGGAATACGTATATGCGGCTTTACTGCTACACAAGTTAAAGCAGAATATCTCCGAGGACGGCGTTAAGAATGTTGTAAAGGCTGCTGGCGTCACTCCTGACGAAGTTAGAGTGAAGGCACTAGTAGCGGCTTTGAGTGAAGTAAACATCGAAGAGGCATTAAAGGTAGCTCCAGTGGCAGTTGCGGCAGCTGCTCCAGCAGGTAGCGCTGCAGCCGCGACAGGTGGCGCGGCAGCTGCTAAGGCAGAAGAAAAGAAGGAAGAAAAGAAAGAAGAAGAGGCTCTCGAAGGGTTATCATCCTTGTTTGGCTAGGATCGCGTTCCCAAACTAGCCTCCCTTACTATTTCAGTCTTTTGTTCAGTTGTAATAGCCTTGGCAGATGTTACCTACTTTTTCGCATTCCACTGATCAAACGCCTTATATGTGGAAAAAAGCTAGAAGCGAAAACTATCGTGGCAGATGACTTTACGGTTGGGCCTCTATGATAAGGAATCAGCAAGTCTACGTCAATAGTCGTGTCATGATATTTTCATATTGGCGTCAAGCCCTATCATCATCTAATATCATGATTCTTACCCTTTTTCCGGCCCACGTCTTGGGCACAAGAACACAACCGTGTTTTCCTGAAATTTCGACCTCTCGCTCCATTTCATTCAAAGTCGCTATCTTCTTACCGTTTTCCTCTTGCCTGTCGCAAGCATTTGCTTGCTGCTTCAAATCTTGTTGATCGCAGTACGGACATGAAATACTTTGCTTAACCTGCTCGCCGTTCGGCGCGACGTGCTCCCTCTCGTGTCGGTTAAGCATCAGTATCTCCTGCTCTACTACAAGGATCTTTTGCATAACAATTCCGAGGCTGTTGTGGCTGTTTGGAACCAAATCAGAGGAAACTATCATCCGAGATTATTGATATCTGACACGTCTAAATGGCGGGTTGTTAAACAAAATTGACTTTGTTACCACAATTAAGCGTATTCTTCATTTTAAATTCAAGCGAACAAATCTGCTCATTACAAGGAGAAATAAGGTTACATGTTTGTAAAGGATCTAAGTCCGTCCACATCTGAAGCAAGTGCGTTGATAACATCCAATTCGTCGCCATCAACAGGAAAAGCAAAAAGTGTAACTCTGGAGCAGATGACCGAGCTACATTCGAGGTTTTCACAACGATGTGGAGGAAGAAAGGAAGACTACTTTGGTGTCGCGCATATTTCGAACAAGTTTGGAGTTCCTCCTGAGCAGATACTGTCTAGCGTAGCATTTGGGGGCACTGACTATGGAGTAGACGGTTATCACCTAGACAAAAGAGATGCGACATTCCATATTTTCACATTTAGATGGTCTGAAGACCATATGTCATTCAAAGATCCTCTGGACAAGCTGGGGAGTAGGGGAATTGACAAGATTTTCATTGACCTTACCAAGGATCCTGATGATCTACCCATGATTACACTTCTAAAGTCTGATCTTTTCAAGAATTGGAAGGACATTGATAGATTTGTGATAAACTTTGTATTTAATGGAGATCCTATTAATGCAGAGCAAAGCAAGGTTCTCAGCTTCCTCAGGGAAACTGTTGAAGACAAGAGAGGAGTAATTGAAGGATACTTTAGTCGTGTGGATCAGCCTGATCGTTTTCACGAGGTAATATTCCAATACGTCTCAACACAAAGATCATTTGGTCATACTACATCATCTAGGGACAGCATTGAGTACATGATTCCACTTGGGCAGACCCTAAAGATTGCTGGAAACCAGAATGAAATGATGGTAGCTCTTATTACTCTCAATTCGTTGTACCAGATGTACAGGGATCTTGGCGAGCGGTTCTTTGAAAAGAATATCCGTTCAGGTCTTGACGACGGAAATATGACGAATGATCACATAAAGAAGTCACTAGACAGGATTATTTCTGCTGAAGAGCCTGCTGAGAACTTTGCTCTTTATCACAATGGCATAACTCTGACGGCCCAGCAGCTCGAATCTGACGGGGTTCAGCTGCGCCTGGTTGAACCTCGCGTCCTAAACGGGGCACAGACCATTAAGATTCTTAAACAATTTGTGGATGAACACGAAGGGAAAAGCAGAGGAAGAAAGAGAAAGAAGCCAAAGGGGAGTTCTGCAGCGAATTCCATTAGTGATAGTCTTGCGAACGTCAAGATATTGACCAGAGTAATCAAGTCAGGCGATCATGATTTCCTGAAGAGGGTGACAATAAACAACAACAGACAGAATCCAATAATGCCTTGGAATCTGAGGGCAAATGACTTGGTTCAAGTTGGATTTGAAGAACTATTCGCCAAGTTGGGCATATACTATGAGAGAAGAGAAAATGCGTACAAGAATCTCACTGACGAGGACTTAGAGGCAGAAGGCATGGAAAGAGGAGTTATAGAAATTAGGAAATTTGCACAGACATTGCTTGCCATGCAAAGTCAGATAGATAGAATATCTGAAATGAAAGAGGTTTTTGAGAATGAGGCATGGTACCTCGATACTTTCAAGGAAAGGTACCTTGAGGTTGATCCAAGAAAATTCGTCCTGATCTACAAGGTCCAATATAGACTTCCTAGTGTGCTCAGGGAGATAAGAAATACAGGAGGCGCGAAATATGGGTACGTATCATCGAAGGCCAGGAACCTCATTTGGTGCCTGTCACTGCAGGGTTTGATGAATGATCCCAAATTTCCAACGTTCGTTGAACATTACGGCAATTCTACAGGAATAGAAGCGGGCATAACTGAAAACCTGAAAACAATGGCAACATCTAAACTTCGACATATTCTGAGTGACACTTTTGAAGATAGAAAGTTCCAAAGCAATATCGCAGAAGGAAAGGTGTCTTTTCTAGGCAGCAAGACAGCACTAAACAATTGCATGGAAAAGGCCAAAGAGCGCTTTGGATGGGAAAGACTGTATCTATAGCGTGATTCTATTCAATACTGACCTTAGGTCAAAGGATAGCGCGAGAAAATATCGGATGGGGCGGAGGCGGCTGCCTCCAACCCACTGGCCACAAGCTTATGTCTGTCGATATCCTGTTACGAACTTTGTTCTCCCGATAATAGCTACAATTCCTATTATGGCAGCTATCACTCCAATAACAGCGACTGGAAACTCTGGAACGACATTTGTACCCGTTACGTCCACGTCGTGGACACTGTGTGTGTACGATATCGTGATCATGGCTTCGCCTGATGCTGATACGGATTCCTCAAAATCAGTTGTGGTTTGACCGTCGATTGTCACGGTGTAGGGTCCTTCGAGGACTCTTCCAATGGATATCTCTGTTGTACCTTCGGTTCCTGTCTCGCCGTCAACTGTGAAAGAAACCGTCTTGGTTTCCTCGTTTAGCTCGAACGCGCTTATAGTCGAGGAGCTTCTTACGTCGAGATTAACGATTTCTCCGGCTATCAATACGGTCCTAATCGTTGCCGATAGATCAACATCAATACCTCCGCCAGGTATGCCTCCGGCATTGACCGCCCCATCGACTTCCAGGGTTGTTAGAGAGCTATCAAATTCTCCAACATTCTGATCAAACTCCGCTGATGGTCCTGTGAACGATGCTAGTACCCATTTTGTTTCAGTATCCACAATAACCGTCTTTGTCTTTGTTGCGGTGCCGTCAATCGTACATTCAACAGTGCTTTGTATAGCCGTGACGCCCGCCAAATTCACGTTGCTGACTGCTGCAGTCCCACATTCTACTGTACTGTCTTCAGGCACGTTTGGAGGGTCTGAAGGATCGGGTTCCGGTGCATCGGTCTTATCGCTGACAATCAGAGACATGGCAGTGCCGCTGCCGGCCGCTTCCAAGCCACCAGGAAAGACTGATACTATCGTAGAACCCTGAGCTGAAATTTCCGTTCCTTCCCATCCGGCTGGAAATTCTATCTCGACTCCTGCCTCCGCATTGACGTACGCTCCGCTAACTGTTGTAAACTGTGCGCTTGCAGGCATGACAATCAATCCAAGCCCTAGAACTGTGGCCAGAAAGATTGAAATGAAGAGTGATGCATGAGAACTATTCATAATGTTTTTCAGAAACATCCACTATAAAAAGTAGCTGGAAGGACGGGTTTGGCCGAATGTTAGCTAACACTCTTCCATCACTAGCCATGATTCCTGTCATTGTAAATATCGCTCCAGACTATTGATAAACGCCAACATTGTGAATCTTGTCTATATTCGCTAGCAAGTCTAATTTTTTGATTCACGTCCATCGATGCCCCGCCAACTGATTCATTCTTCTTCCCGACCAACAGCGTATTGTACGTAAAGATAGTGACACGCTTGATTTTATTAGTTGCCAGCAAGCGCTTTTTGTCTGATTGTCAGTTAGACAAGAGCCATACTCCGGCGTAGCGACGAAGAGGGGTATTTTCGGGTCAAGAAGGGAGGAGGTCATAGAGACCCTCTATAATCAAGTAAGAGAACTTGAAAATAGATACAAGAAGTTGTACGAAGGTTCGCCATCGATGTATCGCACTATAGATATTCATGGATTCATAATCGATTGTAATCAGGCATACGTCGATACTTTAGGATACTCGACAAAAAATGAGGTAATAGGGCATTCGATATTCGAGCACGTTGCACAAGAAAGCATGGATGCAATGCACAATTCGTTCAAGGAATGGCAGCTATGTGGGATTGTGAAGAATAAGGAAATATTTCTGAAGAGGAAGGACAACAGCACTTTTGCTGCTCTTTTAAGTGCAACTAGCCTCTATGACGACAACAACAATCTTGTTGGAAGCAATACCGCTATAACAGACATGACTGAAACACAAAGAACAAGACAACAGCTACAAGACGCATTTGAGCAACTGAAGGAAGCCCAGAAACTAAAGGAAGATTTCATTAGAATTGCTGCACATGATCTTCGTACACCTATCCAGCCGATACTTATTATGGCCGAAATGGCAAAGAGCAATCCTGCGCACTTGGATGAAG
>Ga0209640_10005486_pt1 | contig 11069 bp, 10 predicted proteins | sample RifCSP10_1_FD_184018 | JGI IMG/M metagenome (GOLD analysis project Ga0209640, IMG submission 184018) | Soil microbial communities from Rifle, Colorado - Rifle CSP2_sed 10_1 (SPAdes) (version 2) | ecosystem: Environmental > Terrestrial > Deep subsurface > Rock core/Sediment | place: Rifle...
GGCGGCGGCAACATCCACCTCCTGGTCGACGTCACCGGTTACTTCCAGTAGAAGCGGCCCTTCGGAGCGCCTTCGTTCCTCGGCGTCTGGCCCCGTGGGGTCGGCGCCGAGGGGCCCGTCACTCCTCGCGCTTCTTCCGGTTAGCCAAAGGCTCCCCGTGACCGTTCGCCGAGACGGACTCTTCTTCGCCGCAGTTTGGTTCCTCACCGCCGTCGGGCAGGCTTCGGTGGGGCCGCCCGAGGCCGAGGTCAAGCTCGTGGCGGGGCGCGTCCAGATCAAGGCGACCGCCACCGCGATCTCCACCGTCCTCGACCGGTTGTCGCGCACGACCGGAATGAAAGTGGTCTACGAGGGCGCGCCACCCAGCGACCGGCTCACGGTCGCCATCGACGCCGGCTCCGAGACCGAAGCCCTCTCGCGCCTCCTCGAGGGCCTAGGCCTCACGTACGCCTTCAAGCTCGACGCCGCGGGCCGGCACGTCGAGACGCTGTTCGTCACCACCACCTCGTCCTCACGGCGCGCCTCTTCGAGCCCTTCGAGTACTCCGGCCCCCGTCATGATGACCCCGCTCGTCGACCAGGACATTGTCGATGCTTCCATGGCGGAGGACACGGCCTCCCCCGAGAACGACCCGACCCTCCAGCAGGAGGAGGCTTCGGGAATGGTCGCGGGCAGCCCCGGCTACGCCGGAGGCCTACCCCTGATCGGCGGGACGCCCGGGGCCGACGATCAGGCCCCCGGGTTTCCCGAGGCGGCCTCGTTCCCCTCGTCCTTCAGCCCCGGCTCGCCGTTTCCGATCGCTCCGGTCGCCCCCGGTCCCGCATCGTTCCCGTCCCCCAACGTCCGCCTCTAGGTCGGATCATTCGCGAGCCGCGCGAGGTCCGCGCGAATGATCCGCTCAGAGAGGCATCAAAGCGCCATTCATGAGGAAGGCCGGACGACGAAGCCTGCGTGACGGCTATCCGTCCGGAGCGCCTCCACTTCACCTCGGGAGTCTACAACGCACCGAGGGCGAAGCCATGCTCGAGCTCTTGCCGCGCTTCACGGAAGGCGGTGGTCCCGCGGTCCCACTCGGCTCGGTGCTCTTGGGGAACGGAGAACCGGGCCGCCCACCGCCCCAAGAGCCGTAGTCCGCTCCCGAGCCGCATCCACCGGCGCGCGGTCCGGGCCCAGTCTCCTCCGCGGCGCTTTGCGGCCCAGGTGAGAAGGTCGGCCCACAGCAGACCCGGGTGGGCGCTCCCGCTGGCGCCGGAGCGACGCCCGATGGTGGCGCCGCCCAGGTGCATCACGCGAAAGCCCGCGGCGATCGCCACGAGCCATCCCGCATCGCGCAGGCTCGAGCAGAAATCGAGGTCCTGCGCGTAGAAGCGGTAGCGCGTGTCCATCGGGCCCACCGTGTCCCAAGCCTCGCGCCGGATGGCCATGGCCGCGCCCGTCACCCAATCAACCGACGTCCGGGACTCGGCATCGAGCGGCCGGAGGCGGCGATACCCGGGTAGCCGGCCCAGGGCGGCGCCCAGGCCCGAGGTCAGAAGGAACAGCCACAGGAGCGTGGGCTCCCGCCCTCCGCTCCACTGCGGAGATCCGTCAGAGTTCAGGAGCACCCCTCCCGCGGCGCCGAGCTTCGGATCGGAGTCGAAAGCGGCGAAGAGGCGGGGGAGCGTCGCCGCCTCCACCTCGGTGTCGCTGTTCAAGAGGAGAAGCAGGTCCCCGCGAGCCGCGGCGAGCCCTTCATTGGCGGAGACCGTGAAACCGCGGGCCTCGGCCGAGACCAGGACCCGCGCCGCGGGGAAACGAGCGTGAACGGCTTCCGCGGTGCCGTCGCCACTGCCGTCGTCGACGAGGACGATCTCGGCGCCATCGGCCGCCCACGGCTCGAGGGCGGCCAGGCAGCGAAGCGTGATGTCGCGGGTGCCGTGGGTCGGCACCACGACCGACAGGCGGGGCCGGCCGGCCGGGCCCGTCAAGGCGGTTCGGCCGGCCGAGCGCTCGTCGAGCCGGACCTGGCCCTCGCCACGGTCACCGCGCACCCCGGAGGGCCGCCGTCACCGTGCGGAGCGCGATGCTGAGGTCGGTGAGGACCGAGTAGTGGCGGATGTAGTAGAGGTCGTACTCCAGCTTGCGCCGCGCGTCCTCCACGCTCGAGCCGTAGGGGTAGTTGATCTGGGCCCAGCCCGTGAGGCCCGGGCGCACCACGTGGCGCCACGAGTAGAACGGGATCGCCTTCTCCAGCTCCTCCACGAACTCGGGCCGCTCGGGCCGAGGGCCCACGAAGGACATCTCGCCGAAGAGGATGTTCAGGAGCTGCGGCAGCTCGTCGATGCGCGTGCGCCGCAAGAAGCGGCCCACCGGGGTCGCGCGGCCGTCGTCCGGGCGGGCCCACTGGGCGGGACCCTCCTCCGCATCCACCCTCATGGTCCGGAGCTTCAGGATCCAGAAGGGCCGGCCGTGGCGGCCCACGCGCACCTGGCTGTAGAAGACCGGGCCGCCCTGGAGCGCGAGCGCCACCATCGCCAGCAGGTGCAGGGGGGCGGAGACGACGAGGAGGGTCGAGGCGAGGGCGATGTCCGTGAGCCGTTTCACCGCCTCGGCCAGGTGATTCGAGGTGTCGAGGCCCTTGGCCAGCATCCACGCGGGAGGCACGTGCATCACCGCCACCGCGCTCACCAGGTCCTCGTGGAAATCGGCCTCCGATCGCAGTCGACAGCCCAGGGGGAGGCAGTGAAGAGCGTGCACCAGCACCGGCTCCAGCTCGGCCGCGCCCGTCGGCAGCACGATCTCGTCGACGCCCTTGCTTCGGCAGACCTGGAGCAGCTCCTCGCCGGCGCCGGGCCGCCAATGGCCGACCACTTCGTAGAGGGCCTCGGACCGGCTCTCGATGATGGCGGCGAGCTGGTCGGCCAGGGCGCCGCCTCCGGCGAAGAGCACGCGCTGCCGCCGCTGGCGCAGCACGAGCCAGAGCGCGTAGCGGGGCACGAAGGAGAGCGGCGCCGAGAGGAGGACGGTGTAGGCCATCACGAAGCGGCCGATGGGACGGTAGAAGACCAGGTAGAAGAAGCCCAGGGTGGCGACCGCCGACAGCGCGCTCGAGACCAGCAGTCGGAAGAGGAGGGTCAGGCGGGGAAGGCCCACGTTCCACTCGTAGAGGCCCACCGCGTATCCCACGAACACGAACGCCGCCGCGTAGACGGCCGCCGCGTCCAGAGCCTCGCGCGCCCCCGGCCCGGCCAGGAACACGGGGGAGAGCGCGTGCGCGAGCAGCATCGAGAAGGCGGCCCCGAAGACGTCGACGAGCCACAGGAACCGGCGGACCTCGAGCGCGATCTGGGTCAGGACCCGGCCCCGCGGCAGGGTCCGGCCCACGGCGCTCTCGGCGCGGAGCGCATCCAGCGGTCCGGCCGAACCCCCGGGGGTCGGAGGAGCTGGCATCAGGAAAGGCGAGCCGCGGCCGCGGGGCCGAGGGCGGCGCGTCCCTCGACCGCGGCTTCGTAGACGCGTTCGAGCGCGGCCACCGAATGCTCCCAGGTGAAGCGGGCTTCGACGAGCCGTCGCGCGTTCCGCGCCAGGCGGTCGGCCCGGCCTTCGTCTCCAAGGAGAGCGACCACGTGGTCCGCGAACTCCCTCGCCGCGCTCGCCACCAGCAGCTCCTGGTCGTGGCGCCCGCCCACCTGCTCGGCCTCGGCGGCGGAGGCCACCACGGGAACTCCCGAGGCCATGGCCTCGAGGATCTTGATCTGCTGGCCCGAGCCCGCGCGCATCGGCGCCACCGCCACCGTCGCCCGCCGCAGGAAGGGGCTCATGTCGTCGACCCGCCCGGTCACGGTCACGGCCGGGTCCGCGGCCAGGGCGCGGACCGACCGCGCCGGCCGCGCTCCCACGACGAGGAAACGCACCCCCGGCACGGCCGCGCGCACGAGGGGGAGCACGTCCTTCGCGAACCAGGCGGCGGCGTTCACGTTGGGGAAATAGCCCATGTTCCCGGTGAAGGCGACGGTGGCGGGCTCGCGGTCGCGCCGGGCGTAGGGAAACGCCTCCAGGTCCACGGCGTTTGGGACGAGGGAGACGCCGCGAACGCCCCCGAGCGCCTCCTTGTCGCGGGCGGAGGCGACCACGGTCTGGTCCGCCATCGCGACCACCCGACGCTCGTAGCTCCGCAGCCGGCCCGCCTCGAGCCGCGCCACGATCCTGCGCGGGCCCCACTCCACGGCGATGCGGCGCTCCATGCCCAGGGAAAGCGCGTCCACGAGGTCCACCACCCAGGGCCGAGGGCAGAGCCCTTCTTGAAGGTAGGGCGCCATGCGGGCGAGCTGGACGTGGACGAGGTCGAAGCTCCCGCGCCCGAGCGCGCGGAGTGCTTTCCGCATCGCCTTCGCCTGGTAGAGCGCGGCTTGCATGGGCAGGTCGGAGAAGAGGCCGCGCAGCAGGCCGCGAGCCATCGCCCCGTATCCGAACGGCACCGCCACGATCCGCTCGCAGGCGCCCGCGAGCGCGCCGTGGTCGGCGGCGGCGCCGCGCGTGAGATAGGCGAGGGTGATGCGGTGTCGCCTCCCCAGCCGGCGGATCTGCTGGTAGGCGCGAAGCTGGTCGCCCTTGAGCGCCGGAAAGGGAAAGCGTCCGGTGAGGAACAGGATGCGGAGGGCACGGCCACCCGGCGCCGTGGCCTGCGAACGGTCGTCGCTCGTCTGGACGGTGCCGGCGCTCACCCTCTCCCCGTGAGCCTCAATGATGGCACAGGGCGGGCGCGCGCCACGCCCGTCACCGCGAGGCGCGCCCCGGAGCCGCGAGGGCCAGGAAGAAGCCGGCTCCGAGCACCAGGATGATCGTGGCCCCGCTCGCCACGTTCAGGTGATAGGACGCGACGAGGCCGACGGCCGAGCCGACGACACCCATGACGACGGCGCGTCCGGCCATCCAGGCGAAGCTGCCTCCGAGGAGCCGGGCGGTCGCGGCGGGGATGACGATGAAGGCGCTCACCAGCACCACCCCCACCGTCTTGACCCCCAGCACCACCGCCAGCGCGACGAGCGCGAGCAGCATGCGGTCGAGCGCCGCCACCTTGACCCCCGCGATCGCCGCCAGCTCGGGGTCGAACGTGGCGTAGGCCAGCCGGGACCAGAAGAGGGAGACGAGGACGACGGTGAGCCCGGCCATGATCCACATCGCCCGGAGCACGTCGGGCGAGACCGCCAGGATGCTCCCGAAGAGAAGGCTCTCGACGTTGACGGCCGGCGCGCCCGGGGAGCGGAGGCCGAGGAAGAGGACGCCCAGCGCGAAAGCCACCGCGAAGAAGACGCCGGTGGTGGCATCGCCGCCGAGGCCCGACCGCCGGCGGGCGGCGCTGATCCCCAGCGACACCGCGACCGTGAAGGGCAGGGCCACCCAGATCGAATGGTCGATCCCCGCGCCGAGGAGGAGGCCGAGGGCGACGCCGCCGAACGCGGCGTGGGCCAGGCCGTCGCTCAGGAAGGCCAGGCCCCGCTGGACCACGAAGACGCCGAGGAGCGCGCCCACCGCGCCCACGAGCGTGCCCGCGACGAGCGCTCGCTGCATGAACCCCTGGCGGAGCGGATCGAGGATGAGGTCGAGGCTCATTCTTCCTCGCAGACGGGCACGGAGCGCTGGTCCTCGTGGTCGAGCCCCGCGAAGGCGCGCCGTTCGGCGGCTCCTCCGGTCAGGACCTCGTCCGGAGCGCCGAAGGAGCGCAGGCTGGAGTCGAGGTAGGCCACCCGGTCCGCGAGCCGCCGCACGGCGCCGAGGTTGTGGGTGACGAGCACCGCCGTGAGGTCGTCGCGGGCGGCCACTCCGGCCAGAAGCTCGAGGAACTCCGACCGTCCCGCGGCGTCCACGCCCGCGGTGGGCTCGTCGAGCAGCAGGAGCCGGGGGTCGTCGACGAGGGCCCGGGCCAGGAAGGCGCGCTGGGTCTCGCCCCCCGAAAGGCCGGCGAGCGGCCGGTCGAGGAGCTTCTCGCCCGAGACGCGAGCGAGCGCGGCTCGCGCGGCCTCGCGCTCGTCGCGGCTCACGCGCACGGGCCAGCCCGCGCGGCGCGCGGCCACCAGGAGCTCCACCACGGTGGCCGGAAAGTCGGCCGCGAAGCCCTTGCGCTGGGGCAGGTAGCCGACCGAGCGTCGAGCTTCCTCGGGTGACACCCCGAGCACGCGGAGCTGCCCCGCCGCCAGGGGCACGAGCCCGAGCGTGGCTTTCAAGAACGTGGTCTTTCCCCCGCCGTTGGGACCACAGAGGCAGACGAACTCGCCCGTCCGTACGGACAGGCTCACCCCGTCGAGGACCCGCCGCCCTCCGAGCACCACGCTCACGGCCTTCGCCTCGATCGCGGCGCTCATGGCGTGACCGGCTCGCCGGCCGCGACCGCAGGCAGGGCGCGATCGAGGGCGGCGGCGATCTGCCCCAGGAGCTTGTCGTAGCTGTCGGCCGCGGGGGAGCCCCCGATCGGATCGATCACGAACAAGGGCAAGCCGGCTTCGCCGGCAATGACGTTCGCCGCCCGCGGGTCGAGCTGGGGTTCGGAAAAGAGCGCCGCCACCTTCTGCTGGCGGGCGGTCGCCACCAAGTCCCCGATCTCCCGGGCCGTGGGCTCGCGGCCGGGCACCGATTCCACCACCGCCGCGACCTCCGGCCCGTACCGTTCGGCGAAGTAGTAGAGGGACCCGTGGAAGGTCACGATCTTCCGGCCGCGCCAACGCTCCGACCGTCGCATGAGCTCGGCGTGGAGCTGGCGGAGAGAGGCCTTCACCTCGCCGCCGCGCGCGGCAAAGCCCGGCGCGCCCTCCGGATCGAGGTTGCGGCAACCTTCCACCACGAGGTCGGTGACTTGCAGCATGCGGACGGGATCGAGCCAGAAATGGGGATCGACCCGCGCCGCCTCGGCTTTCCCGGAGCCTCCGGAGGGCGCCAGCATGGGATCGACCAGGGGGCCGAGCTCGAAGACGCGCGCCTGCCCGGATCCCGCGCTCTTCACGATGGGCGCGAGCCAGGAGTCGAGGCCCAGGCCTACCGCGAAGACCAGGCTGGCGCCGGCCAGCCGGGTCACGTCCTTGGGGGTCGGGTCGTAGTAGTGCGTGGTCTGGCCGACGGGCAGGATCAGCTCGACGCGGAGCCGGTCGCCGGCCACCCGCCGGGTGACGTCGTAGAGGGGGAAGATCGATGCGGCGACGCAGCGGCGGTCGGGCTCGCCGCGCGAGCACGAGAGCATCGCCGCCGCCAGGAGGGCCGCGGCCGCGCGAGACCGCAGGCGGGGCCACATAGGGTCTAAACGATAACACGTTCTCAAGAGACCCGGACTATTCATGAGTGCGGTGTGGCCTTCCTCATGAATAGTCCGGGTGCTTCACCCGGGCGCAGCGGGCGCAGCGACCGTACCAGACCACCTCGTGGTCCTCGATCACGAAGCCGCGGGGCGCCTTGGCCACCGAGGCCTGCCGGCAGCCCTCGACCTCGAAGAGGCGGTCGCAACGGCGACAGCGAAAGTGGTGGTGATGGGTCTTGCCCGCGGCCTCGTAGCGGGCCGGCTCCCCGGGCAGGGTGACGGGGGTGAGCCATCCCTCGTTCGCGAGGGCCCGCAGGGTACGATAGACGGTGGCCGGTCCCAGGGTCTTTGCCTGGCGGCGGGCCCCGGCGAGGATCTCCTGTGGGCTCAGGGGCCGCCCCGCCGCTTCGAGCACCTTTCGGATCGCTCTTCGTTGTCGTGTGTCTCGTTCCATGCGGCGAGGGGCTAATGATAGGCTGGCCGACCGTGGCTACCAAGGAGACTCAGATGCTCGAACGCCGGCTGGCGCTGGTAGGCGCCCTGCTGACCTTCACCGGATCGGCCGTGGCCGACGAAGGGATGTGGACCTTCGACAACCCGCCCACGCCGCAGCTCCGCGAGAAGTTCGGCTTCACGCCCAGCCCGGAATGGCTCGACCATCTGCGCCTCGCCTCGGTCCGCTTCAACGACGGCGGCTCCGGGGCGTTCGTCTCCGCGGACGGCCTCATGATCACGAACCACCACGTGGGCCTCGGCTGCATCCAGAACGTCTCCACCGCCGAGCACGACTACGTCAAGGACGGCTTCTACGCCCCCACCCGTGCGCAGGAGGCGGCCTGTCCCGGCTACGAGGTCAACGTCCTGATGAAGATCGAGGACGTCACGGGGCCGGTGCTGCGGCTCGTGAAGCCCGCCATGTCCGACAAGGAAGCGGGGGACGCGCGCCGGGCCGCGGTCGCCACCCTCGAGAACGAATGCACCGCGAAGACGGGCCTGCGCTGCGACGTGGTGAAGCTCTACCAGGGCGGGGAGTACCACCTCTACCACTACAAGAAGTACACCGACGTGCGCCTCGTCTTCGCCCCCGAGCAGGGCATCGCCTTCTTCGGCGGCGATCCCGACAACTTCACCTACCCGCGGCACGACCTGGACGTCTCCCTCTTCCACGCCTACGAGAACGGTCAGCCCGTGAAGCCGGCCTCGTTCCTGAAATGGAGCAAGGCCGGCGCGAACGACGGCGATCTCGTGTTCGTCTCGGGCAACCCCGGCTCGACCTCGCGCCTCAACACCGTGGCGGAGCTTCTCTCCGAGCGCGAGGTGATGCTGCCAGCCGTGCTGAAGTGGATCGAGAAGCGGCTGTCGGTGCTCCGCGCCTACTCCGCGAAGGGCCCCGAGAACGCGCGCCGGGCCAAGGCCGCGATCTTCGGCCTCGAGAACGCGGTTAAAGCCCTGAACGGGCGGCACGTGGCGCTCCAGGACCCGAAGGCCATGGCGAAGAAGGCGGCCGCGGAGAACGAGCTGCGCGCCAAGGTCGAAGCCGACCCGGCGCTCGGGAAGGCGGTGGGCGATCCGTGGAGCGCAATCGCCGCCGTCTGCAAGAAGGCCGAAGCCCGCGACCAGGAGAAGCGGTACGTGGGCTTCGGGGGGTCGCGCCTCCTCTATGTCGCCGGCCAGATCGTGCGGCTGGTGGCCGAGGTCAAGAAGCCCAACGAGGTGCGGCTCGAGGAGTACATCGACTCGAGCCTGCCCTCCCTCGAGAACCGCCTCTACTCGAAGGCGCCGATTCACGACGACCTCGAGGAGACCACTCTCGCTCACCAGCTCCAGCTGGCCGAAGCGGCGCTCGGCAAGGCCCATCCCTTCGTCCAAGCCGCCCTCGGGGGCAAGCCCGCGGCCGACTTCGCCAAAGCCGTCGTCGCCGGCACCCGGCTCAAGGACGTGGAGGCGCGCAAGGCCCTGGTCGACGGAGGTACGGCCGCGGTCGAAGCGTCGACCGACCCCATGATCGTCCTCGCCCGCCGGATCGATCCCCTGGCCCGGGCCGTCCGGAAGTTCTACGAAGACGAGATCGACGCCCCGAAGACGCGGGCCGCGCAGAAGATCGCGCAGGCGCGATGGAAGGTCTACGGCAAGACGGTGTCCCCCGATGCGACCTTCACCTTGCGGCTCACCTACGGCACCGTGAAGGGCTATCCCGCGGAAGGGACGGAGGTCCCGGCGCGCACGACCTTCTACGGCCTCTTCGACCGGTCGTTCGCGCACGGGGGGAAAGCCCCCTGGAACCTGCCTCCCCGCTGGCTCGCCGGACGGGCGCGCCTCGACCTCGCCACCCCGCTCAACTTCGTCTCCACGAACGACATCATCGGCGGCAACTCCGGCAGCCCGGTCGTGAACCGGAACGGCGAGTTCGTGGGGATCATCTTCGACGGGAACATCCAGAGCCTGGGCTGGGACTACTTCTTCACCGACGAGGTGGGCCGTTCGGTCTCCGTGGACTCCCGCGGCATCCTGGAGGCGCTGCGGAACGTCTTCGAGGCCGACGCCCTGGTGAAGGAGCTCGTCGGCTCGTAGCGGCCCCTTCCCGGTGAGACCCTCCTCCGCGCGTAGGGCCTGGAGCTCACCCTGCGCGACGCCTCGAACCTGATGGTCGTCATCAGCGACAACACCGCCACCAACCTGGTGCTCGACCGGGTGACGGCGGACGCGGTCAACGCCCGCCTGGAGGCGCTTGGCTTCGCCGCCAGCCGTGCGTTGAAGAAGATCGGGGGGCAGGGCGCGAGCAAGGCGGCGGCGGAGCCCGCGAACCAGGGTTTCGGCATTGGCGTCACGACACCTCGGGAGATGGACCGACTACACTCCCGACAACCCGGCCTACGGTCTCCTTTCGCGGCTCTCGTTGGCTCTGATCGAAGGATTGGAGTCACCATCCAATTAGCTGAGCCATAATGCTTTATATCTTCCGCTGGGTCCCTCGATGCCTTGACCGCGGGGGTGGCGAGGAGGTAGACTGCTCGCACTGGTAAAGGTGCGTCATGGACGCGCGAGAAGCCTGGACTCCCGCCCTCTTTCTCATCGGACCCCGTCAGAAGCGCCGTTTGAACGGCCCTAGGCTCCTCCGCATGGAGGCGCCGGGCCGGGTTTTCGGCGACACGTAGCGGTACCGGCTCCAACTCCTCTTCGAAGACCTTATCCCCCGAAACCGCGGCCTTCCAAGCCCGCGGTTCCGATAGACCAGGAGCCTTTCATGGCGCGAGCGGTCGTCATCCCGATGAAGAACCACACCAAGGCGCAGGCCCGCCGCCGGCGGCCGGTGGCCCGGGCCGCCAACGGCAAGGCGCCCAAGGCCCCGCCCTCGCCGGAGCGGGCGCGCATGAGCAAGAAGAAGCTCATCGAGGAGTCGAAGCGCTGGCTCGGGATCATCAACGCCCACAAGCTCAACGAGTACAAGCGGCGCAAGGTGGTGTCCGAGACCCTCGACAACTTCCGCTACTACTACAACCGGGGCTACCTCGAATACCGGAAGTCGGTGACCGAGGGCGGCGAGTATGCGGCCATCGAGTGGAGCGGCAAGGGGAGCCACTTCGAGGACATCACGGGCCGCCGCTTCATCGATTGCCTGGGCGGATACGGCATCTACTCGGCCGGGATCAACCACCCCAAGATCGTCCGGGCCGTGAAATCGCAGCTCGAGCGCATGCCGCTCTCCTCCCAGGAGCTGCTCGATCCGCTGCGCGGCGCCCTGGCCGAGCTCCTCGGCGAGCTGGCGCCGGGAGACCTCCAGGAGAGCTTCTTCATCTCGAACGGC
>Ga0209640_10005487_pt1 | contig 11068 bp, 9 predicted proteins | sample RifCSP10_1_FD_184018 | JGI IMG/M metagenome (GOLD analysis project Ga0209640, IMG submission 184018) | Soil microbial communities from Rifle, Colorado - Rifle CSP2_sed 10_1 (SPAdes) (version 2) | ecosystem: Environmental > Terrestrial > Deep subsurface > Rock core/Sediment | place: Rifle...
ATGGGAGACACCCCCATGCCCCCGCTAAAGGGCCAAATGTACCCGGACACAGATACGATTCGCGGGGAGAGCGCAGATGCTGACACCGCAAGACAACGAAGTCCTGACTCGCGTCGGGCCGGGGACGCTGATGGGCGACCTGCTGCGCCGCTACTGGCAGCCGGCGCTGCTCTCCAGCGAGGTGCCCGAGCCTGACAGCCCGCCGGTGCGCGTGCGGCTTCTGGGCGAGGACCTGATCGCGTTCAGGGACACGAACGGCGACGTGGGCCTGGTGGCGAATGCGTGTCCGCACCGCGGGGCTTCGTTGTTCTTCGGCCGTAACGAGGAAGCAGGGCTGCGCTGCGTCTACCACGGCTGGAAGTTCGACGTGACGGGCACGTGCGTCGACATGCCTTCTGAGCCGGCGGAATCGAACTTCAAGACCAAGGTGCGGGTCGGCGCTTACCCGGCGCAGGAGTCGGGCGGCATCGTCTGGACGTATATGGGGCCGCCGGAGAAGCGGACCGCCTTCCGGCCGATCGTCTCGGCGGACCTGCCGCGCGAGCAGTGGAAGGCGATGAAGGTCAAGGGGCTGTGCAACTGGATGCAGGGCCTGGAGGGCAACGTCGACGCGACGCACACGTCGTGGCTGCACCGCCGCCTGGAGTTCGAAACCTATCAGCCGGACGAGACCGACAAGCCGGGCTACCCGTCGTTGAACATGACGTTCCTGATCTGGGCCGGGGACGGAGCCCCGGTGCTGGAGACGCACGACACGTGGTACGGCTTCCGCTACGCCGGCCTGCGCCGGACACCCGGCGGTTACACGCACGCACGCGTCACCGACTTCATCATGCCTTCGCTGGCCTACATTCCGATCGCGCCGGTGGGAGGCAACGACTGCATCGTCATGGTGCCGATCGATGACAACACGCACTGGCGCTACCACGTGTCGACGAAGCCGGCGGTGCGGCTGAGCGACGGATCGTTGCAGGTGATCCCGGGCAACCGGCCGGGCGGGATCATGGACCGCACCTGGCTGCCGGAGAACGACTACAACATCGACCGGGCAGACCAGAAGGTGAACAACTACACCGGCATCTCCGGCGGGGCGATCCCGCAGGACCAGGCCATAACCGAGAGCATGGGCACGATCTACGACCGCACGGCGGAGCACCTGGGGACGAGCGACCGCGCCATCATCCGCATGCGGCGCCTGCTGATCGAGGCGGCGCGCAACCTGGCTGAGGGCATCGAGCCGCCGGCCGTGGACCCGAGTCTGAACTACAACGAGTTCAGGTCGGCGGAGAAGATCCTGGCGCCGGGCGAGGACTGGCGGGCGCTGGGCACGCGAGATGACCCGGTGATGGCGCAGCTGGAGCCGTTGCTGGCAGGGCAGCGGCCGTTCAGGTAGACCACACCCCAGCCCTCTCTTCGATTCAGGGAGGATCACGTCAGTCACCATTGCGAGAAGCGTCTAGCGACGAAGCAATCTCGGGCAATCGGTGCGTCGGCTACCTGCCGCGGAGCTGTCGCCGATGGGCCGTGGTTCCCGAGATTGCGTCGCCTCGCGCTGGCGCGCTCTGGCTCGCAATGGGGGACCGCCTCGTCTCGGGCTGAAATGAAGAGGCGCCCCATCGGGCGCCTCTTGTGTTTGATGCGGTGCGTCTAGGCTTTGCTGGGCTGTTTGGTGCGGGACGGGGCCTTGGCGCCTTCGAGGCGCAGGCCGCCGAGGATCCGGGTACGTGAGCCGTCAGAGTAAGTGAGCAGGCGTCCCTCCGGGTTGTAGATGCGGTACTGGACGTCGCCGGAGGCGTCGGGCGGGATCAGCAGCAGCAGCTCTTGATTGGCGCCGTGAAGCGTCAGGCCTTCGGGGTAAGTCTGGAACCCGTCGGAGTCTTCGACGAGGTTGCCATCGCAATCAAAGATGCGAAAGGCGACGCGGGGATCACCGTTGGGATCGGCAGCGATCTGTAAGAGCGTTTCGCCTGTGGCCCCGTCGACGAAGGCGGTGAGACTGCCGGGCCTGTGACCTCCGAGCTTCATGTTCGACTCCTCCAGCCCTCTCACTCTCCGTGCGAGAAGGGATTCCGGGTTCCAGGTGGAGGCTTGGTCTAGGCGCCGGCTGGCGCCAGCTGGCCCGGGGGCCGTGACCTACCATGCCTGGAGCGACGGCGACGGCGGGGTTTGCCGGTCTCGTCTGCCACGGCCGCGGGGGAAGCCGGGAGCTCCTGCGTAATGACGGGACGCTGCGGAATCCTCACCTGTACGGGAGCCATCTGCATGGGAGCCGGCATTGGTATGCGCGGCAGCTTGCGCCCGAGGTCGCGTTCGATCTCCTGGATCTTGAGCAGGTCCGTGGCGGCGATCAGGGTAATCGCCTGGCCGGCGCGGCCCATGCGGCCGGTGCGGCCGACGCGGTGCACGAACAGCTCGCTGGTCTCCGGCAGGTCGTAGTTGATCACGCGCTCGATGTTGAGCATGTCGAGGCCGCGGGCCGCGACGTTGGTGGCGAGCAGGATCGGCAGGTGGCCTTCGCGGAAGCGCTTGACGATGCGGTCGCGGGCCGGCTGGGCCAAGTCTCCCTGCAAGGCTTCGACCTCGAAGCCGAGCTTCTGGAGGCGGCGCGCCAGGTTAATGACCCCGTGGCGCGTGCGTCCGAAGACCAGGGTTGCGCCCTCGGTCGGCTGGCTGAGCAGGCTGAGGAGGACGGGCAGCTTTTCGCCGCTCCAGACCTCGATGATGGAGTGCTCGATCTCGGGCGCGGCTTCGGTCTGTTCGCCGAGGCGGATGTACTCGGGCTCGCGCAGGTGGCGGGCGGAGACGTCTCGCACCCATTGCGGCGTCGTGGCCGAGAAGAGCGCGGTCTGCCGCGAGCGGGGCGTCTGGCGGATGATGCGCTCAACGTCGGGAGCGAAGCCCTTGTCGAGCATCTGGTCGGCCTCGTCGAGGACGAGGAGACGTATGGCGTCGAGGCGCAGCGTGCCGCGCTGCAGGTGGTCGAGCACCCGTCCGGGCGTACCGACGACAATCTGGACGCCCTTCTTGAGGGCGTCCATCTGCGGTCCGTAGCCGACACCGCCGTAGACGGTGAGGACGCTGAAGCCGGCCGGCTTGCCGAGCTGCTCCAGGACGCCACCGACCTGCTGACACAGCTCACGCGTGGGCGTGAGGACGAGAGCCTGGGTGGCGTTGGAGTCGGGGTCGATGCTTTCGATGAGGGGGAGGCCGAAGGCGAGAGTCTTGCCGGAACCTGTGTGGGCCTGGCCGATGATGTCACGGCCTGCGAGCATTACAGGGATGGCCTCGTCCTGGATAGGTGTGGGATCCGTGATGGCCATCGAAGCGAGCGCGTTTAGACTGCTCGCTCTTAGCTTGAAGCTAGAAAACGACAACGTGGAGCGTCCTTTCGGAGAATGAGCTTGCATCTCTCCGGGGGACGCATAGCGTGGTTATGACCAGGGTTCGAGATCGACAGCGAGTCAAGGTAGAAACGTACGGAGAATCTTCATTCGAACGAGTCTATCTTAGCATAGATGGACGCCCCTTGCCCCTCCACGGCAGGAACAAAGGGAACCAGGGGAACACAGGGAACATTTCGTGTTTCGTTGAGCGGCGCTCGGAATGTTCCTTTTGTTCCCCTGTTCCTTCTGTTCCCGTTGTTCCCTCGTCCTCTAGAATCCGTCCCAGTAGGCGAAGCCGCAGCCGATGGGCGAGGCGTAGACCGGCACGTAGTCGACGACGGTGGCGGGCTTACCGGCGACGGCCGACGCGGCGATCCAGTTGGCGATCTCGCGGGTGCCGCCCTGGGGGCCGCCGAGCACGGGCATGCCTGTCGAGGCCTTGCCGCGCGGCGCTACGGCCTGGCTGAGGTCGCCGGCCGGGACGTGGTAGTCGTCGAAGTACTTCGCCATGCCTTCAGCGTCGCCCTTCGCCATGAAGTCGAGCTCGGTACGGTCGAAGTTCTCGTCCAGGTAAGCGTCCTTGCGGGCGGGCGTGTGCCAGAGGCCGCCGGAGCCGATGACGGCGACTCGCAGGTTGCCGGGGTACTCGTCGATGGCCTCGCGGATCGCTTTGCCGATCTGGTAGGAGCGCAGGCCGGTGATCTGGGGCGCGAAGTAGCAGTTGGTGAGAACCGGCAGCACCGGCGTGTTCATGTCGGTCAGGGTTTCCGAGGGACGCATGAAGGCGTGACCGAGGCCGAAGTCGGGGTTCGGCATCTCCATGCTGAAGGCGGGGTCGAAGCCGCGCTTGATCAAGCCGGCGAGCAGGCTGGCGCCGAACTCCGGGGCGCCCTTGAGCAGCGCGCGCCGCGGGGGACCGGCGTCCTTGATCAGGTCGGCGGCCTCCGGCGGCGGCGAAACGCCTACCGACTCGAAGGCGTCGTGGGCGAGGGCGGCCGGGCTGGAGACGAAGCCTTCGAAGTCCTCGCCGACGTAGAGCGCGAAGGCTGGGAAGTTGCGGAAGTCGAAGCACTCCATCTGGTCGTCGCCGATGATGATCACGACGTCAGGGCGGGCTTCGGCCAGCTTGGCTCGCAGGACCCCGAACGCCTTCTGGATGCGATTGAACTTGTCGCGGCTGGCGTCCGCGTCGTCCATAGGCACGTCGGCGCGCAGGGCGCGCGTGGCGCGGATCGCGTTCCAGTTTTCCGGCGGCATGTAGCAGAAAGGCGTGTGTGAAGTCGCGTAGACGCCGACTAGCTTCGCCATGTGTTCAACCTCCTCAGGCCTCGGCGGCCTGCTTGCCCCAGCGTGCCAGCTCGGCCCGCAGGTCGAGCGGGACCGTGCGTACCGACGTCTCGAATTCACCCCAGGCCTCGCGCGGCAGGCACCAGAGTATCTCGAACTCGATGCCGTCGGGGTCCTTACCGTACAGCGATTTGGTGGCGCCGTGGTCGCTGGCGCCAACCAGGGCTCCCATCTCAAGCAGCGCTTCGACGGCCTCGGCCAGCTCATCGATGGTCGCGACTTCCCAGGCGAGGTGATAGAGCCCAACGGACCCTTGTGGCGGCACCGGCGCCTGCGGTCCGACCTCCATGAGGGCCAGGTCGTGGTGCTGATCGGAGCCGGGCGCGCGCAGGAAGGCGGCGCCGCGTCTGCCGGCTATCGTCTCAAGGCCGAAAGCCTTCTCGTAGAACGGGCGCGACCTTTCGAGGTCGGAGACGTAGAGGACGGCGTGGCTGAGTCCGGTTACTTTCGGCATGACAGCTAGATGTTAGCGCGAGGGCTGCGTGGAGGCTACGTGTGACCTCACCACCAACCCCTCTCCCTGCGGGGAGAGGGGACCTCAGACGTTGGGATGCACTACTACGGGCAGGGAGTGTCGCCATTGCGAGGAGCGTCTAGCGACGAAGCAATCCCGGGTATCCCGTGCGTTGGTGACTTACAGGGCGTGCTGCGGACGGAAGGTGGTGCCCGAGGTTGCTTCGCCTCGCGCTAACGCGCTCTGGCTCGCAATGGTAACGGAGTGTAGAGGGGACTACGTGGCGGCGCCATTGCGAGGAGCGTCTAGCGACGAAGCAACCTCGGGCTGGCGGTGTGTCTGCAGCCTGAGGGCGTGTAGCCGGCCACGGGGCGTGATGCCCGAGATTGCTTCGCCTCGCGCTAACGCGTTCTGGCTCGCAATGGAGCTTCCTCTCAGAAGGACTACGTTGTGCCCCAGACGCGCCTAGCTACGTCTGCCACCAACTTCAGCTTGGCCCATTGCTCGTCGTGGCTGAGGAGGTTGCCTTCCATCATGGAGGCGAAGCCGCACTGCGGCTCCAGCGCCAGGTTGTCCAGTGGCATGAACCTGGACGCCTCTTCGATACGGCCGGCGATGACGTCTGCTGATTCGAGGGCGGCGAGCTTGCTGCTGACGAGGCCGAGCACGATGACCTTATTGCGGGGGACGAAGCGCAACGGCTCGAAGCTGCCGGAGCGAGCGTCTTCGTATTCGAGCGAGAAGGCGTCGACGTTGAGCTGGTTGAACAGCTTCTCGGCGATGGGGTCGTAGCCGCCTTCGGCGTACCACTGGCTGCGGTTGTTGCCGCGGCAGAGGTGGATGCCGGTGACGACGCCCGGGCGGCCGGTGACGCCTTCCAGGCAGGCGTTATCGACGGCGATCGCCTCCTCCAGGGCTTCGTCCGGGTCCTTACCCATCTCGTTCTTGACGTAGTCGCGCCACTTGGGGTCGATGTAGTAGCTGTAGCGCGGCGCATCGATCTGGATGTAAGCCGCGCCTTCGCCGGCAAGGGCTGCGATCTCGGACTTGATAATCGGGACGATGTCCCAGAGGAACTCGGAGAGTCCGGCGTAGACCTGGTCCGTGAGGCCCTTCTTGTAGAGGATGGCCGGGAACTGGTTGGCGCTGGGCAGGGTCATCTTGATGTCGCCGGGGCTGTGCGCCTTCATGAAGTCCATCTCGTGCTTGGTCATGCGGCGCTTCTGGGTGATCTTGCCGGTGGCGACGCCGAGGGCGGCAACGGCCGGGCCGCTCCACTGGCGCGAGAAGGCGTCGCCGGAAGCGACGCCATCGACGGCCTCGTTGAAATCGGACATGAAGGTGGTGCGCCGGATCTCGCCGTCGCTGAAGATCTTGAAGCCGAGGTCCTTCTGCTTCTGGAGCAAGTCGAGGATGTGCCTGTCCTCGATGGCGCGCAGTTCGTCGCCGCTGACGCCTCGGGCGCGGGCGTCGAGCAGCTCCTGGGGCCGCAGGAAGCTGCCGACCTGGTCGGCGCGGTACTTGAAAGCCATGGTTTATCTCTCCCCTGGGAGCCTGATGCCGCCTGCGCGGCGTATCTGTTGGTGGGTCGAGTGGAGTCGGACGCGAGGCCGGGGCCACGATGGCCCGCAGGAGGCATCTTACGGGATGCCGACCTGGGGTCAACACCATAGGGCTGCGTGGTGTTTGTACCATGGCGGCCGGCTGCGGGCGATTGTTAGTCAGGCGCGCGGGACGCAGAAGAGTTGCGTCAAAGAAAGGCGTCCAGCGCAGCCGCAAATACAGTTCTGGAGCGATAGGCTTGCGCTACACTCGTCGTCACAAGCAAGTAGGGGAGAACGGGATGAGCCAGTTTGAAGTGAGAGAGGACGGCCTGCTGTCTGAGAGGCCGGTGGTCGAGCTGGCCGACTGGTACAGCCGCTACTGTCCCGGTACCGAACCGCTGGCCTTCGAGGCACAGTTCATGCTGATGCGCGCCTACATGTCGCTGAAGCTGGATTCGCCGTTTGAGCTGCGGGGCGGGCTGACGCGGGCGCGCTACAACGTGCTGCGGTTGCTGGCGCAGACCGAGGAAGGCCGCCTGCTGATGACCGACATCGTCCAGGGCATGAACGTGAGCCCGACCAACATCACGAAGCTCGTGGACGTGCTGGTCAAGGACGAGTACGTGTGCCGCGCGCCAGACCGGTCGGACAAGCGCAAGTTCTGGGTGGAGCTGACGCCGAAAGGCCGGCGGATCTTCGAGGAGACGATCCCGGACGTCGGCGATCACGTGCGCGCCTTCTGGACCGGGATCAGCGAGCTGGAGATGCGGACGTTGATCCACCTGCTATCGCGGCTGCGCATGAACGTCATGACGTCGGAGTCCTTCGCCGAGCACGCGCGAGCTCTGGTGACGCCGCCTTCGATCGTCACGGGCCGAACCGCCCGCGAGCCGATTGGCTCATACTAGGGTCGAGCCAGGAGGTCCGTATGAGAGAAGGCAAAGGCGAGAGCGTCCGCGAGCCTGAGCGCCAGGTGCCGGTCTACGGACGCTGCGACGTGCTGGTGGTCGGCGGGGGTCCGGCGGGCTTCTCCGCGGCCGTAGCGGCGGCGCGCGAAGGCGCCGAGGTCGTCCTCATGGAGCGCTACGGATACCTGGGCGGCCTCGCGACGGGCGGTCTCGTCTTCTGGATCGACCGGATGAACGACTGGGATGGCAACCTGGTCGTCGCGGGCATCGGCGCCGAGATGATGGAGCGCTGCGGCCCGGAGGCGACGCTTGGTCCGCCGAAGGAGCTATGGGGCTCCCGAGACCCGGTGCAGGCGGCGTTCTGGGGCCAGCGCACCAGCGCGCTGCGTGGCGTGGTGCAGTGGTCGCCGACAATCGACCCGGAGACGATGAAGCTGGTCTCCAACGACATGGTGCGCGAAGCCGGCGTGCACACGCTACTGCACTGCTGGGCGGTGGCGGCGATAAGAGACGGCGATGCCATCAAGGGCGTGATCTTCGAGAGCAAGGAAGGCCGCAAGGCGCTGCTGGCGCCGATCGTGATCGACTGCACCGGCGACGGCGACATCTTCGCCCTGGCGGGCGCCGAGTTCGAAAACGACTTCGACAACGAAGGGGCGCACGCGCGGATCAACACCAGCTTCCGTTTCGGCAACGTCGACATGCGCCGCTACCTCGACTTCCGCATGCTGCAGGCTTCGGAGCACAGCGACCTGATGCGCAAGGCGGCGGACGCCGGGATCAACATGCGCGCCCACGCGACGCCGTACGACTCGGTGGCGCTGTTCATGTCGCCGAAAATGTCGGGCTACTCGGCGCTGAACGTCGCGGACCTGACGGAGGTCGAGTTCAGGTCGCGCGACATCATGCGCTCGGGGCTGCTGTGGTTCCGCAACAACGTGCCGGGCTTCGAACGGGCGTGGATCATGGACAGCGCGCCTCAGATCGGCACACGGCACGCGCGCAGGCTGGCGGGCATCGAGCGGGTGACGCTGGACGCCTGGCGCAACGACGGCAGCGCGAGGACCACGATCGGCCTGTGCCCCGGCCTGACGCCGGAGTTCCCGACGCTGGAGATTCCGTACGGCTCGCTGGTTCCGTGGAAGCTGGAGGGCATGCTGGCGGCCGGACGCAACCTCTCAGCCGACCCGCGCTCGCACGCGGCGTTGCGGGAGATACCGGAGTGCTGGGTCATGGGCCACGCCGCCGGACTCGCGGCCGCGATTGCGCTGAGCAGAAACGTGAAGCTACGGGACGTGCCGGTGGAGGAGCTGCAGTCGAAGCTGGAGAAGCAGGGCGCGATCGTGCACCGGCGCGCGGACGAGAAGGTGACCCCCGGCGACGCCATCGCAGACTTCAAGGGCTCGATTCACTTCTCGACGCCAGGGCTGGAGCCGGCGAAGCCGATGCGCGAAGGCGAGCGGGCGGCGACGTGGGTCACCGTGTCGGCGGAGGACCTGAAGGCGCCGGCAGGCGGCGTTTAGCCGGTGTGTCAAGAACCGATACGTTAGGGCTAGACGGCTTCCTGCAGGACTACCGGTGCAAAGGTCTCTCTCTCGGAAACGGCGTCCGCCCGCGGTGAGGCCTCGACACCGCCTGGGGGAGTGCCGTACGAAATTTCCAGGGCAAATGCGGCTGGGAGGCCTCCCCTGCTCAGGAATGTTCTAATGGCCTGCCTTGCCAAATCGGACACCGTGCGCCCTGTTTCGTCAGAGAGCGTGAGGAGCCGTTCAGTGTCCTCAGGCGACAAGCGTGCGGAGACAACTAGGCCCCCCGACTTCTCGCCACGCACACGCGAAGTCACATTTGCTCCAGCCTCGAAGTCTTCCGGATTAATAGTCACCTTTTACGCCCCTTCAATTTTGCTCTTTCTGCTTGCTTCGCAGGATACGCGGTCGCGGGTCTCCATGTTCCGACGATGGGTGTGCGAGCAATTGGAATCGTCAGCCATCGGCCACGCGTAGTCTGGCCTACCATTAGATAATCTGCCAAGTGGCGATTGGCGTTCTTTAGTAGCTCGAATCCGCTGAGAAAAACCTGCCTTGCCTCTCGGACGGTCACGTTGTGCGCGGCCATCTCCGCCTCATTGTATTCATCGAAGATCAACTCATCGATACGAATGTTTGCCAAAGGCCTTGCCTTCAATGTCTACAAGTGTATACTTCAGTAAACGCGATAACGGAGAAAGTTGCAAGTTATGAACGATTTTGACCTTAATGACCTCAATACGCCACGAGTAGACTTTATTATCTTGGCCGACCGTGCCGAGGTTCTTAACGGAAAACTCTATATGATGGGCGGGGGCTGGGATCGGATCACGGTCGTAGACTTCGCCCAGCCTACCAACCTAGGCCTTGCGGTGGCGGTCAACATTCCATGGAACGCCACCAACCAGCAGCACAATCTAGCAGTCCGCGTAGAGACTCTCGACACGACTGAGCTGAACACCGTGCAGGTTGGGTTCACTCCGGGCCGGCCCCCAGTTCTTCGAACCGCGGAGGCGCAGCGGGTAATCTTTGCGCTCGGACAGGCGATCACGCTGCCTGGGCCAGGAACGTACACGATCAAAGCGCTATTGAATGACGACGTAGCCAATCAGCGGACCACGTACTTCCACGCTGTGATGGCTCCGAGTCGGCCACAGGCTCCTAGTAGGTAACTGGCGAAGAGGCCCAGCCAGATTAGGCCACTGAGTGCCCCGCGGTTTCCAAAGAACCGGCTTACGTCAGGCCCTGGTGAACTTCGGGACGGTTACTTCGCCGAGGTCTTCGAAGCTGACGCGCACCGGCATGTCGACCTCGATCTCGTCGTTGGGCCCGTCGTAGGTGCTGGTGAAGCGCGGCCCTTCCTCGAGCTCGACGACGATGACGCTGTAGGGCACGAGATCTTTGAAGCCGGGATGCACCACCTGGTGGTTGAGCACGAAGCTGTAGACCTTGCCTTTGCCGGAGGACTCCCGCCACTCGATGGCGGAGTCAAAGCAGGCGTCGCAGACCTCGGCCTGGGGCCCCAGGTAGCGGCCGCAAGCGGGGCAGTACTTGAGCAGGAACTTGCCCTGCCGGGCGGCGTCGAAGAAGGCTTGTGAGGCTGCGTCCGGGACGGGCGCGGGGCGGCCCGAGGGTGGTGCAACGTCTGACATGATCAGGAATCTCCTTCTTGCAGGTGGCGTCCGGCAATCTCAAGGCGGCCGGGCCGAACCCTGGAACCCGCGAACCCTGGAACCCGGTTCAAAGGTTCAAAGGTTCAATGGTTCTCCGTCCCGTTAGGCTGCCTCCGGGCTGAGGATCAAAGAGGCGTGATAGTCGAGCAGGCCGCCGTTGCCGGTTACCAGGACGAGGTCGTGTTTGGCGACCTGGCGGTCGCCGCCGGAGCCGCGCGCCTGGATCACTCCTT
>Ga0209640_10005488_pt1 | contig 11067 bp, 14 predicted proteins | sample RifCSP10_1_FD_184018 | JGI IMG/M metagenome (GOLD analysis project Ga0209640, IMG submission 184018) | Soil microbial communities from Rifle, Colorado - Rifle CSP2_sed 10_1 (SPAdes) (version 2) | ecosystem: Environmental > Terrestrial > Deep subsurface > Rock core/Sediment | place: Rifle...
CATTTTGGTCCCGACGCTGTTGTTGATGGTGCTTTTAGGCATCGGGGCGCTTGAAGCGGACTACACCTTTTTTACGCGGGGCGTCTTTTTCCTGAAGGGATTGCTCTAGCGTAGCTAAATCGAATTGCGGCAAGCCCCTCTTTTTTCGGATTCCGTTCCTTACTGCAAGAACTGCCAATGACTGAAAAACGCTACGCGATGAACGTTTCGATTATTCTTGGGATCAGTGTGGTGCTGATGCTGTTTATTTTCGTTCTTGTGGGCCATCACCGCGACGTCCCCGACCGAGTCCAACAGCATCGCGGCGCGCTGTTGGGCACCGGTTCAAGTGTGTCTGAGCGGATTAAACCCGTCGGCCAGGTCAGCGTCCCTTCGGCGGAAACTCAGCGGGAGCCTGCAAGCAACGCGGCGGCCGCGCCGCCGCCCGGCCGCGACGGGAAATAGGTCTGCCAGGCGAATTGCGTCGTCTGCCACGGCGCCGGTCCTGCCGTGTGCCGGTTCTCATTTGCGGACCTCGAAGGCGACGGGTAAAACAAGGCCGCCGCGGAATTCCAGGTTGATGTCAACCCGGTCGCCGGCGCGCAGGGTCCGTTTCGGGTTCGTCAGCATCAGATGATACCCCCCCGGCGCAAAGATCAAACTCGCGTTGGGTATAAGCTCGATCTGCGACGCGTGCGCCATACCTGCCATGCCGTCCTTGACGATAGTGCGGTGTATCATCACGGTCTCGAACCCGGAACTGCCTGCGGCCACGAGTACTTGTGGCCGTGATGTGTTGTTTCGCAACGCCATGTATCCCGCCATCATGGTCATGCCGGGCGGCGTTTCCCGCACCCAGGCATCGCGTACGGAAATGCCCGGCCCTTCGCTCGCAGCGGCGATAAGGGTCAGCGTGAATAACAGGCCAAAAAAAACCGGATTTCGCCATCTCATGCCGCTTTAGCCCCCCTCGAGTTCTCGCAGTACCTTGAAACGCCTGCTGATAGTCTCCGCATCAAAGGGCGGCGTGAAAATGGCATGGTATCTGCCCCGCGGATCCACCAGAAATACCGTCGCGGTGTGATAGACGGGATAGTTTTCGATACCCGGTGTGAACGCAACCTGATACGCGGCGCCTAGTTGGCGAGCCAGGTTACCGATCTGCGCGTCGTTTCCGGTCACGCCGAGAAAGGTCGTATCAAAATAGTCCACGTATTGCCTGAGCCTGCTGGCGGTATCGCGATTGGGGTCCACTGAAATAAAGACGAATTGGACATCTTCTGCACCGCCCGTACTCTTGGCGATGTGGTCACGCGCGCGGGCCAGTACCGCCAGGGTCGTCGGACAGATGTCCGGGCAATGGGTGAAGCCGAAAAAGAGCAAGGACCATTTGCCCTTCAAGCGTGAAAGATCAAATACCCGATTCTGATGATCGGTGAGCGCAAAGGCCGTCAGCGGCTTCGGATCAGGGAACAAGGTCATCACCCGATCCGGCAGCAACCTGGCCCGCGAATCGTTTTCCCGATCTGATGCGGCAAGCCACGCTCCGGCAAGCATCGCGGCCAGCGCGACGGTTGCCATCATGATGCCAAATCTGAGAGATATTTGTTTCATAAATGATACGTTTGACAACAAACCTGCCGAATTGGCGCAACGGCATGTAATTGTCCGGCTATCCGGCTGCGCGCGCAACGCCGTTCCGCGGCAGCTTTGTGTGGGAAGCAGGTGGTGATAAACTGCGTCCTTTTCCGCCGCCCCGCCTAAATGACTACTCTGACCTGGCAGCAGACATCCTCGCGACTGGCGCAGTTTCTGGCGCTGACCAAGCCGCGCGTGGTGTCGCTGATCGTGTTCTGCGCGGTGATCGGCATGTTCCTTGCCGTGCCGTTCGGCGCGCTCGATGCGCGTTTCGCGGCGACCGCGTTCGCCGCCACCATCGGCATCGCGCTGGTTGCCGGCGCCGCGGCCGCGATCAACTGCCTGGTGGAGAGCAAGATCGATGCGCTGATGGCGCGTACCCGCTGGCGGCCGCTGCCGCGCGGTGAGCTTACCGAGATGCAAACGGTCGTATTCGCGTCTGCGGTGGGGGTTGCAGGTCTGGCATTGCTCTACTCTGAGGTCAACGCGCTGACGATGTGGCTTACGCTTGCTACCTTTGTCGGCTACGCGATCATTTACACCGTGGTGCTGAAGCCGATGACGCCGCAGAACATCGTGATCGGCGGCGCCTCGGGTGCGATGCCGCCGGTGCTGGGCTGGGCGGCGGTTACAGGTGACATCCCGTATCAGGCGTTGCTGTTGTTCCTGATCATTTTCGCCTGGACGCCGCCGCATTTCTGGGCGCTCGCGCTCTACCGCAAGCTCGAGTACGCGAAGGCGGGCGTGCCGATGCTGCCGGTGACCCATGGCGACAAGTTCACGCGGCTGCATGTGCTGTTCTACACCGTCCTGTTGTTTGCGGTGACGCTGCTGCCATTTGCCACGCGCATGAGCGGGCTGATTTACCTCCTCGCCGCGGTCCTGCTCGGCGCGGTGTTTCTCCACTACGCGGTCAGAATTTACCGTGACTACAGCGATCGTCTCGCGCAAACCACGTTCCGCTACTCGATTTTATATCTGACGCTGTTGTTTGCCGCGCTGCTGATCGATCATTATTGCTACTTCTAGCTTGCGATGCCCCATTTTGCGACAGTCGCGCTGTGGTTGCTGGCGGCGCTGATCGCGGGCTGTGATTCATCCCCCAAGCCGTCGTTCCAGCTCACCGATATCACCGGCGCCGAGTTCGGGCGCGATTTTCAGCTCACCGACCACACCGGCAAACCCCGCACGCTTGCGGATTTCAGGGGTAAGGTGGTGGCGATCTTCTTCGGCTTCGCGCATTGTCCCGAGGTGTGTCCAACCGCGCTCGGGGAACTGGCGAGCGTGGCGAACGAACTCGGCAAGGACGCCGGCCGGATGCAGGTGCTGCTCATCACCGTCGACCCCGAGCGCGATACGCCGGCGGTGCTCTCCCAATATGTGGCGGCGTTTCACCCTGGCTTTCTCGGCCTCTACGGCGATGCCGACGCGACGCTACGCACCGCGAAGGAATTCAAGGTGTTCTACCAGAAGCAGCCGCTGCCGGGCGGCGGCTACAGCCTCGATCATTCCGCCGGCACCTACATCTACGATACGGCGGGGCGTCTGCGCCTGTTTGCCGGCTACGGTCAGGGCGCGCCGAAGATGCTGCACGACATACGCCTGCTGCTGCAGAACGGATAAGGTGGCTGCGGAGTAATCAGGCCGCGGCGGCGCCGATCACGCCGCGCATTTTCTGCATCGCCTTGTGCTCGATCTGGCGGATGCGCTCGGCCGATACACCGAATTCCGCTGCGAGGTCATGCAACGTCGCCTGATCCTGTTCGCGCAGCCAGCGCGCCTCGATGATGCGGCGGCTGCGTGAATCGAGGCTCGCCATTGCCTGTTGCAGGCCTTCGCCCTTGAGGCGCGCCGTTTGCTCGTGCTCGAGAATGCGGCCGGGCTCGGCGTCGGTATCGCTCAGATAGGCAATCGGTGCGTACATTTCATCACCGTCATCGCCGCTGAGCGGCTCGAGCGCGATGTCCTTGCCGCCGAGGCGGGTTTCCATCTCGACCACTTCTTCGGGGTTCACGCCCAGTTGCCTGGCAACGGCTTTGACTTCGTCGTTACCGAGCGTATTCAGCCCCGGCTTCATGCTGCGCAGATTGAAAAAAAGCTTACGTTGCGCCTTCGTGGTCGCGATTTTGACGATGCGCCAGTTGCGTAAGATGAATTCATGCATTTCGGCGCGGATCCAATGCACCGCAAACGAAACCAGCCTCACGCCGCGCTCCGGATCGAAGCGCTTGACCGCCTTCATCAACCCGATGTTGCCTTCCTGGATCAGGTCGGCTTGCGGCAGACCATAACCCATATAGCCGCGCGCGATCGCAACGACCACCCGCAGGTGCGATACGATCAGTTGCCGCGCGGCGTCGAGATCCCCGTCCCGGCGGAACCGGCGCGCCAGCTCGGTTTCTTCCTGTTGCGACAGGATCGGGAAACTCTTGACGGTCTGGATATAACCCTCCAGGCTGCCGCTCGCGGTCGGAATCTGTAAGGCGTAACTGCTCATGGTTTAAATCCCCTTTTGGATGATTTTAGCACTCCAGAGTTAGGAGTGCCAGGAACCAGGAAAAGTTCCTGATCGGCCACGGTCTTCCGGCCAATACTGCAAAGAAAACGTATTATAAATAATCACTTACACGCTACTGGTTCGATCAGAGCCAGATTCCGGCCGACCGATAGCCAGGCGCCAAACCAACCCAGCGTCGCCGGGATCAGCAGCAGGCCCAGGCTACCGCCTGCGGTCAGGTATTTGAGCTGGAACAGCGATGCGTAAACGTGTGACAGCTCGCCCAGATTGCGATTCAACAGGTAGACGCCGCCGCTGACGATCAGCCACGCCACCATCCCGCCGGCACATCCTTGCAGCGCGCCGAAATACAGGAACGGCCGGCGGATAAAAGCGTCGGTGGCGCCGATCAGCTTGATGACCTCGATCTCGTCGCGCTGCGTCAGCACCTGCAGGCGAATGGTGTTGAAGGTGATGGCGACGAGCGCCAGCGCGAGCAGCGCGCCCAGTATCGCGACCAGCAAGCGGCCGAGCCGTAGCGCGGCATCGAGGCGCCGGGCCCACGCGGCATCGAGCTGCACGTGTGCGACGCGTGGCCATTGTCTGATCTCGTCGCGCAGCGCCTCGAGCGACCGTGGCGTGCTGTCCTTGGCATTGATGATGAATGCATCGGGCAGCGGGTTCTGCGGCAGGCTTTCGACGACATCCGCCAGTCCGCTTGCTTGCTTGATCTCTTGCAATGCCTGGTCGCGCGGCACGAAACGGAACCGCTGCACGCGCGGGCTCCGTTTGAGGCGAGCTTCGATTTGCGCGACTTCGGCGCGGTTGGCATCGAGCGCCATGAAAGCGCTCACCTGCGGCTCGGCCGTTATCTGTTGCGACGATGCCTGCAGATTGTCGATCACCACGTAAAGCCCGAGCGGCAGGCTCAGCGCGACGCCGATCACCAGGATATTGAGCGCGCTGCCGAGCGGAGTGCGGGCAAGCCTGGCGAAGGTCGCGGTGAATCCGCGGACATGCTGCGTGAGCCATGCCGTCATATCGCCAGCTCTCCGTGTTTGAGTGCGATCACGCGCGGTGCGAGGCGCTTGAGCAGCGTCTGATCGTGGGTCGCAATCACCACCGTGACGCCGACCTGGTTGAACGAACGGAACAGCTCGCCGATTTCTGCCCCATACTCGGCGTCGAGATTGCCGGTCGGCTCATCGGCGAGCAGGATCGCCGGACGATGCACAATCGCGCGCGCTATGCACAACCGCTGCTGCTCGCCGCCGGAGAGTGTGATTGGCGGCGCTTTTTCATAGTTGAGCAGGCCGACTTTGTCGAGCGCCGCGCGCACCCGCCGCGCCGCGTCCTTGGCCCCATAGCCCACGATCTGCAGCGGCAGGGCGACATTGTCGAATACGTTGCGGTCGAACAGAAGCTTGTGATCCTGGAACACCAGCCCGAAATTGCGCCGCAGGAACGGCACCGCGCGCGGCTTCAACGCGCCGACATTCTGACCGTTGACGATCACGCTGCCGGCAGTCGGCCGCTCGATCGCGACCAGCAGTTTCAGCAGCGTGGTCTTGCCGGCGCCGGAAGGGCCGGTGATGAACGCCAATTCACCGGCGTCGATCGTGAAGCCGACGTCATGCAGCGCCTGGTATCCGCCGGGATAACGTTTGGAGACGTGGCTGAGGGAGATCATGAGCTATCCCAGCAGCGCATCGACAAATTCCTCGGCGTCGAACGGCTGCAGATCTTCGAGCGCCTCGCCGACGCCGATGAAACGCAGCGGTATCTGCTTGTGCCGGGCGATCGCGCAGATCACGCCGCCCTTGGCGGTGCCGTCGAGCTTGGTTAGCACCAATCCGGTGACGTCGAGCGCGGCGTCGAACGTTTGCACCTGGTTCAACGCGTTCTGACCGGTATTGGCATCGAGTACCAGCAGGATTTCGTGCGGTGCGCCGGGCTCCGCCTTGGCGATTACGCGTTTCACTTTCCTGATCTCGTCCATCAGATGCAGCTGCGTCGGCAGCCGCCCGGCGGTGTCGGCGAGCACGATGTCGATGCCGCGCGCGTGCGCGGCTTTGATGGCGTCGAAAATTACCGCTGCGGCGTCGCCCGATTGCTGCGAGATGACTGCAACATTGTTGCGCTCGCCCCATACCTGCAGCTGCTCGCGCGCCGCAGCGCGGAAAGTGTCGCCGGCGGCGAGCAGTATCGACTTGCCGGCCTGCTGGTAGTACCGCGCGATTTTCCCGATGGAGGTGGTTTTGCCCGCGCCGTTGACGCCGGCGAGCATGATGATGAATGGTTTGTACCTGGACACATCGAGCGGCACCGCAATCGGCCGCAGCAGCGCGAGCAGCGCAGCGCGCAACGCGTGCTTGAGTTCGCGCGGCTCGCGATAGCTTGCGCGGCGTGCCGCCGCGCGCAATTCGCCGATCAGAAAACCGGTCGCCGCGACGCCGACATCGGCGGCAAGGAGCGTCGTTTCCAGCTCCTCGTAGAACTGCTCGTCGATTTTGCCGGCGCCGAACAGGTCGGACAGATCGCGATTGAGCAGCTCGCGCGTGCGCGCCAGCCCCTGCTTCAGCCGCTGGCTCCAATTCGCGCCGGACTTATTGCCGGACTTGAGGAAACTTAACATGTGCAGCACAGTCAGAGTGAGGGCGTGTGGCGTCGGATCGGAACCCGCATTGCCGCGCGCCACCTATACGGGCGCAACAGCAGCAAATAACCTAAAATTCTAGCCGGAAAGCACCAGTCGGGCTACCCAAACCCTCTCATTTCTGGATTTCGCATGTCATTCGACTTTTTCAGCGGAACTGCGCGTGCGCGAATAGGCGCGCTGCTTGTGGTGTTGCCGCTTACCATTGCGGCCGCCGTCGCGCAAACCCACGAGCACAAACTCGGCAATGGGCTGCGCGTAATCGTCAAGGAAGATCATCGCGCGCCGACCGTGGTATCGATGGTGTGGTACAAGGCCGGCAGCATTGACGAGTTCAACGGTACCACCGGGGTTGCGCACGTGCTCGAGCACATGATGTTCAAGGGTACCAAGACGGTGCCCTCCGGCGAGTATTCGAAACTCATTGCCGCCGCGGGAGGACGGGAGAACGCATTCACCTCGAGGGATATGACCGGCTACCACGTGCAAGTCCACAAGTCGCAATTGCCGCTCGCATTCCGGCTCGAGGCCGACCGCATGGCGAATCTCGTCGTGTCCGAGGACGAGTTCGCGAAGGAAATCAAGGTGGTGATGGAGGAGCGGCGGCTGCGCACCGAAGACCAGGCGCACGCGCTGGTGTATGAACAATTCATGGCAACCGCGCTCCGCAGCCACCCGTACCGTGCCCCGGTCATCGGCTGGATGAGCGACCTGGAGAACATGCGCGCCGAGGACGCGCGCGAATGGTATCGGCGCTGGTATGCGCCCAACAACGCGCTCGTGGTAGTCGTCGGCGATGTCGATCCGAAGGAAGTATTCGCGCTCGCCGAGCGGTATTTTGGCCCGCTCAAGCCCAAGGCGCTGCCCGAGCGCAAGCCGCAGGACGAGCCGGCGCAACGCGGCGTCCGGCGCGTGACGGTGAAGGCGCCTGCCGAGCTGTCGTCTCTGATTATGGGTTATCGCGCGCCGGTGCTGCGCGATCCGGAACAGGATTGGGAGCCGTATGCGCTCGAAATGCTGGCGGGCGTGCTCGACGGCAACGAAGCGGCGCGGCTGAACAGCTCGCTGGTGCGCGGCGAAAAAATCGCCCTTTCGGTCGACGCCGGTTACGACAGCACGCAGCGCGGCCCCGGCATGTTTCTGGTGAGCGGCACGCCTGCCGCCGGCAAGACGGTGGCTGAACTCGAGCAGGCATTGCGGCGCGAGTTCGCGAAAGTCATGAACGAGGGCGTCAGCGAAAGCGAGCTGAAGCGCGTCAGGGCGCAGGTCGTGGCCGCTCAGGTATTCCAGCGCGACTCGATCGTTTTCCAGGCGCGCCAGATCGGAGCGCTCGAGATCACCGGTTATTCGCACCAAGCGATCGACCTCATGATACGCAAGCTGCAGGAAGTCACCGCCGCCCAGGTGCATGAAGTGGCGAGGAAATACCTGGTGGACGACAGCCTCACCATCGCGGTGCTCGATCCGCAACCGCTCCCCGGCAAGCCGGACGCAGCCGCTCAAGGACGGAATCATGCGCAATAGACGGCTGCACCTGTGGTTCGCGCTGGTGGTGTGCGTTGTCTCCGCGCCCGCCTATGCATTGCTGCCGATCCAGCACTGGCAGACCGGGAACGGCGCGCAGGTCTATTTCGTCGCAAACCGCGATCTGCCGATGCTCGACGTGAGCGTGGATTTTCCGGCCGGCTCGGCGTTCGGCACGCGCGAGAATTCCGGGCTTGCCGCGCTCACTCAGAGCCTGCTCAAACTCGGTGCCGGCGGGTTGCCGGAAGACGAGATCGCGCGCCGCATGGCCGACGTCGGAGCGCAGCTTGGCGGCCGCTTCGACAGCGACCGCGCCGGTTTGTCGCTGCGCACGCTGAGCAGCGCCGAGGAAATGAAGGAAGCGCTCAGTCTGCTTGCGCGCATCCTCCAGCGCCCCGAGTTTCCGCCGGCGGTGCTGGAGCGCGAAAAGGCGCGCATCATCGGCGCGATCAAGGAAGCCGACACCAAGCCCGAAGTCATCGCGAGCAGGAACTTCAACGCGCTGATTTATGGCAATCATCCGTACGGCCTGCGCCGTTCAGGCGAAGCTGACACGGTCGCTCATCTCACCCGCGAGGATCTCGTCGACTTCTACCGCCGCCATTACACTGCGGACCAGGCGGTGGTGGCGATCATGGGCAATGTCAGCCGCGGCGAGGCGGAAGTTATCGCGGACCAGCTGACTGGTGAGTTGCCGCGATCCGGCGCGCCGGCGGCCATACCGGACGTGCCGTCGCTGACACGCGCCGAGGCACGCATGATCGCCCACCCTGCGGCACAGAGCCACGTGCTGATCGGTGCACCGGGAATCAAGCGCGCCGATCCGGATTATTTTCCGTTGTTCATCGGCAATTATATTCTCGGCGGCGGGGGCTTTGTGTCGCGCGTTCTCGAAGAGGTGCGCCAGAAGCGCGGCCTTGCCTATTCGGCTTACAGTTATTTTTCGCCGCTGAAGCAGAGGGGCCCGTTCGTGATGGGTCTGCAGACGCGCAAGGACCAGGCCGGCGAAGCCGTTGCCGTGGTGCGTGCGACGCTCAAGGATTTTGTCGCCCAGGGGCCGACCGCGGATGAACTCGAGAAGGCGAAACAGAACATCAGCGGCGGGTTTCCGCTGCGTATCGACAGCAACCGCAAGATACTCGACTATCTTGGCGTCATCGGTTTTTACCGGCTGCCGCTCACTTACCTCGATGATTTCGTTCCCAACGTCGAGAAGGTCACGCTGGCCGACATCCGCAACGCGTTCGCGCGCCACGTTGACCCTGAGCGATTGGTGACGGTGATCGTCGGCGCCGATGAAGCCGCGCTCGGCGCAGCAAAGTAACCCGAGGGGGGCGGGGCAACCGGCTTCGACGTTGCGGCACGGGCAGGATCAATCGTTTATCTGACATGCGCAGGAATCAGGTAAGGATCATAGGTGGCCGCTGGCGCAGCAGGCTGATCTCGTTCCCGGCGCGAACCGGTCTGCGGCCGACACCGGACCGCGTGCGCGAGACGCTTTTCAACTGGCTCGGCCAGGACCTCACCGGCAGAACCTGCCTCGATCTGTTCGCCGGCAGCGGCGCGCTGGGGCTGGAAGCCGCTTCGCGCGGCGCAAAACGCGTCGTGATGGTCGAGCGCGACCCCGGTGCGTTTCACGCGCTGCAGGCGAATGTTGCTGCGCTCAGCGCAAACGTAGTGGAACTGAAACGGGCGGATGCGTTAGAATTTCTGCGCGCCGACGACGGAACGTACGACGTGGTGTTCCTCGATCCGCCGTTTAGCGCGGACTACCTGCCTCAAGTGCTTCCCGCGCTGGTTCCGCGCCTGGCTGCCGGCGCCATGGTCCACGTCGAAGCGCCGCGGGCGCCCGCCCTTCCGCCGTCTTGGGTGGTGTGGCGCAGCGGCCGTGCAGGCGCGGTGACCCACCAACTGCTGAAATGGACTAGCCATGAACCTTAAAGCCGTATACCCGGGCACTTTCGATCCGATCACGCTTGGCCACCAGGACCTGGTGCGGCGCGCCGCCGGCATGTTCGACGAGCTGATCGTCGCGGTCGCCGACAGCCGCGTCAAGCACCCGTTCTTCACGCTCGAGGAACGCGTCGCCATGGCGAAGAGCGTGCTGGGTGATTACAGCAACGTCACCGTGATGGGGTTCTCCGGGCTGCTCATGAATTTCGCGCGCCAGCACAACGCCAAGGTCGTGATGCGCGGCCTGCGCGTGGTGTCGGACTTCGAGTACGAGTTCCAGCTGGCCGGCATGAACCGCAACCTGTATCCCGAGGTCGAATCGATTTTCCTTACGCCGGCCGAGAAGTTCCTGTTCATTTCGGCGACCCTGGTGCGCGAAATTTCGATCCTCGGCGGCGATGTCGGCAAGTTCGTTTCCCCGCACGTCGCCGAGCGCCTGGCCGCGAAAATCAGGCAAATGGGCGGCAAGTAGGGCTGAGCGGGCGTACGTCATGGCGCTGATGATCACCGATGAGTGCATCAACTGCGATGTGTGCGAGCCGGAATGCCCGAACGAGGCCATCTCGCAGGGCGAAGAAATTTACGTTATCAACCCGAACAAGTGCACGGAGTGCGTCGGTCACTACGACGAGCCGCAGTGCGTGAAAGTTTGTCCGGTGGATTGCATTCCACTCAATCCCGATGTCGTCGAGACCAAAGAGCAGTTGCATGCGAAATATGTGTGCCTGACGGCGCGAAAGGCCGTGATTGGTAATTCGTAATTCGTGATTATTGCATTTGCAGCGTAGGGTGGATGGAGCGAAGCGCAATCCACCGGTTC
>Ga0209640_10005490_pt1 | contig 11066 bp, 6 predicted proteins | sample RifCSP10_1_FD_184018 | JGI IMG/M metagenome (GOLD analysis project Ga0209640, IMG submission 184018) | Soil microbial communities from Rifle, Colorado - Rifle CSP2_sed 10_1 (SPAdes) (version 2) | ecosystem: Environmental > Terrestrial > Deep subsurface > Rock core/Sediment | place: Rifle...
CGCGGGCACGGGCCGCTCGCGCTCTAGAAACGTGGAGCCGCCGCGCGTGGGCACTCCGGCGACGTCGTAGAGATCCTTCACGAGAAACGGCACGCCGTGGATCGGGCCCTGCGCGGCGGCCGCCCATGCCGCGGCGGGATTGGGATCGACCCATGCGAGCGCAGTGCCGCGGGCGGTGGGAGGCGTGGCGCCGAGACGAACCTCAAACTCCCTGGCCGCGGTTCCATCGTGCGCGAGCTGCCGCCAGTGGGAGAGGATGTTCGCGCCGCGGGACATGGACCGAGGATTCCGCCGGAAGCGGCGCCCGGCAAGCCGGGGCCAATGTTTGCGCCAATTGTTTCTTTAAACACGCGGCCGGGTGTCTATTGTCAGCGGGCACCCCACATCAGTGTTTTTCGCGCCCCGTGCTGCCGCCGGGGGTTCATTCCTTTCTCCATATGAAACTGATGTCACGGTCCAGCCTCGCTCTTTCCATCTGCATCGCGGTCCTGCAGCACGCCGCCGCGAAGGTCGACTTGTCGCGGATCACGCCCCCGCCCGCCGACCAGCCGATACCGATCGAGGATTTCTTCAGACCCTTGCTTCTCCAGCAGCCCACGATGAACCCCGCAGGCACGCATGTCGCGGCGATCGTCGCGGCGGATGAAGACCAGCACCACCTTCTCGTGCACGATCTGAAGACGCAGAAGAACGAGTTTTTCACGAGCGGGAAGGATGAGGACATCTACTGGGTGAGCTGGGCAGGCGACTCGCGGGTGATCTTCAATGCGTCGTCGCGAAAACTGTATGGACTGGGCCTTTTCGGTGCGGAGGTGGGCAGTATTCGGGAGAACTTTCCTATCCTGCAGAGCTACGGAGCGCGGATGATAGCGATACCTCCCGGCGATCGGACGCAACCGCTCGTTTGGGTTCTATCGGAGCGCGAGCGATGCGCTGCGATCATCAACACCAAGAATCTTGGCGGCAGGTTCGGCGATCCCAGCCGGAATTTCGGGCAGTGGTTTGACAATGCCCGCAAGAGAGATCGAGAGCATTTCGTCCAAAGCCATCCGGAGCCCGAACCCGGCATCACCTATAGATACCTGGCCGACCGCGAGGGGCGCGCCGCATTCGCGTTCAACGCGGTCGATGGCGATCTCTCGATGTTCCGGCTCGAGGGAAAGCAGTGGATGAAGTGCCCGATCGACCTCGAGAGATTCGACGTGATCGATGCCGGCAACGACCCCGGCACGATCGTCGTTCGCGCTCCGAAGAAGGACGGAAAGCCGCGGGCCCTTCACTTGATGAGCGCCGCGACGGGAGAGCTTGGCGAGATGTTGTTTCAGGACAGCAGCTACGATTTCGACGGATGGTTGTTCCGCACCCGCGCGACAAACGAGATCGGCGGTGCGATGCTCGACCGCGACGGGCCCCGCACCGTCTGGTTCACCGAGGAATACCAGGCCCTGCAGAAGATTTTGAACGGCTTTTTCCCCGGGATGGTCGTGCGCGTGATCGAGAGCAACGACGCGCAGGGCGTCTTTCTCGTGGCCGTGTTCTCCGACCGCCAGCCGGTGATCTACAATCTCGTGGACCTCGAGAAACGCTCCGTCGGCCTGTTCAAGAGCTCGGCCCCATGGATCGACCCCGCCCGGATGCAGCCGATGAACGTCATCAAGTTCAAGACGCGCGACGGCCGCCGGCTCGACGCCTATCTCACGCTGCCGGCCGGCGCATCGAAGGAAAAACCCTCGCCGCTTGTCGTGATCCCGCACGGCGGGCCGTTCATGCGCGACACCTGGGGGTTCGACACCGAAACGCAATTCCTCGCCAGCCGGGGCTACGCCGTGCTCAAGCCGAACTATCGCGGCTCGACCGGATACGGATGGATGTTCACCGACGAAGAGGAGTGGGATTTTTTGGAAATGCACGAGGATGTCACCGCGGCCACGAAGGCGCTTGCGGCGTCGGGCTACGTCGACCCCGACCGGATCGCGATCATGGGTGGGTCGTTCGGCGGCTATCTCGCCGTCTCGGGTGTCGCAAACGAGCCTGAACTCTACCGCTGCGCCGTGACGATTGCCGGCGTCTTCGACTGGGAACGGCACATCAAGGAGGAGAAGTATTTTCAATATGACTCGCCCCTGTATGCACGGATGATCCGAAAGCTCGGCGACCCGAAGAAGCAGCGCGAGAAGTTCGACGCCATTTCCCCGGTGCGGCGCGCGGACCGGATTCGCGTGCCCGTATTCGTGGCCGGCGGCAAGGAGGACTTTGTCGTCGAGATTTCGCAGTCGAAGAGACTCGTGGCGGCGCTCGAGAAGAACAAGATCCCGCGCGAGACCTACTTTGTGCGCGATGAAGGCCACGGCATGGCCCACCTCGAAAACCAGGTGGAACTCTACGGCAAAATCGAGGCGTTCCTCGCGAAGCACATGGCACCGCGCGCCGCGCCGTGAGGCGGGGAGTGCATTCGATACAGCGATTAACACAATGGTCCGAGGCTGCCGGCCTCCAAAGCCTGACACCGCTGGCCCGGTGTGGCGAAAGTCGGGCCTTTCCTACGGCGACGCTGGTTGTATTGTTGGGAGACCCCACATCAGCGTCCGACTGGACCGAGAAGCTTCGTCCGGAGTATTATAACCTGTCCGAAAATGAAACTGATGTCCCGCTCCCTCCTCGTCCCTGCACTCGCTCTCGGCCTCGCGGCCGTCGCCCACCCGGCGGCGAAGCTCGATCTCGACCGGATGACGCCGCCGCCGGCCAACAAGCCGATCCCGATCGAGGACTTTTTCCGGCCGCGCGTGCTCCAGCAGCCCACGATCAATCCCTCGGGCACACATGTCGCGGCGGTCGCGTCGCTCGACAAGGACAAAACGCAGCTCCTCGTCTACGACATGAAGACGAAGAAGAGCGAGATTGTCGGCGGCTCCGGCGACAGGGAGATCGGCTCCGTGATGTGGCTGAGCGACAAGCGCGTCATGTTCAACCTCGAGGCCCGCAAGCGCTACGGACTCGGGTTGCTCGGCGGCGAACTGGGCAAGCTCAAGAACAGCTATCCGATCCTCCAGTATTACGGCACCTCGGTCATTGCGATCCCGCCGAAGGACCGCACGCGTCCGCTCGTGTGGAACCGCTTCGACTTCGAATCGGGAAAGGACATTGGCGCGGCGGTCATCAACACGCGCAACTTCGGCAACCGGATCGTGAACCTCCTCGAGTCTTCGGCGGACATGAATCATGTGAAGCTCGTCCGCGAGAACCGCGACAAGCACGTGGAGGAGGTGTTTCCCGTGCCCGAGCCGGGATTCACAGTTCACTATCTCGCGGATCGCGAGGGCAGGCTCGCCTATGCCTTCAACACGGACGGGGGCGATCCATGGATGCTGCGTCTCGAAGGGAAGCAGTGGATCCGCTGCCCGATCGACCTGGAACTCGTCGACGTGATCGGGGCGGGCGACCAGCCGGGGCAGATCGTCGTCAGCGCCGCGAACGAGGAAGACAAGCCGCGCATCCTGCGCTTCATGGATGCTGCCACGGGTGAGCCCGGGGAAATCCTCCTCGAGGACAACGAGTATGACTTCGACGGCTGGCTCTACCGGAGGCCGTCGACCAACGAGATCCTCGGCATTAAGTTCGAGCGCAACGGCCCGCGATCCGTCTGGTTCGACGAGAAATACCGCAGCCTGCAGAAGATGCTCGACGACTCGTTCCCGGGCATGGTCTCGCGGATAATCGACAGCGATGACGCGGAGACTCTGTTTTTGGTCGCCACGTTCTCCGACCGGCAGCCCGTGATCTACAACTGGGTGAAGCCCGGCGAGCGTGCCGCCGGCATGTTCAACAACTCCGCGCCATGGATCGACCCGAACAGGATGCGGCCGGTGAACGTGATCAAGTTCAAGACGCGAGACGGCCGCAGGCTCGATGCCTACCTGACAATGCCCGCCGGCGCTTCGAAGGAGAATCCGCCGCCGCTCATTGTGCTGCCGCACGGCGGGCCGTTTGTGCGCGAGTATTGGCGCTTCGACGAGGAAGCGCAGTTCTTCGCGAGCCGTGGCTACGCCGTTCTCAAGCCGAACTACCGCGGCTCCACGGGTTACGGCTGGATGTTCACCGAAGAGGAGGAATGGGATTTCCTGCAGATGCACGACGATGTGACCGACGCTGCGAAGACGCTGATCGCCTCGAAGCTGGTCGACCCGGATCGCGTGGCGATCATGGGGGCGTCCTTCGGCGGCTACCTTGCGATCTCCGGCGTTGTCAACGAACCCGAGCTCTACCGCTGCGCGATCACCAACGTCGGGGTGTTCGACTGGGAGCGAGTGGTCCTCGAGGAGAAATACGACCAGTTTGACTCGCCCGAGTATGCGCGTCTGATCTACAAGCTCGGCGACCCGAAGAAGAATCCCGAGAAGTTCGATGCGATTTCGCCAGGGCGTCGCACAGACAGGATCCGCGTGCCCGTGTTCGTCGCGGGCGGGAAACAGGACCGAGTCGTTGAGTTTGCGCAGTCGCGCAGGCTCGTCTCGGCGCTCGAGAAGAACAAGGTCCCGCACGAGACGCACTTCGTGCGCGAGGAGGGCCACGGCATGGCCCACCTGGACAACCAGGTGGAACTCTACGGCAAGATCGAGGCGTTTCTCGCGAAGCACATGGCGCCGCGCGCCGCGCCGTGAGGCGGGGGACGAGAGCAGGAGATGCGTGGCGAAGAAGGCGGCCCCGGCTCGCCAGGGGGCGCTTTCCTGATCGAAGCGAAGGTGGGCGCGCAGGCTCGACTGCGAAAACAGGAAGGGGCGGCGTTGCGGCCGCCCCTTCAGTGATCAGGTTGCAGGACTATCTGTCGTTCTCTTTCTCCGCGCGGCGCGCCGATGCACGCCGTGCGGCAATTGTCGTCATTTCGCCGGACCGTACGCGCGGACGTGCTTCACTAGGTCTAGAATCTCCTCGGCGGAAAGCTTCTCCTTGAATGGATTCTTCTTCGGCTTGCCGTTCTCGATGATGCCGTTGGTGATGACCTCGACGGCCTCCGCATCAGTGAAGGCGGCTTGGGCCTCCGCGGTCGTGTAGTCGGCGAGCTTGAGCTTCTTGCCGATGGTGGTCTGGCCCTTGCCGTCGGCACCGTGGCACTTGGCACAGTGGGATTTCCAGTTTTCCTCGGAGGTGGCAGCGAAGGTGGTCGAGGCCGCCAGCGTCAGGATGGCAATGAGGAGTGCGGGTGTTTTCATGGTCTGTGTCTCGTGTTCTGTTCTGGCGCCCAAGCGTGGCCGCCGAGGCTGTAGACAACTATAAAGCCAAACGGTTGCGGCGACTAGGCATCCATTGTCGCAGTCTGCGCGCGGATTATCCACGCGGGTCAGGACCCGTCGGCCGCGTTGTCGCCCGGAGGCAGTGTGGCGGCCACCTCCTTGATCTCCTGCAGGATGCGCGCGAGGTGGCGCTCGGAGAGGTCAGGGTTGGCGCACACCAGACGGATCATGCGCCGGCCGCGGACGATGCCGTGGCCGATCTTCAGGCGGCCCTCTCGGTCGAGCAGGTCGCAAATGGCCGAGCTCGACCGGCCGCGCACCTCGAAGCAGACGTTGATGAGCTGGGGTGCCTCGGCGAGGTGCAGGTCGGGGTCGGCGGTAATCAACCGCGCGGCGGTCGCGGCGAGCTCCATCTGGCGGTCGGTCCGCCTTCGCCAGCCGGCGTCGCCGAGGTGAAGCCACGCCGCCCAGAGTTTGAGCGCGTCGTTGCGCCGGCCGCAAAGCAGCGAGCGGCGGCCGGGGTTGAGTTCGTCGTCATCGGCTTGAAAAAGATAATCGGCCGTCTCGTCGAGGCTGCGTGCGAGTTCACCGCGGCGCGCGACCATGAGGATCGAGGCCTGAAGCGGGATGCCCATCATCTTGTGCGGATCCCACGAAAACGAGTCGGCGAGCTCGACGCCGGCCATCAAGTGACGGTGTGCCCCGCTGAGCACGAGGCTGCCGCCGAACGCGCCGTCGACATGCAGCCACGCGCCGGCGGTCCGTGCAACGGGAGCTATCGCGCGAATCGGATCGAAACTGCCGCGCACGGTCGTGCCTGATGTCGCGACGACAACCGCGGGCACTACACCCGCGGCGCGGTCGCCCTCGATCGCGCGAGCGAGCGCGACAGGATCCATGCGGCCCGCGGTGTCGGTCGCGATGTCGCGCACCTGATTGCGACCGATGCCGAGGATTCCGGCGGACCGGCGGATGGAGTAGTGCGACTCGTCCGACGCATATACCGCGAGGCGGCGGCCAGAGGCGCCGTCGTTGCGCGACGCGGGCTCGGCGCGGTTTCGCGCGAGGAGCATCGCGACCATGTTTGCGAGCGTGCCGCCCGGCAGGAAGCAGCCTTCGCCCCGCGGGAATCCCGCGACCGCCATCGCGCGGCGCAGGACTTCGTTCTCGACCAGGATCTGCGCGCCCGCGGCCTTGAAGGTATACATCGAGTTGTTCGGCACCGCGGTGAGCATCTCGGCGGCGGCGGCGATCGGCTCGCGCCCACCGAAAAGCTGGTTGACGAAACGCCAGCTCGACGAGGAGGGCGTTGCGCGCAACACCGCGCGGAGGCGCTCCATCACTTCGCCTGGATCGAGACCGTCTTCGCGGAGCGCGAGGTCCAGCTCTCGCGCGAGCTGGATCGGGTCGCGTTGCGGTCCGCCGGGCAGGCGGTGCTCCTGCTCGAGGAACTCGATGGCGATGTCGGAAACCTGCGCGATGATACCGCGCAGCGTGTCTGCGGCCGCCGACGGCAGGCCGGGCTTGCCGGGATCGGCGGGCGCGGCGCCCTGAGTCGTGGATTTGTCCTTCATCGCTTGGTGTACGTGGTCGATCCGGCGTGATGTGTGCTGGCTCCGGACAGCTTGCCCACGATGAGTCTCGGGCAAAAGCCCGAACATTGCGGGGTCGCGCGGGGAGTCCGCCGCAATCGCTGATCGCGGCTCCGGTTTGCCTCGCGTGGAGCAGGAGGGCCGGCAACACCGACAACGGCTCTCATTTCGCCGACCCGGCGGCTGAACTCGCGCCGGATACCCAAGGCTCTTATACGAAGGACAAAATATCTCATTACCCCGGGGATTCGCATCGGTTACCATGACCCTCTTACCGGCCCGTCGGCTGGTTTCCCCAACATCCTGATGCCTTTTGCCCAAGACTTTTCCCGGGGCGTTGCAGCCACGGCTTTCCAGATCGAAGGAGCCGCCGCGACAGACGGCAGGAAGCCAGCGGCATCGGATTTGTTTGCGCACAGGACCGGCGCCATTTTCGAGGACAGCAACGGCGACATCGAGTGCGAGCATCACACCCGATGGCCCGGGGACGTACAGCTCGTGCGCACGCACGCCGCTGGTTTTCCACCCTGTTCGGTGCTCCAGCCTTATCCGTAGTCATGTCCACCTACGGTTACTTCGACGACCCGTCCCGTGAATTTGTTATCACTCGCCCGGACACTCCGTTGCCCTGGCTGAACTACCTAGGGCAGGACGATTTCTTCGGCCTCTGCACGCAGACCGCCGGCGGATACTCGTTCTGGAAGGACGCGCGCATGCGCCGGATCACGCGCTACCGCTACAACAACAACCCGATGGATAACGACGGTCGCTTCCTCTACGTGAAGCAGGGCAAGTCCGTCTGGAATCCCGGCTGGAAACCCGTCCGCACCAAGCTCGACGCCTTCGAGTGCCGCCACGGCCTCGGCTACACGCGCATCACCAGCCGCAAGGACGGCATCGAGGTCGGCCAGCTGATGTTCATCCCACCCGACGAGAATCTCGAGGTGTGGAAAGTCTCCGTGCGAAACCGCGCGCGGCGTACGCAGCGGCTCACGCTCTTCTCGTTCGTCGAGTTCTGCTTCTACGAAGCGCTGAATGACATGACGAACTACCAGCGCACCTACTCGATCGGCGAGGTCGAGATCGAGGGCAGCGCCATCTATCACAAGACCGAATACCGCGAGCGCCGGAACCACTACGCACTCTTCGGCTGCACGCGCAGGATCGACGGCTACGACACATCGCGCGACGCGTTTGTCGGCGTCCACCACGGCCTGCACGATCCGCAGGCCGTCCTCGCGGGCAAGTGCTCGAACAGCCGCGCCTACGGTTGGAATCCCTGCGGCGCGCACCAGATCAACCTCACGCTCAAGCCCGGCCAGGAGGAGACGTTCGCGTTCATACTCGCCTACGTCGACCAGGGCGACCTGCCGAAGTTCGACGCGCCGTTCGTCCTCAACAAGACCCGCGGCCGCGAAATCCTCGCGAAGTATTCCGACCTCGCGACGATCGACGCCGCATTCGCCGCGGTCCGCGAGCGCTGGGAAAGTTTGCTCAGCGCCTACCAGTCGCCCGACGCGCCCGACCAACACCTGCGCCGCATGGTGAACACGTGGAACCAGGTGCAGTGCATGGCGACGTTCAACCTCTCTCGCTCCACCTCCGGCTACGAGACCGGCATCGGCCGCGGCATGGGCTACCGCGACTCCAACCAGGACATCCTCGGCTTCGTGCACCTCCTGCCCGACCGCGCGCGCCAGCGCATCCTCGACATCGCGTCGACGCAGCTCTCCGACGGCACCTGCTTCCACCAATACCAGCCGCTCACCAAGAAGGGAAACGCCGACATCGGCGGCGGTTTCAACGACGACCCGCTCTGGCTCATTCTCTCGACCTGCGCCTACATCCGCGAGACCGGCGACACCACGATTCTCGAAGCGCCCTGCGGCTACGCAGACAAACCCGGCTCTACCGACTCGTTGCTTCACCACATCGAGACATCGATCACCTACACGCTCAACAACCGCGGCCCGCACGGCCTGCCTCTCATCGGCCACGCCGACTGGAACGACTGTCTCAACCTGAACTGCTTCTCGAAGGAGCCAAACGAGTCGTTCCAGACCGTGGGCGACATCGCCGGCTCGAAGGCCGAGTCCGTCATGATCGCCGGGCTCTTCCTCTATGTCGCGCGCGACCTCGCCGCGCTCTATCGGTTCCTCGGAAGTGAGACCGACGCCACGCGCGTTAACGCGAACTACGCCGACATGCTCAAGACCGTTGAGGAGCAGGCATGGGACGGCGCGTGGTATACGCGCGCTTTCGACGCCGCCGGCAATCCTGTCGGCTCGAAGGTTTGCGAGGAGGGCAAGGTCTACATCGAGAGCCAGGCGTGGTGCGTCCTCGGTGGAGCCGGCCAGGCCAACGGTCGCGCGAAGAAGGCGCTGCAGGCTGTCGAGAAATTTCTCTACCGGCGCGATCTCGGCTGCGCGCTGCAGTATCCTCCTTACTCGACCTACCGTCTCGAACTCGGCGAGGTCTCCAGCTACCCGCCGGGCTACAAGGAAAACGCCGGCGTCTTCTCGCACAACAACACCTGGATCCACATCGGGTGGACGCTCTTCGGCGACGGCGACCGCGCACTCGAGTATTACCTCAGCATCTGCCCGTCGGCGAAGAAGGACCACGACGTCTACCGCTCCGAGCCCTACGTCTACGCGCAGATGACCGCGTCGCAATTCTCGCCCACGCCCGGCGAGGCAAAGAACTCGTGGCTCACCGGCACGGGCGCGTGGTCGTTCGTCGTGGCGAGCCAATTCATCCTCGGCGTCCAGCCGGATTTCTCCGGCTTGCGCATCGACCCGTGCGTGCCGAAGAAGTGGAAAAGTTTCACCGTCCAGAGGCGCTACCGCGGAGTCACCTACACCATCGAGGTGAAGAACCCGCGCGGCCGTTCGAAAGGCATCAAGTCCCTCGTCGTCGACGGCGTGAAGATCGACGACAACGTCATCCCGCTCCCGACTGACGGCCGCACCGCCGTCCGCGTCGAGGCCGTGCTCGGCCGATGAACGCACCCAGCCCCAACACTCCGCATGGCCGCCGCTGAGGTCTACTGTTTCGGTCACGTCAGCACGGGCGTCATCCTCCGCCTGCGCGATCGCTATCCCGTGCCCGACGGCTACGCGGAGGTCGCCGAGACGCTGGAGAACCACGCCGGCGAGGCGACAGGCACCGCGCTTGTGCTGGCCCGCGTGGGTGTGAGCGTCGCGCTCGAAGGCAACTGGCTCGGCGACAACCCGGCTTGCAGGCGCACGCTCGAGGTCCTCCGTGCGCGCGGCATCGATTGCTCAGGCCTTGTCGTGAAGCCCGGTTACTCCGGAGCCACGGAAGTGGTCGTGTCCGACGGCGAGACACGCACGGTGTTCGGCCGTTACGTCGACCTGTTGTTCACGACTCCCCAATGGGAGCCACCGGACCTGACGCGCATCCGCGCGGCGCGTCTCGTGTGCGTCGACCCCGACTTCGGCGAGACGACCCGCGCCGTCGCGCAGGCCGCACACGACGCCGGCCGGCCCGTGGTGACCTCCGATGCGCGGCACGATTCCACGCTGGCGTCGCAATCCGCCGCCATCGCGATCTCGATGGAATTCCTGCGGCGCGAATACCCCGCCGCTGCGGAGTCGGAAAGTGCCCGGGCGGAACTCTTCGACTCTTACTTGGAGCATTGCGTTGGTCTGGTCGTGTTCACCGCCGGAGCAGGACCGCTCTGGCATGGCCGCCGTGAGGACGGCCGGGGCCGGCGCGAACTGCCGGCATTCCCGATCGAGGTTGTCGACTCCGCAGGCGCGGGCGACAGCCTTCGCGGCGGACTGATCTACGGCCTGCTGCACGGCTGGTGCGATGAAGACAACGTGCGCTTTGCCGCTGCCGTGTCGGCGCTCATCTGCACGACCGCGCCCGGCTGCGTCAATCCACCGTCCCTCGGGGAAATCCGCTCCTTCCTGACGGCGCGCGGCTGTCCGATCCCTGGCACCACCAACCTCTCCATCCCGACCCTCAGTCCAACGCTTTTCACTGCCTCGCCATGAAATACGGCCACTTCGACGACCAGGCCCGCGAATACGTCATCACACGCCCGGACACGCCCCGGCCGTGGTCGAACTATCTCGGGTCTACCGAATACGGAGCGATCATCACGAACCACGCAGGCGGCTACTCGTTCTACAAGAGCGGCGCGAAGGGCCGCTTCCTGCGCATGCGCTTCAACAGCGTGCCGATGGACCAGCCCGGCCGGCTGTTCTACGTGCGC
>Ga0209640_10005491_pt1 | contig 11066 bp, 11 predicted proteins | sample RifCSP10_1_FD_184018 | JGI IMG/M metagenome (GOLD analysis project Ga0209640, IMG submission 184018) | Soil microbial communities from Rifle, Colorado - Rifle CSP2_sed 10_1 (SPAdes) (version 2) | ecosystem: Environmental > Terrestrial > Deep subsurface > Rock core/Sediment | place: Rifle...
GGGATCTTTAGGAAGCGGAACAGGGATTTTCGATCGGTGCAAAGGAAAGACTTCAACGCTCATGCTCGCCCGCTTACGGATTGAAAACTCGAGGACTTTCACCGGCAGCATCTGCGCTTCGGTTGCACCGACGAAAATTCTGGCCGGCGATTCTACGTCGAGAGGCGCATAATCGATCCCGGTCACGACTAGGGTCCTGGCAATCTCGTCAAATTGTTGATCAAAGCTGGAACGGCGATTGGAAAGCAATGTTTTGTCCTTGAGATCAGCGAATTCTTCGCTGTAAGCAGCTCCTCCATCGACACCCAGAGACCGGATCGTGCGCACGCCCGCTTGCGCGAGCAGATTTAGCGCCGCGACAGCGCTGAACAGCTTTACCCGCACGACAGGCGAGTTCCCATTTCGCCGCCACGTTCGGCTATGATTATACCATAACAGCCTTCCGGCTTTGTCCATTTGGCTTAGAACGGGGTTGATCTGTACGAGTTTCTCTAGACTATGCCGGCCGGGACGATTTCGCACATGGGGAATCCAAGGCAGCACAAGATATTTCGCGTTTCTCACTATAGCCTCGCTGCATGCGTCGACAACATCATAGTCGATCATATGAGCGACGGTTACAGGCAGTTCACGCACGGCATGGTTGAGCGACAACGTGTAATACTGTTTCAAGTCGAACTGCGTTCGCCGAGCGAAGCTTGGCCCTTTACCTAAAATTAGCCATTGTCGAGTTTTGTCGATCTCGCTCTTAAACCAGGTGAAGAAGTCTTGCATCTCCTCCTCAATCTGAATCTAGTTCTTGGTGTTTCATGGTATTAGAGAACCCGCCCGAGGCACAAGTTAGAGCCCGATGAAACTTCGTTATTGCTCAAAACCTATCGAAGAGCGTTTGCCATTGATCGGCGATCCGCGACATCGACCACTCATCCCTAGCAATAGTTCTGCCCAACGCCGCATGGGAACTACGAACGTGTGGATCCGTAAGGTAACTTTGCAAGCCCGTTTCCCAATCACCCAGGTAACATGCCCCTGCAAAGTCACGATAGCTAGGAATGACATCCGCAACTACAGCGACTCCCTCACTCAATGCTAACGCTAATCGGTTGTTGCTTTTGCAGACGGTAAACGGATTAGGAGAAATCGGGATAACTGCGATCAGATGTGCGCGTAATGAAGCCAGGAACGTCGCCGGATGCCAACTGAGATAGTAGGTCGGGATTGCCCAGGGCTCGATATAGTGCCGATATTTCCACCTTGAATTACTGATAACCGTCAAACTGATCGGGCGTTGGCGATTGAGTTTCTCCAGTAACGGCCGGATTCTTTGCAAGTCCAGCATTCCACCTTCGGCGGAGGGGCTTCCATGGTTGCCAAACCAAACCAACGGACTCCGGCCCTGTCCTTGTCCTATTGTTAATTTAGATAAGACGGTGCCCGAGTGCCGTAAGGCCAACCAGCGTCTCCAGCCTGACATTGCGTAGTTTCCTATCTCGGTCTCTACAGGATCCCCGATCACGTCAATCGGGCGCTGCGTCAAGAGTTCGCTCTTGATGACTTCCGCCAGCGCTTCCGTCGAAGCAACTAAGACGTCAGCCAGATTCATCATGCGTGCCAAACGCTGCCGAGCCTCTTTCCAATATTTTAGGTTGTGCGGGTTATAAAAATGATTATCGCAAAGATCGAAAATGATTCGGACTCCTCTGCGTTGCAGGTCCACCGCTTCGTAATAACTGCGATCGTCATAAACTTTAGAGTAGACCACAGCGGCATAACGACAGACATGGCGGGGATCAAATAATTCTACTAAGTAACCGCGCGATTGGAGCTCCGTCAAAGGTCCCAGACACCGGAGTCGACTGCTCGCGACTTTCGGATCGAACGAAGTGGGCTTCCAACCGATCCAACCGCTAATACTTAGATTCGGGTAGCCCATGCCGTCATGCGGCCACTGGCGCGCAACGACCCGACGAGCAAGCTCAAAATAGAGCGGAGAACACGCTGTCGGCGACCTTGCACGACGTCTAACAGATAGGCCGCTCCGCTAACCCAACCTCGGTCAAGGCAGCAATAGCGAAGGCTATGCAGAAGATTATTCGGATTGTGTTGCCAGAATATTCGCTCCGTTTTCCACCCTGCTTTTGCTAACATAGCTCTGAGCGTTCCGGGAGTAAAATGAAACAGGTGCCGCGGAAGGTCTAAGCCGTACCACTTTGCCGCGAACACGCTGAACTCCCATGCACTCGCATCCGGCACGGAGAGCGCGAGCCAACCGCCGGGCTTGGTCCAATCATGAAGCTTTTCAAGAGCAAAAACCGGATTGTGGAGATGTTCCAGAACTTGCCAACCTACGACAAGGTCAAAAGGCCCCGCGGGGGCGGATATATGTTCCAATAGGTCGGTGCGGACAACGTACCCCTGAGCGCGCGCGTTCTCAGCAAATCTTGAAGAATGTTCGATGCCTTCCACACGCCAACCTCGCGCTGCCATACGCGCCAGGAAAGCACCGGACGCACAACCAATCTCGAGCAACCGCCCGGGTTTTACCGGAGGGATCTTCCTGCTATCGGTATCGAAAATCTTTTTTGCCGTAAGTTTCCAAAGCCCCTCATTGGTGCGGTCGTTTGGAAAATGTGTGCCTCGATAAGGACCATAATCCTCAGGATAGTAGAAACATATCGCTTGCAGAGTTGGACGCGGATTTGTACGCATCAAACCGCAGGCCTGGCACTGAACCACAGTGAATTCCCCGGGTAAGCCGTGTAGTCGATCGCTGCCGATAAGAGCCCTGGTGTCCTCCGCTGCGCAGCCCATTGGACACGGACTATCCTCAATCTCGACCTCATCAGGGAAGTGCATTCTCTTTTCTTTCCAAAAGGAGATACAGCGCAACGGCATTACCCAGGTAGTAAAAGGAAGTACCCAGAGCGATTCCGGGAAGGCCGGATACCTGATAACCTACCACCTTTAAGCCAATTCCCAGAGTAAATCCCACGAGGCCCACTTTTGTCGGCGTCTGGACGTCACCTCGGGCATAAAATGCTGAGGAGAGCACTTGGCCCATGGCGCCCCCGATAAAAAATCCGGCGAATGCGACCGTAATCCACCAGAAGAGCCGCACGCCATCGTCATCGATTTTTTGTGCGAGGCGCAATAATGGTTCGGCGAGATAGATAAAGAGAAGAATTGTAACAGCCGCAACGGCAAATACGACGACAAGTTGTCCTCGATATGTGTGCTTAAAAAGTTTTGATTTGCCCGCCTTTGTCTGAACCGTCAATAGCGGCAGCATCGGCCCGGCCGCAGCCCTGTTAATTAGATGATTGGCGGCTTCGTAGAATTGCTGGCTGAAGTAAAAAAACGAAAGCCCCCCCGCTGGTGCCAGCGACGTAAGGAAGCGGTCCACCAGAGGCCCTGACTTGTAATACAGGTTAGCGATCGCCAGCGGCCTAATCCTAGACCAGGCTCTCCGCATCAGGACATTAGTTCCATCAAAGCGCGAGTATCTTCCCAACCCAGGTAGCAGCAGGAGAGTCAGCAGAACCGCGCGCAAGACATACACCCACGCGGCTGCGTAAATGCCAAAAATCGGCAACGCCCACAGTAGCGCGCCTAAACCAAATACCGATTCAACAAGTTGGCTAGACTCGGGCCAGAAAAAATTCTGACGCGCATGGTAGGCAGCGCGCAAGACGCAGCTTAAGGCGGAAAAAATCATGCCGATCAATTGAATACGCGTTAAGTCCACGGAAAGGCTGAGGCATTCGCGCGAGAAACCCGGAAGCAACAAAGCTATCCAGACTGGTGCCAAAACAAAAAGCCCAAGGGCAAGGGAACCGAGAATTCCTCCGATCAGAAAAAAAAAGCTCCAAACGCCCTGGTTCAAATTTTTCTCATTCTCTCCCGCTAGGAGCGGAACCATCACGTAGAAGAGCGTCCCGCTTAAAACAGAAAGAACTAATTGAGGTACGGCGATTCCCGCGTAGAATGCGTCAGTCTCAATCCCTGGCCCAATCGTTAGGAAAATGTAGCAGTGACTGACAAGAGCAAGGAAAACATTCGCCGCCGCAAGTGGCCCCAAAGACAAAATGAGCTTCGTCATAATCTTGATGCAGCAACCACAGGCGAATTCAGCTAAGGGGCAGTCTCGAATCGTTGCGCACGCGTTCCGCGCAAGACGGCACGGCGACACAACATTGATTAAAAAAAATCCGCATGGGCTCCTTAAAACACAGAAGACGCCTGATATAGTCATCATCGACGGTTCGGAAACCGCGGATGCGCTGGCGCTCTAGTAGCATATAAGGCAAGTAACTCCACAGATCCTTTCTCGCTTTACAATAAGCAGCGAAATGTCCTCTCCAGATAGCTTCAAACAAAGAAAGTGCCTCTTGAAGCAGTATGAGAGGCAAGCAAATTAACCACAGCTTGGCCGAAAGATTCTTGACCAAGACGAAATATTTATTGCGCTCCTTTAGGTAAAACCACAGATTAGACGCTTTCGACAAACTCGTGTGATATTTGTGGTAAACGATAGCAGTCGGGACATAAAGGCACTTGTAGCCGGCAAGTTGCGAACGGAAACCTAAATCAACGTCCTCCTGATAAGCAAAGAAAACCTCGTCAAAGAGGCCGATTTTTTCAAATAGTTCCCTACGGTAAAGCGCGGCGGCCCCGCAGGCGCTGAATACGTACCGCGGCTCGTTGAAGTGATCTCTGTCCCCGCGCATCAATCGACGCTGATAGGGAACCCCAAATACGCTGAATTCGTCACCGGCGCTATTCACGGTGTGCGGATCAGAATGGAATAGGACCTTGGAAGCCACCGATCCCACTTCCGGATTGGCATCGAGGGTAGCGACCAGCTCCTTGAGCCACAAACGATCTATCTCGGTGTCATTGTTGAGGAGTGCGATATAACGTCCTTCCGAGGCTAGAATCCCGGCGTTGACCGCAGCAGAAAAACCGCGGTTCTCACCGAAACCGATGATCGTCACCTGGGGGAAATGATCTCGAACAAAAGCAACCGATCCATCACGCGATCCGTTGTCGATGAGGATCGTTTCGAAATCGCTAAAATCCTGGCGGTAGAGAGACTCGAGACAGGGCCCCAGAAGCTCCTGGCCATTCCAGTTAGGTATGATGACGCTCGCCCGCTTCAACGCTCCCTGTCTCCTGTTGTACCAACATATTTTCAATCAGACGGGCCAATTGCAGACCGATAATTTCAGGCGTGCACTGCCGTTGGAAGAGTTCTCTTCCCTCCTCAGCTATTCGCAGACGAAGTTCAGCGTCGTTCCTGAGCCGGCAAATGGCTTGGGCAACAGCCTCGCTGCTTCCCATCTGACAGAGGACCGCGTTCTTGCCGTCTTCTAGTAGTTCGCGGGCAGCTGGCGAGTCGCCGGTAATGAGTGCTTTCCCCATGGCCAGGGCAAGAAAGGCCTTCCCGGGAATCACCCTCTTGGCCTTGTCCGACGTGCCAAAAATGCCCAGGCAAACATCAGCTTCGCGGATCTTGTCGCGAAGTTCATGAAGCGGCATCCAAGGAAAATACTTTACGCGCTCCAAAAGATCAGCGGGACCGTCGGCCTGGTGATTATCTCCGATCAGCCAAAATTCGATATTCTCTTCCTCCAAGAGTCGCGCTGCCTGCAGGATGATCGGTACGCCGTGCAGCGGCACGTAGTTTCCGACGTAGACTACGCGGAAGGTTGGCCGCGATAATTCAGCACAGGGCGTCCACGAGGTGTCGTCGGCTCCCACATAAAGCCGATGGACTTTCCGCCCCGCGAGTCCGAATTCGCCGCAAAAAAACTTTTTTTGCGCCTCGGTATCAACCAGCACCAATGCCGCCAAGCGGCAGGCACTCGAGTCCACAAAACGACAAGCCCGTGCCAGCATCGATGTCTTTGATGCGAGTTTCCAGTCTAAAATAGCCGTGTCGTAGAGCGAGAAAAAAGCGTCGAAGACGACGGGTTTCCCTTTTAGTCTGGCGAACGGTGCCAGAAAAAAGATATCAAAGTGCCCCAGGTAACCAATGATAACGGCATCATGATCTCCCAGACAAAGATAGCGATAGATCAGGACCGGATAGCAAAGGAACGCTCTGGCGGCAAAACAAAGTTTCCGCCCGAATCCCGCGAGAAGCGCCAGCTTATTCGACCGAAAGGCACCAGGCCAAAGTTCGTAATGGCACTCGATGACTTCGATACCGTTTTGCCGCAAGCCGGCGATGAGCACGGCATTGCGTGGGTATTGCGGTTCAAAGGTCCCCCAATAACAGACTTTCATGATGTCCGAATGGATGGGATCATCCCGGAATCGCTAATCTTTATGCTTGTCGAATTCAAATCCCCGCACCCCGCGCTGCTCCATTCTCAGAAGCGCGATCTGCTCGGAAACCAGCCCTAGCATGAAGATGATCACAGCCGTGGTTAGCAGAAATACTGCCATGTTCGTGAAACGATGCTCTGTGATGTAAGTATAAAGGTAGTAACCGAATCCCGTGAAGAAGAAAAACGCGCTTACGGGAAGAAAGACACGAAACGGTGAAAACAGCGTCGCGATTTTTGCAATGATAAGAAAAAACCGCACGCCGTCGGTCACCAGGCTGATTTTGCTTTGACCGGCGCGGTAGAGCGTCTGAATCGGCACATATTTAATGGTGAGGCCGGAGCGCAAAAAGGCCAGCGTGAGCGTCGTCGGGTACGAAAAAGTATTCGGCAGCAAGTCGATAAAGCGCAAAGCATCGCGTCGGGGAAGGACACGAAAGCCGGAGGTGAGATCCTTTACCTTGAACTGAGTCACGTAGGAAGCCAAGAGATTATAGATTGCGTTGGCGGCGTAGCGATGCAGCCGAAGTTTCGAGCCTTTCGCTCGGGCGCCGACCACCATATGGTAATTGGCAGCCTCGGCGAGTAGCTTCGGAATATCTTCCGGCTTGTGCTGCCCGTCGCCGTCCATGAGGACGATCCATCTGCCGCGCGCCGCCCGCATGCCGCTTTTGACCGCGGCACCGTTGCCGATGTTGTACGGATGATGCACGACCTGGGCGCCGGCTTGCCGCGCGATCTCCGCGCTGTCGTCGGTGGAGCCGTCGTCCACCACGATCACCTCGCTCCGGTCAAGTTTCAGCGCCTGAATCTTGAAGAGCAACTCCGCCAATCCCATCGCCTCGTTAAAAACCGGGATCACGATGGAGATTACGCACGGATTAGCCATGTAGTTGATAGACGGAATAACCCCGTTCACGGAACATCGGCTTGAGCCGAGTTAGGACGAATTCGTTCCACAACGCGACCTGATCCGCAGTGAGATTGTTCGACAGAAAAGCCGCCAGCAGATCCTCGCGCATCATCAAGTGAGTCAGGCTCATCTGTTTCAAGGCTTGCGTCATTTGTTCCGCGCTCTTGGCAGCATGAATCGCGCCCAGCAGAAATCCCGGCAGATCGCCGTGATCGTGAAAATAGTCCCGCTCGCAATAATACGCCCTCCGCCCGACGAAGAGAAGATAAATTTTCGCCGATGGCCCCGTTGCGTTGTTGATGTAGCGAAAGGCGGCGTACTCCGGCAGCATGCGCTCGAGATAAACCTCCCGGAGTTCTTTGCCCGACAGATACGCGAGCGGCTGCGCCGCCTGAAAATAACGGAGCAGGTAGCTGCCGTGCCAAGCCGCGACAAAGATCAGTACGGCAGCCAGATAGGCCGGGCGTTTGATGCGCAAGTAAAGGTTAAAAATGCCGAAGACCGAAAGCGCGACCAAGGGCGGAACGACCGGCAGGATATAGCGAATTCGCACCTCGACCAGAAACACCGCGTAGAGAAGATAAAGCAGCGCGAAACCGCCCAGCAACTTCTTTTCCTCGAGCCATTTGCCTTTGAAGGCCCACGGCAAAAAGCAGATCAACACCGGCGTCAGCACACCGTCGAAAAATTGCGGGCTGTCGTCCCGGCCGCTAATGAAAATGCGCAGAGGCAGGCCGAGAATTTGCCAAACATTTTCGTTGTAGAGCAGCTCGCGCTTGGCGAAGATACCCAGCTCGCCGAAACCGATGGCGACGCCCGGCGCCGACGATCTGCCGATGAAAAGATTTCCCAGTAGAGGAAAAAACGGATTGGCGGTTTGGAACCAGTTCTTGAGCAACCAAGGCAAGTACGGCAGGAGCGTGAAGCCCCCGAATAAAAGCACTTCGCGCCCGATCCGAGACGGGCTCCTCCGCGGCGGCTTGACGACGCTGAACAAAAAGAGAAACGAGATCACCAGCGCCGTTAGCAAGCCGTTCGGTTTGGTGGCCAGCGCAAACCCCAACGACAGCGCGCCCAGACCCAACCAACGCGAAACGTTCCTTTCTTCCCACCACTGGACCAGACACAAGAGCGCGGCGGTCGTATAAAACGTGATGCCGAGATCGATATAAGCCCAATGACTCAAGCGCGCAATCACCGGCATCGAGACAAATAGAAAAAACCCGATGAGCCCATACAGCGCGTTCATACGACGAGCCAAGTAAGCGTAGAGCAGCAAACCCGTGAGGTAAGCAAAAAGAGCATGAATCAATTTGGGAACAAAGTCATAGCCCCAGTACACCCAGGGTGTATAGAGCATGTCGAGCAACATGGGGTAGTAAGCGTACGGCGCTATCGGCACCTCGATGATCTGCCCGGATTTAGCGTAGAGTTTGGGAATCGCCAAGTGGTGCGTGAGCTCGTCGCGACTGACCGGCGGCAGCAGGCCAAGTACGACTTCGGTAACGAGAAAAGCCAGAATGGCCGTCCAGATCACGCGGCCGAGCCAATTTGTCAGGCGCGGAATAGCAATAAAATGAACGAGGAAAAAGGCTACGCTAAAGAGGAGAACAGCAACGACGCTAAGATTCAACCACTGGTTGTGGACGTAACCGGCCAGGCCGAACAAGAAGTAACCCGTCGCCGAAAATCCCAAAAGGCATCCGACCCAGACCGTGCGTGACAGCACCCTGGAGAATTGCTCTTCCATCACGCTTTCGGAACGAGCAGCGCTCATCGCGAGCTTAACCGGCGAAGCAGGCTGGCGCCGCGAGCTTCAGGAAATTGCCGAGCCATCGAGAATTGGGGATTCAAAATGGAGCTGGGAATGATACTAAAATGGTTTCAGTCGCACCCGAGTCGAGTCAGTTCGGCTTATCGATGACGCCGACGACGGCGCCGAATTTTACGAAATCACCTTCCTGCGCGTTGATCTCTTCCAACTGCCCATCGTCCGGCGATTCGATCTCCACATTGACCTTATCGGTTTCTATCTCGAGCAGAGCTTCGCCCTTCTGCACCTTAGCGCCTTTGGGTTTGATCCAGCGCAAGATCCGCACCTCATCGCTCTCGTCGCTCGACCCCAACCTGGGAACAATGACGTCTTTTTTCATTGCGCCTAAAGCGACTGCGCCTCAAAACTATCGGAGAGCGACTTTAGCTTGAGCGTCTGGCGCATGTTCTCCAAAAACGCGTGGACATTCTTGTACTTTGCCGGAACCTCGTAGTGCACCGCCGTATAGAGATAGTGCAGCTGGGAAAAAATCGCTGCGTCAGCGATAGTCAAGCGGTCAAAAATTAATTTTTTTCCGGAGTACATTTGCTCCAACGTGCTGAAATGAATGTCCCACTCCGCCTCTGCCTTCCGGCGCGCTTCCGGAGTTTCGGCGCGACGAATGGCGTGGTTGGCGTGAATTAAAACTTCATCGGACCAATCTTCCAGCGCCAAACAAAGCCCCTTGTTGGCAGCGCCGTCGGGGTAAATACTGTTAGCCAGATGATCCTTGTCCAAACGCGCGGAGATGACTGTCGAATCGATAATGCACTCGCCATTGTAATCCATCGACGGGACTTTTCGCTGGCCGGTATACTCAATCAACGATTTGCGCTCGTCCTTGCGCACGTCAACGATGTCGTAGGGCACTTTTTTCATTGCCAAAACGATTCGAACTTTTTCACAAAACATCGAGGTTTGCGATTGAAAGAGTCTGATCGCCATATGCTGATCCTCCTTGAAGGAAAAAAGTCTGTGGATTGGCTCCCGCCGACAATCGTCGGTTCCGGCTAACTCTTAGCCATGCAACAAATCCGCGAATTTCTCAAGCTCGTGCGCGGGTCGAGTTATTGACCTCGCTTGGCTTCATAAGTATTCTTTTCGCCATGTCACGGCGAAATCTGCTGTAGAGCCGAAACCTGCTTCGCCGGCTATCAGGCGAGAAATAGATCGACATGAGCGATTCGGAAGGAAACGATGGCGAAATATCTGCAATGTAGCGAGTGCGGCAAACTGGCCTTCTATTACGACGACTACGTCGGCACCGAAAAACCTTTTTACCGCCGTTTTATGCGGTATCCTGAAGGCGAAACAAAACTTGAACCGCCGCGCTGTTTTAACTGCGGCGGAGTGCCGCGCTTGATCCACGAAAATATCAAGGAAGAAAAAGCCGCCGCCAAGCATTGATCCGGCGGCTGTACGTTTCGACAGCCCCTCGGCTTGTCTCTAACCTATTTGCCTTAGATTCTGCGAGCCGCCCCGTCGATTCTTATTTGCCGGCCGCTATGGATTGGACCTGTTGCTGCACGATCTCAGCCGGACAGAGGCGGAGAAAGAGCTTTAAGCCGCCAAGTACCACCGCAAGGTCATCTAACTGCCCCATGACAGGCAAAAAATCGGGCATCAGATCCGTCGGTAAGAGCACGTAAGCGACTATTCCAGCGAGCAGAAGTTTCGCACCCGGCGAGACGCGCGGATCCTTCGCCAGACGAAAAAAGAGCTTTAAAAAACTCGGCAGGTGGATGAGCAGTCGGAAATAACCGCCCCAAGCGAGCCTTCGTACCAAGCTAGTCGTCTTCAATGTCATTGATGTTTGTTTACCATTTGCGCGGCAAAGATCAAAAACCTAGGCAGATTTAAATTCCAACACCGGAAGCTCGCAGTTGCCGCACATTAAATTAAAAAGGCGGGTAAGTCACCCGCCTTTTTGCATTTGGTGGAGCCGATGGGAGTCGAACCCACGACCTCTTGAATGCCATTCAAGCGCTCTCCCAACTGAGCTACGGCCCCA
>Ga0209640_10005492_pt1 | contig 11065 bp, 8 predicted proteins | sample RifCSP10_1_FD_184018 | JGI IMG/M metagenome (GOLD analysis project Ga0209640, IMG submission 184018) | Soil microbial communities from Rifle, Colorado - Rifle CSP2_sed 10_1 (SPAdes) (version 2) | ecosystem: Environmental > Terrestrial > Deep subsurface > Rock core/Sediment | place: Rifle...
CCCGCTTCGAGCCGAGCTCGAAGGAACGACGCTCCCGAACGGCACGCTCGAGATCCGCACGGGAGTCAGTCACGAGAGCATGGCGGAGGTCTACGCGGAGATGAACGCGCTCGTTCTCCCGTCCCGCACGACGCCGCGCTGGGCGGAGCAGTTCGGACGCGTCCTCGCAGAGGCGCTCTGGTGCGGCGTTCCGATCGTCGGCTCCGACTCCGGCGAGATTCCCTGGGTGATAAACGCGACGCGCGGCGGACGGCTGTTTCCCGAGGGCGACGTACACGCTCTGTCCCAGACCCTGCGCGAGCTGCGAGCGGACCCGGTCGGGAGCGAGGCGCTCGCCCGACAGGGGCGTGAAGCGGTGAAGCGCCTCTTCAGCGTGAGCGCGGCGGCCGAGGCCCTCGACGAGGCGCTGCTCGCAGCCCTCGCGCGGCGAACGTAGGGCGCAAGCCCTTTCGGGCCGTCTCGAAGCACGATAGCGTGGGTGGAGAGATGGGCCAGACGGCCGGCCCTGTCGATCGCCCGCGCGTGGCGCTCGTGGCACACGGAATCCACGACCACGGAGGGATGGAGCGCGCGTTCGCCGAGCTCGTGCGGCACGCGCACCACGACTTCCACATCGTCGTCGTCGCCCCCGACCTGGCACCCGAGCTCCGGCCGCTGGTCGAATGGGAGCGCGTGCGCGTACCGGCGCGGCCGATCCCGCTTCGGTTCGTGTGGTTCTTCGTCGCCGGGGGCCTTCGGGTCCGGCGCTTGCGGGCCGACATCGTGCACACCATGGGGGCGATCGTGCCGAACCGGTGCGACATCGCGACCGTCCAGTTCTGCCATGCGGGCTACCGCGAGGCGACCGGCGCCCTCGCGCCGCCGGATGCTCCGCGCCTGCGGCGGCTGAACACGACGGTTGCGCGGCTGCTCGCGCTCGCCGCCGAGCGCTGGTGCTACCGCTCCGGCCGGGCACGCGTGCTCGCGGCCGTCTCGGAGGGCGTGGGCCGTGAGCTCCGCTCTCACTACCCGGGCCCACGTGTCGCCGTCACGCCGAACGGGGTCGATGCCGATCGCTTCCGCCCCGATGCGGCGGCACGGCGAGGCTTGCGCGAGGCGGAAGCTGTCGGCGACGAGGAGATCGTCGCCCTGTTCGTCGGCGGCGACTGGGACCGCAAGGGACTGGCGATCGCGATCGAGGCGCTGGCGCTCACGGAGGCCCGGCTGCGGCTGTGGGTCGTCGGGCAGGGCGACGATCGCCGCTTCGCCGCGCTCGCCCGGGCGCACGGTGTCGCGGACCGCGTCCGCTTCTTCGGCCCCCGGCACGACACGGAGCGCTATTACCAGGCAGCGGACGTCTTCGTCTTCCCGACGCTGTACGAGGCCTTCCCGCTGGTCGCGCTGGAGGCGGCCGCGAGCGGGCTTGCGATCGTGGCGACGCCGGTGAACGGCGTGGAGGAGATCGTCGGCGACGGCGCGGGATTCCTCGTTCGGCGCGAGGCGGATGCGGTCGCCTCTGCCTTCGCCAAGCTGGCCGCCGATGCGGACGCGCGCCGGCAGATGGGCGAGGCGGCTCGCCGCCGGAGCGCCGAGTACTCGTGGGGCGACGTCGTCGGGCGGGTGCTCGCGCTCTACGCCGAGCTCGCGGCGGGCGGGTCCGGCCGGAGAGCCGCATGATCACGCGGGCGCTCGTCCGGCCGCCGGCAGACGGACAGGCGACGCGGCGCGGGAAGACGGGTCCTCGATCGTGAGGCTCACGCGCTCCCACCTGGCACACCCCGGTCTCACCTCGCGCAAGGTGCTCGCGAAGGCCGGCCAGCTGCTCCACCCGAACGAGCCCTGGCTGGGGCGGCGCGCGATTCGCTTCTGCGACACCGTGCTCGAGCCCGGGTGGCGCGGCCTCGAATGGGGGAGTGGTCGCAGCACCGTCTGGTTCGGACGCCGGATCCACGAGCTCACCAGCGTCGAGCACGACGCCGCCTGGCACGCGCGGGCGACCCGTCTGATCGAGAGGGCGGGCCTGACGCAGGTGCGCTGTCTCTTGATCGAGCTCGGCGACGACCTGTCGGAGGGCGCTCGCGCTCACGACGACGAGGCGCCCGCGTACGTCTCCGTTGCTCGGAGCTTCGCGGACGGGTCGCTCGATTTCGTCGTCGTCGACGGCCACTACCGGCAAGCGTGCGTACTTGCGGCGCTTCCGAAGCTGCGCCCCGGTGGGCTGCTCCTGGTGGACAACACGAACTGGATGCCGTTGAGCGAGTGGGGAGTGCCGACTGGCTGGCCGATCGTCCACCAGAGCTCGAACGTCCTGGCTGCGGAGACGACCGTCTGGCGCAAGCCCGGTCGCTGAGCTCCCTGGACAGGCGCCCGGGCCCGGGCCGGCGGTCGGCTCGGAAGGGCGGTCCGGATCGTGTGGATTCCCTCATGCCCGGGGTCGGCTGGTTGCACCCCACGACGGCGCACTCGCCGCCGGTTGGCCCCGTCACGTAACCGCGAGCCGTTCGGGATAGCAGGCAAAGGGGAGGTCGGCGCGCATTTCGCGCTCTACGCTGAGCCGGTGACGGGCGAGTCAAACCAGAGACCCGCATGACGACACGGGCGCTCGTCCGGCCGCTGGCACTCTGGGCGGACGGGGCCCGGGCTGCCGCCGGATTGGTGTTCCTGGCCGTGGCGGGAGCCTCCGTCGGCTGGCTCGCGGCGGACACGCTCAACCTTCGCCTCGCGCTCGCGGCGGCATTGGCGACGCTCGCCGTGGGCGTCGCCACCGTGAGCCCAAAGGCCCTTCTCGTCGGCGTCGTCGTCTGGCTCTCGGCGCTCGGCACACTCCGCCGGGTTGTCGCTGGAGTTGCCGGTGACTCGTCCTACGACCTGCTTCTCCTCGTCGGGCCGCTCGCGCTCGCGCTGCTCGTCGCGGTTGCCGTGACCCGCGGCGGCTTTGCTGCGCGCGGTGCTCTCGCCAACGCCGTTCTCGCGCTCGCGGTGCTCAGCCTCGCAGGCGTGTTCAACCCGCTTCAGGGAAGCCTCGCGGCGGGGGTTGCCGGTCTGCTCTTCGTCTTCGTGCCGATGCTCGCCTTCTGGATCGGGCGTGGCCTTTGCACCGACCGCACGCTCCGCCTCGTGCTGCTGCTCGTCGCTGCGCTCGGTATCCCCGCCGCGCTCTACGGTCTCGCGCAGACGTTCCTCGGCTTCCCCGCGTGGGACACCGCGTGGATCGAGAAGGTAGGAGCGGACTACCTGGGACTCTTGGTCGGCGCCGCGATCCGGCCGTTCTCGAGCTTCTCGTCCGCGGCCGAGTACGCGGTCTTCGTGGCGCTCGCGCTCGTCGTCTGGGTCGCCTTCGGCTTCCGATCGCTTCGGATCCCTTTCGTGATCGCGCCCATCGGCCTCCTCGTCACAGCCCTGGTCGTCTCGTCCACGCGCGGCGCGGTCGTCGTCGCCGCTGCCGCCCTCTCGCTGATGGCCTGCGCGAGCCGGCGGCTCCCGATCCTCCCGGGTCTGGCGCTCTCGGCAGTCCTCCTCGTCGGCCTCTCAGCAGGCGTGCAGCGAATCGGTACGCCCGACTCCACGGGAGCCGCCTCGACGCTCGTCTCGCATCAGATCGAAGGGCTCGCCGACCCGCTGGACCCCACGGCCTTGAATCTCGGCGTCCACTTGTCGCTGATCGGGAGCGGGCTGCGCTCGGCGCTCGACGATCCCTTCGGCGTCGGCATCGGGTCGGTCAACCTCGCGGCCGTCAAGTTCGGCGGTGAGATCCGGTCCACCGAGGCAGACCCCTCGAACATCGCCGTCGCGCTCGGCATCCCGGGTCTCGTCGCGTACCTGCTCATCGTCGTTCTCGGATTCCGCAAGGCGTACGAGCTGGCGCGCAGACGGCGCGATGCCCTGAGTCTTGCCGTCCTCGGCGTTCTCGCCGTAACCGTGCTCCAGTGGCTGAACGGTGGTCACTACGCCGTCGCTGTCCTCCCGTGGCTCGTCCTGGGGTGGGTCGATCGGAGCTCGGCGCGTCGCAGATGACGGCGGTGCTCCTCGTCAGTCCGAGCGCCAAGCCCGCAGGCAGCGAGCGGTGCGTGGCGAGCCTCGCCCGACACCTGCCGAGCTTCGGCTTCGAGCCGCACACGGTCCTGCTCGAGCACGGGCCGCTCGAAGGCTGGCTCCCGTCGCCGCCGACCGTTATCGACGCCGGCCGTTTCCGCGAGCTCGCGACCACAGTGCGGACGCTGCGAGCCCTGATCGAGCTCGCCCGAGAGCGAGGAGCGAAGGCCGTCCTCTCGCACCAGTCCAAGGGTCACGTCTACGGCGGTCTCGCCGCGCGCCGGGCGGGACTCCCCGAGATCTGGTGGCAGCATTCGACGCCGCGGCGGATTCCCGTCGACATCGTCTCCGCCCTGGTTCCGACCGACACCATTGTGGGCGGGAGCGACGAGGTGCTTGCGCACCAGCGCCGGCTCACGCCCCGGCGGCGCCTCGCAAAGGTGCACTACGGCGTACCGGTTGCCGAGATCGCGCGCAAGGAAGGGTCAGGGGCGCCGATCAGGAGCGCGCTCGGGTGGGAGGGGGCACCGCTCGTCGGCATCGTCGGGCGACTCCAGCCCTGGAAGGGACAGGAGGTCTTTCTGAGGGCTGCGGCTCGGATCACGGCAGCGCGGCCCGATGTCCGCTTTCTCGTCGTCGGCGGTGCGGTCCTCGGCACCGAGGGCTCGTATCCCGATGACCTGCGGCGCCTCGCCGGGGAGCTCGGCCTCGACGGGCGCGTCCGCTTCGCGGGGCACCAGGAGGACGTCTACCCGTGGTTCGACGCGCTCGACGTCGTCGTCCACGCGTCGATCGGCGAGCCGTTCGGACTCGTGCTCGTCGAGGCGATGGCGCTCGGGAAGCCGCTCATCGCGACCAACGTTGCCGGGCCGACCGAGATCGTCGAGGACGGCCGGTCGGGGCTGCTCGTCCCGCCGCGCGATCCCAGGGCGCTCGCTGACGCCGTGGAGCGCGTTCTCGGCGACCCTGCGCTCGCCGCTGGGCTCGGTAAGGGGGCGAGCGAGCGCGCCCTGCTCTTCACCGAGGAGCGGATGGCGCGCAAGCTCGCGCTCATCCTCGAAGACGTGCTCGAGCGAGCGAGGAGCGGGCGATGACGCGCGCCGGGCGGGACGGCGTCCGGGACGGCGAGGCGCGTCCTGTCCGCAGGCGTCAGGGCCATGGATCGAAGCGGCTCAGCGCTTCTCGCGGCTGCCCGTGTCCACGGCGACGATGACCGTGGCTGCGGCTCGGAAGGGAAGCGATGCCTGACGCCCCGCGGCCCCTCGTGCTCGGCATGGGGCGGTTCGAGGACGAGCGCGGTGGCCTGAACCGCTACGTCCAGGAGCTCGTCGCCGCGTTCGAGCGCGCGGGAGTCGAGCCCGCTGTGGTCGTCCCCACAGGGAGCTCGCTCGTGCGCCGCGTCGCGGGCGTCGCCCGTGAGGCGCGCGCCGCCGCTCGGCGTGCCGATGTCGTCGACGCGCACTTCGCCGTGTACGCCGCCGTACCGGTCGTGCTTCGCCTGCTCGGAGGTGCGCCGCTGGTCGTCCACTTCCACGGCCCGTGGGCGGCGGAGAGCCGGGCCGCCGGCCAGCGTTCGCGGTCGAGGCTCGCCGCCAAGCGGCGGCTCGAGCGCATCGTGTATCGGCGCGCGGAGGAGCTCGTCGTGCTCTCGGCGGCCTTCAAGCACGTGCTCGTCGAGGAGTACGGCGTCTCGCCGTGGCGGGTCACGGTCGTCCCTCCCGGCGTCGACCTCGACCGCTTCTCGCCGGGCGATCGGGATCAGGCTCGACGGCGGCTCGGCGTTCCGGCCGACACACCGGTCGTGCTCTCCGTTCGCCGGCTCGTCCCGCGGATGGGTATCGACGTCCTCCTCGAGAGCTGGAGGCAGATCGCGGCCGGCCGCCCGGATGCCCTGCTCGTCGTCGTGGGCGAGGGCCCCCTGCGCAGATCCCTCGAGCAGACCGCCCACACGCTCGGCATCTCCGGATCGGTGCGCTTCACCGGCTCCGTCGAGGAGGACGACCTCGTCGACTGGTACCGCGCAGCCGACGTCGCCGTGGTGCCGTCGCTCGAGCTGGAGGGCTACGGACTGGTCGTCCTCGAAGCCCTCGCGTGCGGCACGCCGGTCGTCGGGACCGACGTCCTCGGACTGCGGGAGGCGCTCGCCCCCCTCGGCCACGGCCTCGTCGTGCCCGCAGGGGACCGCCACGCGCTCGCCGAGCGGGTCGGTGCCGGGCTGGCCGGGGATGACCGCTTCCCGTCCCGGGAGCGTTGCCGAGAGGCCGCCGAGGAGCGCTCGTGGGACCGTGTTGCCTCGACGACCCTCGAGATCTACGAGCGCGCGCGGCGACGGACCGGTGCGCGGCCGCTCCGCGTCGTGTACGTCGACCACTGCGCCAGGCTCTCGGGCGCGGAGCTTTCGCTCCTCCGCCTGCTTCCCTGGCTCCGCGGTGTCGACCCGCACGTGATCCTCGGCGAGGACGGTCCGCTCGTGCCGCGGCTCCTCGCCGCGGGGATCTCGGTCGAGGTGCTGCCCATGGCGGTTGCGGCTCGGGACCTCCGCCGGAATCGCGTTCGACCGAGCGCCCTGCCGCTCGCCGGCGCATGGGGAAGCGCCGTCTACGTCGGCCGGCTGACGCGCCGCCTGCGACGGCTCCGTCCCGACCTCGTGCACACGAATTCGCTCAAAGCGGCGATCTACGGCATGGTCGCGGCCAAGCTCGCCGGCATCCCGGTCGTCTGGCACGTCCGCGACATGATCGCCGACACGTACCTCCCGTCGCCGGCGATCCGCCTGGTGAGAGCGCTGTCGGGCCGCACCGCGTTCGTGTTCGCGAACTCGAACGCAACGCTCGCGAGCCTCGCCGATCTCAACTCGCCCAGTTCTGTGGTTCCCAGCGCGGTCGTGTACGACCCGGCGCCGGCTTTGGCGGCCGACGTGCCCGTTCACGAGAACGGTGTTCGGATCGGGATGGTCGGGCGGATCGCGCCGTGGAAGGGACAGGACGTCTTCCTGCGCGCGTTCGCGCGCGCCTTCCCGGACGGTCCCAAGAGAGCCGTGCTCATCGGCGCCCCCCTGTTCGGCGAGGACGAATACGACCGCAGCCTGCGCGTGCTGGCCGCCGAGCTGGGCATCGACGGTCGCGTCGAGTTCACGGGGTTCCGCGAGGACGTCGGCTCCGAGCTCGCACGGCTTACGTGTCTCGTCCATGCGTCGGTCATCCCGGAGCCCTTCGGCCAGGTCGTCCTCGAGGGAATGGGCGCGGGCCTGGCGGTCGTCGCAACCGCTGCCGGTGGGCCGGCCGAGATCATCGGGGACGGCCTGACCGGACTGCTCTATCCTCCAGGCGACGTGGAGGCGCTCGCGAACGCTCTCCGTCGAGTCGCCGATGACCCGGAGCTGCGAAGGCGGCTGGGGAGCGCCGCACGGGAACGGGTCAAGGGGTTTGCCCCAGACGTCGTGGCAGACGAGGTGCTCAAGGGCTACGAGATCGCGTTGGGCAGGTCGCGGGGCGGCCGGAGAGCGTCATGAGCCTTCGAGCGGTCGTCCGCCGCTGCGCCCCGCCGTCGCTTCTCGCGGGGCGCGCCCGGCGCTATCGCCGCCGCTTCCGGCACGCGCTCGGCGTCAGCGACATCGGTGCGCGCTTCGCGCAACGGCACGGCGCGACCGTTCTACGCGGTCCGTTCGCGGGCCTGCGGTATCCGCCGGACGAGGTCGAGGCCGTCGATGATCTCGTGGCGAAGCTCGTCGGCGCCTACGAATGCGAGCTCGCAGAGGCGCTGCACGCCGCGATCGCGCGGCAGCCCGACACGGTCGTCAACGTCGGTTGCGGCGACGGCTTCTACGCGGTCGGAATCGCCCGCCTGCTCCCGGATGCCGTCGTCCATGCGTTCGACATCGATCGGGCTGCGCGGTCGCTCTGCCGCCGGGTCGCCTCGCTGAACGGCGTGGCGGAGCGCGTTCGCGTCAGCGGAGCGTGCACACCGGCGCGCCTCGCGGCGCTCGAGCTCGACGGCGCCTTCGTGCTCGCCGACTGCGACGGCGCGGAGGTCGAGCTCTTCGCCGGCGAAGTGCTCATGGGCCTGCGGACAGCGTCGCTGGTGATCGAGCTCCATCCGCGTCCCGGGATGGAGGTCGAGCGTCTACTCGTGGAACGGTTCCGCAGTACTCATGAGGTCGAGCTCGTCCGTGCGCGCCCGCGGCGGACGGAGTCGTATCCCGAGCTGTCGTCACTGGAGCCGAGCGAGGGCGCGCTCGCGCTCGACGAGCTGCGCGGCACACCCGGGTCCTGGGTTGTCCTCACGCCCCGAGGGCGATGACCGAAACGCATCACAGCGTCGCTCTCGTCCAGCTCTGCACGGGCCTCGACGCACGACGAGGCATGGGGCCGACCGTCCTTCTCAGCCCGTCTCAGCCCGGCGGACGCCGCGGCCAGCGGGGCTGCGGCTACCTCGTGCGACGTTGCGGCAGGGACTCTGACGCCGGTCCCCGACCCTTCTGCACCGACGCATTCGCATCGGTCCGCACGCGGACGAGGCAGATGCGTCATTGGCCACCGATGTCATGTACCGATCAACTTCCACGATGGTGCCACGGTGGGAACGCGCGGGCAGCACGCCGCCACGGCGACCCGGGCTGGCCGTCTCGAGCTCGCTCGACGAGCTCGCCGCCGGCGTCTTCCTAACCGACCGCAGCCTCGGCGTCACCTACGTCGACCCGGCGGTCGAGCGGGCGCTGGGCTACGCGCCCGCGGAGCTCGTCGGCAGGCGCCTGGAGGCCCTGCTCGCGGCGGAGAGCGTCGGTCTGCTCCAGCGCCAGCTCGGAGCGGTGCTCTCGGAAGCCGTCGAGCGGACCGGCTTCGAGGTCGTGGCGCGGACCAGGAGGGAGGGTCGGTGCCGCTGCAGGTCTGCTCGGGGCCGCTTCGGCTCTGGGACGGGATCGTCGGCGTCGCCGGCGTCCTCCACGTCGCCGAGGCGGGCGCCGCGCGCGTCTCCGACCACAGCGTCTCGCTCACCCCCCGCCAGCACGAGGTGCTCGGGCTGCTCGCCGAGGGCCTCACGGAGGCGATCGCCGAGCGCCTGACGATCTCGCTCGAGACCGCCCGCAACCACATCCGCACCGTCCGCCGGGAGCGCGACTGCCACACCTGCCTCGAGGCGGTCGCGACCGCCCGCCGGCTCGGACTCGTCGCCTGACGGGGAGCGACGCTCTCATCCGCCCCGCGGGCCGTCTCCCCCGCAGGGCGCGCTGACCCACTTTGTCACAGATGACACGCGCGGGTCAGGCCACGAGGACGGGCCCGGCCTAGCTTGGGCTCTCTTGCAGCACGTTGTCGGTCCGGAGGCTGGGAGATGGATCAGGGACTCGGGTCAGTGCAAGCGGTCGGTGCGTCCGGCGCAGGTGCCGTAGCCAAGCCCTACGCGCCGGCGCGTGCGCCGCGCACCCGGATCCCGGGCCGTCCTCACGCCCCGAGGGCGATGACCGGCACGCGGCACAGCGTCGCGCTCGTCCACGACTACCTGACCCAACGCGGCGGCGCCGAACGCGTCGTGCTCTCCATGCTCGAGGCGTTCCCCGACGCACCTGTGTACACGTCGTTCTTCGAGCCGTCGCTCACGTTTCCGGAGTTCCCCGCGGAGCGCGTGCGGACACTCCCGCTCGACCGGCTCCGGCCGCTCCGACGCCGGCACCGGCTCGCCTTGCCGCTCCTCGCCGCCGCCTTCTCGCGTCTCGACGTCGCGGCCGACGTCGTCATCTGCAGCTCGAGCGGCTGGGCGCACGGCGCACGCACCGCCGGCCGGAAGGTCGTCTTCTGCCATACGCCTGCCCGCTGGCTCTACCAGCAAGATGTCTACCTCCGCGGCAAGCCGGCGCTTGCCTGCGCCGCGTTCGCAGCCCTTCGCCCCGTGCTCATGGCCTGGGATCGGCGTGCAGCCGCGAGCGCCCATCGCTACGTCGTCAACTCAACGGCCGTGCGCGCGCGAGTGCACGATCTCTACGGCATCGAGGCCGAAACCCTGCCGCCGCCCTACGGGGTCGACCCGAACGGAACGCAGAAACCGGTCGAGGGTCTCGAGCCCGGCTTCTACCTCTGCGTGTCGCGCCTCCTACCGTACAAGAACGTCGATGCCGTCGTGGCAGCGTTCGCAGATCTGCGCTGCGAGCGTCTCGTCGTCGTCGGGGACGGGCCCGGCGAAGCGGAGATCCGGCATCTCGGTGGGCCGAACGTCAGGCTGCTCGGCACCGTGTCCGACGAGGAGCTCCGGTGGCTCTACAGCCACAGCGCCGGGCTCGTCGCTGCGGCCTACGAGGATTTCGGACTGACGCCGCTCGAGGCTGCGGCATTCGGGAAGCCGACGGCCGCCCTGCGCTGGGGCGGCTTTCTGGACACCCTCGTCGAGGACGCGACCGGTGTCTTCTTCGCGCAGCCGCGACCGGACGACATCGCCGTGGCGGTACAGCGGCTGCGGTCTCGCCGCTGGAGTGGCCCTACCCTGCGCGCTCACGCTGAGCGCTTCGGCGAGGCACGATTCATCGAGCGTCTGCGCGCGCTCGTCGACGACGTCGCCGTAGTCCGATGAGCCGGGCGACGCCGTTTCCCTGCCGGTGCCTCGGCGCGTAGTGCTTGGTCCGCTTGGAGAGCCGCTGCACGCGCTGCCCCTCTCAGGCGAGAGCGGGCGCACGAACACCGACTGGGGTCGCATGACCACCTCCTCTCGCTCGATGGGGCCCCTGTTCGGCAGCGACCACCGGCTTCCGGCCAAACACTTGGAGGCACGCCAATAGTCGCAGCGGGGACTCTGGCGCCGGTCCCCCGACCAGTCTGCGCTGGCACATTCGTGTCATTCCACAACACGATGCACTTGCATCATTGGTCACACAATGTCTAGTGCCGATAAGGGGTACCGAGATGATGGACCAAATGGCACGCGCGGGCGCCTGGTGGCAACCGCGGCGACGGTCCGACCCGGCTGCCTCGAGGTCGCTCGAGGAGCTGGCCATCGCTGTCTTCCTGACCGACCGGGACGGCGGCGTCACCTACGTGGACGCGGCGGTGGAGGAGGCGCTCGGCTA
>Ga0209640_10005493_pt1 | contig 11064 bp, 13 predicted proteins | sample RifCSP10_1_FD_184018 | JGI IMG/M metagenome (GOLD analysis project Ga0209640, IMG submission 184018) | Soil microbial communities from Rifle, Colorado - Rifle CSP2_sed 10_1 (SPAdes) (version 2) | ecosystem: Environmental > Terrestrial > Deep subsurface > Rock core/Sediment | place: Rifle...
TGGCTCGCGCCTCAGATACCACCATGGGGGCGACGTACTGTGGGTAGCGGCGGTACTTCGTGCGGTAGGCGGCGTCGATCTGGTCGTTGAAATTGGGGTCGGCCTCCTCCACAAAGGTGACGTCTTTCTCGACGCCGCCGGCCCAGATCCGACCTTCGTGGCGCACTTGGACGCCGCGGAACCAGGCGGCGGTGCGCCCGTTAACGGATCGGACATAGAGGTCGTCGTCGAGGCGGACGACCCAAATCGTCACCGGGTTTCGCAGCGTGCCATCGCGCCGGAGCGGCGCGATCTGCAGCTCTTCTGTTGCCCCGATCTTGTTGAGCTCGTCGCTTGTCCAGGTTGTCATCGGCGTGCCTCCTTCGTGATCCCCGTTGAGAGAACCGCTTTCCCGGCGGCAAGAGCGGCCGCGGCAATAGCCGTTAGGTATTGCTCGTCGCTGACCTTTTCCATCCAGTCAACCGCTTTGCCGTCGAGCTGTTCTTGAATGGCGATGTGCGTCATGGCCGTGGTTGCCACGGTTCGCCGCAAATTGATGATCATAATTGAACCGACAAAGGGCGGCGAACCGCAGCGCCGTGCCAATGCTTCTCACCCGGCGGGATCCAGACAACGTCACCTTGCCGGATTTCCTCGACTTGACCGTCCCATTGCTGAACCCAACCGCAGCCAGCCATTACGATCAGGGTCTGGCCCAGCGGATGGGTGTGCCAGGCTGTCCGAGCGCCGGGCTCGAACGTGACACTGGCGCCGCCCGCCCGTGCCGCATCGTGTGCCTCGAACAGGGGGTCAATGCGCACAGTTCCGGTAAAATACTCGGCCGGTCCTTTTTCAGAGGGTTGTGAGCCACATCTTTTGATGTGCATATGCTAATTATACATTTCTGTTGGACGCTGTAGTGCGGCTCGTCAGGCTTCTGGACACCCCTGGCGAAGCTCCCTTCCTCGCGCCTCTGGTTACGCGGGAAATAGTCTACCGGCTCTTGAGGGGAAAGCAAGGCGACCGGCAACAACGCCTCGCACTTCAAACGGGAATACAAGAGTCTCTTCGGCCTGCCGCCGATGCGAGACGTGCAGCGGCTACGGGACGGTGCCCTGGCAAGCGCTGGCCGCTGAGCCGGCAGGCACAGGTGGTGACGGGCGACCCCGAATTCCAAAAACTGAAAGGGGAAATCACCACAACCTGGAAGGTGAACGAAAAACCCTGATCCACAAAAAAACCGGTTTCCAGAGATGATGTAACCCCCTTTATCCTGCCCCAATCGCGGCCTGGATCAGGAAAACCAATTGAAAAAGGAAGTTACCGGCCCAGTGATAAACCATCGCCATGGGCAAGCTTCCCAGTGGCCCAGCCGCGAAGGCATAGCACAGACCACCAACCAGAATTCCAGGATATAGCCAGCGCTGATAGACGTGCTTCAGGGTGAACAACACCGCATTGGCAACCCAGTCCCACCGGCCGAAGGCAGCGCGCATGCGCGGCAACAAATAACCCCGATAATAGATTTCTTCACCGAAGATGTTGAAGACTAGACCGATGACCAAGTACAGGAATACAAACGGGTAGTTTCCCTCCAGGTTGATGTCAGGAAACACATCAGCAGCACTTCTGACTTCGATGGTAGGGTTGCTGGCGGCGGGCCACCATAGAGGAGGCGTAAATCCCGGCACGGATGCCAGCGCACCATTGACGGGCTCCATTGCCATGCTGAGGCCCATACCGAGGATCAACACGATCCCAGCCAATGCCCAGGCTTTCCAGCCCTTTGGCCAGCGGAGTCGGATGCGATTTCGCAGTGCATCAATCGACAACCAGTATCCTTCGCGCCGCAGAAGAGCCAGCCCGGCTGCCAGTTCAGCGCCGCTCCCCAATACGATAACCAGCAGCAGAAACCAGGTAGGAGTCGTGCCCCCCTCACGGATAAAGGGTTGCCCGAAGATCCCGTGGTTCACGCCGGAGAACAATCCAAAGAACACGCCGATGGTGGTGGCGATGATGCGGGTGGCATTCAGGTTGTCGAAAGACGAGCTGCGACCCGAAGCTGCGCCTCGCACAAAGAAAGCGAGAGGAATGAAGCACAGCGCGGCCATAACCAGGATCGCAACCAAACCGCCAGCATCAATCGGTGAGCCAGTTTGGCGTGCCTGAAACACAAAGAAAGGGATGACGCTGAGAGCTAACATGCCGTACCCCAGCAGCATCCCTGCGCCGGCTGCATACCCGAGCGCCCTGCGCCGCCACAATTGAATCCCGGCGATGAGCAGCATTGGAATGGCTACCGTGAAGTCGGCGATCCAGGCCGAGAGCTCGATTATGCCAACGGATGTCTGAGTGGTGAGTGCGGTGACGACGAGGGCCGTCTGGCGCAGGATGATAAAGATAGCCAGGCCGATGAGGATGCCCGCGCTGATCCTCGCCGGCACAAATCCGCTGAGCCGTTGGCGGATCGACTCGCCGTCAATGCTCGCAAGGATGCGGATCAAAGTGTACGCGCTGAGTATGACAATTACCAGGTAGGGTAGAAACAGCACGTTGAAGGGCACAGCGAGCGCGTAAGGGATATACATGTACACCACATAGAAGAGCGCCCCGGGCCAGCAGAGCAGGCCGATGAGTTTTCCGTACCGCGCCAACCAGGTCGAACCGAGCAGGATCGGCAGCCCGACGGCGAAATTGAACCCGTCGCTGGGTAAGAACGACAAAAGCAGCTCGTCTGCCGGATAGAGTACCCTATGGTACAGCAGTCCGGCAATAGAGGCGACAGCCATGATGAGGGCAACCATGAGGGAGAGTATGTAGCCGAGCGTGAGGTCATGTGTGATCGGTAGCCCAGCGGGCCGGGATTCGCCGGACTCTGTACTCTTGGTCGAATAAACTGAAATGGTTCTCGTAGACATAGTTCCTCGTTTCTTTTATGCAACATCAGGCTACCAGTTTCCCGGCTTCCTGATCAGTCCGTTCTTGCACAGTACCCGACCCTAGCTGGAAGAGCCTACAGCCAACCAGGATATGCCATACCATAAAGAGAAATCCCGCAGCGGGTATGAACAGGACAGCCAGCAGTTCTCCAATTGCTGTAGGCGCGAAGGCAAAAGCAATGCAATACGCCAGATCAAGGGCATTTGCCAGAATCCCAAGATAAGCAGTCGCCCTGCCGAACACATTGCCCCGCATCATGACAACCGAGGAAATCAGGCCGGCAGAGGCAATGAGGAGCAAGCTCAAAAACCCTCCAGAGCCAGGATGAGCGCCAGGACTGCTAAAACGATTGAGAGCCAGCATCGCCTGCCCGGCTGCCAGCAGCAGCGTTCTTTGCGCTTCGGTCGTGGCAGCAGCGTATTGGTCGCTGAGAGAAAGCAGAGAGAAAGCCGTGTTGGAAGCAAAGTAGACCGCTATCCCTAAAAAGCCAAGGGTCGCAGCGATTGCCATGTGGCTTTTATTGACCCGTCTGAGCACAACATACAGGGCGAGAAACATAAAAGCCACAAGAGCGTAGTTTACGATGTCAAAGATGTTCAGATAGGCAAGCCCAAGGAGCCGGTTGCTCTGAAGCAGCGCGAACCAATCGATTACGGTGTCAGGTTGCTTTTGTGCGCTAAAGAGCGCGATCTCCACTCCAAGGTTTCTTCTGAAGACTACACCGGCAATCAAGGCTGCCACTCCGCCAATTCGATAGAGACTTTTCCAGGCGGAGTCTGTGGATTCGACGTAGGCAACTTGATTCGTCATTCTTACCCATCCTTCCCCCACAAGGAGATCAACACAGCCGGATGCGGACCATCACAACCGTCTACGCAGCTTCCTCTACTTCTTCTGCTATTGGGTTTTTGTGGTCGTCGAAGGTCACGCCGTAATACCTGGCGTCACTCGGCACCTTCCGTAGATGCGCTGTCAGCCCGGCGGCGACGGCACCCTTATCCTCGGCGACCGGTTCCGCCAGACCCTGGAACTCCCGGCCGCGAATGCACAATGTGACCGGCGCGCCGCCGCGCAGGTTTTTCCACCAGTCGGCATGGGTGAAAACATGCACCAGATCGTCGTGTTGAGAGTAGCTGACCGGGGTCGTGTAAATCTTCCCGCTCTTGCGCCCGGTGAAGGTGATCAGGAGGACCGATTTGCTGACCATTCCATGCACGCGCGAGCGTAAGACAAATTTCATGCCACGGTTGACGATTGGAGGTACAGTTGGTGTTTGGGACATTTCAGCTCCTTCCTTTATAACCAGCATACGCCAAAACGTCCCAGGCCGCATCAGGCACCCGGGTAGTCTTGAACCTATACGGCTGGGGAGTTTTCGGCCTGACCGGGCGACCAGGCCGGATGCGGAGAAACAATACCAGCGGAACACCGGCGTGCCGCAACGAGACGTTAGCGAAAGCCAGCCGACTGGGCAACCGTATCGTCGAGCGCCTCGCCGATCTCGGCCTGAATAAACGGTTTTACCCCCTCGCTTCCGGTGAGATGTAGCCACAGCGGCCCGCCTTCTGGCTCGATCTCGACCTTGAATCCGAAGAAGGGACAGCAGAGCCTTTCGTTGGCTATGAACTCCGCTGTTTTCAGCAGCAAAGAGGTTTCATTGGGTAAACGAAATGCATAACCGTTGGGGAGCTCTTGAATGAGCTGGACAGCTCGAAATACCTCGATCGCCGTGGCGATATGCCGTTCACGCTCGGCCGGATCAATCGCATTCATGTCACAAACAAATGGTGAGGATTGGTTTGTCATCACGTGATGGTTCGGTAGTGGAGGTAAACCATGCCGTTGCCGAAACGGCGTTCATCCAATAGTTCAAGCTTCAGCCGGAAATTGCTGGGGAGCGACTGCTTGCCGCCTCCGACAGCGATCGGCGCAGGGAACAGTTGGCACTCGTCGACCAACCCGGCCCTGAATGCATGCGCGGCCAGGTCAGGACCACCCACGGTGATGTCCTGTCGCGCTGTCGCTTTCAGCTGCCGGACGGCTTCCGGGTCGAACTCCCGCTCGATCCGCGTCCTTGCGCTGGACCCTTGTCCAGAGTCTTGGAATACACGATCTTGTCGGCCGACTGCCACATCCTGGCGAAGTCGCGTATGAAAGGTTGCTGGTCGGCCAACATGTGCGGGGTCTCCCAGCCGGCCATCACCTCGTACATCCGGCGCCCGTAGAGGTACGTGCCGGCTCGCCGCTGGAGGTCGTTGATGAAGGTGTGTACCTCCTCGTCCGGCACACCCCAGTCGAACTTGCCTTCCCCGTCAGCTATATAGCCGTCGAGCGACATGATTGCCGAGTAAATCAACTTGGCCATAGTAAGTCTCCCTTTACTCAAACCGAATACCAAGGCGGGCATTCCGCAGATTGTCATCGATACAAGTGTTGTAACCGCTGCCCTCCGTTCAAAGCGGGGCATCAGTCTGAATCCACATACACAGGCCGCGCCGGCCCATGCCCGGGAAAGATACGCCTGGCGCCCCGTTCGCGCAGCAGCCGCCAGCTCGCCGCCACGAGGCTCGCGTCCTCCTGTCCCGCATAGGGCAAGGGCGTAAGATCGCCGGTGAAAGCTGAGCCGTCGTCGAGCAGGAGGGACACGCTGTCGGCGGAGTGGCCCGGTGTGTGTACAATTTCACCCGCGATGCCGATGCGCGCCAACAGGCTGCGACTCTCGGCGAAAGAGATCGTCACATTGTCGTGCAGGGTGATATCCACGTACTCATCTTGCGGTTTCGTCCACCGCTTCATCAGCGGAATCGCTGAGACCTGCGCTTCGAGCACGAGCAGCGGCACGCCAGCCTGCTTCAGTTCCTGGGCCAGACCGGCGTGGTCGATGTGGTAGTGGGTGGCGAGCGCGTAGCGGATTTCCTCAAGCGGCACATCCATGCGCTTTAAGTTGGCCCGCATCATCCCCATGGTTCCGGGATAACCGAGGTCGACGAGCAGCCGCGAGGTGCCGGCGCTGACCACCCAATAGTTGGTGGAGCGATAGCCGACGTTCACGATGTTGATGGGCGCAAGCTGCTGCATTGAGAACCACTCCGCCTTCGGCTCGATCACCCCCACGTATTCACTTTGACGGGCTGGAGAGACACGACCACGCGCGTCTCACCTGGACGATCGTTGTCGCGTAAGTCGACGCCGCCATATTTGGCGCCGAGCTTTTGGGCAAAGGCATAGTCAGCGTCCGGCGTGATCACTGCCCGGGCGCGGATCTCCAGCGTCCGATAGGGATTGGCCGTGTCCAGGATAAAGAACGTGCACTCGGGATTATCTTGCAGATTTTTCACCTTCTGGCGCGAGGTGTTGAGCGACAGACTGATCGTGCCGTCGTCATCGAGCAAAAACCAGACCGCCGTGACTTGTGGATAGCCGTCTGGCCCCAGCGTGGCCAGGATCGCCACCTCGGCCTGGAGAAGATCCTGGTGTGATTGGGGGATTGTTGTCATTTGAGTCCTCCTGCTATAGCAAAACAATCACTGACAAAACGGATGAACACAATTTCCAGCCAATATTCAACAATGACCACCAAACGATAATAGCACAAACTCCACGAATCGTCCGGCAATTCATGAAGATTGGCGCAGATTCGTGGATTCCTTCTGAGTGGAGAGGGTGGGTGCCCGCTCAGCGGATCATAAAGTATTACACGGGATCACTTGACTTGCATCACATTGTGATGTAAGTTAAGTGAACGTGAGTAAAACAATGGAAACTTATGCTACTGTAAAAGGTCAGATCGTCATTCCAGCCGAACTGCGGCGTAAATATCACATCAAGGCCGGAACAAAGATCAATGTTATCGATACCGGTGAAGCGATCCTCCTCAAGCCGGTTACGGAAGAGTCGCTCAAGCGGCTTCAGGGCAGGCTCAAAGGCAAAGGCGTGCTGAAATCGCTGCTGGAAGAGCGCCGTAAAGACGCAGAACGCGAATAGCATGGCGGTCACCAAAGTCCTGGACGCTTACGCCCTGATCGCGTTCTTTGAGGATGAGCCAGGCGCAGATTTTGTGCGCAGTTTGCTGCTCGAGGCCGAATCAGGAAGCCTTAAACTGGCCATGTGCGTGGTCAACTTGGGCGAGGTCAGGTATTCAATAGCCCGCACCGTCTCCCCAACTCAGGCAGACGCCCTCATGGAAGAAATTCAGGGGATGTCCATAGAAATTGTAGACGCCGGCTGGAAGCTTACTCATCAGGCAGCAATCTTCAAATCGAAAGGCAGCCTTTCCTATGCCGATTGTTACACTGCCGCCCTGGGAAAAATTCGCCAGGCAGAGGTGGTCACGGGCGACCCCGAATTCCAAAAACTAGAAGGGGAAATCACCACAACCTGGAAGGTGAACTAATGCCTCGACCAATTCCAGCTTCAGAAAGGATCATCCGTGCCCGCGAATTAATCCAACAGGCTCGAGATCTACCCGTGCCTGCTGAGGCCGGACGGCATGATTTTTCATACATCGCAAAGGTGAAGGACCTTTTGCAACAAGCCCGTGATATGGTCAAGTTTATTCCCTATAGCCCGAGTGCCACACCCGAAATCAAAAATGAGGTCAGCAAGATATTTCAAGAAGCTGACCAGGCTAATAAGGATATTTTGCATCGATAGACAGCTTAAGTTATGGGCAGGCATCCGTATGCAGAAACTTCCTGCACTCCTCACTGGTCAGTGACCGCGTGAGACGGGCGTGAGCCAGCCCAATGAGTTCATCAAGTTGCAGGTTGTAGCTGCGTATGCTCCCATCCGCTCCTGCGGTTGCCAGGCGCTCCCCGTCTGGGCTGAACGCGACGCCAAAAACATTGCTGGTATTCCCGTACAGGCTGAATAATTCATTGCCGGTGTTGGCATCCCAGACCTTGGCCAGGCGGTCAAACCCGGCAGAGGCTAACCGCGAGCCATCCTGGTTGAACGCCAGCCTCAGCACCAGCCCGGCGTGTCCGGATAACGTGCGCAGCTTCTCGCCTGGCTCGACCGCCCACAAGCTGATATTGCCATCCTGATTACCTGCTGCCAGCAAGCTGCCATCCGGGCTCAGTGCAACCCCATAAAACTCTTTGCCCTCACCGGAATAGGTTCTCACTACCTGTCCATTGCTGGCATCCCATTGGTACACGAATTTATCGTCGGCGCCGGTGAATACAGTTTTGCCATCCGGATGAAAAGCAATGCCCGTTATCAGAGCCGGAGCGGTGTGACCACTAAAGGTAGTGATCTCATCTCCACCTGCTAAATCCCATACTTTTGCGGTTCCATCCCAGCTGGCGCTGGCCAGGCGCGTGCCATCCTGGCTGAATGCCAGCCCGACCACCATGTTGATGTGCCCATTCAGATTTGCCCTTACTTCGCCCGTGTGGTTGTCCCAGATCGTTACTGTGCCATCGACGCTGCCTGTAGCCAGGCGCTCCCCGTCCGGGCTGAAGGCGAGACCGGTAAAACCGTCGGTTGGGGCGCTGCCTCGCCTGAGGGTAAGCAATGAATCGCCCGATTCTGAATTCCAGAACTTTGCAAACCCATCCACGCTGGCGGAGGCCAGCCGGCTTCCATCCGGGCTAAAGGCAACATCCCAGACAATCCCCGAATGACTCTCAATCGTCAACAATTCCCGCCCGGGGGTAGCATCCCAGACCCTCAGGCTGCCATCATAGGCACCGCTGGCAACCCGTTTGCCATCCGGACTGCCGGCCACGCTGATGACTGTACTGGTCCCGCCAGCCAGAGTGAGCAGTTGCCGGCCCGAGACCGAGTCCCACACCCGGGTAGTGCCATCCTGCCCTGCGGTCGCAAGCTTTCCATCTGCCAGGAAGGCAATATCGTACAGGCCGGATAGGCGCGGCAGGCTCAACACCTCCTCACCTGTCGCCGCCTCCCAAACTTTTACACTGCCATCTTCGCTGGCTGCAGCCAGGCGCGCTCCATCCGGACTGAAGGAGACGCTGTGAATAATACCGCCCAGGGATAGCGTGAAGATTTCCGCTCCGTCGTTGGCATCCCAGACTTTGACGATTCCCTCGTCCCCAGCTGTGGCGAGCATCCCGCCATCCGGGCTGTAGGCGATGGCCTTGGCGGGCTGTATCGTCCCTGCCAGCGATAGAACCTCACTTCGTGTGGCAAGCTCCCATACTTTCGAAGCGCCATCCATATTGGCCACCGCCAGGCGCTTCCCATCCGGGCTGAAGCTGATCTGCCCCACCGCCAGGTTATAACCGATGGTCGTGCCAACCGACTTTCCAGTTAGCGTTGATCTTATCTCTTCGCTCTGGATGTCCCACAGGACTACCCGGGTGACCCACGCCGCCGCCAGGATGCTCCCATCTGGGCTGAAAGCGACGCTCGCGCCTGATTCACCTGTGCCCCCATTAAATGTGAGCAAAGCTTCGCCAGAATTCACATCCCATACCTTGACCAGGCCGTCGGCGCCCATACTGGCAAGTAGCCTACCATCCGGACTGTACGTAACATCCGGGACGCCTCCCGGATGGGCTGGAATGTTCAACAGGATATGTAGCTCAGGAATGGCATTGTGCAGGGCATTGCGGGCTTCAAGCGTATCCGCCTCATTGAGGGCCTGCAGCGCCAGCAGCACGCTGCGCTCTGGGTCCACTTGCAGATTATTGATCGCCGCTGCAGCCAGTTCGCGGGAATTCGCCAGATGGTTGGCTTGAACGGCCCGCTGCCAAAACAGGAGCGCGCTTGCCGCCAACACGCCCGCCAGGGCCAGGGCAATTGTCAGAAATACGGCGCGTACCCGCAGTCGCCGGCTGGAACGTGACTGTTCCTCAGCCCGCGCCCGCTCGGTCTCGGCCAACCGCTGCGCTGCCTCCAGTTCGCGCTGCCGCTGCACTTCCCGCTCAATGTTTTCTTTTTCAAGCAGAGCCTGTGAAGCTTCGAGAAAATTACGCTCCAGGAGATTCACATCATCTGCATGTGCCTGAGTCCATTCGATCGCTTGAGCCAGGCGCGCCCCTCGGTAAAGAACCCCTGGATCGCGGCCCAATGCCTCCCATTCCTGGGCTGCCTCGGTAAGACGACGGTGCAGGCGCAGACCTTCTCGGTCTTCTTCCAACCAGGCTCGCAGGGTGGGCCATTCGCGGATCAGGGCCTCGTGCGCCACCTCGGCTGTATCCTGATCGGTTATGATCAATCGTGCATCTGCCAGGGTCAGTAATACTTCGTAAACCGCTTCCCTGTTGTCGGGTTTTGAAACCAGTTCGTCGAAGGTAACGCGCCGGCGGGTATCGGTAGTTGCGGTTTCTCCCCCTAGCTCGGTCAGGCGCAGGAAAATCTGCCGGGCAACCTCGCGCTGCTGGGGCCCGAGCTGATCATGGAACACTGCCTCAGCAGTTTCAGCAATGGCCCCCCGCACGCCGCCTGAGGCCGTGTAGCCGCTCAAAGTCATCGTTCGCCCGCGCCGCCGCTGCCAGGTGGCGAGCAGGGCATGTGAAAGCAAAGGCAGCGCGCCCGGTTCGGGAGTTTGCCCTGCATCGGCCCCCACATCATGGAGCAGAAGGTCAACCAATCCACGCTCAAATTCCCAATGTCCCCGCCGCGCTGGCTCCTCGATGGCGCGCCGCAGTTCTTCGCTGGTCATGGGACCAATATATTCCTGGTGCTGTGAAATTGCCTGGCGCAGCAAGTTGAAACGAGCGCAATGGGCGTAGAAATCCGCTCGCAGGACAATGACGATCATTGCTATCCCGCCTGGTCGGAAGGTCGCGGTGACCAGGCTATCGACAAATGCGGACTGCTCTACACCACTCCGGCAGAGGGTGAACAGTTCTTCGAATTGGTCGGCAATCAAGATTGCGTGAGCAGCGCCCGCGGCTTGTGCCATACGTTTCAAGGATTCTTGCAGGACCTCCGGTTCACGCGCCAGTTGGTCCACGAGTTTTCTAACCGGCAGGCTTTGCTGGTTTTCCCGGATGAGGCTGGCTGCGAGAGCTTCCAATGGATGAGCGGTCGGCGTCATGATCACTACTGGCCATCCAGAGGAGTGCTGCTGCCAGTGCAGAGCGGGGGTCAGGCCAGCGCGCACCACCGAGGATTTACCGCTTCCTGAAGCGCCAATGATGGCCAGGAAGCGTTCATCTGATTCCAACCGTT
>Ga0209640_10005494_pt1 | contig 11063 bp, 14 predicted proteins | sample RifCSP10_1_FD_184018 | JGI IMG/M metagenome (GOLD analysis project Ga0209640, IMG submission 184018) | Soil microbial communities from Rifle, Colorado - Rifle CSP2_sed 10_1 (SPAdes) (version 2) | ecosystem: Environmental > Terrestrial > Deep subsurface > Rock core/Sediment | place: Rifle...
GCGGCGGCGTCTTCGGCAAAGATTCCGGCCATCTCAAGCTCGCCTTGAAGTACGACTCGCGCAACGTCGCCTTCGGTCAGGTCGACGGCTCGGACGGCTCCAAGATCAACGCCTCCATTCTGTTCCCGAACGATCCCAAGCGGCGCCTCGAAGTGGTCTGGACCAACGAGGCCGCGCGTAAAGACCTGTCCGTGATCGCGATCAACGGAAAGTCGCAATGGATCGCGCCGAAGGGATTGAAGCTCGGCCTGTCGATTGCGGCGCTGGAGAAGCTGAACCACCGTCCGTTCAAGCTCACCGCCTTCGGCAAAGACGGATCCGCCTCGGTGCTCGGATGGGAGGGCGGCGCCCTCGCCTCGCTGCCCGGCGGCTGCAAGGTCGGCGTGCGCCTGTTCGCAGATGCCAAGGCGCCCGAGACGGCGCGCAACGCCGTTTCCGGCGACAAGGAGTTCCTTTCGAACGACGCGGGGATGCGCGCAGTCAAACCGACGATCGGCGAAATCCTGATCGGCTATTAGCTTTCGATCGGCGCCAAACTTTCGGACCCTCGACACGGATGCGCGCGTCGGCGGCGGCCGAACCGCCGGATCGCCACAATGATTCCCAAACGCCGCCGCAATCTTCCGGCAAGCGGCAATGATTGCTTAACCGGACGATCCCACAACGGCATATCGGTCGGTCGACCGCGGCGGTTCGCAAGACCGATCGATCGGAAGATCTCATCGGAAGGTTTCATCGGAAGCTTTCATGGACCAGCGCAGAATCATTCCCCTGCGGAGATTGGGCGTCGTCGCCGGACTGGCCCTGGCGATCTGCGCCAGCGCCGCTTCGGCCGAGGGGGACAAGTCGTCTGCCGCTGCGGCCAGCCCGGCGTTCGGCAGCCGCAAGCAAAATGCCGACGGATCGGTCGCACTCACGATCGGCCGGCGTCTGCCGACCGAATGGGAGACCAAGCTCGGCACCGATCTTCGTCTCGCCGAACCCGCCAGCGCGGTTCCATCGGAGAATCTCCTGCGAGGCACGACACCGGACCAGTCCACCGGCGCGATCTGGGGCAACCTCACGATGCCGGGACTTGGGTGGGACAAGACCACGTTGGAGGCGCGCGTCGACCCGACCAAGGACGAAGGAAAGGTCGGCGCAACCTTGAGCCGCTCCCTCCCGATCGACAAGAACCTATCGTTGACGCTGCAGAACAACTACTCGGTCACGCGCTCGGTCGCGCCGGTGCCAACGGACAGCAGCGCGGCCGCATCGGCCCTGCCGTTGACCGCAAGCGCGCCCGCCGCGGTCCCGACCGGCACGGAGACCTCCGCGCTCTGGTCGACAGGCCAGACGCTGCGTCTGAACATTGCCCCGTCCGGGACGGCATTGTCGGCCGGTGCCGCCGCATCGAGCGCGGACGACCAGTGGCACAACAAGCTGAGTTTGGAGCAGACGCTGTTCGGGCCGCTCAAGGTCACCACTTCGATCGAGGACGCCGGCACGGCGACCAGCAAGCAAAGCATCGTCGCCGGATTCAAGCGGTCCTGGTAAGAGCGAAGCGGGCGGCCGCGAATCGGTGGCGCGTTATCCAACGCTGCAACGTTGCCCTGAATTCGTCACCTTGCCGCCTCACTGCCATGTCGCAATCGTTGCATTCTGGGTGAGCGTGATCGCTAACGGGCAACCACGACTTGGCGAGGGGAAGGGAGATTGCAGCATGACCGTCACCAATGCTGAACAACCGGGCGAAATCGACCAGGCCACCGCGGCCGCCATCACGACAGCGGAGCAGGTCGAGGGTGAAATCCGCGCATTCGTGCGACGCGACGTGTCGGTGTTCCGCCGGCCGCGGGCGGAGAGCCATAACGAGGTGCCCATCGACGGCATCAATTCGCTGATCGAGCGGGTCGCCGGCGCCTCGGTGGCCGAGATCGAGCATGTCATCGTCGAACTCACCAGGGTGCGCGACATGTTGCGCAACGAGGGTGAACGCGTGCAGCGCGAGATCGCCGGCTACGCCTCGCTGAGCCAGGCCGCGATGACCTCGATGAAGATCATCGCCGACAGCCTGGCGCACTGGAAAACTCAGACCTCGCAGACCGGTCAAAGCAGCGGCTGACCGTGTCGCGGCGAGCGGGCCGGAAGTTCAAACTCCGCCAACGTTCGGTGCCGGGCGGCAGCCCGGAATCAGGTTGCGATGGGGGTGTTTCGGCAAAAAGCAGCGGAGGCCCCCCGAAGAAGGCCTCCGCCGATTGTTTTTTGTTCCTCCCTCGCGGCTGAGCTCGAGGGCTGTTTTTTTATTTGAGCATGATCCTTTCCGAAAACCGGTTGCCGCCCCCTGGGTCGCGTCCGGGACAGGTCTTTTCGGGATCACGCTTCGGTAACGCACGCTCGCGGCTTGGCTGCGCTACAACATGGCATAGGCGCTCGAAACCATGCCCACCGGCCGCTTGTCGACCGCGCTCGACAGCATCACCCGGCCGAAGCTGGTGGTGCGGCCGATGCGGACAACACGGGCGTCCGCCAGCACGTCGAAATTCGCAGGCCGCAGAAAATGCATGGTCTGATCGACCGCGCTCATTGGCCGATACCCGTTCCACGCCGCCGAACAGGCCATCGTCATGGCGGTGTCGGCGACCGCCATCAGCGCCTGCGGGCAGATCACGCCGTCGCGGCAAAGCCGGACGGAGTACGGCAGCCGGATCACCGCACCGGGCTGCCAGTCCGGCGGCGCCCCGGCGGGACGGCCGGCCTCGACCGCCTCGACCAGCAAGCCGAGTTCCTGCATCCAGGATGGCAGCGCATCGATCAGCAGGCGGCTGGCAGCCTCGATTCCGAAAACACTCTCGACTGCTTCAAGTCGGCGCGCTTCCGACGCCATGTGCCCCGCCTCCGCCTTCCGGGCGCGTGCGCAGATACGTGTTCGCGCGAATCATTTTGACGAGGTTAGAAGCCGGCGGCCCGGATCGCCAGCATTTTCAAAGGCTTCCCGAACTCCAAAACTGTGGTCAACCCGCCGCAACTGTGGAAAACATGTGGTAAAGTGCGCTCATTCGAACCAGCATGGCGTCGGATTTGAGGTGGGAGGGTCACGTGAGCGTTCGAGCATTGTCACACGCTCTGCGGGTTCCGGCTGTTGCGCTCGCGGCAGCGTTCGCTGCGTTCTTCGGGAGCGCGCCGGCCGGGGCGGCGAGCTGGATCGAGAAGAACGCCTATCTCATCGGCCCGCGCTACGAGGCCGTCCTTCCAGCCTGCGATCACCCGTTCGCGCTCAACACCATCCGTAGGCGGTTCGCCAGCAAGGAAGGCCGGTTCTGGAACTCCAACCTGCAGATCGTGAATTTCGAGCACATCAAAGAGACCGCGTTCAACCCGTGGGCGGAGGGCACCATTCCACGCCGATTCTGCAGCGGCCGCGCGCTGATCTCCGACGGCCGCTGGCGGCGGGTGCACTACTCGATCATCGAGGACGGCGGGATCATGAGCATAGGCTGGGGCGTGCAATGGTGCGTGGTCGGCATCGACCGCAACTGGGCCTACAACCCGGCCTGCCAAATGGCGCGGCCCTGAAAACCTTCCCTCGGTATCGGTATCGCCATCGCCAGCGCGGACTCATTTGTCGCGCTTGTCGGTCGCTCCCAGGACGCGCCCGCTCTTTGGATTGACCAGATGCGTCCGCGTGCAGGCCGGACATTCGACGCTGATATAGACGTCGCTGACACTCACGTCTTCCTCCAGCCAGCCCTGGACGGTGCGGCCGGTGTAGGGACATCGGAAGAGCACGCTCGGCATTGCCAGCAAGCGAGCATCGCCGACACCGGCCGACTTTGAGCTATCTCAAAGAACGGCACCAAGAACGCCCCGCTGTGACCCGTTATCCACAGCCGCCGCTGGAAAAAGCGGGCGCCCGGACCGAGTGGTGCAGGCGGACCCGTTTCATTGCCATTTTGTTCTTGTATTGTTCCAGGCGACCCGATACGGTTCCAACGTCGGTCTGTTGAGTGAGGGGGTACATCCCATGATCGCTATCGTCATTCGCACGGCGGCCTCGGCGCTCGTCCTGCTGGCGCTCTCGCTCGGCTGGACGTCCGCGCAGGAGCGGCACCAGCCGGGCCGGTTCGACTTCTACGTTCTGGCGCTGTCGTGGTCGCCGTCCTTCTGCAAGGACATAGAAGAGCGCGGCCGCGAGGCGCGCGAGCAATGCGGTGTCGCGCGGCCCTATTCGTTCGTCGTGCATGGCCTGTGGCCGCAGTATGAGCGCGGCTTTCCGCGCGACTGCCAGGTGCCGGCGCCGCGGCTCGACCGCAACATCATGAAATCGATGCTCGACCTGATGCCGGCGCCGCGGCTCATCTATCGCGAGTGGGACAGCCACGGCACTTGCTCGGGCTTTGCGCCGCAAGCCTATTTTGACCTGGTGCGGAAGGCGCGTGGCGCGGTGAAGATTCCGGAAATCTATTCCGCGCCCAAGGCCACGCTGACGGTGACGCCGGACGAGGTCGAGGAGGCTTTCGTCAAGGACAATCCCGGGCTCTCGCGCGCCGGCATCGCGGTGACCTGCGGCGGCACACGGCTTGGCGAAATCCGCATCTGCATGACCAAGGATCTGCGCTTTCGCGATTGCGACGAGATCGATCGCCGCGCCTGCCGGCGCGACAAGCTCTTCATGCCGCCGGTACGCGGCGGCTGAGTGCAAGCGCCACGATCGCCGGAGTCTGATCCAATTCGATTGAATCGGATCAGACTCCAGCTCGCTGTTTGAGCCTGATTCTTTCCGAAGGCCGGTTCGCAGCCCCGGATCGCCTCCGGGGCAGGCTTTTTTTTCGGGATCGTGCGCTGATGCCGTGGCGTGCGGCGAATACGCTTCCCTCGCCCCGCTCTTGCGGGGACAGGGAAGCGTGTTCTTGGCGTGCGACGCGCCGTCACAACTTTGGAAAGCCGAACGCCTCGGCCGGGTTGTCGACGAAGATCAGCTTGCGCGTGCCTTCGTCCGGCACCCAGTCCAGCATCATGTCGAGCAGCCTGACGTCGTTCGGCATCGGCTTGAAATACTGCGGATGCGGCCAGTCCGAGCCCCACAGGAGCCGCGTCGGTGCGTGCGCCACGAGCTTCTTCACCAGCGGGTCGGTGTCGGAGAACGGGAAATCGTCCTCTTTGGAGATGCGCGGCGACAGCTTCACCCAGCAGCGGCCGGTATCGAGGCAGGCCAGGACGAACTTGAAGCCTGCGCCGTCGATGCCCTTGGACGGATCGACGCCGCCCATGTGCTCGAGCACGAACTTGCCGGGCGTCTGCAGGATCTGCGGCTTCCAGGCGTCCATCTGCGCCTCGTCGGCGCGGTGCAGGTAGTGCATCGACCAGCCGCGCTCGCTCAAGCGCGCAACCATGCGCTGGTCGACGGTCTTGGTGAGCCGCCAGGTGATGCGGTAGCCGACCACGCCGGCCTTGGTCAGGATGTCGAGCTCGCCGTCGGTGATGCCCGGCCACGGCACGATCACCGAGCGCAGCCGGTCGGGGAAGCGGCATTGCGCGTGCAGCGCGATCTCGTAGTTGTGCTCGTACATCATCGAAAGCACGTGCAGCCCGCGTTGCAGGCCGAGCGCGTCCTGCATCTTCAGCCAATCTTCAATGGGCGTGTCCTCGAACTCGAGGTGGCTGAACACGTGGTTCGGCTTGAGCGGGAACTGCTGCTGCGGCCCGATGAAATGGAAATGGCAATCGCAGGCGCCGGGCGGCAGCGTCAACCTGGGCTTGGGGTAGTTGCGGTCGATTTTGGGCGAGAAGGGGCGCGTTGCGGCGGTCGTCGTGTTCATGTCGAGAGTCATCCCGCTTGAGGAGGCTCGTGAACAACTCTCCGCGGTCATTCCGGGACGGCGCCAAAGCGCCGGGCCCGGAATGACGATGGAAGTGTTCTTCAGCATCCGGTCAGAAACCCTTCACCGCCTCGCGCACGTGCTCGACCTCGGGCGGCGAAGCAAAGCAATGCGCCACCAGCTTGCGCCACTCCTGGAAATCGGCCGAGCCGCGGAAATCGACGGTGTGGTTCTCCACCGTGTCCCAGGTCAGGAACAGCCGGTACCGCTGCGGCTTCTCGACCGAGCGCTGCAACGACATGGTCCGGCACCCCTTGGCACGCTGGAAATATTGCGCGGCCTTGCCGACGCCGGACTCGAATTCGGATTCCATGCCGGGCTTGATGTCGATCTGCGCGATTTCGAGAAACATGCTCTGGTCCTTGTCGAACGGCCCGGTTATCAGTGCCATGCCCTTGATGGTCGTCAAGGGCCATAGTCCGCTAGCCGGCGATCGATGGCCAGGCCGAGAGTTCAATGACCGCAGAAATGGCACCGATGATCGAGCCTTACGGGGCATTGGCACCGGGCCCATTCGACGCCGCCGTGATCGCGATGACGAGCCGCCTTCCAGTCAACTGGCTCGGACTGCGGCTTGCCATTGGGCTGCGTCGCATGGTCACCATGCGTCTGCCCGCGGATGGCGGTGTCGACGTCGAGCGCTGGGGCCTGCGCGTGCGGCTGCACCCGCGTCACAATGGCTGCGAGAAGGGACTGCTGTTCACGCCGCAGTTCTACGAGGCGCGCGAGCGAGCCGAGCTCGGCGCGCGGATCGCCAGAGCCAAAGGAACCGGCAGGCCCTTTGTGTTCGTCGATATCGGGGCGAACGTCGGGCTGTTTTCATTGTTCGTCGCCTCGCGTGCTGGCGCCGACGCCAGGATTCTGGCGGTCGAACCGGAGCGCGAGAACCTCAGGCGGTTGCGCTTCAACATCGATGCGAATCCCGGCCTGCCGATCCGGGTGCTGCCGCACGCGCTGGGAGAGGCGGAAGGACCCTTGGCGCTCGAGATCCACTGCGGCGACCGCGGCGGCACGCGCACGCGACCGTTGCAGGATTCGGGCGTGACCGCCGCCGGCATCCAAGTGCAATGCAAGACTCTGGCGCAGGTGCTGGCACAGCAGAACGTGCAATGGATCGACGCCCTGAAGATCGACGTCGAAGGGGCGGAGGACTCCATCCTGGTTCCGTTCTTCAAGGCTGTGCCCGAGAGCCTGTGGCCGCGATTTCTGATCGTGGAGGACACCCACGAGCTCTGGCGCGTCGATCTGTTTTCCGAATTGCGGGCGCGCCGCTATAAGGTCTCCGCACGCACCAAGCTCAACGTCATGATGGACCGGTGATGCCGATCGGGCAGCTTATTGCTTTCGCCGTCTGGCTTGCGCTCGCGATGGCGGGCGGCGTCCTGATCGTCTTCGTTTGGGAGCGGCTGCGGGCAAGTTATTGCGACGAGCGCCCCGCCACGCGGGCGCAGCCGAAACCGGTCGACGGTCAGGGCGCTTAAGCATGCTCAGTCAGGCGGCAGCTCAATCCATCAATTGACCTTGATGTTGGCCTCTTTGATCACCTTCTGCCACTTGACGTTCTCGACGGCGATGAACTTCTCGAACTCCGCGGGACCGGAGGCGTCGATCACGAAGCTGCGCGCCTCCAGCGCCTTCTTGACGTCGGGCCGTGCCAGCACCTCCGCCACGTCGGCATGCACCTTGTCGCGGATTGCGCGCGGCGTGCCGGTGGGCGCGAACAGGCCGAAAGCGCCCTGCGAGGTGTAGCCGGGCACGCCGGCCTCCTGCATGGTCGGCATGTCCGGCGCCAGCGGATTGCGCTTGACGGTCGAGACCGCCAACGCCTTGAGCTTATGGGTGCCGATATGCGGCAGGATGTTCGACACGCCGTTGATGGTCATGTCGATCTCGCCTGAGAGGATCGCGGTCGTGGTCTCGGCCGCGCCCTTGTAGGGCACGTGAACGAGCTTGATGCCGACGATGCCGGCGAAATATTCGGTGGCGATGCGCTGGATGGTGCCGGGACCGGTGGTTCCATAGGTCAGCGTATTCGGCTTGGACTTGGCGAGCGCGACCAGCTCCTTGACGCTCGACACCGGCACCTTGTTGGCGACCGCGAGCATGTGCGGGATCGACGCCATCAGCACGACCGGCTCGAACTCCTTCATCGAATAGGGCAGCTTGCTGTAGAGCAGCGGATTGAGCACGAAGGTCTGGTCGGCGGCGAGCAGCAGCGTATAGCCGTCCGGCGCGCTCTTGGCGGCGGCGACGGTGCCGATCAGCGTGTTGCCGCCCGGACGGTTCTCGACCACCACGCCCTGCCCCCATTTCTCCGACAGCTTCTGCGCCACCAGTCGCAGCAGCACGTCGGGCGCGCCGCCGGCGCTGAACGGAATGATCATGTGGACCGTGCGGGTGGGATAGTCGATCGCTGCGGCCTGGCCGGACGGCAGGATCGCACCGAGAAGGCAGGCCAGCATGGCGATGATGAGGCGCATGGTCGTTTGGCTTTCTGCTGGTTGGAAGATTTCGGATGATGGCGGGGCGAACGGCCGCGTTTACCAGTACCGCCAGCGGCGGTATCCCCAATAGCGGAGGGGCCCGCCCCAATAATATGGTCGGTACCGGGGGTAGTAGACGGGCGGTCCGTAATACACCGGCGGCTCGACCACGGCGTATCCGGGAGGCGGAGCGTAGGCCCGGGGAGCTGCCGGCCGGGTCGGCACCCGTCCGCTCCGGTCGAGGGCGGTCGCGATCGCGAAGCCCTTCTTGCCCTGCCAATCCACCTCGCACCAGTCGGTGCAGTTGGTGGCGTCGACCAGGCTGCCGCCCGGGATCTTGGCGAGAATTTCCTTATCGGTGCCCGCACCCGCACGCAGGTGCACTGTCGTCCTAACATAGGCGGGCGCCGCGGCCACGGAGGCGGCCGACAGCAGTGTGAATGTGGCGGCGCAAATCAAAAGCCGTGTCGAGGTCATGGCCTTGCTCTCCGGTTCGGATTTCGTCGGCCGCAATTTAACCAGACGCGACCAGACCTATTCAACCGACCCGTGGCTCATACCGGGCATGCCTTCCCGGTTGCCGAGCGCCTGGCAAGTTTCTAGCATGGCTGGCAAGCGACAACATCAGGCTGGGGAGACCGCGATGACACAATCCAAGGATAAGGCCGGCACGCCGTCCCGGCGGCGGGTTCTGAAGGCGACCGCGGCCGTTGCCGTAGGCTTTGCGGCGCCGACCTTCCTGCGGATCGGTTCGGCGCTGGCCGCCTATCCGGAGCGTCCGATCAAGATCGTCGTGGCCAATACGCCGGGTGGCCCCTCCGACATCATCGCCCGCATGCTGGCAGCCGAGATGGCGTCGCCGCTCGGCGCATCGGTGTTCGTCGAGAACAAGGGCGGGGCCGGCGGCAACATCGGCATGGGCTTTGCCGCGCGCGCAGAGCCCGACGGCTACACCATCCTGCTGACCACCAGCGCCTTCGTGGTCAACCCCGGCCTCTACAACACGCTGCCCTACGATCCGTTCAAGGATTTCGTGCCGATCTGCGAGCCGGCGGTGAACCCGCACGTGTTCACGGTGAAGGCCGACCATCCGGCCAAGACCATGAAGGAACTTGTGGGAATCGCGAAGTCCAATCCCGACAAATACAACTTCTCGACCCCACCGATCGGGACCGTGCCGCAGCTCCAGGTCGAACTTCTGAAACTGCGCGAGGGGCTGCAGAAGGTGGCGACCTCGGTCTACAAGGGCGGCGGCGACGCGATTAAGGCGCTGCTCACTGGCGAGGTGCAGATCTCGTCCGGCACGCTCGCGCCCGCCTTCCCGCACATGAAGGCCGGCACCATCAAGGCGCTGGCGCAGACCGGTCCCGCACGCTGGGTCGGTTTGCCCAACGTACCCACCATGGGAGAGGCCGGGTTCAGCGACTTCGTGTTCGATACCTATTGCGCGCTGATTGCGCCGGCCAAGGTGCCGCCGGAGATCGTCGCCAAGCTGGAAAAGACCGTGCTTGCCATCCTGGCCAAGCCGGAGATGAGAAAGAAGCTGACCGACGCGGGCTTTGAGATCACCGCCAAGGACGCCAAGGGTCACGCCGCGCGAATCGCCAAGGAGGTCCCGATGTACAAGAAGATCATCGAGGACGCCGGCATCAAGAAGCTCTAGCAACCGGGCCGAAGGCACGATGACGGCGAATCGCGATAGACAACTGCGTCTGTTGTGACGACAATTCAGCAGGTGTGGCGCAATCGTCACACTTGGCCATGAGTTATTGGAATCGCGGCAAATTACCATGCCGCGGGGGCTAATTTACGGTGTAGGTTCAGCCGCAGGGCAATGGGGCTAGATGGGGGCTAGAATGCATTTCCTCTCCGTGGCCATTCATTGCTGGTGAGCCACGCCGTGGATAACCGACCGATCATCGCCGTCACCTGCCTGTCCTTCGAGGCTCGGGTGGCTGCCGGGCCCGGCATTTCCGTGCTTTGCGGCACTGCACAGCGCTACGTCGACAAGCTGGAAACCGCGGTCAGGGAGGGCGGCAGCGGGATCATCAGCATCGGCATCGCGGGCGGACTGGCGTCGGGGCTGGCGCCCGGCGACTGGGTGGTTGCCTCCGGCGTCGTGGCCGACGGGGTCCGCTTTCCGACCGACCGCCGCTGGTCGAGCCGGCTTGTGAAAGCGCTGCCGAGCGCGCTCCATGCCGACATCTCCGGGTCCGACACCCCGGTGGTGGGCCAGGACCACAAGCGCTCGCTGTATGAAGCCACCGGCACGGTGGCGGTGGACATGGAATCCCACATCGCGGCACGGATTGCCGCCGCGCACGGGGTCCCGTTCGCGGCCTGCCGGGTCATCATCGATCCGGCCGAGCGGACCTTGCCGCCGGCCGCGCTGGTCGGCATGCGCTCCGACGGGACGCCCGACGTCTTGGCCGTGATTCGCTCGCTGGTCCGGCAACCGCAGCAGATGCTCGCGCTGCTGCGAGTCGTCGCCGACGCGCGCGCGGCGCGGTCAGCGCTGTTCCGCGGCCGCCGGCTGTTGGGCGAGGATTTGAGCTTCCCGCGTCTGGACGCGATGCAACTCAGCCTGCCGCGCTAAGTCTTCAACCGGGGCTGCTGCGGACGCGGCAGCGACCGCCGCCGCGCTCTAGCGGAAGAATTGCGCCAGCATAACGACCAGCCCGGTCGCCGCAACCGCGCGGACCCAGGTCAAATCGTCCAGGCC
>Ga0209640_10005495_pt1 | contig 11062 bp, 9 predicted proteins | sample RifCSP10_1_FD_184018 | JGI IMG/M metagenome (GOLD analysis project Ga0209640, IMG submission 184018) | Soil microbial communities from Rifle, Colorado - Rifle CSP2_sed 10_1 (SPAdes) (version 2) | ecosystem: Environmental > Terrestrial > Deep subsurface > Rock core/Sediment | place: Rifle...
GCTGAGTTTGGCTTCTTGGGAGTAGTTGTAAAAACTTTTAAACAGACTCCCCGCTTAAAAGGAGAAGGCGAAGCCACTGGCCTATTTTGTAAAACGTTAAAATAAACCCCCAAAGCCGGGGTTTTGTCTTTTCTCGCAGTTTGCTTCCTGCCGTGTTTTAAAAGCTGACGCATTGTCGGCATACGCGGCTAATATTAGCAAGGGTAATAGCCCTTGTCAATCAATACTAAGGGGCTTTAGTGGCCGAAAATGGCCATAAAAGCCTGAGTACCCATGCTTCCGGCAAAGAGTTGGAATAACATTATTGCCGGTAACCAAATTACGTCCGAGGCATAGTAGATAAATATCATAAGAATAATTATCCCGCCCAGGCCGATATTCTGAAGCGCCAGCGAATATCTGGGAGGTAAGATGATAGTTAGGATTTTTGAGCCGTCTAAGGGGGGTATAGGAATCAAGTTAAAAATCGCCAAAAGGCAGTTTATAAAAACTATCATACTCAAAAACCCCAGAGTAACGGGGCTTAAGAAACTACTGCCCAGTCTGATAATAAGACCGAAAATAAAAGCCAAGGCCAGGTTGGATAAGGGCCCAGCCAGAGCGACTTTCAAGGGGCCGTATATATAATCTTTATAAAGAGCATGAGGATTGTAAGGTACGGGCTTGGCCCAACCTAAAATAACCGGGGAATGAGTAACAAACAGGAGTAAGGGCAAAATTATGGAACCAAATAGGTCTATGTGGCTTATAGGATTTAAAGTAAGCCTACCGGCATCCTTGGCAGTTTCATCTCCAAGACTCAAGGCCATTAACCCATGAGAAACCTCATGGATAATAACCGAGCCCAAGAGCACCGCTATTTGAAATATTATAAGGATTATGTTATTCTCCATATCGTTTTATATCTTATAATAAACAAAAACATGAAAGTTTGCGAAATTTGCGGCAAGGGATCAAAAATGGGCGGACACAGGATAAAGCTCCGCGGTAAGTATAATCCCCAGCCTACTACAAGAAAATATCCCAACCTACAATCCACTAGGCTCTCTTCCGGTAAGAAAGTCGTGGCTTGCGCCACGTGTGTTAAAAGGCAAAGCCGGGTGGTTGTCGCCTAAAGCCGGGCTGTAGTATAGCGGCAGTACGCACCCTTGGGGTGGGTGTAGACCGGGTTCGACTCCCGGCAGCCCGACAAATAATGCTTTGGTTATAAATAAAATAGGCTAGCAAATCGCTAGTCTATTATTTTGTTTTTTATTTTTTGCCACCAACTGTGTTCTATATTCTTTAATTTTTCCAACTCTCTCTCATAAATCGGCTTAAAGTATTCGTTACCGACTTTTGTTTCTTCATAACACTTGGATATTAAAGATAACTTATCGGCCAGTTTTACCACCTGAGCTTCTTTAGAACTTTGCTCAGCATCTTCCGTCCATAAATTTATTAAGTCCGATGAAAGCTTATCCGGTAAGTTTTCAAACATCAGAGGAATGGTTTCTTTATTTACTTTTCTTACTGCCTCGGCAATCTCGTCGTTATAATGTTTGAAAGGAGTTAAAATATCTCCGCTGAAAGCTTCTTCCATATCGTGAACTAAAGCTATTTTTAAAGTCTTGGCTTCGTCAATGGGCTCGTTCACATCACGTAAGAAATGTAATAAGACAACTGTGAAATAAGCGACATAAAAAGAGTGTTCGGCAACGGACTCGGGGAATTGTTGCGGCTTTCCGTTAAACCTGACCACATGAGCCAGGGACCTATCCAGAAAGTGCTCGAATGTTTTTGACATAATCAGAACCTGTCTTAATAATAATTCCTAACGCGATATTAGTAAAATAACTTCTTTAATTAAAAGTCCCACCCCCGTTTGAAATCCCCAGCTAAATACTAGGTGGGTGAGCTCAACTTCAACCCTAAGGCTAAAGTACTATTGCCCTCCCTTCAAAATTGTAATCTGGAAACAATTGGGGATGGGACAACTGTATTATACCAAAAATTTAAATCAAGTAAAAAGCTACTCCAAGATGCCGTCCAGGTTAATGTCGTATAATATAGACTCGTTGTTGAGGCGGTAGCTATACACTTCCTCTTCTTTAAACCATAGTGCAATCTCCTTGTCGGCTTCCTCCGGAGACCCTGAAGAATGCAGCAAATTTCTCACTGCCCGGCCATCAACATCAGCCATTTCATAAGAATCAATAGTAAAGTCCCCTCTAATAGTGCCCACATCGGAGGTTAAGGGTTCGGTGCCACCCGTTATTTTTCTCACAATTCCCACAGCGTGTATTCCCTGCCAAACCATGGCTACTACCGGACCGGCCGCAAGATACTTCTTCAAATTCTTCAAAATTATTGCAGTTACTTCAATCGGATTTTCCGATGGCGGGGTCTTACCCTTCTTTTTATAAGAATCGATTGTTTTCTGCCCGGTTTTCACACGCCATTCCGGATCAACCAAATAATGAGACTCAACGAAATCCTCGTCGGGCACAATCATCTTCAAGCCGACCAGTTTTAAGCCGCTTTGTTCGTAACGCTTAATTATTTCTCCAATCAAACTTCGCTGAACGCCGTCCGGTTTAACTATCACGAGCGTCCTCTCTTCTTTTAAATTATTCATTGTTTTTTTTCTTTACAATCTCGATATGCAAATCTTTCAACTGGCCTTCGGAAACGCCGCTTGGCGCTCCCATAAGCAAATCCCTTCCATCCCCTGTCTTTGGAAAAGCGATTACCTCGCGGATGTTCGGCTCATTCTCGAGAATCATAAGAAGCCTGTCTATTCCCGGGGCAATTCCTCCATGCGGCGGCGCACCATATTCAAAAGCAGTCAGGAAGTGTTGAAATTGTTTTTTCTGTTCATCCGTGAACCCAATCAGGTCGAAAACCTTTTCTTGTATCTCCGACTGATGGATTCTAATGCTCCCACCACCGACTTCGTAGCCGTTAAGAACAAGGTCGTGTTGAAGACCCCTTACTTTAAGTGGATCCGAATCGAGCAGGGCAATGTCGTCCGGGTGAGGGGCGGTGAACATATGATGGGAAGGCGCGAATTTTGCCAAACCCGAGCCATGAAAAAAATCTTCCTCTGTTTGTTCTTTAAAAAGAGGGAAATCAATTACCCAAGCAAAAGCCAACTCATCCGGATCTTTTTTATCTTTTCTCAAATCCGGTTTGTCGGTGCCGTATTCCTTTTGAACAAAACTATGCGGCAAACGGGGCCAAGGCGACTTGGAAATTTTCTTTTGAGGAAACAAACTTTCCACTAAATTTGTGAACATTTCTTCAACCAGGTTTAAAATGTCGTTTTGTTCAACGAAACTCATCTCCATATCCAATTGAGTAAATTCCGGCTGGCGGTCACCTCTGGTGTCCTCATCCCGGAAACATTTGGCTATCTGGAAGTATCGCTCCATTCCACCAACCATAAGGAGCTGTTTGTATTGCTGGGGTGATTGCGGCAAGGCATAGAAATTACCCGGATAAACACGGGAAGGCACCAAATAGTCTCTTGCTCCTTCCGGGGTAGATTTACTCAAGCCCGGAGTTTCTATCTCCACGAAATCCTTAGCAGTCAGGAAATCACGCATAAACTTAGTGGCTTTATGGCGGTCCCGGATATTTTTAGCGACTCGCTGGCGGCGCATATCCAAATAGCGATACTGCATCCTTAGTTCTTCGCTTACTTCGTAACCATCGGTATCTAATGCAAAAGGCGGAGTTTTGGCTTTGGTAATAACCTCCAGTTCGCTCACTTGGAGTTCCAGTTTACCGGTTTTTAAGTTTTCGTTAATCATGCCCTTGGGGCGCTCACTCACTTTACCCTTTACGGTAATGACCCATTCAGGGCGCAAAGTATCGGCTAGTTTATAGACTTCCGGATTATCTTTGGGAACGAAAACGAGCTGCACAATGCCTTTTCGGTCTCTAATATCAATAAAAACAATTTTGCCGTGGTCGCGGCGGTTATCTACCCAACCTGATAACTCAACCTCCTCCCCAACCTTATTTACAATTTCTTCGGTTAAAATACGCATGTGTTTCCCAGTATATCACTTACTTTTAAAAACATTAAGTAGCCCGTTTAGAGCTACGACATTGACCCTACCATCTCTATCGTTTCTATAAACACTGCTACCGGATTGAGTAAGACGATTTATCGCATCCGGTGTCGGATGGCCATAATTATTCTTGCCTACCTGGATTACGGAAACCAAAGGGCTTGCTTCACTTAAAAAACCAACACCGCTGGAATACTTTGAGCCGTGATGGCCAACCTTAAGAATATCTGCGTTCAAGTCGTATAAGTTAGCCAGAATATCTTCAACTACAAAACCGATATCCGCGGTAAAAAGTTCTTTTATGCCCGATGAAAAAAGTTCGGCAACAATGCCCGTATCGTTTAATTCGCTACTCTTAACCAATTCCTTATCCGGTGAAAGAATTGAAATAAAACTATCTTTATAATTTATCTTATCGTTCCTGGATAAGATAATTGTCGGGGTTTTGGCCTCAGACAAGCTATTGGTTAAATCTTGCCAAGCTTCAACGTCTCCGGGCCTACCATTCCAAATAAAGATTCCTACTTTGTAACGTTCTAAAAGTGATATGAATCCACTAAAGTGGTCCAGTTGAGGATGAGTAAGGAGAACCATATCAATATATCTATCATTCGCAGGTAGAACCCTGTCGAGTTCACTTAGTAAGCTTTTATCCGGGCCGCCGTCAACGAGCAACTTAACTCCTCCCGGCAGAATAGTGAGAGTTGAATCTCCTTGCCCGATATTCAGGAAATAAGTTTGAAGATACGGTTTGGGCCCGCCAAAAACTACGCCATACCAAAGCACCACATTAAGTAAGATAAGAGCCGAAAAGATTAATGATGAATATTTCATAACTTAACAGTATATTCGTTACCCAACCAATTATAAGCGACAAATGATATGAGAATAAACCCGTTAAAGCTCCCATAAAACCCAAAAACATTGTTAAGGGCATAAATTCAAGAAGCAGCACATTAGCCAGTATGCCTGAAAAAGAAAACCTGCCAAAAGTCGTGATTAGTATTGGCAACGTAGCCAATTGAGCTGAGGTTGTCTGCAATAGGTTCTCCCGCCAGCCCAGAAAACTTCCTCCGCCTTTAAATTTAGTTACCTTCTCAATTAATGGCCTTAGGTAGATTATCCCCAAAAGAGCCGCGAACGATAACTGGAAACCCACACTAAAAACCAAAAGTTCCGGATTGAATAAGAGCATTATGGCCGCAGTCAAAGTGATGGCATTTCTTAAACTATAAAGACGGCTGGACCGTTCGGAAATTAGGAAAATAATACCCATGATAGCGGCACGAACAACCGATTCTTCCCCGCCAGTCATTAATACAAAGGTAATTATAAAAAATACGGTTAACCAAAAAGCCTTACTTCTTTTAAAGAAGTAGCTTAGTAAGGTTGCCAGAGCCACGGCAATAATAGAAATATTGTAACCGGACAGGGCTACTAAATGAGTCGTGCCGCTTTTTTGCAAAGCCTCCGTAAACTCCTTAGAAAAGCCCGAACGTTCACCAAAAAGTATACCCACCATGAAAGCCGATTGCTCTCCCGGCAAAATCCTTCCTAAATTACCAACCAGTTTTGATTTAAAAGAAAATAAGAAAACTTTTGCCGAACTGCCGTTATTGGAGCTTACTAAATTAACTTTCGGTGAAAGACTGATATTTAAGTCGCTGGAATCGGATTTAATTATCTTTCCGTTAACCTCAATAAAATCACCGTAGTGATACTCGGGATATAAAGAGGTGTAAATTCGGACATTGCCTTTGTATGGAGTTTTTAGGCGAATATCTACGGCTTGACTATCTAGGCCGTGAAAAGGCTCTTTATAAACCGCTCCCTGAAAAGTGAAGCTCTCATCTAAAATCAGATATTCTTTATTGATGGCGGTATGAAAGTTATAGTAAAAATACCCGATAAAAGCGGTTATAAGAAAAAGGCAAGCCCATTTTAATAGGATGCCTCCGGTATATTTTGATTTTAAAACATACCAAACAATGAACGGAATACTAATTAGAAATAGCCAAAGATTAATATTTAAACTAGCCGCTCCAATACCTATGATGAAAAACGCCGCTAAATAAAAGGCGGCATCGTGCAGTTTCATCTGATCAAAAATCTAAAGCAACCTTGGCGAGTTTTTTGTTATTAAAAGGATGTTTAATCTCCTTCATTTCGGTAACTAAATCCGCTATTTCTATTAACTCCGGTTTGGCATCGCGGCCTGTGAGAATTACAAATTTTTCTTCGGGAACTGTTCTTAGTACTTCCAAAACCGGGTCAATGCTCAAAAGCTCCAAGGAAATTGCCACGTTAATTTCATCTAATATGATGAGCCCCCAATCTTTCTTTAGTTCTTTAGTAAAACAATCGAAAGCCTCTCCTGCCGCTTTCGCGTGCTCCTCTTTAGGCAACTGGTCGCCCAGGATACCCACAAATCCCAAGCCCATTTTCTTTAACTCGAAACTCCCCTTCTTGTCTCCCTTACTAATAATGTCTATAAAATCCTCTCCCGACTTCCACGGACCTTTAATAAACTGGATCATCAGCACACTCTTGCCCCGGCCTACGGCCCTAACCGCCTGGCCCAATGAAGCTGTGGTTTTGCCTTTGCCGTTACCGGTAAAAACTATAAGCATTTAGGTGTGGTCAATATAATTTGGCAGACCTTTGGAGGTTTTTATAATACTAACAGCCCCGATTGCTCCGTCACCAACGGACTTAACTATCTGGTTTACCCCGCCTCTTGCCATACCTACCGCCCATACTTTTTCATTGCTCGTTCGCATGTTGACATCAACTTTTATAAAGTCCCCCGCAACCTCAAGCCCCAGTTGTCTGGCAAAATCCAAGGATGAAGCCACACCTAAAGCGATAAAAAGCGCGTCAAAATTTATAGTCTCCCCCGTTTCGGTAATAACAGAATTTGCCTTAGCGCCATCGCCTTTTATCTCTTTTATTCTTACCGTGACGGCAGAAACATGCTTAGAATCTAAAATATTTTTATAACCTTCGGAAAAATTAACGGCCGGGCTATGAGAAATGATTCTCACATCTTTTACATAGGCGCTTAATTCAATTGCTTCTTCCGCTGCCAGGTTGGAATTGCCCAGAACCACGATGCTTTTGCCTTTATAGATTGGCCCGTCACACAAAGCGCAGTAATGCACGCCCTTGCCGGAATATTCTTTTTCACCAGGCAAGTTGGCTTTAATATAATTGGCACCGTGCGCTAAAACCAGATTTTTGGCAGTAAATTCATCTAAATTTGCCGTCTTAGTTAAAAAGTTTCCGTTTATTTCTTCAGTATGAGTCACCTCCTGCTTCTCGTAGACTACCCCCTGGTTCTTGGCTTGAGCAATCATATTGTCTAAGAGCGTTCTGCCGGAAATGCCATCCGGGAACCCCGGAAAATTTCTCACGTCAGAGGCATCAGCCAAACCGCTTTCATTGTCCACTCCCACCACAAGCACAGACATACCGGCTCTCACCAAAAAAATTGAGGCCGACCAAGCAGCCGGACCGGCACCCACTACAATCGCATCGTACGACCTGTTCATAAAGACAGTTTACCCTGTGAAACAAGTTAGGTAAACCTATTTTTAGGGTTTATAGAAAATGGAGATAAGGGTAATATCCGGCCCGTACATTATACTCGTCCAATCTCCAGTGGCATCACAACCAGATGAAACCAGACATCTTAAAATACTCGCCGTCGCCAAATCCAAATCGGAACCTCCATCACCCGCGTAAAGAACTCCATTTGCAGAATCATAAGTGATAGCCGTACTGGACATGTTATTGCTTTCCAGCAGATAGTGCGCCGGAAAGTCCGTACTTTGGTCGCAACTACTGGATAACGGGCAATAAATCATATAAACATTATTCACCAACTGGGGATATTCACCAATATATAAATTGGAGCCGGTTAACCCCACGGTAGCAAAGTTAGTTGCGGCAACTGCATAAGGAGTTGTCCATTCGCCAACTACATCGCAACCGGTTGAAACCACGCAACGCCTTAATTCTCCTCCGGTCATATCGTAACCAGCCGCATACAACACTCCGTTTACGCTATCAAATTTAATATCGGTCACATTAGTCTGATTGGTTAGATCTATAACTGTCCAATCCACAGCCTGATCGCAACCGGTTGAAGCCATACATCTCAATATCCTGCTGTCATCGGAGCTGGAAAAATAAGAGCGGTCAACGGCGTAGAGAACGTTATTCGTGGTGTCTCTCGTTATGGTGTCAATTACGAGTTGGGTACCCGTAAGCACCAGAGACCACTCTCCTGCGGCATCACATCCGGTTGATACAGGACATCTATATAAATTAGGCGGTGACTCTGTGCCGGCATAGACGGCGCTGGTGGCCGGGTCAAAAAATAAACTGTAGAAAGCAGCTCCACCTGAACTGAAAACAGCAGTCCACTCAGCTCTCGCGTCGCAATTAGTAGATAAGTTACAACGATATACCTGGTCACCTGCCGTACCGGCATACATAATATTGTTCCCTGGATCATAAGCAAAATCCGTAGTAGCTGGGAAAGAAGCTCCTGTCACATCCACCCAATCGGCTAATTGGTCGCAACTTGTAGAAGCATCACACCTGTATATAGAGTCGTCAGTCCCAGCAAAAAGCACACCCGGTCCTCCACCACTACCAATCCAAGTAATAGGCGCGGTTTCAAAATAGTTAGTTTGGGTGCCACCATCGGTTGAAGCGACCTCGCTTATATATTTATTTGATTGCAAAGCTGTAGCTAAACCGCTTTGAGTATAGGCATAATATCCCCCAGTAGCGGTATTAATGGGGTCTACCGGCAATGATATTAAAGGATTAGTAGTAACGGAGGTAAAATTTATCGGAATCCAACCGCTATTATTAATATTTCTTAGGTCAGAATTCGGAGCCATACATCTATAAAACCAGCCAGAAGTTAGGGTTGGCAAAGTGTATTCGTTGCATAAATCATTATTGTCGGTATCGGGCAGAGAAACGTAAACTATATTAGCCTCAACTAAAGTTTCATTTAAAGTTTCGTCCAAAGAATTTCTACTCAACTGGATTGCCGTATCAATACGCTTAAGGTCGCTTATCCTTTGAGCATCACGGCTTTGGGCTACGAGTTGAACGGGGTTAATAATTAAAACAACTATAGTGGATACTAAGGCCAGAATACCCAAGGTAATAAGGAGCTCTATCGTGGTGAAAGCCTTGTTCTTCATTTATGTTTAATTCTAACATAAAACGTCATACAAAATAGTTGGGTGTGGTCTATATAACTCACTCAAAGCTTACGGCGGGAATTGTGAACTGATATTTGTGTAGTCTCCAACGCCGTTGGGGTAAAGGATCAGCGTTTGACTGGTGTTGTAAGTAACAACCACATACACCTTCGTAATCTTCATTTCCACGGCGCCGTTCTTATATATACCCACGCCAACTTGTAGATTGTCTATAGCCGCCCAATCCCAAAGGTCAAAGGTTCCCGGTTTGTTATTTGTTGATTCCTGCGGGTGGATATTCCAAGCCGTATCCCCACCACAAGAAGTGGAGGAACCGCCATACTCCGAAGTAACCAAACGTAGGTAAACCTTTGCACACCCATCACCTTTGCCCCAAGCGTGCACCGTAACTAAATTAATAGTCCCCGTCTCAGTTGTATGATTTGTAAGCTGGTACGCATCTTTCTGTTCGGTAAGGGAACTGGTGTATACATAGGTGGCGTTTCCGTCGCCCGGGTCGGCTTCAACATCGTTAACTTTATCCCAGTGGGCGCTACCCGAGTCAAATATCCAGCCGTCGTTATCGCCACCATCAATACTCTGGCTGGCATAGAAAGCCGCCCCGCCGGTAGCGTGATTATGGGTTAGATCGACATAGCTAACGGAGACTGTCCCGGAAGATTTTACAAAAGTGTGAGGATTAACTTTAACCTCTTTGACCGAAACATTGTCTATCGTCCCCACAAATGTGCCCGTAAAATTGTAAGCCCTAACCTGTAACTGCGTATTGCCTCCAGTTACGGTCTCAATCATCCGTTTAACGCCGGTACCGGAATAATAGCTATACCCAATGCCCGGAATCACCGCTACATAGTTTCCGGAGGTGTAGGCAACGCCCTCAATGGAAATGAGATACATTTTCCCATCCTGCACGGCAACGGTTTGTGTCGCGTCGCCATTTATACTACCACCGTGGTCAAGCGCGTTATTGTTATAAACCCATCCAGTTCCAAGAGCCCAACCATTTGCATTGCCGGTAAATCCGCCATTGGAAACCAACTCACTTCCAATAATGGTGTAGTTATCCATCAAGTCTCTATTGAATGTGTTGACGCCAGCATTGAAAGTCACCAGGTTTCCTGGAGACCCCTCCAGCGTAAGAGAATCAAGATATGTTGTGCCGCCGTAGTCCCACGTGACAGTGAGGCCACCAGCGACTCTCACGTTGTTGTAGGTGTTATCGCCATTGATAAAAATATTAGAGTTGCTTGTGCCGGTTTCAGCAATCCAGAGATTGTAGTATGTGCCATCCGCACCACTCATATAAGGACTCACAGGAAGACCGGATGTGTTAGAAAGTTTGATGAGGGAAGTTCCTGCATAAATAATTGGATGAAGACCAGTTTTTGATTCAGGATGGATGTCGAAGAACTTAACGTTCACGGTGCCACCGCGAAGATAGATTATTGGTTGACGATTTGGAACATCTACCCACGCATCGAAATCGAAATCAACACTTGTCCAATTAAAGCCGTTAAGGTCGAGTGTACCATTCTCCGAATACAAATCTTTTGTGAGATATACGTCACTCAAAAGCGTATATGTCCCCTGATATCCAAAAAGATAAATATAAGCGATGCCGCCAGCATTACCTCCAAAGTCAATAGTCACGGGACGCGTTGCGTTGAAATCGAACTCCGTCTGGTTATTCACTTGGGTGATGCCACTCTCATATTTGAGAGAGCCCCATATATCCACCCAGCCGCTTGTCATATCAAT
>Ga0209640_10005498_pt1 | contig 11058 bp, 9 predicted proteins | sample RifCSP10_1_FD_184018 | JGI IMG/M metagenome (GOLD analysis project Ga0209640, IMG submission 184018) | Soil microbial communities from Rifle, Colorado - Rifle CSP2_sed 10_1 (SPAdes) (version 2) | ecosystem: Environmental > Terrestrial > Deep subsurface > Rock core/Sediment | place: Rifle...
GGGAGCCGAACTCGTTCACGCTGGACTTCTACCAGACGCACGCCCGCGGGTACGAGGGACTGCGGAAGGCGCTCACGCTCACGCCGAACGACATCATCGAGCAGGTGAAGGCGTCCGGGCTCCGGGGCCGCGGTGGGGCGGGGTTCCCCACGGGCCTGAAGTGGCAGTTCGTCCTGAAGGACACGCCGAAGGCGAAGTACATCGCATGCAACGCAGACGAGAGCGAACCGGGCACGTTCAAGGATCACGTGCTGATGGAGCGCAACCCGCACCTGCTCATCGAGGGGTGCGCCATCGGCTGCTACGCCATTGGCGCCAAGGTCGCCTACATCTACATCCGCGGCGAGTTCTACCACGTGCAGGAGACGCTCGAGCGCGCGATCGAGGAGGCGTACCGGGCGGGGTTCCTCGGTAAGAACATCTTCGGCAGCGGTTTCGACTGCGATGTCTACATGCACCGCGGCGCCGGCGCCTACGAGGCGGGCGAAGAGACGGCGCTCATCGAGTCGCTCGAGGGGAAACGCGCGCAGCCGCGCATCAAGCCGCCGTTTCCGGCCGTGGCGGGGCTCTACCAGTGTCCGACGGCGGTCAATAACGTCGAGACGCTCTGCAACGTGCCGCTCATCGTCCTCAACGGCCCGGAGTGGTTCGCGTCCCTCGGACCCGAGAAGAACGGCGGCCCGAAGCTCTATTGCCTCAGCGGTCACGTGAAGCGGCCGGGGGTGTACGAAGCGTCGATGCACACGACGCTGCGGGAGCTCGTCTTCGGCGAGCAGTACGCGCAGGGCATGGCCGGCGGGAAGGCGTTCAAGGCCATCATCCCCGGTGGGTCATCGGTGCCGATTCTGCTCGACCGGCAGCTCGACACGCCGGCCAGCTTCGACCACGTCCAGAAGGCCGGGTCGCTGCTCGGGTCGGCGGGGCTCATCGTGATGGACGAGAGCGTGTGCATGGTGTGGCTGGCGATGAACCTGCTGCACTTCTACCGTCACGAGTCGTGCGGCAAGTGCACGCCGTGCCGCGAGGGCGCTGACTGGCTGTACAAGCTGCTGCAGCGCGTGGAGGGGGGCGAGGGCCGAACGCAGGACATCGACCTGTTGTACGGCGTGGCCAGCAACATCGTCGGGAAGACGCTCTGCGCGTTTGGCGACGCCGCCGCGACCCCCGTGCTGACCACGTTGAACCTGTTCAGGCACGAATTCGAGGCGCACGTCCGCGAAGGGCGGTGCACGCTGCCGGCAGACTGGCGCGCACGGCAGCCGGTACTGGCGCATTAACCCCCTTACAGAATATGGATCTGAGGACTCTCATCCAGCTCGGGATCATCGGGCTGACGTTCGTCATGCTGATCAACGCGTCGGCGCTGCTGGTCTATGCCGAGCGGAAGGTCATGGGGTTCATGCAACAGCGATACGGCCCGTATCTGGTCGGGCCGCACGGCCTGCTGCAGCCGCTCGCCGACATCGTCAAGCTGCTGTTCAAGGAAGAGCTGAGGCCCAAGGGCGCCGACAAGTGGCTCTTCACACTGGCGCCCATCCTGTCGGTGACCGCCGCCTTCGCTGCCTTTGCCACCGTGCCGTGGGGCGCGGAGACGACGCTGTTCGGGCTGCTGGACCAGCCGGTCAGGCTGGGCGTGGCCGACGTCAACGTCGGGCTTCTCGTGGTCTTCGCCGTCACCTCGATGGGCGTCTACGGCATCGTCCTCGCCGGATGGGCGTCGAACAGCAAGTACTCGCTCTTCGGCGGGCTGCGCGCCTCGGCGCAGATGATCAGCTACGAGCTGTCGTACGCCACCTCGCTGGCCGCTGTCATCATGCTGGCCGGCTCGTTGTCGCTTCGAGAGATCGTGGATGCACAGGCAGGGACGTGGCTGGGGTTGCTGCCGCAGTGGTACGTCTTCCTGCAGCCGGTCGGGTTCATCATCTACGTGATTGCCGGCGTGGCCGAGACCAACCGCGCCCCGTTCGACTTCCCGGAAGCGGAACAGGAGCTGGTGGCCGGATACAACACGGAATACAGCTCGGTCCGTTTCGCCCTCTTCCCGCAGGCCGAGTACATCAACATGGCGACCATGGCCGCCGTGGCGACCGATCTCTACCTCGGTGGATGGCACGGCGTCCCGTGGTTGACGGAGCTGGGCCTCGGCTGGCTGGTGTTCCTCGCCAAGGTCGGCGTCATTCTGTTTGGCTACATCTGGATGCGCTGGACGGTTCCCCGGTACCGGTACGACCAGTTGATGCAGTTCGGTTGGAAGTGGCTGTTCCCGGCGTCGGTCGTCAACCTCATTGTCACGGCCGCGCTGATGCTGTACCTCAATGCCTGAGACCTTCGTCTTCTATGCGTTCTCGGCCGTGGCGATCGGCGCCTCGACGCTCGTCATCGGACAGCGGAACCCGATGTACAGCGTTCTGCTGCTCATCGTCTCCTTCGGCGCGCTGTCGGGCCTCTACATCCAGCTCGATGCGCCCTTCGTCGCGGTGGCGCAGATCATCATCTACGCGGGCGCCATCATGGTGCTGTTCCTCTTCGTGGTGATGCTGCTCAACGCGCCGCGCGAGGACGCGGCTGAGTGGGACCGGGCGCACCCGTTCCGGCAGCCGGGCCTCGGCCGGTTCGGCGCGCTGCTCGCCACGCTCCTCGTGGTACAGCTCGCGTGGGCGCTGATGAAGATGAACGCGCTCGACGCGCCGGTCGCGTCGCGCGCCGATGCCGCGAGGGTTGGTTCGGTCGTCGAGATGGGCCGCGTGCTCTTCAGCCGTCACACCTTCGCCTTCGAAGCCACGTCGGTCCTGATCCTGGTCGCGATGGTCGGCGCCGTGGTGCTGGCCCGGCGGGAAGGCGGTGAACGGTGATTCCACTTGGTCACTACCTGGTCGTCTCGGCCGTGCTCTTCGCCATCGGCGCGGCAGGCGTCTTCCTGCGCCGGAACCTGATCACGATCCTGCTGTCGATCGAGATCATGCTGAACGCCGTGAACCTGTCGTTCGTCGCGTTCGGGCGCTACGCGGGCGATCTGGACGGCCAGATCATCACCTTCTTCGTGATGACGGTGGCCGCGGCGGAGGCGGCCGTGGGCCTCGCGCTCGTCATCGCGCTCTTCCGACAGCGTGAGTCGCTCAACCCCGACGCGTTTACGTCGCTCAAATGGTGACCCCGTGCTCGCGCTGATCCCGCTGTTCCCGCTCCTCGGCTTCGTCGTCAACGCGATGCTGGGCCGGCGCCTGCCGAAGGGCGTGTCGGGCGGCCTCGCGTCGGTCGCGATGGTGGCGTCCTTCGTGGTGTCGGTTGCGAGCGTGTGGCAGCTCGCCGGTCTGGACCCCGAAGCCAGGGCGATCGAGCAGACGCTGTACGCCTGGATCGCCTCAGGCGAGTTGAACATTGATCTCGCGTTTCGGCTCGATCCGCTGTCGGCGGTGATGATTCTGGTCATCACCGGCATTGGATCGCTGATTCACATCTACTCGACGGCCTACATGCACGACGAGGCCGACGGCGAGTTCGCCCGGTATTTCTCCTACCTGAACCTGTTTGCCGCGTTCATGCTCGTGCTGGTGCTCGGCTCGAACTTCCCGGTGATGTTCGTCGGATGGGAGGGCGTCGGCCTGTGCTCGTACCTGCTCATCGGCTTCTGGTTCAGGAAGAAGTCCGCATCGGATGCCGGCAAGAAGGCGTTCATCGTCAACCGCATCGGCGACTACGCCTTCATCCTGGGGATGCTGGCCCTGTTCGCCAGGTTCGGGACGCTCGACTTCCAGGGTGTGGCGTCGGAGGTGGCCGGCCTGCCGCCCGAGACCGGGTTCGGCGTGATCTCGCTGGCGACGTTGCTGCTGTTCATCGGGGCCACGGGCAAGTCCGCGCAGATTCCGCTCTACACCTGGCTGCCGGATGCGATGGAGGGCCCGACGCCGGTCTCGGCCCTCATCCACGCGGCGACGATGGTGACGGCAGGCGTCTACATGATCGGGCGCAATGCCGTTCTGTTCAGCCACGCGCCTGACACGATGACGATCGTGGCGGTCATCGGCGCCCTCACCGCGCTGATGGCGGGCACGATCGGGCTCGTGCAGAACGACATCAAACGCGTGCTGGCGTACTCGACGGTCTCACAGCTCGGCTACATGTTCCTGGCGATGGGCGTCGGCGCGTTTGGCGCCGGCATCTTCCACCTCTACACACACGCCTTCTTCAAGGCGCTGCTCTTCCTCGGCTCCGGCGCCGTGATTCACGCGCTGCACGGTGAACAGGACATCCGGAACATGGGCGGGCTGAGGAAAGCGCTGCCGCTCACGTACTGGACGTTCCTGATTGGCGCGATCGCAATCGCGGGCGTGCCGCCGCTGGCGGGCTTCTTCAGCAAGGACGAGATCCTCTTCGAGACCTACGTCGAAGGGCACACGCTGCTCTGGGTGATCGGCGCTGCGACGTCGCTGCTCACCGCGACCTACATGTTCCGGCTGGTGTTCCTGACTTTCCATGGCCAGCCTGCGGCTGGACATCCGGGATCCGGGACTGGGGACTCGGGATCCGACGCGCACCGACGGGTCCCGAGTCCCGGGTCCCGAGTCCCGAGTCATGACGCTCCTCCCGCGATGGCCCTGGCGCTGGTGGTACTGGCCGTCGGCTCTGTGGCGGCCGGCTGGGTCGGCATCCCGCATGCGATTGGCGGGAACAACCAGCTTCACGCATGGCTCGCGCCGGCGTTCGAGGCGCGTGTTGAATCGGCGGTGGAGGCTGCGGAAGCCTTGCCGCCGGGAGAGGCCGCGGCCGAGGCCGAATCGCACGAGCGCCTCGAGGTCACGCTCATGGTGTTCTCGAGCGTCGTGGCTGTCATGGGCATTCTCCTCGCGTACGGCGTCTGGGTGAAGCGTCGCGACGTCGCAGAGGCCTGTGCGAGGCGGTTCGCGCCCGTTCACACGCTGCTGCTCAACAAGTACTACGTGGACGAGGTCTACGACGCGACGATCGTGCAGCCGATCAAGGCTGCCTCGACCGAGGGTCTCTGGCGCTGGTTCGATGTACGTGTCATCGATGGCGCCGTCAACGGCACGGGAGCCATTGTCGATGGAAGTGCCGCCGTGCTTCGTCGTCTGCAGACAGGGTCGGTCCGTGCCTATGCAGGCTCCCTGCTGGTCGGCGTGGTCGTCATCCTCGGCTACTACTTGTGGCGATAAGACAATGCTCAAGGCACAAGGCTCAATGCTCAATGCAGTTGAGCGTGGACGAACGGACTTCGATCGTTGGGCATTCCGCATTGGGCTTTGGGCATTGATGTGATGCTGACACTCTCCTGGGCGTTACCCCTCGCCGGCGCCGTTCTCCTGTTGCTCATCGGCAACGCCGATGGACGACGGAACGGACTCATCCGCTGGCTGGCACTCGTCCTGTCGCTCGCCAGCTTCGCGGTGACGCTGGCGCTCTGGGCCCGCTTCGATGCCTCCTCGGCCGAGTTCCAGTTCGTCGAGCGGGTACCGTGGATTCCGGCATTCGGCATCGACTACTACGTGGGCATCGACGGGATCAGCCTCCTGCTCGTCGTGCTCACCGGCTTCCTGACGCCGATCGCGCTGCTGTCGTCCTGGGAGTCGATCGAGCGGAAGGTCAAGGAGTTCTCGATCTTCATCCTGGCCCTCGAGGCCGCGATGATCGGCGTCTTCGTTTCACTCGACTTGTTCCTCTTCTATGTCTTCTGGGACGCCATGCTCGTCCCGATGTATTTCCTCATCGGGATCTGGGGGTACGACCAGCGCATCTACGCCGCCGTCAAGTTCATGCTCTACACGATGGCGGGCAGCGTCCTCATGCTCGTGGCGATTCTCGGGCTGGCCTACCTGCACAGCGAGGCCACGGGCAGCTACAGCTTCGACGTGGTGAAGCTGTATACCCTCGATCTGGCGCCGGAGACGCAGCGGTGGTTCTTCCTGGCCTTCACCGTGGCCTTCGCCATCAAGGTGCCGCTCTTCCCGTTTCACACCTGGCTGCCCGACGCCCACGTTCAGGCCCCGACCGCGGGCTCCATCATCCTGGCCGGCGTGCTGCTGAAGATGGGCACCTACGGGCTCGTGCGATTCTCGTTTCCGCTGTTTCCCGTGGCGGCGGCGGAGTTCGCGCCCTGGATCGCGCTGCTGGCCGTCATCGGGATCGTCTACGGCGCACTCGTGGCGATGGTGCAGCCGGACATGAAGAAGCTGGTGGCGTACTCGTCGGTCAGCCACCTCGGCTTCGTCGTGCTGGGCATCTGCGCGATGAACGTGCAGGGCGTCCAAGGAGCGGTCTACCAGATGCTGGCGCACGGCGTCAGCACGGGCGGCCTCTTCCTGATCGTGGGCATGCTCTCCGACCGCCGGCACACGCGCCTCATCGCCGAGTTCGGAGGGCTGAAGCAGGTGATGCCGCGTCTGACGGCGGCCTTCCTCATCATCACGCTCGCCTCGATCGGCATGCCGGCGCTCAACGGCTTCATCGGCGAGTTCCTCACGATGGTCGGCGCATTCCTCTGGGATCCGCGATTCGTGGTCCCGGCGGGACTGGGCGTGATCCTGTCCGCCGTCTACATGCTCTGGATGTTCCAGCGTGTCTACCTGGGCAACGTCACGCACGAGGAGAACGCCGCGCTGCCGGACCTCACGCCACGCGAATGGGCCAGTGTCGTCCCGCTGTGCGCGCTGGCGATTGTGATGGGCGTCCTGCCGGCGATCTTCCTCGCGCCGATGGAGCCGTCGGTGCGGCGTGTCGTGGAGCAGGTACGCTCTGTTCAACCCTTGAGAGTGGACAACGAAATGCAAAATGCAAAATTCAAAATGCAAACGGAACGCACCTTGCCGCAACCAGGTGAAGTGCGCCGCGCCTTGAACCCCGTGGCTCCGTAAGAAGTGCTGTTTGCATTTTGAATTCTGCATTTTGAATTACAGGGGACCATGTTCAGGACAGATTTAGCCGCCATCGTCCCGATGCTCTGCGTGACCCTGGCGGCCCTGGCCTGCATGGGGGCCGAGGCCTTCCGCGCCAAGGGCGAACGGATGCCGATTGGCGTTCTCGGGCTGGTGGGCCTGGTCGGCGCGGCCGTCTCGACGGTGATCCTCTGGGACCGCAATGCCGGGAGCTTCGGCGTCATCGTGGCCGACAACTTCGGCCTGTTCGTGACGATGGTGCTGGCGATCGTGGGCGTGCTGACGATCCTGTTCTCCTCGCAGGTAGTCGAGCGCGACGGGCTGCCCTCGGGCGAGTACTACGCGCTCATGCTCTTCTCGATCGTCGGCATGATCATGATGTCGACCGCGACCGACCTGCTCGTGATCTTCGTGGCGCTCGAGATCCTGTCGCTGGCGGTGTACGTGCTCACGGCCATCCGCCGCGATCACCTGCCGGGGACGGAGGCCGCCTTCAAGTACTTCCTCCTGGGCGCCTTCTCGAGCGCGTTCTTCCTCTACGGGATCGCATTCACCTACGGCGTCACCGGCAGCACCAGGCTCGCCGCCGTCGGGTCGTACCTCTCCGCCCAGTCGATGACCGACAACCCGATGATCCTGCTGGCGCTCGGGCTGCTGCTGGTAGGCTTTGCCTTCAAGATCTCGGCCGTGCCCTTCCATATGTGGACGCCGGACGCCTATGAAGGAGCGCCCGCGATCGTGGCCGGCTTCATGTCGACCGGCGTCAAGGCCGCGGCCTTCGCGGCCTTCGCGCGCGTGTTCCTGTCGGCCTTCGAGCCGTTCAAGGACGATTGGGCGCCGGTCGTCGCCGTCGTGGCGATCGCGACGATGGTCCTCGGCACCGTCGTGGGTGTGGCGCAGAGCAACCTGAAGCGGATGCTCGCCTACTCGAGCATCGCCCATGGCGGCTACCTGCTCGTCGGTCTGGTCGCGGCAAATCAGGTGGGGAAGGCGGCCATTCTCTTCTACCTGCTGGCGTACTCGGTGACGAACCTCGCCGCGTTCGGCGTGATTGCGATGCTCGGCACGCGCGAGGCGGCCAACGACAGCCTGCGCGACTATGCCGGCCTGTGGTACGCGCGGCCCGCACTCGCTGCGCTCATGACCGTGTGCCTCTTGTCGCTCGGCGGTCTCCCGCCGACGGCTGGCTTCATCGGCAAGTGGTACATCTTCAGCGCGGCGGTGAGCGCCGGCTACTATGGCCTGGCGATCGTCGGCGTGCTGACGAGCGTGATCTCGGTCTTCTTCTATCTGCGCATCGTGGTGATGATGTACATGGCCGAGCGCGACGGGGCTCCCGCACCCGCGCGGCTCGGCGCCGTCGGCCTGGCGGCACTCGCCGTCTCGACAGCGGCGATCATTTACCTGGGTGTCCTGCCGACGCCGGTGCTCGACCTGGCCGCCCGCTCGATCGCGACGATTTTCTAGGCTCGTGACACAATAATCCCGCGTGGCCGAGGCCTCAGACATCGACCGTGAGCTGACGCAGCTCGAATCGGAGATCAGGAAGCTCGAGGCCCAGTACAACATGTACTTTGCCGGCCGGCTGGCGCGCCCTCCGTGGGAGACGCGCAAGCGGGTCGAGGGCCTGGTCAGGCGCCTCGATCGCACGCACATCGCCAACTACGGTCAGCGGTTCAAGTTCTCCACGCTGCAGTCCCGCTTTTCGACATCCGTCGATCTCTGGGATCGGGGACTGCGCGCGCGGGAAGAAGGGCGCCGTGGGCCGTTTTCGCAGCCCGCCGCCCCGGTCGCCGACAAGCCCAAGCCGAAGCCGGAAGACCGCGTCGTTCACTCGACGACGTTCCGCGACCCGACGAAGGAAGCGGACAAGCTGCGCGAGCTGTACGAGAACCTCGCCGAGGCCCGCCGCGAAGTCGGGCAGGAAGCGATTTCGTTTCAGAAGTTCACCGACTTGATCGCGACGCAGGTGTCTCAGTTGAAGGAGAAGGGCAACCGCGAGGTGTCCTTCCGGGTCGCGGTGAAGGACGGCAAAGTGGCCTTCACGGCGCGAGGGCTCAAGGGGAAAGGGGAGAAGGAGAAGTAGAGTGGGGGACCCGGCGCCGTGTCCGGCGCCGGGCAGGTCGTGCGTGGTTCTAAGGTTTGGTGACGTTGCCCGCCTGCGGACCCTTTGGGCCGTCGACGATCTCGAACTCGACTGCTTGACCCTCTTCGAGGGACCGGAAACCGTTGCCGCTGATCGCGGAGTAGTGCACGAATACGTCGCTGCCACCCTCACGCTCGATGAACCCGTAGCCCTTGGCGTTGTTGAACCACTTGACCTTGCCTGTGATGCGCATCGTTCTTCTTCCCTGCTTGCTAGGCGGGCGTCCTCTGAACAGGGGTCCCGCTCGATCGCGTACAGTCCGAAGCCGCAGATGAGCTTCGGGGCACAAAAAAAGACCGCGAGTGCTTGCGCGGCCTCGACTACAACGTCCGGGGGACGCCCTCGAACGCAGGCATATGCTAAGCGCCTGTAACATACGTGTCAAGTATTTGTCAGGATAAGTGTCGATTCTTCCAAAGGATGCACACGAATCGCCATGCCTAGAGCGCTGTTGAGCGTGTCTGACAAGACCGGCCTCGTCGAGCTGGCGAGGGGGCTGAGCGTCCGAGGCTTCGAGCTGGTGTCGACCGGAGGCACCGCGACGGCCCTCGAGCGGGCCGGCCTTCCGGTGCTGACCGTGTCGGCGGTGACCGGCTTTCCCGAGATCATGGACGGCCGGGTCAAGACGCTTCACCCCAGGGTGCACGGCGGCATCCTGGCGCGTCGATCCGACTCGTCGCACGTGGCCGCCGCAGCCGAGCACGGTATCGCCTTGATCGACGTGGTCGTCGTGAACCTCTATCCCTTCGTCCAGGCCGCCAGGAACCTCGATACGCCGTTCGAAGCGCTGGTCGAGGAGATCGACATCGGGGGGCCGAGCCTCGCTCGGGCTGCGGCCAAGAACTTCGAAGACGTTCTGGTCGTCGTGTCGCCGTCCGATTACGCAGCCGTTCTCGTGGAGCTGGATCGACCAGAAGGGCCGTCGCGCGCGTTCAGGCTCGAGCTGGCCCGCAAGGCCTTCGCGCACACGGCCGGCTACGACACCGTCATCGCATCCGTGCTGGGCACGGTGAAGGCCGATCCGGCTGGATTCACTCGGCTCGCGTCCGACGGATTTCCCGCGAGCCTGACGATCGGCCTCCGCAAAGTCCGTGACCTGCGCTACGGCGAGAACCCGCACCAGCCGGCGGCGTGGTACGCCGACGGACAATCCGGCTTCGGCGCGGCGACGCTCCTGCAGGGGAAGGAGCTCTCCTACACCAACCTGCTGGACCTCGATGCCGCGGCGCGCATCGTCCTGGAATTCAGCGAGCCGGCCGCGGCGCTCGTCAAGCACACCAATCCGTGCGGCGCGGCCACAGGCTCGAGCGCGGCGGATGCCTACGTGCGCGCACGTGAGGCCGACTCGCTCTCCTCGTTCGGAGCGGCCGTATCGCTCAACCGGGGGATCGACGTGGAAACGGCCCGTGCGATCGCCTCCACGCGGATTGACGCCGTGATCGCCCCGTCGGTTGACGATGAGGCTCGTGCGATCCTCGGCAGGAAGACGGCGATGCGCGTGGTGACAGCCGACTTCTCGTCGATCGCGCAGGGACGCGAGCGGGAGATGCGGTCGATTCTCGGCGCCGTGCTCGTGCAGGAGGCGGACCGGGTCAGCGAGGCGTCCGGGTCCTGGCCGTCCCCCGAGTGTCGCGTCGTCACGAAGCGCCAACCAACGGCAGACGAGTGGCGGGCACTGAGATTCGCCTGGCGGCTGTCCGCACACGTGAAGTCGAACACCGTGATCTTCACCAGCGCCGATCGCACGCTCGCCGTCGGCGCCGGGCAGATGAGCCGTGTGGATGCGGTGAACGTCGCGCGGATGAAGGCGGCCACCATCGGCCCTGATTTGCTGAAGGGTTCGGTCGCGGCTTCGGACGCCTACGTCCCGTTCCGGGACGGTCTGGATGCCGTGGCGGCTGCGGGTGCCACGGCGGTGATTCAGCCTGGTGGATCGGTCAAGGATCCCGAAGTGATTGCCGCGGCGGACGAACACGGCCTCGCGATGGTGTTCACCGGCCGCCGGCACTTCCGGCACTGAGCGGC
>Ga0209640_10005499_pt1 | contig 11058 bp, 6 predicted proteins | sample RifCSP10_1_FD_184018 | JGI IMG/M metagenome (GOLD analysis project Ga0209640, IMG submission 184018) | Soil microbial communities from Rifle, Colorado - Rifle CSP2_sed 10_1 (SPAdes) (version 2) | ecosystem: Environmental > Terrestrial > Deep subsurface > Rock core/Sediment | place: Rifle...
CTCAGGAGCGAAGCGACGTTGGGGGGAGTCGCGGCGGAGCCGGGGAGGGGGGCTCCGGGGAGTACCGGCGGAGCCGGGGAGGGGGGGCGCCCTAGCGAACTCATGCCTCGATAGAACGAGCCGACAGCGGACGATTCTTGTCCCACCCTCCCGGTACCCTCCATCCCGTGCCCGAGTTCCAGGTCGTCTCCGACTTCGCCCCCGCCGGCGATCAGCCCCAGGCCATCGAGAAGTTGGCCGAGGGGATCAATCGCGGCGACCGTTTCCAGACGCTGCTCGGCATCACCGGGTCGGGAAAGTCGGCCACCATCGCCTGGACCATCGAAAAGGTGCAGAGGCCGACCCTGGTCCTGGCCCCCAACAAGGCGCTGGGGGCCCAGCTGGCCAACGAGTTCCGCCAGTTCTTCCCCAACAACCGGGTGGAGTACTTCGTCTCCTACTACGACTACTACCAGCCCGAGGCCTACATCCCCCAGACCGACACCTACATCGAGAAAGACGCCACGATCAACGACGAGATCGACCGGCTCCGTCACTCCGCTACAGCAGGGCTCTTGGTCCGTGACGACGTGATCATCGTGGCCTCGGTGTCGGCGATCTACGGGCTGGGCTCACCCGAGCAATACCTGGGTCAACTGCTTCGTTTGATCCGGGGGGTCGAGTACCCGATGACCGCAGCCATCAAGCGGCTGGTCGATATCCAATACGAGCGCAACGAGGTCAGCCTGACCCGGGGCAAGTTCCGGGTTCGGGGGGACACCCTGGAGGTGTTCCCCTCGTATGAGGAGACCATCGTCCGAGTCCAGTTCTGGGGAGACGAGATCGAGCGCATCCTCCGGCTGAACCCGGTCACCGGCGAGGTCATCGACGAGATGTCAGAGCTGATGATCTTCCCGGCTACCCACTACGTCACCGAGCGAGAGCGGATGCTGAAGGCGATCGAGGGCATCGAGGTCGAGTTGGCCGATCGTCTCGCCGACCTCGAGGGCAACGGCAAGTTGTTGGAGGCGCAACGGCTGCGGATGCGGACCAACTACGACCTGGAGATGATGCGCGAGATCGGGTTCTGCTCAGGGATCGAGAACTACTCACGGCATCTCGACGGGCGGGCGCCTGGGGAGGCTCCGTACACCCTCCTGGACTATTTTCCCAAGGACTATCTGACGATCGTCGACGAGTCCCACGTCACGGTTCCCCAGATCGGCGGGCAGTACGAGGGGGACCGGTCCCGGAAAGAGGTCTTGGTCGAGCACGGGTTCCGACTTCCATCGGCCAAGGACAACCGGCCGCTCCGTTTCGACGAGTGGTTGGAGAAGGCCAATCAGGTGGTCTTCCTCTCCGCCACCCCGAGCAACTTCGAGATCTCGCAGTCAACCCAGGTGGTGGAACAGATCATCCGACCTACCGGTCTGGTCGACCCCGAGGTGATGATCCGGCCCACCAAGGGCCAGATCGACGACCTCCTCGACGAGATCCGGGGGCGGGCGGTGCGAGAACAGCGGGTCCTGGTCACAACCCTCACCAAGAAGATGGCCGAGGATCTGACCGACTACCTCCTGGAGATGGGGGTCAGAGCCCGCTACATGCACTCGGAGATCGACACCCTGGAACGGGTCCAGATCATGCGTGAGCTCCGGCTGGGGGAGTTCGACGTCCTGGTGGGGATCAACCTCTTGCGTGAGGGCCTCGACCTACCCGAGGTGTCGTTGGTGGCGATTCTCGACGCCGACAAGGAGGGATTCCTCCGCTCCGAGACCTCGTTGATCCAGATCATCGGACGCGCCGCTCGCAACATCGACGGTCAAGTGGTGATGTACGCCGACAACGTGACCAAGTCGATGAAACGGGCGATCAGCGAGACCAACCGTCGCCGCAAGGCGCAAGCCGAGTGGAACGAAGACCACGGCATCGACCCCCACACCGTGCGGAAGCGGGTGTCCGACATCCTGGAGCTGGTTCAGACCGAGGCTCCGACCGGAGATCGGCGGCGGCGTGAGGTCCAGCAACGCCGGCCGTTGGATCTGGAGAGTGAGGATCTGGTCCGACTCGTCCTCAGTCTCGAAGAGGAGATGCACGAGGCGGCGAAAGAGCTCCGTTTCGAGTACGCGGCCCGGCTTCGTGATGAGGTCAACGAGTTGAAACGTGAATTACGTGAAGTAGCCGAAGCGGGATAGAGCGGCCACAACGCCCAAGAACCGACTCGATCTCAAATAATGTGAGATGACATGGTTCTGGCGCGGAGAATCGGATCTACGAAGGCGATCCTGCCTGTCGTCGCAGTCGCGGTGACGGTTCTCGGGCTCATCGGCGGCTACGAGGCACTGTTCCCCGAAGCCCCTTATCCGATCCCGATTACAGATTTCGGACGCGATCTTCTCGGGGCGCGGGCCGCACAACTCGACATCAACCCTTACCAGACCGTCGGAGAACTGGCAGCACTCGTGCCGGATTCGGAGATTTCAGCCGATGCTGCGGAATTGTGGGTTGCGCATTCGCCGCTATCTATTGCGCTGGCTCGACTCTGGCTCGCGGTGACCGGTCCCGATAGCGCAGAAGATATCGCAGAATTCGTTCAAGGGATTTCCTTAGTTCTTCTCCTAGGCGGAGTCTGGCTGTTTGGGTCTCGGACCTGGTCATCCTGGCACGGGCTCTTGCTTGCTTCAGCGACGGCTATGACCATTGGCTTCCGGTCCGATGCATTCTGGATTCAGGGAGCCTCCCTGCTGGTTCTGGGCCTGGTGACGTTCAACTTTCTTGAGCGGAGGGGTCACCGCAACGTTGCGATGGTGCTCCTTGGAGTCATGGTGGCCTGGAGGCCATGGTTGACTCCGGTGGCGGTGGTTCTCCCAGGCAGCAAGTCGGGCTTCAAAGATGGGGCTCAGGTAGCCCTGACAGCGACGGCGGCCACGTTGCTAGTCCTGCCGTGGATCGGCGGGTGGCACTCGCTCTCCGCATGGCTATTCGAGGCTCTGCCGGCCAATGTCGACTACTACTCGGTCCATGGGTCGAATCTGAGCCTCACCGGGCAGGTCTTTCCAACCGCTGTTGCCACGGTCCTGTATGTCGCTGTCGTTGCTCTGCTGCCCTCGATGAGGCGCCGGTGGCCCACCGAGAGCTGGCACCTACTCGGGGCAGTCGTGATCCTGACCTTTACGCCGTTGGTGTGGCCTCAGTATTGGCTGGCACTGACTGGGGTCTTGTTGTGGCTAGCGAAGGCAAGATCCTTGATCTGGGTCGTGCTCCTCCTTCTCCTGATGGCGTGGCCGTTTACAGAGCACTCTGGGATAACCGGGAGACTGACGTCCTACCTCGCTGTTGCTCTCTTGATAGTTACCCTTTTCGCGAAGTCGATACCTGGCGTGAATGATCAAGCTCCCCCTCTGCAAAAGAGCCCACTTGAGACCGAGGGCTGAAAAGGCCCCTAGCCTATCGGGCAGGACCGAGAATGAATGAGCACTCGGCCGCGAATTCGTCCGACCAAGAGTCGTTGTGGACAGCCCGCCCCCGGTTTGGCCCGGTCCTGGTTGGAGTCGTCGTTGTCCTAACCGCAGTGCTTGGGTGGTTTGGAGCCTCTGCCTACTCGAGATCCACCGATCCGGCGTCCACGTCTGATGCGACAGCCGATTGGCTGGTGGCCACCGCTCTTGCCGACGGAATCGACCCCCACACCAACCTTCGTGACCTTGCGGATCGTTACGAGATCGAGTTCTGGGCTTCGGACGAGCCGGACGAGCGGATCCTGAAACACCCACGGACACCCGGTGCTCTTGTGCTGCTCTATCCGTTGTCGTGGGCTACCGCCGATCAGGCCTACGCAGTGATGTTGATCGTCGGATTCGCGTCTATCGCGGTGGCGATGATCGCCCTGAGTAGGAATTTCTCCTTGTCCTGGCTTGCGATCCTGATGGGCATCGCCTACACAACGCTGTCCGGCCCCGCCCGATGGTCCCATCTGTTCGGGTCTCAGGGTCCAATTCTTCTGCTTTGCGTCGCGTTGTTCTTGGTGTTCATGGCCAAGAGCGACAACCCATGGGCCGGGGTGTGGCTCGGGATTGCCGCAACTCTGAAACTGTTCCCGCTGATTCTGCTCGGAGTCCTCATAGCCCATAGGCGTACTAGGGGCTTGGCCGGAGCGGCGGTGACCCTGGTTGTTCTCAATCTCGTCCCGCTTCTTCTCCCGAATCTGAGCGTGGCATCGACAATCGAGGCGCTGTTCACAACGGTTTCGGGTTGGTTCGATTCGGTGGGAAACATCGGCCTGGTCGCAACCATGGGCCGGGTATTTCCGGTCCGTCCGTTGCCGGCGTTACTCATCGGGGTCTGGATGGTCGTCGCAGCCTGGTGGTTCGTTTTGAGGCGTTCCGAGCCGATAGGTGCTGCATCTGCGTTCCTCATGTGCATCGGCATCCTGGCGTTGCCCCTGGCCTGGCCTCACTACATCTTGGCTGTAGTCCCGACGGTCATGGTCGCCCTGCGAGAGAAGGTGCTCAATCAATGGCAACTCATCGTGGCACTGGTGGCGGTGGCGATGACGATCCCATTTCGGTCGACGGCCCTTCACGCCGCGGGACTGGCGCTCATGGCGGCCGTCCTCGTTCCTGCGCTCTGGAATTGGGCGGCTCCGGGCTCGGATGCGAATCGCATGAGTGATGAGGTCGCAGCCTTTTAGAAACTCGCAGCGGTGGACGATGTATTGCACGTGCAATCGATGCCGACCGGTATCTCATTAACGTCTTATGAGGAGGAGTGACCTTGTTTGTCTTCGGATACCTCGATGCCGGAACCGGAAGTCTTGTGCTTCAACTATTGGTTGGCGGGATTGCCGGCCTTGCTGCCTACGCCAGATTTCGGTGGCACACGGTGAAGGGGTGGTTCCGAAAGGCACCTGAGTTGGAGGAATAACCCGTTGGCCAGCCACCAGGAGCCGGCCTCGGACGGGTTCCTGTGGCAAGCGTTCCTGATATTCGCAGCCTCTGCGTTCGCCCCGCTTCAGGTCTGGGTCAACAACCCGGAGTCACCTGCGTTCTTGACTTCGGCAGCCGTGATCCTCTTGTTGACTGCCCTTGGGCTCTGTGTCCGGGCGGTTCTCGCAAGGCTCGGTGCCAACCGCCAGGGGATCACCTACTCGATCGCGGTCTTCCTGGTCTTTGTGTTCAACACTGGAAAACTCGTCGACTCGGTGTTAGGGGGCCGGTGGACCTTGCTGGTTCTGGCACTGGTGGCGGCCGGAATGGCCTATCGACTGCGAGAAATGGGGATCTTCAAAGGCCTTGTGGCGTGGGGGGCCCTACTCGTTCTGATCTTCCCGGCCGTCAGCTACTTCACAAGAGGTGATCCTGGCGTAGCAACTGTCGAAGCCAATTTGGAGTTGTCCGTCCCGTTTCTCGAGTCCCGTCACGACGTAGTTGTCATCGTCCTGGACGGTTACGCCAGCGAGGAAGTCCTCCGGGAATTTCATCATTTCGATAACACCGAATTCGACGCCGAGCTGGAAGCTCTCGGCTTCGGTGTTGGTCAGGACGTCAATTCCAACTTTCCGCTCACCGCGCTTTCCGTCGCCAATACCCTGAACCTGGCCTATCTGGTTGATGAGCAGCATCTCTCTCGAGCCGACATCGAGCGTCTCCACGAGATTCTGGGTGGGAACAACACACTGGCACGAGTTCTCGGCCAAAACGGCTATTTGCAGACCTATGTCGAGTCGGGATGGCTCGGCACCAGATGCCGCTCGCTTGTCGATCTCTGTGTTGCCGGGCCGTGGCCGGACGAGACGGTTTACGACATTGCCCTTCGTTCGTTGCTGATTGGGCTCTCCGGGCTGGAAGAGGGGCGATCATTTGGCCGTGGGGCTTTGAGAAACATCCATTGGCTCGAAAGCGACCTGGGTCAATACCTCAGCAACAACGTCTCGGACTACGTCTATGTCCATGTGCTGGCCCCACATCCCCCTTTCTTCTTGTCCTCTTCCTGTGAGAGCGTCCCGACGGCAGAGATGTCAGGGTTCACGGCGGGGGGTCCGTCTTACAGCCAAGAGCAGATCGAGAAACGGTCGAAGGGTTATCAAGGGCAGGTGATATGTCTGAATCAGGTCTTGCGGTCGGTGGCTAGGAAGGCAATCGCCAACGACGCGATCCTTGTGATGTTCGGCGACCATGGCTCCGACCTTGGCGGGCAGCTCAGTCTCGAAGGGAATGAATGGACCGACGCCGACATCCGCGAGCGCTTTGGCGTGTTCTTTGCCGGCTACGGACCGGGATGTGACTTCGAGGACGTCGGGAGCCTGGTCAACGTGTCAAGACGCATTGTGTCCTGCCTCTCAGGCGAGGAGCTCGCCGACTTGCCAACGCGTGGCTTCCTGCCGAGCAAGAGTTGGGACCTGACCGAGATCGACCTCTCGTTAGCCTATGGGGGCTAGCCCGGCGTTCTCTAAACTTTCCGATGCCTGGGCCGTCTCCGGCCATGTGGCGTGTGATCCTCAAGACCGACAAGAATCGAGCCGATCCGATCCTGACCAGCGATGAACAAACTCTCTGTGCTCATGCCCGTCTACAACGAGGCCCGCACCCTGCGGACCATTGTTGGTCGCGTCCTCGCCTCCCCGATCGATCTCGAGATCGAGCTGATCTGTGTCGATGACTGCTCCAAGGACAACTCGTTGACGATTCTCCACGAGTTGGCCGCCGCCGATCCCCGGATCAAGGTGATCGCCCAGCCGGTGAACATGGGCAAGGGGAAGGCGATTCGCACCGCCATCGAGAACATGACCGGCGACATCGGGATCGTCCAAGACGGCGATCTCGAGTACGACCCGGTCGAGTATCCGAAGATGATCGGTCCCATCCTCGAGGGCAAAGCCGATGCGGTGTATGGGTCCCGTTTCGCGGCCAGCGCCGAGCGGCGGGTGCTCTTCTTCTGGCATGCGATGGGAAACAAACTGCTCACCGCGCTGTCCAACATGGCGAGTGACATCAATCTCACCGACATGGAAACCTGTTACAAGGCGGTCAGGGCCGACGTGCTTCACGATCTTCGGCTCACCAGCGACCGGTTCGGCATCGAGCCGGAAATCACAGCACGGCTCGCCCGATACGGGGCTCGTATCTACGAGGTGCCTATCAGCTATCACGGTCGCACCTATGCCGAGGGCAAGTCGATCGGTTGGCGCGACGGGGTCCAAGCGCTGTGGCTGATCTTCAAATTCAGATTCATCGACACCAAGTCATCTGTGGACGCCGGCCACAGCACCTTGGAGAGCCTCTCCGCAGCCCCTGGCGTTGCCAAGTGGACGATGGAGCAATTCCGCCCGCATCTTGGGGGACGTGTCTTCGAGGCCGGGTCGGGGATGGGGAATCTGACCGCTCAGCTGATAGATAAGGAGAGCCTCGTTGTCGTCGATATCGACGAGCGCCACGTCAAGGGGGTCAGGGAGCGGTTCGGGCACCTGGAGAATATCGAGATCCTCCAGGGCGACTTGGAAGACCCCGGCTTTTACGAGGCAATGGCAGGGGAGTTCGACAGTGTGCTTTGTGTCAACGTCCTCGAGCATCTCGACCAGCCGGACATCGCCGTCTCCGAGTTCTACAAGACCATACGGTCCGGTGGGAAGGTGCTGGTGTTGGTTCCGGCTCATGATTGGCTCTTCTCACAGGCGGACACAGCACTCGGCCATCGCACCCGATACAGCGGCCCTGCCCTGCGCAAGCTCTTGGACGACGCGGGATTCGTGATCGAGGATCTGTACGAATTCAACCGTATTGGTGTGCTCGGTTGGTATACGAACAAGGTTTTCGGGCGCACCGAGATCGCGCCGTGGCAGGCTCGCCTGTTTGCCTTCCTGTTGCCGTTGGCACGGTTGGTCGATCGTCTCGCTTTCCTCCCTGGCCTCAGCCTCATCGCAATAGGCAAGAAGCCGTGACTAACCCCGTCGGGGCGGGGGCACGCATCGGGGATTCACCCAAACGGCGAATTCCTACTGCCGTAATCGTCGGATTAGTCGCCACGATTCTTGCCTCGCTGGTTGCATTGCGAGTGTGGAGCGCCTTCGATCGTGATCCGACGATCTTTGTGGCCTTTGGTGTGGAGTCCGTCGAGATCAACGATTACGCCGAGGCAAAATTGGGGCGCGAAGTGGCGAAGCGCGCCGCCCTCGGTCATGACGGGAAGTACTTCTTCGTGCAAGCAAATGACCCGTTGGTGCTCGAGCCCGAGGAGAACATTGCAGTCATCGACCGGCCCCTGTATCGGAGCCAGCGCATGTTCTACCCGGTCCTCGCCGGGGGAGGGGGGCTGTTCTCCGCCGACGTCATCGTGTGGTCCCTGATCATTGTCAACCTGATCGCGATGGGTATGGGCTCCTGGGCGGTGGCTCATCTGGCGGTCGAGATGGGAGGGTCAGCCTGGTGGGGGCTGGCCTTCGTGCTCAACATCGGGTTCATCAGCGAGATGAATATCGACGGTGCCGGGGTGGTTGCCGCCGCCGCGGCCTTGGGGGCGGTTGTGATGCTCCTCAAGCAACGCCTGGGTTGGACGATCGCATTGCTCACGATCGCCGTCCTCTCCCGGGAGGCGATGCTCATCGCTGCCGCCGGGTCTGCGTTCTGGTTGTGGCGAAAGGGGGAGCGACGCCAATCTCTGCTGGTGGCCGGGATCCCCTTGGCGGCGGTCGTCCTGTGGGCTATCTATCTCAGGTTCCGCATCGACTTCGACACCGGGCTGTCTGAGGTTCAAGAGATCGGCCTTCCCTTCGCCGGCTTCATCGACGCCTTCAAGATCTGGGCCGATGATCCGCTCAACCTGGTAGCCGGGCTCGCCATGATGCTCCTGTTTCTCCTCTTCACCCGTCGGGTGTTGATCTCGGGCCAACTTGTGGGATGGGCCTTCCTCGGGTTCGTCCCCCTGGCGATCCTGTTCACTCGACAGGTATGGCAGAGCTACTTCGACATCACCCGAGCAGTGGCGCCGGTGCTCACCGCATTCGTGCTCCTCGTTTTCCTCACCGGGAGAGAGACACAACGAACAGGTGTTCGCCCCTGATCTGGATTACACTGCCGTAACTAAACGACCTGGGCGGAGTGTTGTCCACCGACTCGATCCTCATCAGGGGCGCCCGTGAGCACAATCTGAAGAACCTCACGGTCGAACTGCCCCGCAACCAACTCATCGTCTTCACCGGGCTCTCCGGGTCGGGGAAGTCGTCGCTCGCATTCGACACCATCTACGCCGAGGGTCAGCGTCGATATGTCGAATCGTTGTCGGCCTACGCCCGCCAGTTCCTCGGTCAGATGGACAAGCCCGATGTCGACTTCATCGAAGGGCTCTCACCGGCGATCTCCATCGATCAGAAGACGGCGTCCCGCAACCCACGTTCCACGGTGGGAACGGTCACCGAGGTTCACGACTATCTACGTCTGCTCTACGCCCGGATCGGGATCGCCCATTGCCCCAACGACGGGACCCCTGTCGATCGCCAGACCCCCCAACAGATCGTGGACCGGATCCTCGAGTTGGAGGAAGGGACCCGGTTCCAGGTGCTGGCCCCGGTGGTGCGGGGGCGCAAGGGTGAGTACGAGGGCCTTCTCTCGGATCTGGCCAAGCAAGGCTTCGCCCGGGCCCGGGTCGACGGCGAGGTTCGTGAGCTCACCGAGGAGATCAAGCTCGACCGCTATTACCAGCACACCATCGAGGTCGTGGTCGACCGTCTCGTGCGCAAGGAGGGGATGACCCAGCGCCTCACCCAATCACTGGAGACGGCGTTGACCCTGACCGAGGGCGTGGCCGACATCGAGATCGAAGGCGGCGCCACCCTGACCTTCTCCCAACATCTGGCCTGCTCGAAATGCGGGCTCAGCTTCGAAGACCTGCAGCCACGGAACTTCTCCTTCAACAGCCCTTACGGGGCGTGCCCCGAATGCTCGGGAATTGGGACCAGGTACCAGGTCGACCCCGAGCTGGTGATCGCCGACCCCGACCTCTCGATGAACGAGGGCGCGGTGTCGATGTGGGCCTCGAACCGGATGCGTTACTACTACCGGCTCCTCAGCGGGCTCGGTGACGTGTTCGGTTTCTCGATGGACACCCCCTGGAAGGACCTCTCCGACGAGGTCAAGGACAAGATCCTCTACGGGACCGGGGAAGACCGGATCACCGTCTCCTACACCAACCGTTTCGGGCGAAAACGTCAATGGACGACCACCTTCGAAGGAGCGGTCCCGTTCCTCACCCGGCGGCACGAAGCCGCCGAGTCTGATTCGGCCCGGGAGTACTACCAGGAGTACATGGCCCAGGTGCCCTGCGACGCCTGCAATGGGGGGCGGCTCAACCCGGTGACGCTCGCCGTGACCATCGCCGGTCGCAACATCGCCGAGGTCTCCGATCTCAGCCTCGGCGACGCCGAGGAGTTCTTCGAACGTCTCGAGCTGAGCGAGCGGGAGGCCCATATCGCAGAACGGGTTCTGAAAGAGGTGCGGGCCCGGATCAGGTTCCTCCTCGACGTCGGGCTCGATTACCTGACCCTGTCCCGGTCGGCGGCCACCCTCGCCGGCGGGGAGGCGCAAAGGATCCGGCTGGCCACCCAGATTGGCTCCGGCCTGGTCGGCGTCCTCTACATACTAGACGAGCCGTCGATCGGGCTCCACCAGCGTGACAACGAGCGTCTCATCGAGACCCTGATCCGACTCCGTGACCTCGGCAACACCCTGATCGTCGTCGAGCACGACGAGGCCACCATCAGGGTGGCGGACCACATCGTGGACATCGGGCCCGGTGCCGGTGAGCACGGCGGCGACATCGTGGCCCAGGGCACCCTCGAGGACATCACCAGACAGCCCGATTCGCTGACCGGTGACTACCTGGCCGGAAGACGTCAGATCCCGGTTCCCTTCCTGCGGCGGTCGGGCAACGGCGAGGCGATCCGGGTGCTGGGGGCGACCGAGAACAACCTCCAGGGGATCGACGTCGAGTTCCCGCTCGGGGTGTTCACCGCGGTGACCGGGGTCTCCGGGTCGGGGAAGTCGACCCTGATCGAGGAGATCCTGTGGAAGACTCTGGCCAATAGGGTCA
>Ga0209640_10005500_pt1 | contig 11057 bp, 8 predicted proteins | sample RifCSP10_1_FD_184018 | JGI IMG/M metagenome (GOLD analysis project Ga0209640, IMG submission 184018) | Soil microbial communities from Rifle, Colorado - Rifle CSP2_sed 10_1 (SPAdes) (version 2) | ecosystem: Environmental > Terrestrial > Deep subsurface > Rock core/Sediment | place: Rifle...
TGTGCATCCCCGTCGTGTCCCACTTGCTTTATGAGGGTCTGTGCCCCCGGAGTAATCGGATAAGGCTCCTCAATGCGGATCTTGCGACCGAACGAGTCTTCCATTTCCCGGAATGGGTGCTCAGGATCCGTACCATCCAGAATGACCGTGATCTGGCTGTTATTCGTGATCTCGTCGTAATTTCGGTCCCGCAGATAGGTCTTTTCCTGAGTCGCGTCATATCGAACCGAGGACCCGTCGTTTCTCCAGAGAGTCCAGGAGCCGGGCCAGCTCCCCGGGGCAGCATCCATCTGCACCTGAAGGAATGAACCGTCGGTGGAGTACCAGACGGTGGGAGTGGTGAGATTGTCGAAATCCACCAAGCAGTATTTTCCCCCTGTCGAGGTAGGAAGGGCTTTATACAGGAGGAGATGCTCGCTACCGTCCGGTTCAATGACTCGTAGCCGGAACCGAATTGCAGGGTTGGGACAGTACGTGGTGTCCTCCAACACCTTCCATTCGACGCGGGGAGCTAGGTTCAGTTGCCATGCACCTCCGTCCGAAGACCTCAAGAAATAGTTGGTTCCTCCGCCCGGCACTGCGGTGGTATAAGTATCCCAATACTTGTTGTTGTAGACGAGAGAAAGCCCGGCGGTGAACCCGGCAGGCCCGGCCGGCAATGCGGTGATCGGAATGTGCAAGGACACCGCGCCGGTCGCCTGGTTGATTGTCTCGATGTCGGAGATTGAGTAAGAGTGCGCGGGGTGGAATCCTCGCGCCGGAATGCTAGCCACCTCATCCGATTGACCGAAGGCGAAAAGCGCTCCTGCCAGGAACACTGTGAACAGTGGGATGGATTTCGATGCCATGTTACCTCGCAGGAAATCGGCCGTCGGCGGCCTGGGGGTAGACCACGGCGGAGGAAATCCTCACCAGCAGCGTGGTTCTCCCGCCTTCTTTGCGCTCGACTGTGAAAGGGATTTGCTCGCCTTGAACGTCGCGCCAATCGCTCCAGAAGACTTCCACCAACTCGCCTCCTGGAACTGTCCCGGGGCGGTAGACGACGCGGGAGAGAAGCTTGCTGCGCTTGTCAAACCAGTACCGCTTGATCGTCGTGACCTCGCTGCCGCGAAGCCTGCTGCGGGCCCAAACCTCGACGATGTCGTAGGAAGGTGAGCTGGGAGGGGCTCCTCGCATGCGGAAGCCAGACCCGAGGAAACGGGCGGTTCCTCCCCGGAGGCTGGCAAAGAAACCTTCGACGGAGTCCTCGATCAGCGTTTCGATCGCATCGGCCGTCTCCTCATTTGGCGCGGGCGCCTGAGCCGGGTTTCCGCGGTCAAAGATGACGGCGGCCGGGCCTTCGTCCAAGCGAACCCTGTGCGGAACCTCCCAAGTCACCTGAATCGGTGACGGCTGGCCTTGATTGCGGGCGACGGAACCGGCGGCGGTGATCCGTTCTTTGCCGGGCCGGCGAAGCCGGGTCCCGGAGGCGAGCAGAAAGCCTTGCACGCTCGACGGAACCTGATCGAGCGACACAAAGCCGCGATCCGGCTCCGGAGTCTGCGCAAAGCTGCGCAGGAGCGAGAGGAAAGCCAGTCCCACAATCCAGAATCGCAACGGAATCTTCGGGACGTGTGCCTGCATGGAGTCCTCCTGGGAGGATTGCAATTTGGACACGGCGGAAGCCGAAACGGTCAGGGCTGTCCGGTCTCCGTCCGGCGGCCGGTGACGGTGAAGGCGCGGACCGTCGAAGGCGTGCCCGCCGGGACTTGCAGGGGCAGCCGCGCTCCACGGACCGGGTCCACACGCGCGTTGTTCTCGTCCGCGAGGTCGAAGAAACCGCTTTGAATGGACAGCTCGAACGGAGCGCCAAACGGAACGGGCAGTTCGAGGTCGCGCGATGCGGCGTCTCGGGTCCGAATCCGCATCGGGATAAACAGTCCGTTGGGCGTCCAGACCCCAATCTGCACCTGCGCGCCCGGAACGCGCCCTTCGTCGCTTTCCAAAAACCTCCCGGCATCGAGAAGCCGAACCTGGAGGAGATAGCCCGTTTCCAAGCGAATCGTCCCAAGGGAAGCAGCTTGTCCGGAAGCCGTCGTGATGCTGGGAGGGCCGGTGGACCATGTGCAGGGATTCAGCAACGCGGAACCGGGAACCTGGACGCAGATCCGATAGCCGCCCGCGGGGACACCCGGCACGACAAAACTGCCATCCGGTTCCGTGAAGGCGCTGGCTCGAAACGGCGCGGTTCCGGTGTTTGGTTGCGACTGGACTGCCACGGATGCCCGGGCAACAGGGGTGTTGTCACCCGTAACAACGGTTCCCCCGATCCGACCGGTCGGAACGGGCGGCGCTTGCGAATACAAAGCAGCAGCACTGAGCAGGGCAATCAGACACAGCCGCAGGATTTGCAATCCAGATGCTCGTCGCCGCACAGGAACCTCCTCTACGGAGTTGTGAGAACTACATTGTCGAAGGTTGTCGTGGTGACATCCGTCGGCAGGCAACCGAGTCTGCCGGAAGTCACTGCCATTCCCGCCGAGAGCGTGGTGGGCGTCGGAGTGCCGGGGATCGTCCACGGCGGACCTAGCTGGGTCCAGGCTGCCCCATCGCTCGACGTGTATCCGGTAATGGCGCTCCCGCTGCGCACCAGCTTGAACCAGCGGGGGGCGGAGAAGCTGCTGCCGTATGTGGACACCGGCGCCGCCGTTGTGCTCGCCCGCGTCCGGAACATCAACTTGTTGCCGCCGCTATTCCCGACGCCCACCATGGCGTAGGGGGCATTCGAGGTGGGCCCCAAGCGCAGCATGATCCCCACGCCGCCGTACGTTGCGGTCAATGGGGCGCCGGCGAGAGCGGCCGGGATGCGCGCCACGAACGTTGTGTCTCCGGTTACTTGCGTGTACGCAAACTCGAAGCCGTCGGGGTTGTAGAGGTAACCCCCGGTCCCGCCGAGCGTAAACACGCCGTTGTTGTATGTCGCTGAATTTACACTGGTGCAGACTCCGTTGATACTAACGCCCGTCCATCCGCTCGGCAGCGTGCCCGGCGGAACCAACACCGTCCAGGAGCCGACGCCGTCCCACCCGCTGTTCCAATTGCCGCTGTCTACCAGCGCATAAACCGTCTTCGCTCCGGCAAAAGCCGCTTGGAAGGTGATGGCCAGGTTGAGGGTCACGGTAGTGCCGCCCGGCGCCGCGAAAGAAGAAGCTCCCGTGTCCACGATGCACTGGGTGTTGCTAAGGGAGCCAGCGACTCCGAGCTGCTTGGATCCCGCCCAGCTCGGATCGGTGTCGTCTCGGAGATAGATCTCGTTGGAAGCGACGTCATAGTGCACATAGCAGGCCCCGACACCGTTCAGGGTCGTGTTCATCAGGAACTGGAGCCAGTGCACATTGCCGCCTCCGCTCGGCTCCGTTGCCGTTAGGCTGAAGGTCTGGCTAGTACCGCTCCCCGAGGTGGGAGATACCGAAGCGGTCGGCGGTTGGGTCACCGGCGGATCAACAACGAAGGCAGCGGTGACGGAGTGGCTCACGCTGTCGCTGTCGCCCGTGATCGTCGGCGCGTAGCTGCCGGGCATCGTGAGGCTCGACGAAGTGTTGAGAATCAGCGCAGAGGTGCCTTGTCCGCCGATGGCCGGCGGACTGAATACGCCGTTGCTTCCGTTGGGCAGCCCGGAAATTCCGAATGCCACCTCTTCCACAAAACCGCCGGTGGCCGCGACAGTGGTGGTCATTTCCAAACTGCCGCCCGCAGTCACGCTGGGAACGCCCGAGGGAACAGTGATCGAGAAATCCGGAGCTCCGCCGCCGGTGCCGCCCAGCAACGCCACGTTGTCAAAGGCGGCGGCCATGGCATAGGGCGCCGTGCAATTCGTCGAGCCAGAAGTCGAGGCGAGACCCACATACACCGTGGTGGCCGTGAATCCAGTCACCGAGGTTCCGATTTGGGTCCAGTCCACGCCGTTGAGCGATTTGTAACCGGAAATGCTGCTTCCGCTGCGCACCAGCTTGATCCAGAAGGGGCCGTAGAACGTTCCCGCATTCTGGAAAAGATCGCTCCACGTGGAGGTGGCGTTTCCCTGCGCGCCGCCAGTGCGCTTTCGGAGGACCAGGTTGTAGAGTTGGAGTTGTCCAGACACGCCGACGAAGACGTAATCGGACCCGGAGGACAGGTCTTTTTTCAGCAGGAGCCCCGCTCCTCCGGTTCCTCCTGAGCTCAGCAAGTTGACTGGAGTGGATGGAATTCTCGCGATGATCGTGACATCGGCGCTCACCGGAGCGTAAACGAACTCGATCCCGTCCGGGGCATTCCAAAGTTGTCCACCCGTGCCCGTGACGGTAAATACGCCATTCGCGTAGGAAGCCGCATTGAAGGAACAGGTGCTGCTGAAGGAGGTAGTCCTCCATCCGCTGGCCAATCCGCCGCTTGCCGGAGTTCCCACCGCCAAGGTGGCATAGTTGGTGTGCGCCTTGCCGCCGCCGGAGGAATGGATGGTGAACGGATAATTGCCCGCCGGAGTGTCGGGCGGCGCGGTCACCGTCAGAATCGTGCTGCCGGGCGGTATAACCGTTGGTGGCGTAAACGACCACGAAGCACCGGAGGGCAGCCCCGCAACGTGAAAGGTCACGGAGTTGGCGAAGCCATAGAGAGGATTCACGCCGACCGTGTAAGTATTCGTCTCGCCGGCTGCGGAGCTGCTGACGGAGGTCGGCGAGGTCGTCAAGAAAAAGTCAGGGGTTGTGGCGATCAGAACATTGTCGAAGGTGGCGGTGAGGATCGTGCCTGCTGTGCAATTGGCCGTATTGTTGCCTACGGCAAGTCCCGCATAGATCGTGGGGGCGGTAATCCCTGTCAGCGGCGTGCCCACAAGGCTCCATTGCAGGCCATCGCCCGAGATATAGCCGCTGATACTGCTGCCGACGCGCTCCAGCTTAAACCAGTAGTTTCCATAGAGATAAAACGGGTTCCCGTATGTGCTGGTGGGGGCTGCCGCGGGCGTGGCGCGTCTGCGAAAGAGGATCTGGTTGTTCCAGGTGGCATTCGGACGCCCGATTCCCATCAGTGCGTAGGGCGAGGTAGCTGACAGGTTGGTGCGCAGCATCAGCCCGACTGCCACATCGGCGCTTAATGTGCCTGTAGGAGCGGCCGGGATTCGCCCGATGAGAGTGACGTCCCCCGTGACCGGCACAGAAGCAAACTCGAACGAATCGGATGTCCCGGCCAGTCCGGCAGTCCCTGTGCCGGCCACCGTGAACAGGCCGTTTGCGTAGGTCGCCCCATTGAGGGAACACGCACTGTTGATCGGAGTGCTGGTCAAGCCGCTCGGCAGCGAACCTGGCTGAGAAATGTGCTCGATCGCAATGATCCGATCCGCCAGGCGGATATACTCTTTGGTTGGCGCGCCGGGAGTAATTTGCGCAACGAGGTTCAGGGACGCGAGTCCGAGTAGCAACAGGAACAGGGACGTTTGGAGGACCTTCGACGGTGCCAGGGATCGCTTGATCCCAGGAACGCTTCCGCTCTGCCCGATCTGCGGTAGGGAGACTCTTGGTTGGGAGGGGCCCAAGCATCTACGGTTTGCAGCCTGAGAAAATCGCACCTGCGGAATCCCCCACACAGAATTTCGCAAGCGTCCGCTCGCCTGCCGACTTCCGGTCCGTTCCCGTACGATCTGCCCTCCGCGATATGCCTCGCTCTGGTGCAGGAAGCGGGCCAAAAGTTATCCGATTGAAAGCAAAGAAAGCCGGTGGTGGAGCGGAATGCTGGTGTGTGGGAACCAGTGTATGGAGTGTATGGATTTCAAACAGTTGAGATTCTGGGCTATGTTCCAGACTCAGGAAATGGCAGGCCCGGCATGAACGCAGGAGCTGCACGGAGAGAGGTGGTGTCCTTCCTTTGTGTTGCTGGGTGTGCTGCGGCCGGCGGTATTGCCCGCGAGCGGAGGGTTCGGGAATCCGGAGATGGGGTGACAGGTCAATCCGATGCAGATCTCATCGAAGGTCTTTTTTCGATTCCTTTTCCGCCAGGAGACTATACAGTTTCGAGCGGCTGATCCCTAATGCCTCGGCAGCCCGTACCTTGTTTCCGTCCAACGAGATCAGGACCCGCCGGACATAGGAGCGCTCAAACTCCACCAAGGGAAGAATTTCGTCTCTCGCGGGGCTCGGCGCCGGGCCATGCTCCAACAGATGACTGGGAAGGTCGGTCACATCAATGATTTCTCCCGAGGTCATCATGCAAGCATGCCCCAGAACGTTTTCGAGCTCTCGGACGTTTCCACGCCACGGATAGGCTGCCAAAAGGGCCTGCGCGCGCGCGGTAAGGCCGCGAATCGTTTTCTTGTATTCCGCGGAGAAATGCTCCAGCAAATATCGCTCGAGCAGGGGCAAGTCCTCCGTTCGCTCCGCGAGACGGGGGAGCCGAATTTCGACCATCGAGAGCCGATAAAAGAGATCCTGGCGAAACTCTCTTGCCGCCACCATCGCCCGCAAGTCCCGATGCGTGGCTGCGGCAACCCGGATGTCAATCTTGTGCGGGATGGGAGAACCGACCCGCTGGATCTCTTGGTTTTGCAAAACCCGCAGGAGCCTGGACTGCGTGGCGAGCGGCATATCGCCGACTTCGTCGAGCAGGAGGGTGCCGCCATGGGCGTACTCCAGGAGCCCGATTTTGTCTTGCAGGGCTCCTGTAAAAGCGCCTCGGACGTGACCAAACAGCTCACTTTCGAGCAGAGTCTCGACGATAGCCGAGCAATTGCACGCCACGAAAGGACCCAAGCACCCGGGACTGAGGTTGTGCAATGCTTTCGCAACCAGTTCCTTGCCCGTTCCCGTCTCCCCGGTAATCAACACGGTTCGGAAGTGGGGCGCAATGCGACGGATTCGGGCAAAAACCTCCAGCATCTTGGCACTGCGGCCGATGATGCCTTGGAAGGAGGAGAGTTCCACCAGCTTGTGCTCCAGTTGGCTTGCCCGCTGGCGTCCCCGCACTTCTGCCACGATCTGACGGATTCGCTCCCGGAGTTTGTGAGGAGGAACAGTCTTGGTGAGGAAATCTGTCGCTCCTTGTTTGATGCCTTCCACTGCGGACTCGGGGGAATAATGCCCCGCAATCAGAATGACCGCCGTCGCGGGCAAGACCGCAACGATTCGCTGGAGCAGGCCCATCCCGCTCAACTTCGGCATGTTCAAGTCGAGGAGTACAATGTGAGGCCGTTTCCGAAAGACCAGCTCCAAACCCTCCACAGCGTCTGTACTGACAAAGATCTCCAGGTCCTCTTGATCCAGCGCTTCCTGAACCAGGCGAAGGCTCGCCGGGTCCTCGTCAATGGCGACCAAGCTGGTGGAAAGGACCGGGGGGTTCGGCATGAATTAATGCTGATTCCAAGACTGGGGGCGGCCATTCCTCTGGGCGGGTCGCGGAGCTGGAGCCGTCGCCGTACCTCGCGCACCATGACCACCCTGTGCAGGTCCTTCGCTATGCTCCGGACAACCACGCACTCTCGCTTTCGCCGGAGGGGTCGTGATACCTTCAAGCCGAAGTCCGCCAGTCGTGGCAGGGCCAATGATGCGGTACCAACGATACCGTAGTCAAGAAAAATGACTATTTCGGAAGCCTTAAAATTATTGAGGAAACAGCGCGGATGGACACAGCGTCAACTCGCGGCTGAACTACGAAAAGCGGAGGGAACAGTGAAGCATTGGGAGATAGGACTCCGCGAACCGTCAGCAGAAGTCTGTGAGAAGCTCGGGGCCCTCGCGACTACATTGGATCTGGCGGACTACTGGGCGGAGTGCGCCGGGCTGCCGCCCTGTTCCGGAAACTATCTCCAGTATCTGCCTTCCCCGCTCGTCCGCGATGCGGCCGCAGTCCCGCCCACCGACGCACAGACTCGGATGGAATTGCACGCTGGTCTGGACATCATCCTCGACCGCGCCCCGGAGACGTTCCGCGAGAAAATGGCTCAGGACATCACGCGCGGCGCCGGGCAATTTGGAAACTTTCCCGTGTCCAATCCTGCGGGGCGCTTGCCAACAGCGCTAGAAAAGCGCTTGCTGCGGCTGCTCGCGAAGATCATCGGCAGCGGAAACCCCGAGGCCATTGAAGCTGTGACCAAAACTCTGGAAGTATTTGTCCGCTATGTCGAAGTCCAAGGGCCGAAACAATCTGACATCGCCCCCGGCCACCCCCATCCCCCAGGAGCGGGGACGACCGCGAGGCCCCCCCGCAGGCTGCGACCGCGATCCTCTTCGAGTGCGGACTGATACTGGCGTGGAACTATCTCTGGACCGGCTTGTCGCAAAGGCTGTGCGCCACCTGCGCGTAAACCGTCGCGGTAGCAACCAACTCGGCCACGTCGAGATAGAGCCGCCCGTCTTCTGCTTTGTTTCGTGCGCAGCCGAAGGTCAGAGAGGGAATTCCGGCGGCATTGAACACGTTGTTGTCCCGCCACATGCTGACGACTTCACTCGACGCTTTGGCGAGCGGCTCCCGACCCGTTACCTGCTGGTAGCAACGGCGGACCTCGGCAGCGAGCGGCTCGACGTTCTTCCCTTCCGCGCCGCTGCGGGCCAGGAAGGTCTCGACGCGCGCGCCGACCTCCGCCGCAGCGACCACTTCCTGAAGCTCCCGCTCGACGCGCAGCGGATCTTCGCCGGGTACCGTGCGCACGTCTACGTAGATGGCGCAATGCGGGGACGTCCGGTTGGGACGGTACGGGATGCCGCCGCGAATCGCGCCAATGACCACCTTCGGCACGACGCGCCCGCAGGGCGAATCGAACGAATGCGACGCCTCGTATTGCCGCGCCCAGGTCTCAATCTTCTCGATGACCCGCGCCATTTTCACGATCGCGTTCGGGTGCTGGCGAACATCGTCCGGACGAGTCGAGCGGGGCGTGTACATGTTGCGGCCAGGAACGGTCACTTTCAAATAGCAGGCGCCGCAGGCGACCCAGGAGAGCGCAAAGTCGGTGGTCTCGGCGACCAGCGCGTAATCCGCCCGCACGCCATGAGAGAGCAAAAAGCGGGTGCCCAGCCCCTTTCCTTCGTAGGTCAGCCCCTGAAATTCATCCACCGGGGAGCCTCCCGTTTCTCCCACCACGCCTGTGAAAATCACATCGCCGCGCCGGGACAGGCCGGAATCCCGCAGGGCTTTGAGCGCGATCATCGTGGTGGCCATTAACCCGCGGTCATTGAGCACCGTGTGGCCGAAGAGCCGGTTGCCTTCCCGGTGTGCCCCGACTTTGTTCAGGTCCGACTGCGCCATCCCCCAGTCGTACTCCGGCCCGGAGACTTCGGTGTCCATGTGGGAGTTGAGGATCAGGCTTGCTCCGCCGCCGGAGCCGCGCAGCGTCGCCACGACGTTGGCGCGGTCGGGCAAGAGGGGCTGCTTGAAAGCCGGAATCTTGTTCTGCGCAAACCAGCTATGGACGACCTCCGCCATCGCCAGTTCATGCCCGGCCGGGCTGAAGGTGTTGGCAAGCTTCAGCGCCAGCTCCGCGAGCTCTTCGGCGTTGATGAATTTTGCGAAATCAGGTTGCGTGCTCATGGGCGGAGACCTCCGTGTGGGTGGGCGGCGGAATCAAGGCAGAAAAACCCACGGCATCCCGCCAAGCGGGACCGTGGCTACCGCTCTCCCCACATCAGCCGCGCGTCGGCGATTGACGCATCGCCCTTACGCGCCTCTTAGCTGCTCTCCCCACGCGAGCCCGGGCCGCTGCGATACGAGGTCTCGGCCGGGGCGCCGGGGTACCGTGAAGTAAGCCCTCCACGCTGAGGTCCTCGTCAACGTCCGGCCAATGGATTCCCTGGCCGGTTCCGATAAGCCGAAAGTTTGCCCGCTGAACGGGCGTGGCTTCGGATAGTCGCCAGGACCAGACCAGCGGTACGCTGATGATACGACCATCGGCGAGGTCGGCGATAATCTGGTCCTCCGTCACGCGAACCCTCTGGATGCGAGGATCGGTGCTAACGTTTGCCGCAGTGCGCATACCAAGTCTCCAGAATGGCAGTGAGATGAACCCTCAGGAGGCGGCGAATCCGGTTCAACTCGTGAGCATCGAAACCATGGCTGCGGACCAGCCCGAGCGGCTCCAGCCAGAACTTGCAGGTCTTGTCTTCCCGCTCCACGTGAACGTGTGGCGGTTCGCCGCAATCGAAGCTCGTGAAGAAGAACCGATACGGGCCAGGAATACCTCTGATCCGCGGCATTTAATATCGTCGCCCCCGGGTCGCCGCAACCACTAATAGCATAGCTCAACCAGTTCCAAGTTTCATGACGACTCCTCTTCCAAGGCCTTGCGAAAGGCCCGCCCTAAGAACACATAAATCAGATTGCGCTTGTATTCGGCCGAGCCTTCCTGGTCGTCCGCGAGATCGGCCGCATCCGCGAGCGCATCCGCCGCACGAAGCAAATTCCCCTCGACAGCGGACCGAGAACCCGTCAGCAAACCCTCCGCTTCGGCGGAGCGACGGGCGCAAGGGCTCACGCAGCCGACGGCGACACGCGCGCGGGTGAAGCTCTCTCCTTCATCCGGGGTTTCGAGCACGAGCGCCAGCCCTAGCATGGGCCGCTCGTGGACCTGGAATTTCAGATAGGCCATCCGTTGTTGCGGCTTCCCGACGGGCACGTGGACGGCGGTCAGCACTTCGTCCCGCCGCAAGCAGGTTTCGTAAGCGCCGCCGAAAAAATCTTCCAGCGGGATTTCCCGCCGGCCTTGCGGACCCTCGGCGACCACGCTTGCGCCGAGCGCGAGGAGCAAGGTCGCGGGATCGGAGTGCGGCTCCGCGAAGCAGAGGTTGCCGCCGATCGTTCCGGTGTTCCGCACGCGCGTGTTCGCCACCAGTTTCTCCATTTCGACAAAAACGGGGAGGTGGCTTTTGAGCAAAGGCGAACGTTCGAGGCTGCGGTGCGTGGCGGTGGCGCCAATCCGGATTGTTCCGTCGTTCAACTCGACCGCGTCGAAGCTCGGGATGACCTTTACGTCAATCAAATGCTTGTATCGCAGGACATCGTGCTTCATCGCCAGGAGGAGTTCGGTGCCGCCGGCATAGATCGAGGCATCCTCGCCGAAA
>Ga0209640_10005502_pt1 | contig 11056 bp, 11 predicted proteins | sample RifCSP10_1_FD_184018 | JGI IMG/M metagenome (GOLD analysis project Ga0209640, IMG submission 184018) | Soil microbial communities from Rifle, Colorado - Rifle CSP2_sed 10_1 (SPAdes) (version 2) | ecosystem: Environmental > Terrestrial > Deep subsurface > Rock core/Sediment | place: Rifle...
GCATGGGCACGGTGCGCTGGGACAACCCGCGACTCGACGCGCGCGACGTCCCAGTCCTTCGACAGCCGCGCCGGCTCGCTTTCGGCAAAGGCCCGCTGCCCGAGGGATCAGAGCTCGAGCTTCGGTCGGCGACCCTGCCCGAAGAGCTGGGCGCGCTCGGCGCCGACGGCGTGCAGTCGCTGCTGCTCGAAGGAGGCCCGACTCTCGCTGCGGCATTCCTCGAGCAGAACCTCGTGGACAAGGTGCTCGTATTCGTCGCGCCGACGCTCTCGGGCGAGGGGCCGGGCATGCTCGCCGGGCTCCCGCAGCCGCTTCCGCTCCGTCGGCTCGAGGCGCGCGCGATCGGCGATGACGTTCTTCTCCAGGGGTACGTCCACGAGCCCTGAGCTACCTTCTCCTGATGTTCACGGGGATCGTCCGCGAGCTCGGCTCTGTCGTCTCGGCCCAAGACCGAGGCGGCGGCCGGATGCTCGTGCTCGAGGCTCCGAGCACGGCCTCGACGCTGACCGTCGGCGATTCGGTGGCGGTGAACGGCTGCTGTCTCACAGCCGAGGCGATCGACGGCAGCCGAGTCACCGTCCATGCGGTGCCCGAGACGTTGGCGAGAACGACGCTCGGACGACTCGACGCGGGCGGTCGCGTCAACGTGGAGGGCGCACTCCGTGCGGGTGAGCCTCTCGGCGGCCATTACGTTCAAGGGCACATCGACGGCGTCGGACGCGTGCAGTCGGTCGAAGCGGAAGGCGAGGGCCTGCGAGTGTTCGTCGAGGCGCCGGACGACATTCTTCGGTACTGCGTCGAGAAGGGCTCGGTTACGGTCGACGGCGTGTCGCTGACGGTCGCCGAGCTTGCGGACGATGCGTTCGCCGTCGCTCTCGTCCCGCACACGCTCGAGGCGACGACGCTTTCCGAGCTCGAGCCCGGTCGAGAGGTCAACATCGAGACGGACGTCCTCGCGAAGTACGTCGAGCGACTGCTGCCTGTCGGAGATCGGTGAGGGCTACGATCCGGCGGTGAGCGTGGAGCTGACGACGCCCGAGACCGAATCGCCTTTCGCGACGATCGAAGAGGCGATCGACGACATCCGGTCGGGGAAGTTCGTCGTCGTCGTCGACGACGCCGATCGCGAGAACGAGGGCGATCTCACGATTGCCGCGCAGTTCGTCACGCCCGACTCCATCAACTTCATGGCGACGTACGGGCGTGGGCTCATCTGTCTCTGCCTGACCGCCGAGCGCTGTGACGAGCTCGACCTGCGCCCGATGACGGATCGCAACGAGACACCGCTCGGCACCGCGTTCACCGTCTCGATCGAGGCACGCGAGGGCGTGTCGACAGGGATCTCCGCCCACGATCGCGCGCGCACGATCCAAGTTGCGATCGATCCTGGATCGACGCCGCACGATCTCGTGCAGCCGGGTCACGTGTTCCCGCTGCGGGCCCGACCAGGCGGTGTCCTTCGCCGGGCCGGACAGACGGAGGCGTCCGTTGATCTCGCGCGGCTCGCCGGCTTGATTCCGGCCGGAGTCGTCTGCGAGATCATGAACGACGACGGGACGATGGCCCGTGTGGCCGATCTCACGACGTTCTGCGAGCGACACCGACTCAAAATGGTCACGGTCGCCGACCTCATCGAGTACCGGCGTCGCACCGAGAAGCTCGTCGAGCGCGTGGTCTCGGTGCAACTTCCCACGGACCACGGCATGTTCCGGGCGGTCGCGTATCGCGAGGTCCTGACCGGTCAGCACCACGTCGCTCTCCTCATGGGTGAGGTCGGCGGCGCGGAGAACGTGCTCGTTCGTGTTCATTCGGAGTGCCTGACCGGAGACGTCTTCCATTCGCTGCTCTGCGATTGCGGCGAGCAGCTCGACCAGGCGCTGGCCTGCATCGAGGCGGAGGGAAGTGGTGTCCTGCTGTACATGGGCCAGGAGGGACGGGGCATCGGGCTTCTGAACAAGCTCAGGGCTTACGAGCTCCAGGAGTCGGGCATGGACACGGTCGAGGCGAATCTCGAGCTCGGCTTCCCGGCGGACGCGCGGGAGTGGGGAATCGGAAACCAGATCCTCGCCGACCTCGGCCTGACTACGATCCGCATCCTCACGAACAACCCCCGCAAGCTCACCGGGCTCGACGGGTTCGGGCTTTCAGTGGTCGAGCAAGTGCCGATCGAGGTCGAGCCGAAGCCTGAGAACGCCCGCTATCTCGCCGCCAAGCGTGAGAAGCTCGGGCATACGATCTCGAAGCTTCATCATCAGGGCGCGAGGCTCGAGCCCGAGCCCCTCCCGGAGGACGACGGATGACCAGCCGCGATATCGACGACTCGAGCGAGAACGTCCTCTCGGAGTGGCCGAGCGAGGCCGAGGACGAAGAGCTCGCGACAACGGACGACGACGAGGCTCAGGCCTGGGGGACTGCGAGCGCGACGGCCGCAGCCGAGGACGGCGTCTCCGACGCAGCCGCCGCTGCCGAGCCCGAGCCGGCGCTCGAACCCGAGCCGGCGCTCGAGCCCGAGCCGGACGAGGTGCCCTTCGAGCCCGAGGCTCCCCTGGACGACGGCGCTCCGATCCACGTCGAGCTTTCTCACGAGCACGCGGCGGGCGACCTCCACATTCCTGACGGATATGCCGTTCTCGAGGGAGAGGCGGAGGGCGGTCGCCGCGCGGTCGGGATCGTCGTCTCGCGCTTCAACGGGAAAGTGACCACGCAGCTCCTCGACCGCGCGCTCGAAGAGCTCGCTGCGGCTGGTGTCAGGCAGGAGACCATCACGATCATGGTCGTCCCAGGGGCTTTCGAGCTTCCGCTCGCGGCGACCGCCCTCGCGAAGACGCGCCGCTTCGCGTGCATCGTCGCGCTCGGATGCATCATCCGCGGCGATACACCGCACTTCGACTACGTCGCGAGCGAGGCAGCGAGCGGCCTCCAGCTCGCGGCGCTCGAGACGGGCGTTCCGGTCTCGTTCGGCGTTCTCACCCTCGACCGCGTCGAGCAAGCGGAGCCGCGCATCGAGAAGGGCGCCGAGGCCGTCCGCAGCGCGCTCGAGATGGCCGATCTCTTCTCACAGCTGAGAGCGGCCGCCTCGCGCTGAGCTCGACGCTCCGGCTCAGAGGCGCGAAGTCGTTCGGGTACACTGCTCGGCCGCATGTCCAAGGTCTGCGCCATCTGCGGGAAGAAGCCTGGCTTCGGCAACAACCGCAGCCATTCGATGGTCGCAACGAAGCGGCGCTTCAACCCGAACCTCCAGCGGGTGCGCCTCGTGCTCGACGGGCAGGCGACTCGCGCGTACGTCTGCACGCGCTGCCTCAAGGCCGGCAAGGTTCAAAAAGCGCTCTAGTCGCTCCGCGCCGTTTAAGCTCGCGGCATGAGAGGTAAGCGGTTCGTTGTCGACGGCGTGAGAGATCGTTGATGGAGCTCGAGGCGGTCCGGCACCTCACACGATGCGCGCTCCAGAACCTCGAGGCTCACCGCCGGCGGATCGACGACCTTAACGTGTACCCGGTGCCGGACGGCGACACCGGCACGAATCTGACGCTCACGCTGCGGTCGATCGTCGAGGCGCTCGAAGGGTCGAGCGCGGCCGACAGTGCAGCGGTCGCGAAAGACGTCACGCGCGCTGCGCTCATGGGCGCGCGCGGCAACTCGGGCGTCATCTTCTCTCAGATCGTGCGCGGCTTCGTCGACGTGCTGGGCCAGACCGCCGACGTCAGCGCGCCGAGGCTCCGCCGTGCGTTTCGCGGCGCGAGCGACGCCGCCTACCGCGCGGTCAAGCGTCCCGTCGAGGGGACGATCCTCACCGTGATCCGTGAGATGGCCGAGGAGGGGGAGCGCGAGGAGAATCGCCGTCTTCCCGCGCCGGCATTCCTCGCCACTGTGCTTGCGCGTGGAGAGGTTGCACTCGCGCGTACACCCGAGATGCTCGATGTCCTCCGGAATGCCGGCGTTGTGGACGCAGGTGGAGCCGGGCTGGTCGAGATCGCGCGCGGTCTCGTCTACGGAGCCTCGGGCGAGTCGCTGCCGGAGGCGCCGGTCGAGTCCGAGGCGCTGAGCTTCGACGCGATCCACCAGGAGCTGTCCGAGTACCGGTACTGCACGGTGTTTCTCGTCGAAGGAGAGAACCTCGACCAGGCCGCTCTCGAGAGCGCGCTCGAGCAGATGGGGGACTCCCTCCTCGTCGTCGGAGACGCGTCTGCGCTCAAAGTGCACGTCCACACGGACGATCCCGGGTCGGTCCTCTCTACGGCGACGCTCCTCGGCGTCGTCGAGGGCGTCGAGATCGCGAACATGCACCATCAGACGGCGCAGCGCGAGGACCGGCTCCTGGAGAGCGCCGGTGCCCCGCTGCCGACGCTCGAGACGGGGCTCGTGGCTGTCTGCCCCGGACGTGGAAACCGCCGGCTCTTCGAGAGCATGGGCGCCACCCGCGTCATCGAGGGCGGTCAGTCGATGAACCCGTCCGCCGCGGAGATCGTCGCGGCGATAGACGCGGTTCCGGCCGACGAGGTCATCGTTCTGCCGAACAACTCGAACGTCGTCCTTACAGCGGAGCAAGCTGCGTCGCATGCGTCTCGTGCGGTTCGAGTGGTGCCGTCACGGTCGGTGCAGGCTGGGCTGGCGGCGATGGGCAGGTACATCTCCACCAACACGCCTGAAGAGAACGAGCGCGACATGCTCGATGCGCTCGCCTCGATCGCGACGGGAGAGATAACGATCGCCTCACGTGACGTCCAGCTCGACGGAGTCTCCATTCGCAAAGGCGACTTCCTCGGGCTGGTCGACGAGAAAGCGGTCGCTGCAGACGAGGACTTGGCCGCCGTCCTCGACACCGTCATCGAGCGCGTGCTCGCCGGTGGGGCCGAGTGGATCGCGATCTTGACGGGAGAGGGGGCGCCCCCGCTCGAAGGGCTCGTGGCGGCGCTCGAGCGTGATCATCCGGAGATCTCGATCGAGATCCACGACGGCGGGCAGCCCCACTACCCGCTCCTGCTCGTCGCTGAGTGACAGCTGACGACGCGCCGATCCGGGTGCTCCTCGTGGAGGACAATGACGTTTACCGCGAGTCGCTCGTGTTCCTGTTGAAGCGGGTCACTGCGGTCGACGTCGTCGGCGCGGTCGCCGACGGCACCGCAGCCATGCGCGCGTGCATCGAGCTCCACCCGGACGTCGTCGTCCTCGACTATCGCCTGCCCGACGTCGACGGCGCGGAGGTCGCCACCGAGCTGCGGGAACACACTCCGGGCGTCGAAGTCGTTTTCTTGAGCGCGTCTGCTGGTGAGGACGAGTACGATGCCGCGTCGAGCGCAGGCGCAGCGCTCGTAAGGAAGGACGAGGGAGTCGATGCGCTCGTGAGTGCCGTGCGTGCCGCCGCCGGGAGGAGACGCGAGTGAACCTGACCACCGAGAACACCGCCGTCGTGCTCGATTCGACCTCCGACTACCCGGAGGCGCCTGCCCGCTTTCCCAACATGCGCTTCGTCCCGCTGTACGTCCGCTTCGGCGACGACACCTACCGGGACTACGTCGAGCTCGGACCGGGGGAGTTCTACGAGAAGCTCCGCACCGCGACAGTGATGCCTGCGACGGCCCAGCCGACGCCGCAAGACTTCGTCGACGCCTACGAGGAGCTCGCAGCCTACGAGCGCGTTTACTCGTTGCACGTCTCCTCGAAGGTCTCCGGCACCTTCCAGAGCGCCGAGCTCGCCGCGCAGGAGATCGGCGGCGACAAGGTCCGCGTCGTCGACACCCTCTCCGCATCGCTCGCCATCGCGATGCTCGCCCACGCGGTCCAGCGCCGGCTCGCGCGGGGGACGACGGACGAAGAGATCGACGCGCTCGTCGAGCGCTTCCACCGCGACGGGGACGTGCTGTTCACGGTCGAGACGCTCGAGTACCTCCAGCGGGGCGGGCGCATCGGCAAGGCCGCGGCGATCGCCGGGTCGCTCCTGAACGTGCGTCCGATCCTCGGCGTGCAAGACGGTGTCGTCGTCGCCGTCTCGCGCGTTCGTGGCCGGCAGAAGGCGCTCGCCGAGTTCGAGCGGCGCTTCGTGGACGCGACGACGGACGGCCCGGGTCTGCGCGTCGCAATCGCGCACGCGGACGCTGCCGACTGGGTCGGCACGCTGAGCGAGATCGTCTGGCGAGTGCGTCCGAACGCGGAGATCGAGTTCACCGCGACGTTGGGCGCTGTCGTCGGCACTCATGCAGGTCCCGGCGCGGTCGGGTTCTTCTGGTTCCAGGACGAGTAGGTAGTGACGAGACGCGAGCATCGCGGCCGCGAGGACGCCTTTAGGGGTTTCCGCGCCGCCGGGATCTGCTGAGCGGGTCCCGGCATGAGGCGCAGAAATCAGCCGAGCGTCGTCATCGTCTTCGAGACGCACTCGACGACGACGGACAACGAGCGCTGGATCGCTTCCGGCTGGCTCGACGGGCAGCTCTCGCTCGCCGGGAAACGACAGGCGAACGAGCTCCGAGAACGCCGCGGCAGCGAGGAGTTCGCGGCGGTCTTCACATCCGATCTCGGTCGTGCGGTCGAGACGGCGCGGCTCGCTTTCGGCGGGCTCGGCATCCCGATCTTCCACGACTGGCGCCTTCGCGAGTGCGACTACGGCGAGCTGAACGGGACTCCCGTGGCGCGACTCGAAGGCGCACGGCCTCGCCACGTCTACGAGCCGTACCCGCGGGGTGAGAGCTACAGCCAGGTCGTTTTTCGCGTTCAGAGTTTTCTCCACGATCTCTCAGGGAGGTACGCGAACGAGCGGGTCCTCGTCGTCGGACACTCGGCGACGCAGTGGGCGTTGCAACATCTGCTCGAAGGGACTCCACTCGCGGAGCTCGTCGAGAGCTCGTTCCGCTGGCAGCCGGGGTGGCTCTACACGCTGGTAGTCGACCAGTAGGGCCGTGGTCTCGCCGAGACGGCAGAGCTCGGGCTGAAGCCCGAGTCCTAGATCACGTGCTGTGCCTGGCTCGAGCCAGGCACAAGCTGTTCGCCCGGTCCGGAACGGGGAAGCCCGAGCCCGCTACGCCAGGCCCTTGTGCCTGGCTCTAGCCAGGCATAGGACGTTCGCCCTGTCCGGACCGGGGACCTATAGTGACCCGCGGTTGTGAAGGGGACTCGAGCTCGAGTGGGCCTACCGGCCGGCTTTGCCGGCCTCGACTCGCCCGACCGCTGGCCGCGCCCGCGGACGGCTCCACGACCCGAGCGACTCGAGGCGGGCGTCGAGACGCTCCACGGCGTCGGCCCTGCCCTTGCGCGTCGCCTCGCCCGAATAGGCCTTAGCAAAGTCGGCGATCTGCTGTGGCAGGGCCCCCGGCGCTACGAGCAGCCCGTTCCGTCGAAGCAGATCTGCGAATTGTTCGGAGAAGACGAGGCCGTGATCGAGGTGGTCGTGCGCTCGGCATCGAGCAGGAGGCGCGGACGGCTGCGAATCCTGACCGCGCGCGTCGCAGACGAGACCGGCGAGATCAGGGCGACGTGGTTCAACCAGCCGTGGCTCGAAGGGAAGCTGGTGGCAGGAACCAGGTTGCGCTTGCGCGGACGTGCGAATCGGTACGGGTTTGCTGTGTCGTCGTACGACCTCGACGGCGAAGGCGCCACAGACGACTTCGCGCCGGTGTACCCGGCGACCGAGGATCTCGCGCAGAAGCGGCTGCGAGACCTTCACGGGCAGGCGGCCGCGCTGGCCCGCGCTGCGGGGGAGCCGCTGCCCGCAGCGCTGCTCGCCGCCGAGCGGCTCCCTCTTCGCGCCGATGCGCTTACCGCGGTTCACAGGCCTCGAGCCCTCGCCGAGACCGAGCTGGGTCGCACTCGTCTTGCCTTCGACGAGTTGCTCGTGCTGCGACTCGCGCTCGCCCGAACGGCGGCCGAGCGTGAGCGAGCGTCGGCGGTCCCGCTCGGCAGTCCAGCCGAGCTCATCGTCCGCTATCGCGCTTCGCTCCCGTTCACGCTGACGCCGGACCAGGAGCGTTCGATCAGGGAGATCGACGGCGATCTGGCGCAATCCACGCCGATGCAGCGACTCTTGCAAGGGGAAGTCGGCTCGGGGAAGACCGTGGTCGCGCTCTACGCGCTCCTGCGCGCCGTCGAGCTCGAGCGCCAAGGCGCGCTCATGGCGCCGACCGAGACGCTTGCCGAGCAGCATTTCCTCACGATCGACGAGCTGTGCGCTCCGCTCGGTGTGCGCGCCAGCCTCCTCACGAGCTCGCTGCGCGCGAAGGAACACGCCGCAGTCCGCCAGCTCATCGCGACAGGCGACGCGCAGATCGTGGTCGGCACGCATGCGCTCATCGAGAAAGAGGTCGACTTCAGCGATCTTGCGGTCGCCGTTGTCGACGAGCAGCACCGCTTCGGCGTGGCGCAGCGAACGGCGCTCGTCGAAGGGCGGAGCCCGCACGTACTCCACCTCACCGCCACGCCGATCCCCCGAACGCTCGCGCTCACCGTGTACGGAGACCTCGAGGTGAGCGAGCTCGCGCTCCCACCGGCCGATCGCAAGCCTGTCATTACGGCCTGGGTCACCGAGGAGCGGAGCTCGGAGGCGTACAAGCGGCTCCGCCGGCATCTCGACGACGGGCGTCAGGCCTACGTCGTCTGCCCATTGATCGAGGAGTCCGAGACGAACGTCGCGCGCGCCGCCGAGGCTGAGGCCGAGCGGCTTCGGAGCGCGGAGCTTCGCGGATACCGCGTCGGCTGTCTGCACGGTCGTCTGCCCACTGGCGAACGGCGCGGTGTGATGGCGAGCTTCAAGGCCGGCGAGCTCGACGTTCTCGTCGCGACGACCGTCATCGAGGTCGGCGTCGACGTCCCGAATGCCACGATCATGATCGTGCAGGAGGCGGACCGGTTCGGCCTTGCTCAGCTGCACCAGCTTCGCGGCCGGGTGGGGCGGGGAGCCGAGCAGTCGTACTGCCTGCTGGTCTCCCGTGCGAAGGAGGAGCTGACCGAGGGCGCGAGCGAGCGGCTCGAGGCGATGGTCGCGACCACAGATGGCTTCGAGCTCGCCGAGCGCGATCTCGAGATCCGCGGCGAGGGCCAGCTTCTCGGCGCACGCCAGTCGGGGTACTCCGACCTTCGCTTCGTTCGGCTCCGTCGCGACCAGAAGCTGCTCGAGCGCGCGCGCGATGTCGCGCGCGATCTCGCTGAGGGCCTGCTCGCCGACGACGTCGACCGCCTGCTTGGCGAGTCCGAGCACCTGGGAGAGTCATGAGAATCGTCGCCGGCTCGCGGAAAGGTCATCGCATCGCGGCTCCAAGGGGCGTCGTAACGCGTCCGACGAGCGACCGCGTTCGAGAGGCCGCGTTCTCGCTGATCGGGCCGGTCGAGGACGCGACTGTGCTCGATCTCTTCGCCGGCTCTGGGGCGATGGGGCTCGAGGCTCTGTCGCGGGGCGCAGCCAGCTGTTTCTTCGTCGAGCGCGATCGCGGCGCGTGTCAGGTGATCCGCGCGAATCTCGACAAGCTTCGTCTGACCGAGGCGGCGTCAGTCGCGAATCGCGACGTGGTCGCCGTGCTGCGCGAGGAGCACGCGCGCGGCCGCCGGCACGACCTCGTGCTCGTCGATCCGCCGTACGAGCAGTGGGCGAAGTACGCAGCTTCTCTGGCCGAGCTCCTCCCGGAGGTTCTCGAGGAGGACGGCGTTTCGGTGGTCGAGACCTCGGCGAAGGTCGAGCCGGAGCTTCCGCTCGACCTCGTGACGAGCCGCCGCTACGGTTCCGCGCGGATTACGGTGTTCTCTCGATGATCACGGCCATCTGTCCTGGCAGCTACGACCCCGTCACCAACGGTCACGTCGACGTCATCCGGCGCGCGGCCGCCATCTTCGACCGCATCGTCGTCGGCGTCGTTCGCGACCCACTGCACAAGGAGACGCTGTTCACCGTCGAGGAGCGCGTCGCGTTCCTGGACGCGGCTCTCGCGAGCTGCGAGAACGTCGTCATCGACGTGTTCTCCGAGCTCGTCGTCGACTTCGCGCGCAAGCACGAAGCCGTGACGATGGTGAAGGGGCTCCGCGTCATCTCGGACTTCGAGTGGGAGTTCCAGATGAATCATCTGAACCGCCAGCTCGCTCCCGAGATCGAGACCCTGTACGTCATGTCGAGCCCTCTGTACAGCTTCGTCTCATCGAGCGGTGTCAAGGAGATCGCGTCGTTCGGCGGCCGTGTGGACGAGCTCGTACCAGCCGCGGTCGCGCAGCGATTCCGGGAGCTCTACCCAGATGGTCGCCCAGGTGCCCCCGTCTCACCGTCCGAGTAGACTCCCCGCCCATGGACGTACTCGTGCTCATCGACAGACTCGACGACCTTGTGCACAACGCGAAGGCCGTCCCGCTGACTGACCAGGTACGGCTCGATCGTGAGGAGATCTACGAGATCCTCGATCAGATGCGGGCAACCATCCCGGAGGAGATCAAGCAAGCGCGCTGGATCGTCAAGGAGCGGCAGGAGATGCTCGCCGAGGCGAAGCGCGAGTGCGATCGGATCATTCAGGAAGCGCGGGAGCAGGCGATGCGCGAGGCCTCCCAGACGGAGATCGTCAAGCTCGCCGAGAACCAGGCCGAGGACATCGTCGAGGACGCGCGCCGCAAGGCCCGCGAGACTCGGCTCGAGATGGAGGACTGGGCCGACTCGATCCTCTCGACGCTCGAGCTGAACCTCGACAAGTTCCTGACCGCGGTCAAGCGGGGGCGAGAGCGACTGCATGAGCGCTCCCAGGAGACGGTCGTCGCGGGCATCGGGCCCGAGCCGATCGAGCCCGAAGAGTACGAGCGCTTCGGCTCGTAGAGGCGCTCTCTACGCGGCCGCAGGCGCAGCCGACAGCTCGCGGCAGACGGCGATCGCCGACTCGACGAACGCCGCGGCGGCAGGGCTGCGATGGCGGTCTCGATGCCAGACGAGGCCGATAACGCGTGGCGGGATCCGCCCATGCAGGTCGATCACGGTGACGCTGGGGTCGTCTTCGTCGACAGTCAACCGCGGTGCGACGCTAAGGCCAACACCTGCGCCGACGAGGCCCTGAACGGTGCCGTTGTTGTCGGAGCGAAACACGATGTTCGGCGCTCGTCCTGCCGC
>Ga0209640_10005503_pt1 | contig 11056 bp, 12 predicted proteins | sample RifCSP10_1_FD_184018 | JGI IMG/M metagenome (GOLD analysis project Ga0209640, IMG submission 184018) | Soil microbial communities from Rifle, Colorado - Rifle CSP2_sed 10_1 (SPAdes) (version 2) | ecosystem: Environmental > Terrestrial > Deep subsurface > Rock core/Sediment | place: Rifle...
GCGACCTGGCAGCGGGACATCGACTCCGAAGGAAGGACCGGGGTCGACCAGATTTATCCCGAGGTCGTCCACGACGTGATGCCCGACGACGTGCTTCCTCCCGAGACGGCGCAGCTCTACTGGGTCGGCCGCGAGGCAGGCAACCCGCTGTCGCAGGTCAAGCGATCGACCCCGGTCGAGGAGGTCGTCGCCGAGGGCTTCGGCTCGGTCACGCACCTTCCGCGCCAGACTGCGATCGGACACGGAACCAACGAAGACGGGCGCTGGCACGTTGTCATCGCAGTGCCCTCCGCGCGCAAGGGTGTGGGCGAAGGGCTCTCGGCCGGCACGTCGTGGCCCATCGCGTTCGCCGTCTGGCTCGGGTCTCAAGAGAACCGTGGGGGGCGCAAGCACATTGCCAACTGGCAGACCCTCGTCCTCGAGGCGAAAGCGTGACGACGGTCGCGACGCTCGGCGGCGTCGGTCGCGCGGCGACTTGGCGCCTGCTCTCCCTGGGCTTCGCGGCGCCGACCGAGGACAGAGTCGCGGAGGTGGAGACCATCGCCCGCGGCCTCGTCGAGATCGATCCCTCGCCCGAGACGGCCGAGCTCCTCGCAGCGCTCGAGGGAAGCTCGGTCGACGAGCTAGCGTCCCAGTACCACGCTCTCTTCGGCGGCGCGGTGTGCGTGTCTCCATACGAAGGAAGCTACGAGCTCGACCCTGTTCGACAGGGCCGGCAGATGGCCGATGTGGCGGCGTTCTACCGCGCCTTCGGCGCCGAGCCGGGCGGCCCAGCCGGCGAGCGCCCCGACTACGTCGGCTGTGAGCTCGAGTTCCTGGCCTTTCTCGAGCTGAGGCTGCTCGTGGCCGCGGAGGAGGACGAGGACGCGGAGCTCCTGGAGAGGATCGGCGACACCTTCCTGCGCGATCACGCCGGCCGCTGGCTACCGACCTTCTTCGCCGATGTCCAAGAGGCCGCAGTCGAGAGGTCTTTGTACCGAGCCCTCGCGACGGTGGGGGTACAGGTGGTCCAGGACGAGCTCGACCGACGGGGCATCGAGTGCGCTCCTCTGCGGCGGCGCGGACAGCGGCTCTCCGTCGAGGGCGACTCGTTCACGTGCGGCTAGGCCGGTCAGCGCTCCCCTGCCTTCACGCCCGCAGCTGTGCATTCGGCGACCGAAGTCCGATCGCCTCGGCCGTCAGCTCATAGGCATCGCGACCACGCAGGCCGTACTCGGGCGTGAAGTCGACTGCGCCGTTCAGCTCGAGCACGGTGTAGCCGCCGCCGGCCAGAGGAAGCAGGTCGATTCCGACGAGCTCGGCGCCGACGGCAGCCGCAGCCGAGACGGCGAGCTCGCACGCGTCCTCGGGCGGATCGACCGGGCGCCGTATCGCGCCGAGTGAGGTGTTCGTTCGCCATTCGCCGGGTCGCGCAACGCGCTCGATCGCACCGACGACCTGGCCTGACGCGACGACGAGGCGAAGATCGACCCCGGTCGAAGGCACCAGCTCCTGCAGGAGCGCACCGTGTCGCCGAAACCACGAGGTCGCGGACGCGCGTGCCAAGCATGCCGCGACCTCATCGAGCGTCCCGCACCGCTCGACGTCCGCACCCCAGCTTCCGAACCGCGGCTTGATCACGAGCGGTGGATCGAGCGAGACCGAGCCGTCAGGCGCCAGTAGGGTCGTTCGGGGATGGGGTAGCGCGACGAGCTCGAGGAGACGAGCCGTGCGCCATTTGTCGTGACAGCCGAGCATTGCGCGTGCGCCGTTGAGGACGCGGATTCCGGCGCGCTCGAGAAGCAGGAGCTCGAGCAGCCCGGGCTCGACGCCATCGAGGGTGGGCAGCACGTCGAGGCGTCCGATCGCGATGTCGCCCGGCCGAATCCGTGAGCGAGCACCGAAGGGAGACGCAAGCTCGACGTCGATTTCCAGCTCAGACCATGCCGCTACCAAGTTCCTGTTCGTCTCGTTTCTCGCGGTTCCCAGAAGGAATACCCGTCGTGAGGACGTCCTGCGACGTGACGGCACATGGCTGCCTTCTGCAGACCCGTCGCGGCCGCGGCCGGCTACGCGACTCACGGTCAGATCTCTTCCGGCACCATCTCGATCGCGCCGCACGGGCATTCCTTGGCGCAGATCCCGCATCCCTTGCAGTAGTCGTAGTCGAACGCGTACGGCTCCTCCGGCGAGGCGAGCTTGATCACGGCGTTGTCGGGACAAACGCCGTAGCAGTTGTCGCACGAGAAGCAGTTCCCGCACGACAGGCAGCGGCGCGCCTCGTACAGCGCCGTCGACTCGTCCAATGCGCCCACGACCTCCTCGAAGGTCGATTGCCTGCGGGCGAGCTCGAGCTTCGGCCTCACCGTCCGCGGAGCATCCGCGTAGTACCAGCCGTTGATCAGGTCGAAGGACGCGGGCTCGTGCTTCGGAGGAGGCGCGTACTCGCCTCCGCGAAGCCAGGCGTCGATGTGCCGCGCCGCCTTCTTGCCGTGCCCCACCGCGACCGTGACGGTGCGCTCTGCGGGAACCATGTCTCCGCCGGCGAACACCCCGGGATAGCCGGTCATCAGGCTCGGCCCAACCCGAACGACGCCGTCCTCGACCTCGAGCCCGGGCAAGCCTTCGAGGAGCGAGAGGTCGGTCTCCTGACCGAGCGCCAGCACGAGCGAGTCGGCCTCGAGCTCCTCGAGCTCGCCGGTGGGCTGCGGGAAGCCCGTGTCGTCGAGCTCCATCCGCTCGACCACGAGCTTGCCCGCGTCGGCCTGCTTTATGGTGGAGAGCCACTTCATCAAGACGCCTTCTTCGAGCGCCTCCTCGACCTCGAGGTCGTGGGCAGGCATACGCTCGCGGGTGCGGCGGTAGACGACGATCGCCTCCTCGGCGCCGAGCCGCTTCGCTGTACGGGCAGCGTCGATCGCGGTGTTCCCTCCTCCGTACACCACCACTCGGCGGCCCAGCAGCGGCGGCTCCTCACCCTCCATGCTGCGGAGAAGTGAGACCGCGTCGAGCACTTTCGCAGCGGAGCCGGCCGGGATGTACGCGCGCTTACCGATGTGTGCCCCGACCGCGAGGAAGACTGCGTCGAAGCCGCCGTCCTGCATGGTCTCGAGCAGGCTCGTGACCGTGTGCTCGAGCTCGAGCGTCACGCCGAGCTCGAGGATGCGCTGGATCTCGGCGTCCAGGATCTCCCGCGGAAGCCGGTACCTCGGGATCCCGAAGCGCATCATTCCGCCCGGCCGAGGGCCCGCGTCGTAGACCGTCACCCCGTGCCCGAGTCGGGCGAGGTGGTAGGCGGCGGAGAGCCCCGACGGCCCCGCGCCGATGACGAGCACGCGCTTGCCCGTGGGCTCAGCGGCCACCTCGACCTGCCAGCCATTCGCGATCGCCTCGTCTCCGAGGAACCGCTCGACGGAGTTGATGCCGACCGCCTCGTCCAGCTCGGCGCGGTTGCAGACGTTCTCGCAGGGGTGGTAGCAGACTCGGCCCATGACCGCGGGGAACGGGTTGTCCTCCATGATCTGCCGCCAGGCGCGCTCGTAGCCCGCGCCGCCCTCCTCGGCGTCGTAGAGCCACTGCTGGACGTTTTCCCCCGCGGGGCAGCCCTGGTTGCAGGGAGGCAGCCGGTCGACGTACACCGGGCGCTCGGTCCGCCAGCTGCCGGTCTTGTTGGCACGGCTCGAGCCGACGTCCAGCGTGATCGCGAACGGAGTCTCCATCAGCTCTCTTCCAGCAACCCGAAGCGCCGGATGTTGCGATCCGCGCGCTCCTGGATCCGAGCAATCACGTCCGCCCGCGGCGGATCGCCGAAGAGGTGTGCGAAGCGTCGCTGCGGCCGGAGGTACTCCTCGACGGGAACGCGACGCCGAATCTTGGAAACACCCACCACCTCGCCGTGCGCAGCCTCGAACACGGGGAAGAGCCCCGTCTCTTGCGCGAGCCGCGCGATCCGGACCGCGTCGTCGGACGCGGTTCCCCACCCGAGAGGACAGGGAACGAAGACGTGGACGTAGCGGGCGCCGCGCAGCTCCATTGCTCGCTCGACCTTGTGCTCGAGGTCGTGCAGGTCCGCGATCGTGGCCGTGGCGACGTAGGGGATCTCGTGCGCCATCGCGATGAGGGCGGCGTTCTTTCCCTGCCCGAAGACGTTTCCGGGCTCGTCGCCGACGGGCTTCGTGTTCGCGGTGCGTGCTGCGGCCGGCGTCGCGCTCGAGCGCTGCACGCCGGTGTTCATGTAGGCCTCGTTGTCGTAGCAGACGTAGAGCACGTCGTCGTTCCGCTCGAACATTCCAGACAGGCAGGCGAACCCGATGTCGAGCGTGCCTCCGTCGCCGCCCTGACCGACGACGCGGATGCCCGTCTTCCCTTTCGCCTTGAGCGCAGCCGCGATCCCGCTCGCGACCGCAGGCGCGTTTCCGAACAGCGAGTGGAGCCAGGGAAGCTGCCACGACGACTCCGGGTACGGAGTCGAGAAGACCTCCAGGCAGCCGGTCGCATTCGCGGCGATCAGCCTGCCGCCCGTCGCGCGCATCGCCGCGTCGAGAACGTATCGCGCTCCGAGCGCTTCGCCGCAGCCCTGGCAGGCGCGGTGGCCCGACGTGAGCGTGTTCGAGCGCTCGGCACGAGCCTGCACCGTCCGCTGCTCGGGATCGAGGAGCCTGTTCCCCACCGCGAAGGTTCCGACCTGGTAGAGCTTGATCTTCTCAGCAGGCACTTCAGCCTCCTCAGTGCGGCCCCGCCGCCACGGCGCCCACGTCGCGCAGGATGTTCTCCGCGTGCGGCCCGGAGCGCCGCGTGTCCGAGATCCTCTGCAGCTCGCGTTCGACGAGATCCCGGTTCAGATCGAGGAATGTCAGCCGGTTCGGCTCGAGCCGCCCCTCGAGGACGTCGGCGAAGAGCGCATGCAGGGAACGCTTCGTGATCGGCCGTCCGCCCAGGCCGGCGACGACGTCGTAGACCGACGCGTCCCGCGAGAGCGCCAGCCTCACGTTCTGGCCGACGATGCCCCCGACCCCGACGGCAAACGCCTTCTCGAGCACGATCACCTTCCGCGCTGCCCCGAGCGCCTGCCGGACCTCGTCGAGCGGGTATGGGCGGAAGCACGTCAGGCCGACCGCGCCGATCTTCACGCCCTCGGCGCGCAGCTCGTCGACGACCTCCTCGATCGTGCCGAGCACCGAGCCGAGCGCCACGACGATCGTCTCGGCATCGACGCTTCGGTACGCGTGGAGCAGCCCGCCCGAGCTGCGCCCGAAGGCCTGCGAGAACTCGCCTGCGATCTCGGGCACGAGGTCGAGCGCCTGCATCTGCTTCACGTGCATGAGGTACTTGACCTCCGTGAACGCCTCCGGGCCGACCATGGCGCCGATCGTCACCGGGTCGTCCGGGTCGAGCACCTGGCGCGGCTCGAAGGGTGGCAGGAATGCGTCCACCTCCTGCTGGTTGGGTAGGTCGACCGCCTCGACCGCGTGGGTGAGGACGAAGCCGTCCATGCACACCATCACGGGCAGCGAGAGCTCCTCGGCGATCTTGAAAGCCTGGATGTGGAGGTCGAGCGCCTCCTGGTTCGACCTGGCGTAGAGCTGGATCCACCCACAGTCGCGCTGCGACATGGCGTCCGAGTGGTCGTTCCAGATGTTGATCGGAGCGCCGATCGCGCGATTGGCGACGGTCATCACGATCGGCAGACCGAGCCCCGAGGCGTTGTAGACGGCCTCGACCATGTACAGAAGGCCCTGGCTCGCGGTCGCGGTGTACGTCCGCGCACCCGTTGCCGACGCGCCGATCGCAGCAGAGAGCGCGGCGAACTCGGACTCGACCATGAGGTACTCACAGGGAGCGAGGTCTCCGGTCCGGACGAGATCCGAGAGCGCCTCGACGATGTGGGTCTGCGGCGAGATGGGATAGGCGGAGATGACCTCCGGACGACAGAGCGCCACGGCCTGCGCCACCGCCTGAGAGCCTTCGAGCTGCCTACGCAACGGTCGCCTCACTCTCCCGCGTGAGGACGAAGCTGTGCGCCCTCACCGCCGCAGCGAGGTTCTGATCCGCGATCCGGCCCGAGAACCGGTGTCTGATGGCCGTTGCGACGAAGTCGAGCGAGACCTCGTGTGTCAGCGCTGCGAACGCGCCGAGCAGAGCAGCGTTGGGGAGTGGGCGGCCCAAGCACTCACGGGCGATGTCCGTCGCCGGCACGGTCACGCAGCGCTCCGGCCGGAGCCCTTCCACGTACGTGCCGAGCCCGAGCTCGGAGAACGTCCGGGTCGTGTTCACGAGGAGGTAGCCGTCTCCGCCCAAGCCGTCGAAAACGGCGACCTGGTGCACGAGCGTCGGGTCCTGCACGATCACCGCGTCGGGCTCCGTGATCGGCTCGCGCACACGAATCGCCTTGTCGTCGATCCGGCAGAACGCGGTGACCGGCGCCCCTGTGCGCTCGGAGCCGAACGTCGGGAACGCCTGGGCTTCTCTGCCTTCGAGGAACGCAGCCACAGAGAGCAGCTCGGCCGCGGTTACGACTCCTTGCCCGCCGCGTCCGTGAATGCGTACCTGAAACACACACAGATGGTTCCTCGACGCACAGGTAGAGGCTTCAGGGGGTGCCCTGCTCTCGCGTGTGGGTTTTCCGCATTTTGGTGCTGCCTGCGGCGGCGAGAATCTCGGCCCGTTGCTTGTCGGAGAGGTACTTGACCGCTTCGCGAACAGTGATCCCGGACGCCCGTTGCGCCCGAGGAAGCAGCCATGCGAACACGAGCTCCGGCCGTTTCTTGCCCGTCTCCCTGAGGACCCAGCCGATCGCCTTGCGGATGAAGAACTCGCGCTCCTCGAGCATCTCGTCGGCATACGGCGCGAAGCACTCGAAGTCGCCGGCGCCCCGCCGGAGCGATGGGAGAAGCGCGAGCAGCGCTGACCGTCTGACCCAGAAGTCGCTGTCTGACGCCCATCGATCCAGCGTCGTTCGGAGCTCCGGGAACCGCTCGACCAAAGGGCCGACGACGCTCGCAGCGAGACCGTCCACGAGTGCCCACGTCTTCGCCTCGCGGATCAGCAGCTCCAGCAACGCGGCGTCCGTGGGCTGAAGTGAGGCCGAGCCGAAGCCGAGGATCTCGACGGAGGCCATCCGGCGCTCGTGAACTGGTTGGCTCCAGAGCGACTCGACCAGAGCGAGCAGCTCGTCGTGCGTCACCGTAGACAGGTCGGCGTACGCGGACTTCGCGACAGCTCGGATCTCCGGAACGCTCGTGCCGTAATGCTCGAGCTCGCTTTTGAGGTAACGCTTCTCGTGCTCCGCCCGTGTCGGGCTTCCGAGGACGCGTAGCTCCGAGTCGATCCGCGCTGCGACCTCGGGGACGTTCAATCCTGGCGCGGCCGCAGGTACACGAACCAGTACACCGCCCCGACCATGACCGCGCCGCCGACGATGTTCCCGATCGTCACGGGAAGCAGGTTGTCCGCGAAGAAGCTTCCCCACGTCAACCCGGAGAGGTCGGGCGCAGGGTCAATGCTCGCAACGAACGCGTCGTCCGTCTTGATCAGGAGCCCGATGGAGATGAAGTACATGTTCGCGACCGAGTGCTCGAAGCCCGCCGCGACGAAGGCTGCGATCGGCGGAATGATCGCGAGGATCTTGTCGGTGGTCGTGTGGGCGCCGTACGTGAGCCACACGGCGAGACAGACGAGCGCATTGCAGAGCATGCCGAGCGCGATCGCCTGGGCGAAGCCGAGGTTGGTCTTGGCTGCGGCGATCGAAAGTGCCGTCTCGCCGACGGCGCCGCCGCCGAACGTGTACTGCTCTGAGACGTAGAGCAGCACTGCGGTCGCGAACGCCCCGACGAAGTTCCCGATCCAGACGATCGTCCAGTTGCCGAGCAGCCTCCGGGACGAGACGCGGCGGCTGGCCCAGGCCATCACGATCAAGTTGTTGCCCGTGAAGAGCTCCGCGCCGGCGACGACGACGAGGATCAGGCCGAGTGTGAAGACCAATCCCGCAAGCAGGCGGACGACGCCGAACGGAAGCGTGCCGCCTCCTGCGGCGACTGTCGTCGCGAAGATGGCGCCGAGGGCGATGAAAGCGCCCGCGAGGATCGAGAGGACGAACACGTTCGCGGCGTCCAGTCCTGCCTTGGTGACACCGACCGCCTCGGCCTTACGCGCAACCTCTGCCGGAGGGAGCGCGTCGAGACCGCTCGGTGTGAACGCTGTATCGGTCATCGAGCCGACGTTCGGGGCGGCCTAGGCCGATCCCTCCCTCAAGTTGTCGTAAGAGCCGAACTCAGGTTTGGTAAGAGCCGAACGACGCTGTCATGGGCTGACCGACCTGCGGAACCGCCGGTGCTTGCCACTGCCCATCTCCCGGACGGTCAGCGACGGTGTGACCGAGACGACACCGGGAACGCGCCCCACCTGATGCACGAGGCTGTCGACGTCGAGCTGCCTGTCGACCGTCCCGACGAGCTTCACGTCGCCTTTGTGTACCTCGACGGTGACGTCGGTCGGCAAGAGCCACAGTCCGCGTGCGATCACGTTCTCGCGAATGTCACGCTCGAGCTCCGCGTCGGTGCGAGCAAACGCTCGTACGAGGTCGCTACGAGAGACGATTCCCACAAGCTTGTCGGCCTTGAGCACGGGCAACCGCTTCACGCCCCGCTCGGTCATCGTCGCTGCGGCGGTAGCTACGGACTGCCAGGACTCGACGGTAATCGCCGGCGTGCTCATCGCTGCGCCGGCGGTCTTGGCGGGCAACCGGCCCGCGAGCGCTTCGCCGCCGCCTTCGAGCAGCCACGAAAGGAGGCCGGTTCGCTCGGTGGGTGCCGACCAAAGTGCGCCGGCGACGATGTCGGCCTCCGAGACGACGCCGACCACTTCCCCGTCTCGCACAACGGGAACCCCGGAGATCTTGTGCTCGACGAGGAGCGATGCGACCTCTTTCAGCGGCATCTCGGGCGGAACGCTGATCACCGGCGTCGTCATGACGCCGTCAACGTGTGTCGCAGTGCGCTGCGCCTCCTCACCATGGGCGACGCCGCCGACGACGGCGGCAATGTCGAGTGTCGAGAGGACGCCGACCGGCCGGTCCGCGCCGGGGTCGAGGACGAGGAGGTGCGTTAGACCCTTTTCGCTCATGAGCTCAGCGGCGTGTCGCAGGCTCTCGTCCGGTCCTACGGTGAACACTTGGGTCGCAGCGCTGCTCCCGGCCGTCTGCGAGGCGACTTCGCTAGTTGCCGCCGTGGCGAGGATGTCTCGATCCGAGACGACGCCCCAGAGACGCGTGTCGTCCTCGGTCACGTCTCCGAGCCCGACGATGCAGTGCACCTTGTGTGCGGCCATCATCCGGGCCACGGTCGAAAGCGGTGTCTCGAACGGGCAGCTGACGACGCCGCGGTGCATCGCCTCGCCAACCGTTGCCGAGTCGAGAAACAACGTCTTCGGGCGCTTGGCCCTTGTCGTTTCCTTCGCTCCCCGTGCCTTCTCTTTGGTGGTAGACATCACAAACCTCCTTCGGTCGCTTGCATGCTGTCTTCGCGCATGCCAAACCCGCATCCGTGGTACCGCCGATCGCGGTGCGGTCAACTACCGACAGCGCAGTCCTCGGCTCGGACGATCTCGCCAGGGCGCTCACTTGGTGGCATGAGCGAGCGCCGAGGGCGTCTGGCAGCCGACGATCGCCGGAGCCTCGTGGACGAGCTCGTCGTTTGTGAGGGCCTCCACCATGAACAGTGCAAAGTCCACTCGGCGCGTGATGTTGCTCTCGAGGATGGGGTCGCCCACGTGCCGGCTCCACACGGGCAGGCCCTGGCTCTCGCCCTCCTCGAGGTCGCTCCCGCGCACGACCGTCCAGCGCGTGTTGCTCGTGAACACCCGCCGGCACGCCTCCACCTGGTCGTCGAGGTCGACAAAGCGGGCGAGACGCGCGAGTGGGCCGAAGACCTTCACTATCGCTCTCAGCTTCCACCTGTACACGTCCTGGCCGTCGAGGGTGATGTGCCAGCCGCACGAGAACACGAGGCGTGCCGCAGGAGGCGCGTAGTCGAGCACCGCCTGGGCCGTTCCCGACGCGTAGTGGTGGACACCCCAGGGGACGAGCACGACGAGCACTCCGTCGCAGCCGGCGACCGCGCGCTGGATGACCTCTCGGTCGTTGGTCGCTCCCGGAATGATCGTGATGCGACCCGTGAACGCGTCCAGCTTCCCCACGCTCTTCTCCCGGCACACGCCGACGACCTCGTAGCCACGATCGAGCGCGTGCTGCACCATGTAGCGCCCGAGCTTCCCTGAGGCTCCGACGATGCAGACCCTCATCGTGTGTGTCCTCTCGAGCCCTTCACTCGCCGCATAGCCTTGATCGCCGCAGAGGCCGTGAGGCCCGCTGCGATCGTCCCGGCAACGACGGTCGCGACCTTGCGCTTGCTCTCGACGCTCATGCGCAGGTCTGCGAGCGCGCGCACGAGTTCCTCCCGCTCGCTTGCGATCTCGCGGCGGATCTCCTCCTCGCCACGGCGCTCACTCGCCACCGGTGCTCCGCAGCGCCTGCTTCGTGAGGCGCGCCTCCTCCAACGCCTTCTCCGGCTTTAGGGGCGTGACTCCACGGAGGAGGCTCCCGGAGACGAGTGCGAGGAGAACGACGACGACGAGTAGGACCACGAACAAGATGAGGAGCGCGAGCCACCAGTCCACGACCAGCGCGAGCGCCGCAGCGCTCGCCGCCAGGCCAAAGCCCAGGGCATAGAGGAGGAGGACCCCGGCGGCGACTGCGAGAGCCGCACCGGCGGCTGCGGTCGCGCCCTTGCGCTGGAGCTCGGAGCGTGCGAGCTCTCGCTGGAGCCGCGCCAAGGTGCCGGCATGCACGAGCACTCGCCTCGCCGGCGCGAGGATCCCTCGCGCCGGCAGCTTCACGTCATCTTGGCCCACAACGGTCACGCGGTCTGTCCCTGCTTCATGTCGAAGTGCGGCTCGTGTGGGCCGGTATCGAGCCGGAAGGGCGGGTACTCACGGGTCATGAACGCCCCGTAGGCGACGACGCGCAGCACCCAGCGGTCGAGCCCGAGCACGAGGTCGAAGATCTCCCTCGGGTAGCGATCCT
>Ga0209640_10005504_pt1 | contig 11053 bp, 12 predicted proteins | sample RifCSP10_1_FD_184018 | JGI IMG/M metagenome (GOLD analysis project Ga0209640, IMG submission 184018) | Soil microbial communities from Rifle, Colorado - Rifle CSP2_sed 10_1 (SPAdes) (version 2) | ecosystem: Environmental > Terrestrial > Deep subsurface > Rock core/Sediment | place: Rifle...
AGGCCCTATTCATAACTAAAAAATGGCCTCTGCGCGAGAAAAAAATAAGGGGCTGGCCTGCGATGAGCGAGCAGGGACACGCTGACGAAGCGTTGTCTCCGCGAGTCGAATGGTGGAGCCGAGGGGAGTCGAACCCCCGACCTTCGCGTTGCGAACGCGACGCTCTCCCAGCTGAGCTACGGCCCCACAAAACCGAATTCCGGAAACTGGGAAAGGCCCGACCACGGCCTAGACGTCGATCACGGATCGGAGATAGGTTTTCATCTCACCGCGGAGTTCCGGTCTTTTCAAGGCGTAGGCCACATTGGCCATCACAAAGCCCAACTTGTCTCCGACGTCGTACCTTTCCCCTATAAACTCGTATCCGTAGACTTTCCGTTCCTGCAGTAAGCTGACAAGCCCGTCGGTTAGCTGGATCTCACCGCCTCTGCCGGGCACGAGTCGCCCGAGCTGGGAGAAGATCTCCGGCCGGAGGACATAGCGACCGATGATCGCGAGTCGAGAAGGGGCGTCCTGGCGAGACGGTTTTTCCACCATGGTGCCGATTTCGTACAGGCGCGACTGGATTTGGGGGCCACCGATGACGCCGTATCGATGGACCTCTTCCGGGGCCACCTGCATGAGGGCGACCACAGACTCTCCCCTCTCTTCGAAGACATTCAGGAGCTGTCGGACACAGGGGACCTGAGCATCGATAAGGTCATCCGCGAGCAGGACGGCAAAGGGTTCGTCTCCAATCAGATCCCGCGCGCAGAGAATGGCGTGTCCCAGACCCAACGGCCTTTTCTGCCGGACGGCGACGACTTCGATCATCTCGGAAATCCGCTTGATCGCTTCCACAGTCTCTTTCTGCCCCCGTTCCTCAAGGACCTGCTCCAGTTCCGGGGCAAAGTCGAAATGATCCTCGATGCTGTCCTTTCCTCTTCCGGTTACGAAGATGACCTCGTTGATGCCGGCTGAGACCGCCTCCTCGACAACGTACTGGACGGCGGGGATGTCCACGATGGGCAGGAGTTCCTTCGGTACAGTTTTGGTGGCTGGCAGAAGACGCGTGCCCAGACCGGCCACGGGTATGATAGCCTTTTTGATCTTCATCCGAAAGGAAAAATGCTAGACTAGGCGCCTGGGTTTTCTCTCTTCGACTTCCTGAGTTGACTTGCAATCAATGCAAAGCGTGGTGACAGGGCGAGCCTTCAAACGGTCTATGCCGATCTTTTCGCCGCAGGCCTCGCAGATCCCATATTCCCCCCGGTCCAAACGCCTGAGGGCTTCCTGTATCTTGACCATGAGCTTGCGCTCCCGATCACGGATGCGCAGGATGGAGTTGCGATCGGCCTCCAGGGAGGCTCGGTCTGTTGGGTCAGGAAAGTGCTCCACTTGATCCATCCCCTCAACCGTCTTGCCCGCCTCGGAAAGGAGCTCTTGCATCCGCCGTCTGAGAAGCCGGCCGAAGAAATTGATTTCCCTCTGATTCACAAAAGTGCTTTGCAAGTCAAGAGTCGATCCCCGTTTTTATAACACTTGTGGGCGGCGAAGTAAAACAAGCGGGGAAAAATCGCCGCCCCAACCCCTCCCGTTTACTCCCAGAGAAGGGCCGGGCGAGGGTGGGTGAGGATCAAAATCTCGGTCGATTTAGGAAGCCTGGCGCGGCTCAAGACGAGTTGCGAGCCCTGAATGCGGCGTACCGGATACCGCCCATCTACGAACCTGGCAAACAACTCGGCCTGGCGCGGGTCATCGTAATGCATCGGTATCACGATCGGGGGTCTGGCCTGCTCGATGACCCGCAGCAGATCCTCGAAGCCCAGATTGGTCATCGCATCGATGGGGGTCATCATGACGTCAACCCTTTGGAGAACCTTTTCTTGTTCAGGACTCAACAGATGCCCGATATTGCCTAGGTGGGCCAGGCACAGGCTGCCCATCTCGTAAATGAAGATCGAATTGGCTGCGCCACCCCATCCCAACCCGCGCTGGCTCGGGATGTTGACGATAGTGATGTCCTTCACGCTGGTTCGTATGGGGTTCCAGGTCTGCCGCAAGGTGATCCCTCTCAAGATCAGAGGGTTGCCGGAGACGGCGCCGACATTGTTGTGGGTGAAGTGGTCGTTGCTCACGGTCACCGCGTCGGCTGCGATCCCGGGGGTCACATTCAAATTGGGATCCGTGACCACTTTCGTTTGGCTGCCCGAATGGATGAGAAAACTCGAATGGCCAAACCATTGGACAAAATACTGCCCCAACCGAGGCCCCTTTCCGGCACGGACCTGCGCCAGATCACGTCCCTCGCCCAGCAGCCGCGCCAGCGAGGGATTGCAAATGGCATGGACCGTGCGGCCGAGCGGCAGCAGAAGGGATCCTGCCAAAAACCCCAGGAAGCCACGTCGTTTCATCTTCCCTCCTCGATGATCAAGGCGCTGAAACTTGACACCTTGGTTTCCGGCCATCTCCATGCGGCTTTGGGCAGCCCCGCCTTGAGGCAGGCCTGCTCCAGAAAGGTCTTCAGGTCCCATTCATATTGGGTGGCCACTTGAGGAAGCAGGACACCGCAGTTATCGTCTCGCGTCACGTGAAGGCCGTGTTTGCCCACCTTCAAGGTGAGTGGGTCGTCGACCAGATACAAGGGAGACAGGACCGAGATATCGATATGAATTTGCGGCAGCTCACTGACATAGATCGGCGAGACGCGGTAATCGTGCGAGGCTGCCGCCTCGGTCATTTCGATGACGGTTTCGTAGAGGCGGCGTGTGGGGAAACAGGTTCCGATGCAGCCTCTCAACTCCTCGCCCTTATGCAGGCTGATGAAGGCGCCGAATTGCGACGTGTGAAGGTGAGGGTCGTCGACCGGGCCAGTCTCTATCCCATCCCGGCGCACGAAACCCTCCAGAGCGTTGCGGGATAGTTGGATTAGCCTTTTCTGGGAGTCGGGAGGAAGATAAACGCCTTCCATTTGTAGCCCCCGGATTGACCCAAGTCTATATCCGGCTATCGGGCTTGACAAGGGAGAAAAATTTGCCGCCCCTTCTTTGCTTGGCTTTCCCTGGGGTCCGGGCCAGCGGACCGTCCCGGCGGCCTGGGAGTCGGCGACGTCATCGGAGGAAATTTAAGCCGAGCAGTTCTTGCAGGTGCCGTACAGGGCCAACTGATGGGAGGTTACGGTGAATCCTTCCTCGGTAAAAAAGGACGGAAGAGAATCCGCCTTCGAGTCGAGAAATACATCATAGACCGTCTTACACTTTTGGCAAATAAAATGGTGGTGGTTCCGAACGAGCGGATCGAAATGTTGCGTGCGGCCGACGGTTAGCACCTGCAACTCGCCGTCGGCGACAAGCTTCTGCAGGTTGCGGTAGACGGTGCCCAAACTGATTTTCGGAATAATCTCCCGGACTTTCTCATAGATCTGGTCGGCTGTCGGGTGGGAGGTCTCATTCCTGATGGCATCCAAGATGACTTCGAGCTGGCGGGTATTCCGGCGCGCTTTTTCCAACGAGATCCCTCTAGGCCGTCAGGTCTTCGATCAAAGCTTTCCTCATCTCCGCGCCGACGGTTGCCTGGGCCTTGTAGTTCGGGTGGTCGATGACAATCTTCGCACTCTCTCCCCTCCGGACGAAGGCCTGGAGCTCTTGCTGGTTGAAAGGGAACCTCACGTACTGTACCGCGGCGATCTTATCTTCTTTGCTGTGGCCGGGTTCAAAGCGGGCATGGATGGAACGGTTGCCGAAATTGAGGTAGACGGCCTCGTCGATGCCGAGAAATTTAAGCAGCTCGCCGCGGATTCGGTCCTGATTTTCGATCTCTAAAAAGAGCGTGGCGCTGAGTTCGCCCGCAGCGGGGATCAGGCCGTTGTAAACCTCGATCTCTTCGCGGATCTTATCCAGATCCGTAATCCTTTCCGCCCTGATCATCTCTTGGATCTGGAAAATCACGGTATCCCGGTTTTCGAACAGGAGCGACACTCTGTCCCCGACGGCGAGGCGCCGGTTTTTCTTCAGCTCGATGATGCCGCGGCGGAATTCCTCGCGTACCTTCTCATAGGCCGTAAGACCCCGGATGTCTTCCAGCGCGATTTTTTTCATTTTGCGGGGCTCTCTTCCAAGCCGTAGGCGATCGCCAGCACCTGGACAGGGTGGAGAGTTCGCTTTCCGGTTCCTTCCCGAATCTGGAGCCCTGCTAAAGGGCAGTCCGATACCGTAAGATCGGGCTGGCTCTCCTGCACCTCGCTGAGGAGCGGCTCGGCCACCTTCCGCGAGAGATCGTAATATTGCCGTTTGAGCCCCCAGGTGCCGTCGATCGCGGCGCATTTCTCTATCAGACGCACGCTGGTATCCGGGATGAGCTCCATGAGGTCGCGCGATTTGTAGCCGATGTTTTGCGCCCTGAGGTGGCAGGGGATCTGGTAGGCGACGCGTCCCACCGCCCGCGCGAAATGGGTATCCAGCTTGCCCTCGGCGTGAAGGCGCATGAGATACTCGCAGATGTCGAATGTCCGGGCGGCGACGCTCTGGACTTCTTTGCCGCTCAGGAGCATCGGGTACTCGCGCTTGAGCATATAGCTGCAGGTCGGGCCTGGGACGACGACGTCGTAGCCTTCCTGAACCAGGGGGTAGAGCGAGCCGATGTTCGACCGGGCGCTGGCTCTGGTGCTGTCGATATCGCCGCCGTCAAGAAACGGCATGCCGCAGCAGCGCTGCTCCGGGCAGGCCACGCGGACGCCATTTTTCTCGAGCACCCGGATGCACGCCTTGCCCACCTCCGGGTCGTTGAAATTCACGCTGCAGGTGTAGAACAGGGCGGCCTTTTTATCTTCTCGGGACGGCTCGGCGAGTGAGCGTCTGTCGAACCACCGGCGGAAGGTTTCCGAGGCGTATTCGGGGAGCTGCCGGTCGCGGTGGATGCCGCAGATTTTTTCCAAGATCCAGCGATAGAGCGGTTTTCGGATCGCCCAGTTCGACAGCGGAGCAAATACGGTTCCGATCCGTCCCATCAGCTCGACTTTGCCCAGCATGCGGTCGTCCAGCGGCTGGCCCTCCCGTTTCACCTGGACCGCCTTCGACCTCAACATCAGGCGTGGGAAGTCTATGTCCCAGCGGTGCGGGGGCGTGTAGGGACAGTGGTTGAAGCAAAGCTTGCATTGATAGCAAAGATCCGTGACGCTTCTCAGGTCGCTCCCGGCGAGCTTCTCCGCGTCGCCGTCCACTGATTCGACATCGAGGCGAGCGAAGAGATCGTTGAATGACGGGCAAAGGTTATAACAGCGGCGGCATCCGTTGCAGATATCGAAAACCCGCTTGAGCTCGCTCTCGGCGTGAGCCTGATCCCAAAAAGTATCGCTGTCGAATTCAAAGGCCATGATGCAGTGCCGCCGTTAGGGCTGGGGGATCTCCCAGCCCTAACGGGGTCGAGTGAGATTAGCTTGCGGCCTCGGCCGGTTCCTTCCCGGCGATTTTCTCAAGCCCCTTGGTGAACCTTCCGGCATGCGACTTCTCCGCTTTAGCCAGGGTTTCAAACCATTCGGATAACTCTTGAAACCCTTCCTGCCGCGCCGTCTTGGCCATGCCCGGATACATTTCCGTGTATTCGTAGGTCTCCCCCTCGATGGCTGATTTGAGATTTTTATCCGTGCTGCCGATAGGCACTCCAGTTACGGGGTCACCTACTTCCTTCAGGAAATCGAGATGGCCGAAGGCATGGCCCGTCTCTGCCTCCGAAGTATCACGGAAGAGGCCGCCAATATCCGGATAGCCCTCGATGTCAGCGACGCGAGCGAAGTAGAGATAACGGCGATTCGCCTGGGATTCACCCGCGAAGGCAGCCTTGAGGTTTTCTTCACTTTTAGTCCCCTTTAAGTTTTTAGCCATAAAACCCTCCTTGTTTAGCAGTAATTATTATCGTTACTATCGACTTCCGCAACCCTTGTCAAGAGGGCCGCTGGTTTTTTTTGTGTTTCTTGCATCAATTCGAGGAAGGCCTTACTGCTCAGAGGAGATCAGGGCTCGCCCTCGAGTCATGCTCCTTCGTGATCCTTCCTTTGGCTGTGCGCGTCTGCTATCTTCGTCGGAGTAAGGCTTACGAGAAGAGGTTCTTGAGAATGATCACGATTGATGAGTTTAGAAAAGTGGATCTGCGCGTTGGCACCGTCAAGAGCGCCGGGCCTCACCCCAATGCCGACAAGCTCTTGGTCCTGCGAGTGGATTTAGGTTCGGAAGAGCGCCAGATCGTCGCGGGGATCAAGGGGCATTATGAAGCCACAGAACTCGTGGGTAGGCAGATCGTGGTCGTGGCGAATCTGGAAACCGCCAAACTCAGAGGCGTGGAGAGCCAGGGCATGCTTCTCGCTGCTTCCGACGGTAATCGCATCGTGGTCTTGACCCCGGAGAAACCGGTGATGCCAGGGGCTAAAATCTCCTGAGGTTACCTCTTTCAGGATCCGAGAAATTCGAGCACTATCTTGAGAGAAACTGGGAGCAGGGCACTTCGGTTTACATCTATCCATCTGGAAAATTGGCGAAACTTTGCCCTGGTAGAAGTGGACCTCCAACGTCGCGTCTTTCTGGTCGGGCCCAACGCTTCTGGCAAGTCGAACTTTCTGGATGTTTTTCGCTTCCTTCACGACATAGTCTCCGTGGGCGGCGGTTTTCAAGAAGCAGTCCGTAGACGGGGCGGAGTATCTAGCCTTCGCTGTTTGGCAGCTCGCCGTTATTCCGACCTCGTGGTGCGCGTGGGCATCGGTGGCGAGGAAGACCTATCAGCATGGGAGTACGAGCTTCGCTTCACCCAGGACAAGCGGCAACGACCAGTGATTAAGAAGGAGCAAGTCTCAAGACAAGGAAGCGAACTCCTGAGTCGCCCAATAGACCAAGACCAACGGGACCCTGAGCGTTTGACTCAAACGTACCTCGAACAGGTGAATGTGAATCAGGATTTTCGTGAGGTGGCTGACTTTTTTGCGTCGGTTCGTTATCTCCACATCGTTCCCCAATTAGTCCGGGAACCGGATCGCTCGGTTGGCCGGAGGGACGACCCATTCGGTGGGGACTTTCTGGAGCAGCTTGTCCGCACGGCTGAGAAGACTCGAAATGCTTGGCTGCGGCGCATCCGTGATGCCTTACGGGTAGCGGTGCCGCAGCTCAATGAACTCGAATTATGGAGAGATGTGCGGGGCACCCCACATCTGCGTGGTAAGTACGAACACTGGCGCCCCCAGGGAGCATGGCAGACTGAGGAGCGCTTCTCGGACGGTACGCTCAGGCTAATGGGTCTGCTTTGGGCTAGCCTGGCCGGAAGCGGACCATTACTCCTTGAGGAGCCCGAACTCTCTCTCCACCCAGACGTGGTTCGATTTATTCCTCAAATGTTCGCACGTATCCAGCGCCGGTCGAGCCGGCAAATATTGATTAGCACACATTCGACTGATCTGTTGCGAGACGATGGGATTGGTCTTGATGAAGTGCTGCTCCTGGAGCCTGGGACTGAGGGGACTTCTATGCAGCCAGCAAGCAGCTATGCTGAGATCAGGGAGCTTCTCCAAGGTGGTTTGAATCTTGCGGAAGCAGTTATACCTCGAACCCGCCCACAGAGGGCTGAACAATTGACCCTTTTCGGGGACTGATGAATGGCAAGCCCGAATCTTGTTGTTATCACGGGAGCTGTGGAGGGTGACTTGGATGAAGCGGTGGTGCGACGCCTCGTTGAACACGTTGGGGCTAGGCCTGGCCCGGTTCATGGCAGGAACGGCAAGATACATCTTCGACAGCGACTTCGTGGCTATAACCGGGCAGCGCATCTGTCCCCGTGGGTTGTCTTGGTGGATCTGAATCACGATGCAGAGTGCGCGCCGCCCTTACAGCTATCTTGGTTGCCGAACCCAGCACCCTACATGTGTTTCCGGGTCGCGGTGCGGGAAGTGGAGGCGTGGTTGCTCTCAGACCGTGACCATCTGGCTCGTTTTATCAGTATACCAGTCGCCCAGGTCCCGCTGAACCCTGAAGCCGTGGATGACCCTAAACACACCATGGTCGAACTTGCGAGAATTTCGCGGCGGCGAGAAATCCGCGAGGATATGGTCCCGCGACCAGGGAGCGGTCGAATGGTCGGGCCAGCTTACACTTCGCGGCTCGTCGAGTTTGTACTAGGCGGTGCAACTGGATGGCGGCCCGAGGTAGCAGCTAGGTCGTCGGACAGTCTTGACCGTTGCTTGCGTTGTCTCCGGCGGCTTGTGAAGGGGTCAAAATAAACGCACCCCCACGTGTTCGTTGGAGCAGAGCTAATCTCAAGGCGTGAATTGAACCGGCAATTAGTCCCTAAACTTCAGTCGTAACTTAAGTCGTCTCGAGGAGTTCTTTCTCCTCATCGGCCGGTTCGGTAATGCCTTCAGCATCAAGAGAAATTTGCTTGGCTTTGTTCCTGAGGGTAACCCGCCCCAGCACAATCTCCCTTGTCTGTGTGGCAATTCTCTCCTGCAGATATTTGTCTTTGGGGATGGGCAATATCAGCTCGAAGATGCGCTTGCCCAGGGTATCGATCACATCGCGGGTGAATTGCTTGGCGCGCATTTGTCGTTTGACGACAGGGCAGTTCAGCAATGCCAATAGGAGATAGGGGTCAAGATGGTCTTTCTTCTTGACCCGTATCTTGTAAAGTCCACCGCAGTATAGAATCCGGGTATCGTGCTCGGTCAAAATGCAAGATGTTCCGACCAGGTAGGTACCATCGCGCACTACAAAAAGGTCTTCAGCGCGAACGTCTAACTTGTCTTTGAACTGTTTGTAGAGGTCTTCGCTGACGCTCTGTTTCGGGTCAGCCTTGAGTTCCCAGTTGGAGAGGTCTGAGGTACGAATGAACGGCACGGGGCCTGTTCCATAAGCCATCTTGCCAACCTCGATGCCGGTATCAAAGGCAAGGGCGCCCTTCTTTACGAGGTCGTCGAGCCGCACTAAATCGTGGGTTGCCGACAGACGCTGCAACTGATCGGTGATTTCTGGATCATAGTATTTCGGGATAAAGATGTTGTTCCGAACCTGACTGTCCGGGAGCAAATAACCAAGTCGGCCTGGCTTTGCCTTCTTCGGATTATCCTTTAGTGTTCTATATCTTCCCGCGACTTCAGGTACCTCGTCCATCAGCACTTCATCTCCTAACTTATCCTTCCGAATCGTGGGATTCCCCCTGGAATCGTGGCCACACCACTTAACGTCAGCCATAAAGATTTCGTAGTACTCGCCCTCCTTCGGTGCCGTTTTCTCGATGAAAACCACGCAAACTTTGGCGTGAGTGCCGCCCTTACCGCTGGTCTTGAAGAGCGCTTCAGGCATTGAAACGATGCCAAGAATCTTAGTCCTCTCCCGGAGAAACGTCACAACGTATTCGTAAGTGGGCATTCCGAACACGGCCTCTGGCAAGACAATTCCGAGACGCCCGCCAGGCTTGAGGAATTGCAAGCACCGTTCTAAAAAGAGAATTTGTGGAGGCTGGTCCTCATGTAAAGTGGCGCTCTTCTCGACGTTCCCGGTTTTTTTGTCCTTCTTCCATTTGTAGCCGAGCTCGAACTGGGACAGTATCCGCGCCCCTTTGATTGGAATCTTGGTACCGAAAGGCGGGTTAGTTAGAACTGCGTCAAAAGAACCGATCTCGATGCTGTCTTGGGTGGTGTGGTGCTACTCCTTGGGCGGATGCAAGCTATTCTCGCAGAAGACACCGCCACGGCCATCACCAATGATCGCCATGTAAGCCTTGGTTACCTTCGCTAGGAAGGAGTCTTTGTCAATACCACGGAAACATTTGCTTGCGATGTCGCGCTTTCTCCGATCGAGCTGCACGGCGCTCCACCCCTTCCTCTTGACCTGCGTCTCCAGTTTTCTCCACACGTGCTCCAGAGCCATAATTAGGAATCCGCTGGAACCACACGCTGGGTCAAGGATCATCTGTCCCGCTTCCGGGTCCAAGATATCGATCATCATCCGGACGACGTTCCGGGGGGTAAAGAACTGGCCCTCGCCTCCGCGAAGGGCTGGGCCGATAAAGACCTCGAAAGCATCGCCGACCGCATCCCTTGGCGCTTCTGTGATGCAATAGTTCTGCAACTCGCCAATGACATATACTAGGCTATCAGCATCTATCGTGATCGCGTCGTTTTTGTCGAAAACATCCTTGAAGTCCTCTTTAACCTTATCGTCAAAAAGGCTCAGTATCCGCCTCCTGACCTCGCGTGGTGGCTCATCAATCCCGGTCCGGAAGGTAACAATGTCATCGGCCCCAGTGTTGATTTCGTCGTAGATCTTGCAGAAAAGGAGGTTGATGATTTGCTGGGCCAAGGCCTCATCGCGTGTGATGCCCGTGACATTGCCTGCAAGGTGGTTTCGGAGGTCTCGGAAGACCGCCTTCAGGTCTGAAGGAGTTTTGAGGTCTTTCCGCTTGAAAAGCCCGATGTCCTCTATACGCTGGCCATAGCGAGGGATGTTGGGGAGCTGGAAGTCAACGATAATCCTTGTTTGGCCTGGCGAACCTATGCGATTGATGCGACGTATTCCGATTTTTATGGTAGCTTCTTTACATCTAAAGATAGTTTTGTTATCGCGTTAATATGACGGTGCACCATCCTTCGTCTACTCATGGTACAAATTCCTAAAGGACGCCCCACCGCTTGTTACGTCGATCTCGATGCGCTGCGCTGGAACTTTCGACAGGTCAGGGAAAAGATCGGGCCTGGAGTCAGAGTTCTCTCCGTGGTCAAGGCTGATGCCTATGGTCATGGGGCCCGTGAGGTAGCCAGGGCTTTGGCGGCAGCCGGATCGGAGAGCTTCGGCGTGGCCACGCTGGAGGAAGGCGTGGAGTTTAATCTTCCCAAAGTCCTGGCTTTTCTTTACTGCAACAATATTCAACAGGATGTATTGAGCAAAAATTACGAGTTGCGCGGTGTCTTCCAGGGCTTCGCCGCGCACCCGCTCACCAACGTCGCGCTCGGCATGCTCGCGGCGACGGCCGTCACCTTCGCGGCGACACGGCTCTGGAACAACGGCTCGGTCTTCGACCCCTACTGGAGCGTGATCCCGCCCTT
>Ga0209640_10005505_pt1 | contig 11053 bp, 9 predicted proteins | sample RifCSP10_1_FD_184018 | JGI IMG/M metagenome (GOLD analysis project Ga0209640, IMG submission 184018) | Soil microbial communities from Rifle, Colorado - Rifle CSP2_sed 10_1 (SPAdes) (version 2) | ecosystem: Environmental > Terrestrial > Deep subsurface > Rock core/Sediment | place: Rifle...
TCCGCTCCGGTTCATCCGTTCGTCGTCGTGGTTCGTGGCTCCCGCTTTCGACGGACAACGGCACCCTGGCGGGCTCCACAGCCGCCCCCCAGACCCCCTGCTTCGCATTCGTTGACGCACGGCGTAATTCACAGTAAAAAAGGAATTTCGCCCGCCCGGGCGGCGTGGAGGGAAGCGGACAGGATGACGAGAGACGAGGCACTCGCGCTGTACCGGAGCATGCTCCTCATCCGGCGTTTCGAGGAGCGCTGCGCGCAGGTCTACGTGGAGGGCAAGATCGGCGGCTTCCTCCATCTCTACATCGGCCAGGAGGCCGTCGCGGCCGGGGCGATGAGCCTGCTGCGGCCCGACGACTACTTCCTCGGTTCCTACCGCGACCACGGCTACGCGCTCGCGCGCGGCACCGACCCGCGCCCGCTGATGGCCGAGCTGTGGGGCCGTGCCTCGGGCATCAGCCGCGGCAAGGGCGGCAGCATGCACTTCTACGACGTGCCGACCGGCAACTTCGGCGGGGACGGCATCGTCGGCGGCCACTTGCCGGTGGCCGCGGGCATGGGCTACGCCATCCGCCTGCGGCAGACCGACCAGGTCGTGGTCTGCTTCTTCGGAGACGGGGCCGTCAACGAGGGCGCCTTCCACGAGGCGCTCAACGTGAGCGCGCTGTGGAGCCTGCCGGTCGTCTTCGTCATCGAGAACAATCGCTACGGAATGGGCACTTCGCTCGATCGCGCCTCGTCCGTGAAAGACCTCTACCAGCGAGGCAGCGCCTACGGAATCCCGAGGCGCGACGTGGACGGGATGGACCTCTTGACCGTGCGCGGAGCGCTCGCCGAGGCCGTCGACCGCGCCCGGCGCGAGAAGCGGCCGACGCTCCTCGAGGTCGAGACCTACCGCTACCGCGGCCACTCGATGTCGGACCCCGGCAAGTACCGCACCAAGGAAGAGGTCGAGGAGATGATGCGCCACGACCCGATCCTGCGCTTCGCCTCGGTGCTCGGCGGGCAGCACCGGGTCGCCCAGGCCGAGCTCGACGCGATCGACAAGGACGTGCAGGCCCAGGTCGCCGACTCGGTCCGCTTCGCCGAAGAGAGCCCGTGGCCGGCGGCCGAGGAGCTCTACCAGGACGTCTACGTGCGCTCGCCCTACATCCATACGAAGGGGGCGGACAAGGACCCCGCGTGGCGCGCCGCCGTGGCGGACGACCGGGTCCCCGAGAGCTTCCCGGCCTGGGCGCAGCAGGCGGCCCCCGCGAAGGTGGAGGGCTGAGGCGATGCCTGTGATCACCATGCGCGAGGCCCTCAACTCGGCGATGCGCGAGGAGATGCGGCGCGACCCCTCGGTGTTCCTGCTGGGCGAGGAGGTGGCCGAGTACCAGGGCGCCTACAAGGTCACGCAGGGGCTGTTCCAGGAGTTCGGCGAGTGGCGCGTGCGCGACACGCCGATCGCCGAGGAGGCGATCGCGGGAGTCGCCGTGGGCGCCGCCTTCGTCGGCATGCGCCCGATCGCCGAGATGATGACGTTCAACTTCTCGCTGCTGGCGCTCGACCAGATCGTCAACCACGCCGCCAAGTACCGCTACATGTCGGGCGGCCAGATCCGCTGCCCGATGGTGATGCGCGGGCCCTCCGGCGCGGCGGCCCAGGTCGCGGCGCAGCACTCGCAGGCGTTCGAGAGCTGGTTCGTCCACATCCCGGGTCTGGTGGTCGTGATGCCCTCGACCCCGAGGGACGCGAAGGGGCTCCTGAAGAGCGCGATCCGGGACGACAACCCGGTGATCTTCATGGAGAACGAGGTGCTCTACAACCTCAAGGGCGAGGTGCCGGAGCAGGAGTTCACGATCCCGCTGGGCTTGGGCGACGTGAAGCGCGCCGGCAAGGACGTGACGATCGTGGCCTGGAGCCGCTCGGTCCAGTACGCGCTACAAGCGGCGGAGCTCCTGGTCAAGGACGGCGTCGAGGCCGAGGTGGTCGACCCGCGCACGCTGCGGCCGCTCGACGAGGACGTGATCTTCGAATCCGTGCGCAAGACCAACCGCTGCGTCGTCGTCGAGGAAGGCTGGCGCTACGCCGGCTTCGGCGCCGAGATCGCCGACCGCGTGCAGCGCGAGTGCTTCGACGCCCTCGACGCCCCCGTCATCCGCGTGACCGCGGCCGACGTGCCGATGCCCTACTCGAAGATGCTCGAGAAGGCCTTTCTGCCGCAGCCCGAGCGCGTGGTCGAAGCCGTGCGCCAGGTGCTCTACCGATGATCACGCGGGTGGTCCTCGCCAAGCTCTCCCCGACGATGGAGGAGGGCACCATCGTGAAGTGGAGCAAGCAGGAGGGCGACGCGATCAAGGTGGGCGACGTGCTGGCCGAGATCGAGACCGACAAGGCCAACATGGAGATGGAGGCGCTCGGCGCCGGCGTGCTGCGCAAGGTGCTGGTCCCAGCGGGCGGCAAGGCGCCCATCGGAACCCTGATCGGCGTCATCGCGGACGCCTCGGAGGACATTGCGCCGCTCGTCGCCGAGGCGGCGAAGGCCGCTTCGGCGCCGGTCGCCGCTCCGCCCGCCCCTGCACCTGCCAAGGCCCCGGCCGCTCCGGCTCCCGTATCCCTGACACCCGCACCCGCACCCGCGAGGCAGCCAGCCCCCGCACCGGCACCAGCGCCCGCGGCTCCCGCCGGACGTCTCAAGTCCAGCCCGCTCGCGCGCGCGATCGCGGCGCAGAAGAACGTGCCGCTCTCGGCAGTCGCCGGCAGTGGTCCCGGCGGCCGCATCGTCAAGCGCGACGTCGAGGGCTACGTCGCCTCACCGGCACCGGCTCGTTCGGCTCCCGCCTCGGTCCGGCCGGCCGCCCCCGTTCCGACGGTGGCTGCGGGAACGGCGATTCCGCTCTCGAGCATGCGGCGCACGATCGCGAAGCGACTCTCCGAGAGCGCCTTCACCGCGCCGCACTTCTACGTGACGGTCGAGATCGACATGGACGCGGCTGTGTCGCTGCGCGAGCAGCTGCTGCGGGCCGAGGAGGTCAAGGTCTCCTTCAACGACCTGGTGGTGAAAGCCTGCGCCAAGGGGCTGAAGCACTTCCCCACCGTCAACGCGTCGTGGACGGGCGAGACGATCCAGACCCACGCCGAGGTCCACGTCGGCGTGGCGGTCTCGATCCCCGACGGGCTGATCACGCCGGTAGTCAGAAACGCCGACCTCAAGCATGTGGTCGACATCGCGGCCGAGATCAAGGACCTGGCGGCGCGGGCGCGCGACCGCAAGCTCAAGCCCGAGGAGTTCATGGGCTCGACCTTCACGATCTCGAACCTCGGCATGTTCGACGTGACGGAGTTCACGGCCATCATCAATCCCCCCGAGAGCTGCATCCTGGCGGTGGGCGCGGTGCGCAAGCAGCCGGTCGTGAAGAACGACCAGCTCACGGTCGGCCACCGCATGAAGCTCACGCTGAGCTCCGACCACCGCGTGGTGGACGGCGCCCTCGCGGCGCAGTTCCTGGCCGAGGTGCGACGGCTGCTCGAGAACCCGGTGAGCCTGCTGCTGTAGGGACGCGAGGCCGGCCACCGGCCACGCCTGGGCACCTCTTTGATGGCGCGAGGTCCAGCGCGTGCCGGCCGCGTTCCTTCCCACAACCGGCTGTGGACTGGTATCCACATCAGAATAGCTATAGGATGCTCCGCGTGAGGACCGTGCAGATGACCCTCGACGAGCGGCTCGTCGATCGCGTGGACCGGGCGGCGCGCAAGCTCGGAAAGACTCGCTCCGCCTTCACCAGAGATGCCTTGCGGGACGCTCTCGCGCGTCTGGCCACGCTGGAGAAGGAGCGCCGGCACCGCCGGGGCTACGAGGCGAGTCCCGTCCAGGCCGGCGAATTCGATGATTGGTCGAAGGAGCAGGTGTGGCCCGATTGAGGCGCGGCGAGGTACGCTGGTACGAGTTCTCGCGGCCGGACAAGAAGCGTCCAGTCGTGATCCTCACGCGGGACTCGGTCCTCGAGTACCTGGGAGAAGCGAGCATCGCCCCGATCACGAGGACGGTACGCGGTATTCCGTCCGAGGTGCCTCTCGGCCCGGACGACGGTTTGCCAGAGCCGTGTGCCGCGAACCTCGATCACGTGCAGACGGTCGCCCGGGGTCGCCTCGGCGCGCTCGTCACCACCCTTTCCATCCAGCGCATGGCCGAGATCCGAGAAGCGCTCCTGTTCGCCCTGGACTTCTAGGCCGTCGCGCCGTCAGTGCGGCTCGAGAGGCGCGCCTATCGCGTCGCCAATGGTGTAGATCAGTCCCGGACCTGGCGGGCCAGGTAGTCGCCGACGATGGTTTCGATGCGGGAGCGGGCGTCGTCGGAGAGATTGCGGAAGGCGACGCCGAAGCCGGGCGGCAGGCTGTGGACGGGATGCTCCTGCTGGGGGTTGGTCCAGGCGACGACGCCGTCCGCCACCACCTCGCGCTCGCTGCCGGGAACCTGGAAGCGGAACACGACCGTGCGCCCGAGGGAGGGCATGGTCTCGTGCGCCACGTAGGCGCCGAGTGTGTTGATGTTCACGATGAACGCGCTGTCGGTCTGGCCGCCGCCGTAGTCGAGCTGGCAGCGCCTGACGAACGGGACGCGGATCGCCCCCCCGGCCCGGCGCTTCTCGTCGGCCGACGGGCCTTTCATGTCCGTTGCATTCTACAGGTGCGGCCCCAAAGGACAAGCCGCGGGCGCCGCTCGGAGCGCCGCTTTCGTTAGATCACGACACGAAAAGCGCCCACGCGGCGCGTCACGCGCTCGCGGTCGAGGTACTCGAGCAGCGGGATCGCGTGCTTGCGCGAGAGCCGGACGAGCTCCTTGAACTCCCCCACCTCGATGCGCGTCCCCGACGCCCAGCGCTCGCGAACCCGCTGCTTCAGCGACTCGAGCTCGGCCCGGTCCACGAGCCGCCCGTCGCCCACGCGCGCCAGGAGCTTTTCGTCCGCGAGCACGCGCGCCACGCGCTCGAGCAGGGCGGCATCGGTGCGGCTCTGCTCGGCGACCGCCGGGAGCTCGATTCCGGCGAGCCCCGCAGCCGCGGCGGCGGCCATCAGGACGCGGCGGGCCTCCGCTTCGCCGGGGTTGAGGCGCACCTCGTGCCCGAAGAGGCCCACGGAGTCGGGCAGCAGCCGGACGCGCCCCGCCGCGGCGAGCTCGTCCGCCACGCGCTCGAAGACGCTCGCGCGCGCCCTGCCGAAGACGCGGCCGCGCAGCTCCTCGCGCGGCATCGCCGGCCGCAGCGGGTTCTCGCGGTGATAGGTCTCGAGCGCCTCGAGCGTCGCGGCCTGCAGGCGATCGAGGGCGGTCCGCGCGAGAAGGACGGAGGGCTCCGGCCCGAGGCTGACGATCGGCGAGCAGGCGGCGAGCACCTGGCCGAGCTCCGCAGCCGGGAGCGTCAGGCGCGCGGCCAGGAGCGGCGCCTCGATCCCGGCGGTGCCGGCCTCCTCGACCAGGGCCTGGGCCGCCTCGGCGAGGCCCGATGCGTCGCGCAGGCGCTCGACGGCCCGCTGGTCCGACACGCGGCGGCGTGGCGGCAGCGGGTCCACGACGAACGCACCGCCGATGGTGGTCGCCGGCGAGTATGATCGGATCACGAGGCGGTCGCGGCGACCGGCCACGAGCTTCGCCTCGAGGCGCAGCTGGGCGAGCGCACGGCTGCCGGGCGCGAGCGGGGCCTTCTGGAGCAGGCGCACCCGCGCGAGCACTTCCGCGCTCGCCGCGTGCACGCGAACCCGGGCCCCGTCCGGGAGCGGCTTCGCGTCGTGCAGCAGCTCGAGCTCGACGTCGAGCATCGACGTGGCGTGGAGGCTCCCCGGCCGGACCAGCACGAAGCCGCGCGCGAGATCCTCGGTCTCGACTCCGGCCAGGTTCACCGCCGTGCGCGTGCCGGCGACCGCGCGCTCCACGAGCGCGCCGTGGACCTGAAGCCCGCGCACCCGAGCGCGCCTGCCCGAGGGCATCGCCTCCACCTCTTCGCCGACCGTGAGCGTGCCCGCCACCAGCGTTCCCGTCACGACGGCGCCAAAGCCCTTGACCGTGAAGACGCGGTCGATCGGCAGCCGGAGCAGGCCCAGTGCCGGACGCGCAGGTGTCGCCTGCGCGAGGGCCAGCAGTGCCGCCCGCAGCTCGGGGAGCCCTTCGCCCGTGCGGGCGGAGACGCGGACGACCGGAGCCCCGGCCAGGAAGGAGCCGGCCACGAGCTCGGCCGTTTCGAGCGCGGCGAGCGCCTGGCTCTCCCCGTCGGCGACATCGCACTTGGTGAGCGCCACCAGGCCGCGCGGCACGCCGAGCAGGCGGCAGATGTGGAAGTGCTCGCGGGTCTGGGGCATCACCGACTCGTCCGCCGCCACCACCAGCAGCACGCCGTCGATGCCGTGGGCGCCGGCCAGCATGTTGCGCACGAAGCGCTCGTGACCGGGCACGTCGACGAAGGAGGCCACGATGCCCCCGCCGAGCTCGGCGTGGGCGAAGCCGAGGTCGATCGTGATCCCGCGGGCCTTCTCCTCCGGGAGCCGGTCGGGGTCGGTGCCGGTGAGCGCGCGCACGAGCGCGCTCTTGCCGTGGTCGATGTGGCCCGCCGTCCCGACGACGAAGGACCGCAGGGGCGCTTCAGTCCTCGCGGGTCGTGACGCCGAACACCGACTCCGCGGTCTTGTGCAGCTTGGCCGCGAGCGCGAGCCGGGCTTCCTTCTCCGCCCGCGCGATGAACGAGTAGTTCTCGCGCGCGACCTTGATCAGGAACAGCAGCTCGTCGCGGCTCAGGTTCAGCACCACGCGCCCGCGCTCCTGGTCGAAGGAAGCCTCGACCAGCTTGTCGCGCAGCTTGAGCCGGGCCTGCTGCTCGTCGTCGGTGATGAAGTGGTACTCCTGCCGCGTCACCTTCTGCAGGAACACGAGCTCCTTGGCCGAGAGGTTGAGCGCCACCATGCGGACGTCGGAATTGCGGGCGGGCGGCTTCTGGGCTCCAGTGGTCACGATCGGCTCCGTTTCGACGAGATGCACGGGCGGTTGTTACGGGGCGCCTATTCTAGACACCCGCCGCCCCAAGTCCAACTGTCATTATTGACGGTTCCGGCGGGTCCGGCCACCGCCCCTGCGCGGCCCCGGCGCCCGCGTCAGGCCCCCGCTCCGGCCGGCCCTCGGCCCGCGTGGCTTCGCGGCTTTCGCCGCGGCGCCCGGCGAGTCGCGCCTCCCCGAGGCGCGCGCGAGCACGTCGCGCAGGGCGAAGTCGATCTGGCGGCGCTCGAGGTCGACGCGCCCGATCTGCACCTCCACCCGGTCCCCGAGCCGATACGTCCGGCCCGTGTTCTCGCCCTTCAGCAGGTGCGCCCGCTCGTCGTAGCGGTAGTAGTCGTCGGTCATCGAGGAGACGTGCACCAGGCCCTGCACGTAGACCTCCTCGAGCTCGACGAAGAGGCCGAACGCCTGCACCCCGGTGACGTAGCCCGAGAACACCTCGCCGAGCTTGCCCGCCATGAAGCGGACCTTCTTCCACTCGATGAGCTCGCGCTCCGCCTCCGAGGCCCGCCGCTCCATCTCCGAGAGCTGCAGCCCCATCTCGGGCAGCCTCTGCCTGAGCCACGCCTCGCGCTCCCGGTCCTGGCCCTGGCGCAGCGCCCGCAGCGCCCGGTGCACCACCAGGTCGGGGTAGCGGCGGATCGGGCTCGTGAAGTGGGCGTACATCTCGGTCGCGAGGCCGAAGTGCCCGAGGTTCTCCTCGTGATAGCGCGCGAGCTTCATCGTGCGCAGCAGCAGGTAGGAGACGAGCTTCTCCTCCGGCTTGCCCGCGATCTGGCGCAGGACCAGCTGGAAGTGCTCGGGGCGGACCGTCTCCGCGTCGGTCGGCATGCGGTAGCCGAGCGAGGCCACGAGGTCGGAGAACTCCTCGATCCGCCCGGGGTCGGGCTGCTCGTGGATCCGGTAGAGGGCGCCGGCGCCGGCACGGTGCAGCGCCTCGGCCACGGCCTCGTTCGCGGCCAGCATGAACTCCTCGATGAGGCGCATGCTGTCCAGGCGCTCGTGGCGCACGATCCCGGTCATCTCGCCCGCGGCGTCGAGCACCAGCTTGGGCTCGGGCAGGTCGAAGTCGAGCGAGCCGCGCTCGTAACGTCGCGCGCGCATCTTCTTGGCGAGCTCGTCCATCGCCACGAGCGGCTCCACGAGCGGTGCTGCGCGCTCGCGGGCCGCGGCGCCGCCGCTGACGATCGCCTGGGCCTGCTGGTAGGACAGCCGCGCCGCGCTCCGGATCAGTCCGTCGTGGAAGGCGGTGCGCTCGACCTTGCCGTTCGCGTCGAGGTCGATCACGGCCGTCTGCGTGAGCCGATCCCGTCCTTCGACCAGGCTGCAGACGTCGCTCGACAGCGCGTGCGGGAGCATCGGCAGCACGCGGTCGGGGAAGTAGACCGAGGTACCCCTGAGGTAGGCCTCCTGGTCGAGGGCAGAGCCCTCGCGAACGTAGTGGGCCACGTCGGCGATGTGCACGGCGAGCCGGTAGCCGCCGTCCGGGCGACGCTCGATGCCCACGGCGTCGTCGTGGTCGCGCGCCGTCTCGGGATCGATCGTCACGGTGAGCCAGCCGCGGAAGTCGGTCCGGGAGGCCGCCTCGGCGGCGGTCACGGGGCGCGCCACGCTCTGCGCTTCGGCTTCGACTTCGGGCGGAAAGGCGTCGGGCAGGGCGTACTTGGCGACGATCACCTTCAGGTCGACGCCGGGGTCGCTGAGCAGGCCGAGCACCTGGGTCACGCGGCCTGCCGGGTTGCGCGTGGCGGTCGGCGGCCGTGTGATCTCCGCCGCGACCATCTGGCCGGGGGTCGCCCCGCCCTCCTCGCCGGCCGGCACGAACACCTCGTGCAGCACCCGTCGATCGAAGGGCACGACGCGCCCGCCGAAGCGGCCGTCGCTCTCGTAGCGGCCGACGATGCGCTTCATGGCCCGCTCGAGGACGCGGATGATGCGTCCCTCGGCTCCCTTGGGGCCGTGGCGCTCGACGCGCGCCACCACGCGATCGCCGTGGAGCGCCTCGCGGATGTTCGCGGCCGCGACGTAGAGGTCGCCCTGGCCCTCGCGACGCGTCTCGGGAATCACGAAGCCGTGGCCGGCGGGGCTGCACGAGAGCCGGCCCACCACCAGGTTCATGCGGTCCGGGAGGCCGACGCGCGCCCCGCGGATCTTGACGAGGGCGCCCTTCTCGATGAGACGCCGCAGGACCGGCTTGAGCTCCCTGCGGGCCTCCGTGTCGAGCTCGAGTCCGCGCACGAGCTCGCGCACGGAGACCGGTTTGCCGAGGCTCGACACGCTGTCGAGCACCCGGCGTTCGAGGTTGTCTTCGTGGTCTATTGGGGATTCCGTTTATGAGGCTGGTGCCGGAGGTGGGACTTGAACCCACACTAGCCGAAGCCAACACGGCCCTGAACCGTGCGCGTCTGCCAATTCCGCCACTCCGGCAGCGGTCGAAGAGACGATAGTACAAGCGCGCGACCGGCTGAGCAAGCGAAGGGCCTTCGCGCCTGCTCTCGGACGAGGACGAGCTTGCCCTCGGAGCGGGACAGCCACTCGGATGCGAAACAAGGCCAACACGATCTACTGGAGTCACTTGGCTCCGTCCGGCAGGCGGCACGTTCCTTGCTTTTTCCTGAGGCGGAGCGCGACCCGCTCCCTGGAGAGAACGCCATGCGGTCTCGAGCCCTCGTCGCCGCCGCCGGCTTCATCGCCGCTTCGGTCCTGCCGCCGCTCGCCCGGGCGGCGGAGGAAGACGGCTATCGCCACGGCCGCGTCCGCTTCGTGGAGTCCGGCGTCACCCTGCACCGAGCCACCGAGGTGACCGCCGAGGAGGCCCTCGCCAACCTCCCGTTCCTGCCGGGCGACCGCGTCTGGAGCGACGCCTCCGGGCGTGTGGAGTTCCAGTTCCCGGACGGGACGCTCGTGCGGCTCGACAGCCGCAGCAAGCTCGACTACTCGGGGCACGAGGAGGGCCGCGACGAGCGGGTCGTGCTGCGGCTCTGGTCGGGCAGCCTGATCGCGCGCGTGCGCACGCCGGAGGCCGCGCGCTTCGAGATCGAGACGCCCGCCGGATCCGTCGAGCTCCTGGACCAGGCGATGGTGCGCGTCGACGTCGAATCGGGCGAAGCCTGGGTGAGCGCTTACCGGGGCGAAGCCGTGGTCGACGACGGCCGGGGGCGCGTGCGCCTGTCGGCGGGCGAGCGAACGGTCGCGCGCTGGGGCGGGGCCGCCGCGCCGGCCGAGCCGTTCGACATCTCTCCCGAGGACGACTTCGCGCGCTGGGACGAGGCACGCGAGTCGGAGGAGCGCTGGGCCTCGCGGTCGTCGGAGTACCTCCCGGCCGAGCTCGATCCCTACGCGGGCGAGCTGGAGCGCAACGGCAGTTGGCGCTTCGAGACGTCGGTGGGATACGTCTGGACGCCCCGCGTTTCCATGGGCTGGAGCCCGTACTCCAACGGACACTGGAGCTGGACGCCCTACGGCTGGACCTGGGTACCCTACGAGACCTGGGGCTGGGCGCCCTTCCACTACGGGCGCTGGGGCTTCTCGGTGGGAGTCGGCTGGTACTGGGCGCCCGGCCGCACGTGGGGCCCAGGCTGGGTGAGCTGGGGTATCGGCAGGGGCTACGTGGGCTGGTGCCCGCTCGGGTATCGCGACCGGCCGGTGTATGCATGGGGCGGCCACAACCGCGGCCACGCGGTCCCGCGCCACGGGGGACACGGAGGCTGGAACGTGGTGCGCGAGGGCGATTTCGGGCACCGCGACGTCGCGCGGCGGCGCATGTCGCTCGCCGGCATCGACCCTGAGTCGCTGCGCGTCGCGGAGTCACCGAACCTGCGACCCACGCGCAACGGCCGCTCGCTCGTCGCGTCGAACTCCACGGCGCGGGCCATCAGCCGGCGCCCGACGCCCGGCGACTTCGTCCGTGAGCTGGCGGTCGACAACAAGACCACGATCCCGTCGCCGTGGCTGCGGCGGGGCCGCGCGCGCGCCGAGGAGACGGGCATGCGTGACGCACAGGATCAGGCGAGCGCGGCGCGAACCCGTCGGGGTG